>Ga0182030_10007721_pt1 | contig 22395 bp, 26 predicted proteins | sample 812S3MmetaG_FD_121299 | JGI IMG/M metagenome (GOLD analysis project Ga0182030, IMG submission 121299) | Permafrost microbial communities from Stordalen Mire, Sweden - 812S3M metaG (Illumina Assembly) | ecosystem: Environmental > Terrestrial > Soil > Wetlands > Permafrost | place: Sweden... | reverse complement strand
ATTGGATACCCTAGCCTTTATACTACTACAATTGTGTCATAGCGATCTTTCTAAAGACAGATGTTCCTGGGCCTCAAGAAGTGTTATTCATTACCTTACGCAGTGGGCATCCCGCACACGCTTGGAATGGTGGTCGCCATCCCAGGAACAATACTTCCAGAACATCCACATCCGATATTTCGAAATGACACACGGCTCCATAGCACAAGTTGATTCCATAACTCCCTCTGAGAGCGGATCCAAAGAAATTCCAATTCCACGTGAGGAGGGAATTTACATACATCATAAATTAGGCTTCAAGCTCCGTGAAGTGCGAACGTCCTTTGCGATTGTTACTGAATTCAAAACCGAGACGCCCTGCTTTACCATCATAGTTCTAGCAGAAGGGCTTCACTATCTACCATCTGGAATTCAACGCTGGGAGGTCGGCCAGAGTTGCTTTTCTGGCATGCATTTGTATATCAATGCGATTTTTCATGGGGTCGACAATGCTTGCAGACAATGGGATAAGGTTTTGACCAATATGGACGGCGATATCAAGGTTTCTGTAAGTCTCAGGGCAACCAGCAGAGGGTCTCCTCCCTAAACCTTAACAGGTCAACGATCTCTTCGACGAAGAGGAAAGGAGCAAGCTAATGTTCGACGACAAAAAATTTACTCGATCAAAGCTGTACTTCAGAGCTCAGCAGTTGTGCCGGGTATTTAGTGGCTGCATTGATGAGACGATCCATGAGCTACATAGTCAATATGACGAGTTCATGAGATCGATCAAATCCTGGGACGAATATGCAAGACCGGGAATGGAGGACAACCTCAAGCGACTGTCTAACGAGTGGGGAGATCTACTTGCAAGCCGAGAGTCGAAACTACAGGGTTTGCTAGAGAGACTCAGAAAGAAAGGAGAGGAAGTTCGAAGTCTGCGGGATGGCGTAAGTACCTCTATTTCGATCTCTACCAACACTAACTCAAGCCAGCTCTTTAACGCAACATCCGTTCGTGAAGCTTCGAAAGGCACCGAGATTGCCGAAATCAGCGTCCGTCAAAATCAATACATCTTTGTCTTCACAGTGGTAACCGTCATATATCTCCCCCTTGGATTTGTCACCGTAAGTTGTATTCTGCTGTTTGCGTCCAGCACCACAAGAGCAGACCTTGTCGATGTCTCCTTTCTTCTACTCTGCCATTGAATGACTGTTCTCCCCAACAACTCACTGACAAGTCTAGTCTCTCTTCGGGATGCATCTTTTTGATACTTCAGATGATCTGGTCATATCCTCAAGATACAAATTCTGGATTACTTTGATTATTCTTTCTGTCGCTACTTGGGCTGCTGCTGCACTTGGCTTTTGGTCTGTCAGGACGGGGAATTGGAAACGGTTGGGAGATTGGCTTGGAGGTTTGAAGTGGGGCAAGAAGGAAAAGGGGAGGGTGGAAAAGGAAAGGGTATCTGATTTGGATGTCTGAGAGTGCTATATGATGCTGGGACTGGGTTTTTATCTCTGGAATATTGACACTCCCGGAAGAGCTGTGGCTTGCTGCTCCTCGGGAAGAGCAGTCTGCGCAAGCTACACGGCACACCCAAGAAAGCTGCCCAAAACTGATATTGATATCATTCATTCATAATACTATCCACAATGCTAACTATATATCAACAAGTGAGAAGGCTAGCCATCCTTCCTTTCCTCCTCATATATCCAGGTATCGCAAAGGTATCGTTCCGTAAATATTCGGCCGTAACTCCATCTCCCCACCCTATTTCCATTCCTCCTCCTCTCATCTTCCCACCCCCAATCATCTAGTCCGTGTATCTAAACATAAGCATGGCTCCTCCTCCCCGAATGGCTACTTCTATGACTGCGATGACTCCCACTCCGATGTCCGTGGCGCGAATAATGTGTCTCTTTAACGACGACGCGGTCTCGTTCTTGACCACGGCCGACGAAGAGCGCGAGTAGGGAGGTAATGAAGAAGAAGATGCAGTTCATGATTCCGAAGGCGAAGGAGGCCTTGAGCAGGGCGCAGACTTTGTTGGTAGCGACGTGAAATCTGGAATATTCGAATTAGCCATCGACGCTCTGCAGAATTTCGATTTGATACACGAGCGGGGAAACTCGAGAGAGCAAGGAGAAAGAGTAACTCACCCAGTGACATAGCCTCCCACAACCCCAAAATCAATACCGTACGTGGCGCCATCACTGACACTGGAACAATTTGCCTTGGCAATAAACCTCAGCTCATAGACGCCTGCAATCAGTGCTCCCACGAAACATAAATCGATGAAAGAGACGAATAAGGCGTTAGATTTCGCGCGGTGGTAGGTGAAGAGCGTGCAGATTGCCCAGGCGGCGGCGAGGACGCTGACGATGAAGAGGACCAAGATGTAGTTTGGTGTGAGGGCGTTGTGCGACGCGTAGATGTGTACGAAGTAGGCGAGCATTCCTAGGGTTGGGATCTGTAGAGAAAAGCGTTAGAATAGAGTTTATTGTTGGTGTGGATTGGGGAGGCTAGGTGGGAAGGCTTGGGAGCTTGGAGCTTCGAGAGAAGAAACTGGGGATGCAGAGAACGAGCGGCGGACTTACCAGAGTAATAATCTGCATGAATCGCCAGAAGGCGAAGAATATACCGAACAGCATCTTGAATGTCTGTGTTGTGGGTGTTGTCGAGATCGGATGGTTCGAGTACTTATGAGGCTGCGATAATATCTGCGATAGCGATGTAGATAGCGGGGGGGTTGGGGACTCGAGCTTTGCGATGCGATGCGATGCGATGCGATGCGATGCGATGCGCTCAATCAATCAACACCACTGAACAGTGATATGAAGTCGTGAACAGCTATCGCAAGTCGTCGTCGTCGTCGTCGCCGTCGTGAACAAGGATCTCAATCTTTCGAATGAGGTCTCGAGAACAACAAATCTTGCAGGACTCGAGCCCTTATATCAAGTGTTTTAAGAGACCACGGTTCGGCCCAAGTTCGCCGAGTATGCGGTGCCCTGCTTTTGTGTTTTACCCACGGTCGCAGGGATGATTCTTGTTTTGAGGGTACAAGTACTGGTAATTGCTGATGGGATGGGTGAGATGTGGGATATGACGTCGATGAGGGTTTCCAGGATACTGGATATTGCGCAAGCCAGCAGGAAATAATGATGGGGTGGGATGGTGATGGAGGAAAGAGGGGAAGAGATCTACATGAACATAGAGATGGCTGATACTTGGGTAAAAAGAACGGAACAGAAAGAAGGATTCTTACTTGTGGCTTTACCTACAGATGAGATGCATGAGGGTTTTATGGTGGACAAATGTCATTGCTGGATGCTGAAAATGGAGGGGTTGGATGCCCTGGAAAATCGAGGTGGTTGGTTGCTGTTGGTGATGACTTACAGGGATGCTAGCCTGAAGCTGCATAGTGACGCTATGAGGATAGCGGCCGAGGATTACGAGTCCGTCGCCGAACATATCTACGGGCATCAAGAAAATCAATGTCGAGGTTTTGATAGTTGATGTCTCGTTGTATGAGGTTGGTAATACCGTTGATGCCGTGCGAGTGCACTTCGACAGCGAAACAAACCATAGCGGAAAGCCGCAGCGAGTCAATGGCGAGTGACCAGTGCAACGAGGTCGTGCGAGTGAGTGTGTTCGAGAACCAACAGACATCGCACTCGGTCAGTATCCGGGCGTTAGATACAGGAGACCGGGCGGTGGGTGAGCTTCTTGTCCTTCATTTCAGATGCTTCGAACCCGCACAGATTGAGTAAAAGTGCAAGGGCATTTCTCCTGTCTTGCTGAACAAGGCTGATTTATTCTGGAGCGAGTGCTTCTCGCTGACTGACAAGAATGGATGTGAAGAGGGGTGAGATCGTGCCCGTGTCGGATGCTCCTCTCTACGACTGGTATAGACTGCTAAAATTTTCTGTGCTTTTGGGACGTTGGTAGAGAAGGTTTAGAGGACTCCATTGTCCTCTCCTAGTGGCCTTGGTAGCAGGCTGAGGTGAGTGGATTTAAACGAAAGCCCGACCCAGGATACATCCGTTGTTTTCATCTATTGTCGTCACACCATCTCACGCAAATATGGAGTACATTTCGCTTGTAGTTCCAAGGTGAAGGCTCTCAGCTATCTCACAGGGAAGTCCTGGTGAGGGTGCTGGGTATCGGGGTATAGACTTCAAACATGGGTTCATGTTTGATTTAGTCTTTCGCTAAATCAGTCAAAGCATATCCTTGAGGCTCGGCGTACAACGTTCATCTTAAAATCCAAGGAAGTATTTACAGGTCAGACGAAGAAGTCTCCCTGATTCGAGAGGACCAACATGGGCCCCTGACTCCTCAGATGTTATGATCACGTGAACGAGCAGCCTCTCACAACAGCAAGCTAACATCCATTCCCACCTCAATACCATCACCCACATGATACCCCAAACCGTGCAGCGGACTCCAATCCCGCGGCCCCAGCCCCTTCATCTAGCAAGCCACCGAAGACGACCCCAATCCCCAGCCAACACATCCCCAACCCACACCCTCACATTCCCGCTATCCCCTCGAAATCCGCCTCAAAATCGGGCGCCACGCCCGTCCCGGCCCTCGAATCCTACCTTAGCAATCTACCAAATCACGTGCTCCTGCACACCTCCATGCACGCTGTGACCGGCTACAGGACATACAATGACCAGCCCACGTTACTGGCTATGAGTCGGTCGGTAAGACAGGAGACGTTGAAGGATTGCTTGATAGTGAGGGGTGAGTATGGGTTTTTATAGCGTTCATGAGAGGAAGGATACGATGCGTGTGTGTGTGTGTGTGTGTGTGTGTGTGTGCGTGCGTAAGCAGGTGGTGGAAAGGGACGGTAAGGTAGCCTGAGGAGTTATTTCCAAAGGGAATATTGAAGGAGGGATTGAGGATTCGCTCGCTGGGGATTATGGAGCCTGTGTTTCGGGCGCGGTCTTGGGTGGAGGAGAAAGAGACGTGGATTGATCGGGGAGAGGAGATTTTGTGGGTGGTTTTGGATGAGAGTGATGAGCTGGGGGAGTGGGGGAGGGTATGGCGTCTTAGGCGGGGGGTAGAGATTGGGAAGATGGAGGGAGGTGGAGGCGCAGATGAGATTTATGAGAGATTTGCGGGAGGGTTTTAGGGGATATGGGAGGGAGATACTGGTTGGGAAGGCGGTTCGGGGGGTGATGATGGGCTGGAAGGAATCCGTTTTGCGTTCCTATTGCAAAGAAGAGCTTGGAGAAGTGATGTTGCATGAAGTCTTTAGAAGATATTTGCATGATAATTTGGAGGTTAACATGAGTACTGAATACTCAAAGATTATTTATAAATACAGAAACGTGCCCTTCTTGGGGAGCAATGAAACAACATCTTGGTGGGCCTACTACATTTTGGTGGGCTTTTAGACCAGGGAATTCTGTTACTTAATCGCAAGGAGATACTTCTAGGCAGCGGTGCTGCAAGAATCACAAGCAGCAGACACTTTTCGGAATCGCAGCAGAAAATGAAATCATATGGGTATCATTTCTTCTATCCAACCACTAAGCTCTTGTCACCGCCTATCCTCCCCTTCACCCACTGTATAACCTCTTGCAACACCACTCCTTCCCTCCTCAATTTCCTGGTTGGCCTCCGCCTCATGGAAATCGGTTCCCAGCCCCGTCCACGTTCTCTGGCTCCTCAGATACTCTGCTCCAGGACTAACAGCTCCATTGACAGTTGCTAGGTCTCCTTTCGCTCTCTTTGTAAGAACTTTTGATGCTTCTGCGGGTTGAGAAAGGGAAACAGTGTTGTTAGAAGTGGATGTAGTACGCATTGGTCGAGCATAAGAGACGTATTGGCCAGTTCTAAGGTCGAACTCAGGAGGCGCTGATTCTTCCTCGCTGTCGAGATTTCCTCCATCCTCCCGGTTTGCCGCATTAGCCTCCTCGTCTCCATCCGTAGCCTTATGTTCAATTTGAAATGATTTGCTATCAACAGCCTGCTCCTCCAAACCCCCAAAATCTCCCCGCCAATCCCCTTTCCATACCCTCTCCCCATCCCTCTGTAACGCCAACCCCAACTCAAACGGCGTAATGATTGGCCTATAAAACTCCGTGCTCTCAATCAACGAGCTCTCCCAACACCCGATAACGACCCATCCTCCAATCTCCGAGAAATTGGCTATCTTCGCTGCATTGACCTTACCCACCACAAACGTATAGCTCTTCTTCCCGGCCTTCTCAATCATGGATTTAATATGTGTGACAGTTTCGAGGTAATTGCGGACAGATAGAGTGTTGATTAGGATGCCGAAGATAGCGCATGTAGAGAGCGAGGTGAGGAGCGCGTATCGACGTCGAAGTTGCATTGAGGTATTAGATTGGAGGGCTTTGGGAGGGGTGGATGAGGAGGTGGGGTAGATGTACAGCTCTTTGACTCTCGAGCTCAGCGTCAGCAGAAGTGCGGGTGGTGGATCAGAGATATGGAAGAGACTCCACTCCTTCATTTCCTCCTCTTCGAGCTCGACTTTTCGATTTGGGATTGGAGAAGCTGGATCATGTATCACATGCGGCGCAATAATGTTCTCGTATCCTAGTTCGTGGAGGCGGGAAAGCAGTCGATCAATGTGGGAGTTGTAGATTATGTCAGCCATCAATATAATCTTCTCCTCCTTTCTCTGATATGTATTCTGAAAGACTTCGATAACCGGCTCCAGATGAAGAGGTCTCGATGTAAAGACGTAGATCACCGGCAGCCGCGCCGTTGGAGATAAACAGCTCCGTCCATAATGAACCACAACCTCAGCATCGACGTGTTCGGCAGCAATCTCATCTACACAGCATGCCCCGTACGATGTATCCGCAAGTATATAGAGCCGATGCCTCTCTCCATCCGTCATAGAAAGCTTGTTGAAGCTAGTCTCCAGCTCCGGGCCATCCCCTCCCTTCGCTGGAGCAACGTTTCCCTTCTGTTTCGTGACTTGCCGTAATTCTTGTTCTAGCCCCTCAAAAACTCTTGGCGCATCCCTCAGCATAAAATCTGGAAACTGCAGCGCTATCCTCCTCCATCCACCTCCATGTATCTCCCCCGCCGTTCGCTCAATTTCGTAAATATCGTGTAACTCTTCATCAGAAAGCCGCTCCGTTGGTTGTGCCAGAGGGGCAGGTGTAGGATCTTCGAAGATATGTGTATCGGGTGTTGAAAGAATCGGAGGTGCTGCTTGTGGAAGGTCTGTCATTGTGCAGTGATGGAGGGGAAGGAAGGAGGGGCAACATTTTTCATGCGGGCGGGCGGTGGCAGAATTCACCTTTTCGGTTCAGGGGTGCGGGAGGGGAGGTACAGGGCAATATCACGGGCAGCCACATCACCAGAGACAGCAGGAATTTATTTACAGTTTCATTATTATCTAATCTCAGTAACATGACTAAAAGCCCATATGTAGAGCCTCTGTATTCATTTCTGAGTTTGTAAAGTATCGTATCCACGTAAAATCCATCAATGCCATTGCCCATTGCAGCCGTCAACCCCATCGTCAGTAAAGAAGTTGGGAGGCGAAGGCTACAGGTGTCAGACTGCTTTAGATTGTATTTGCATCGAGCAAAAAATCAAGCTGCGGCCCAACAACCACTGTTCAGATTGTATATTGCAGAGAGCAAACAATCAAGCTAGGGTATGGTTTGAATCGAAAGGAAATCTGAAAGTCGAATATCGTGATGCACTGCGTGCTCTCATATCGTTACATATTGTACATTCATGCTTCAGCGGTCGTTATTGTGGTTGTATATTCCGGAAGTTCACGGAAGTAAATCAACCCTCATCCATTGAATCCGCGTTGGAAGTTCTTGGCCAAATCCTTGACTCGTCCATCTCCGCTATACTCCCGACCTTCACAAACTTGGTACGCACTCTTCTTGGTTCGAACCTGGCGCAGCTCTTGCGTGAAACCTTGTCGAATATCATCCACAAAGTTTGAAGCACCATTTCCACGATTGTCATGAACTTGGTAAGAGCTCTTCTTTGATCTAATCTGGCGCGGCGGCTCTTGCGTGTAACCGTGCCGATCATCATGATGAGCGTTTGCAGCACCATTGCCACGACGATCGGATTGGTGTCTGCGGTTGTCGGCATATCCCTTTTGGCCACGAACGTTAACAATCTCCTCTTGTGAATCATCAGTTACCCATGAGTCATTATTTCCTTGAGTTGCTACATGACTGTCATCTAATGCTAAGGAACTCAGATCGTCATTCATTACTGGGAGAATCGCTCTATCATCTCGAGGAAGTCCACGCAATGGTTGGGCGCCTTGCAGCTGGGCCTGGCTGGCCATCCGCAATGGACCAGGAGTAACTGTACTCATCGTATGAGTATGATGATCAGTGTCATCAAGCTTCTCAATCCCAGGGGCGTAGCCAGTGCTACTAAAGTCGGCAAAATGTCCAGGGTAATTGATGCTGCTGACATCTGCGATGCTATCATCGACACTTGGTTCGTACCGACGGTCGATGCGTCCATTACTTGCACTATGACTTGGCTGAATGCTGTCGCCAGTAAGAGATCCATTGCTGCCTGAGAAAGAAGTCATCAAGGACGGCGTGATCTCGACCGGAAGATGTTGAAATCGCGGTATGACATGTCTTCCGGATTCTAGGCCATCGTTATCTAATTTTTGACCAGTGAAAGGACCATGGTTGAATTCGTCTTTGCTTTCCCGACCTCTTAGGACAGGCGCAGTACTCCAGGTTGCGGGTACAACCCAACAGTAACTTTGGGTATGTCTGGTCGATGACTCGTGTTCAGGGATGAATCCATCTGCCTCTGCCCAAGTAGGTATTCCTTCATACTTAGCGCAGAGATGATACACAACATCCTGGGTGTAAATCAAGTTTGGTGCATCAACAGAAACTGCTGCAAGGGATTGAAGAGTACCATAGAGCAGAATCCATCGTCCTCTGCGAGCAGCGAATGGGTCGACTTCCCCAACCAAGTCAACCTTCTCAAAATCGGCGAACGCAGAGACCAAGCGATTGCTTGCGTTGGAACCAAGTAGGTTCGCATTAGTAGCTTCCACATAGTCCAACCCTGCCTTTCTGACAGCCATCTTTTCTTCGAAGTTTCTCACATTCTTGTTACCTCCTGACTTTCCAGACGCCTTGCCTATCTTAAATAGCCCGTCCTTCGAAGTCTTCTGATGAACTGAGGCTGGGACCAGTGGATAGGGGTGCGGAATATGCGGAATTTGATTTTGGTTATCAAAGTGAACAATCAAATTAGTAAACGACAAGTCGTCGGAGTCGGGATCGAACTTTCGGTCTGCTGCGCGAACAAGGTTCCACTTTCGGCCTGATCTATCCTCTCTACCGTCCCAAGTCACCTTTCTATCGACTAAGTAATCATAGAGAGCCGCGAAGTCATCCTGCAAGTGTTTGACACGGAGGCGAGTCAACCATAGCTCCTCTCCAGGCTGGCAGACAGGTGGCCAAGTACCGAACTCCTGCTGGTAGTACGAGATAAGGAATTTTCTGAATCTATCAAAGCTAGCCTTCGAGGGGCAACTCGACTTAGGTGGCCACATGTCCTCAAAGTCGAAATCTCCGAGTCGCTTCTGAGCCTGGAAGACACGATCCTGCACACCCAAGTTTGACATATCCAGCTTATTACGCCAAAATCCCGAGATAAATTGGAAATCCGGATGATGGAAAACGCGCTCATACATTCCTGCGCAATGTGCATATGCCTCTAGCCAGCCCTCATACCAACAGACATGGTTTAACTCACTCCAGACGAGAATTCCGATTGCGACGTCGGGTTTGTTACGCATGTCGGAGATGCCTTTGCCCACAATCCAATCGACTATTCTTTGTACAGCATTTTCATCCTCCCCACCCCATGTCTCCAAACGTCCCTGGAGGGTTTCGAGAGCTTGATAAACATTGAAGCCAACGAGAGAGGACTGGTAGATCAAGGCAAAAACGTTTCGCGTTGTCATTTGATCTTGAAGGATCTCAGAGGTAGAAGTGAGACCGGGCTGTCCGGCAGCGGGCGCAAGAAACAGCTGATATGAGACTTGCCCATCTGGAATGCTGCTGTTCTGTGTAGAAATAGGGGGCGTGAAACTCTGGCCAGGGCGGGAGGAGTAAGCTGGATCAATTTGAGGGAGTTGATTGAAATCGGCATTCTTGTTGTGGAAACTCTCGTGCAGGAGACGGTTCAGGTATGGAGAGTTCAACCTCTGGAGCATGTGAGAAGACAATCGAAAGGAAGGGATGTTCGTTCCATTGAGGAAGACTAGCGTGTCTCCATTTGGGTCCCACAATTCAGGATCTCTGTGGAGCTTGTTCCAGGGGACAGCTTGCCTGCCGCTTCCTGCCCAACACTTCATTCTAGCAGTGGCAGGGAGTGCAGGGAGTTGCCCTTGTGGAGGAGGGAATTGTACAAAGTGCGGATCTCCAGAAATTGAAGCTCCTACGATATCAGATCCCGAGGAGTTTCCGCGACTCGCTAAACTCTCAGTGCTCTCCTCGTTTTTCTTCTTACTACCGAAGGTCTTTGCGAGGGTCTTGCGGAAATCTCCAGTCTTCTTTTCCATTACCGAGCGAAAGGCTGACTTCGGGATTCCGCTCTCCTCGAGGATGAAGGGGCGTGGTTGTTGGGCGACAGCGTACGAGTTATGAGCTACGTAGGTTGGTTGGTAGGAGCCTGATGAGCTCGAGTTTGCTGTTAAGGCATCAGGATAGTACTCTCCTGAGGATGGTTGCTCCGGGCCTTCATCTTTGACCTTCCCTTGCTGCTTTCTCACGCGAGCACTCCTACCAGACATCTTGATTTAGATCGGGACTGGAAAGCAGTACATGCGATGATAGGCAGTATGTTGAAGTGCGGGGTAAATTGGAAGAATGTGCTTGGAGTACACAAATTACAAAGAAGTCAAGGCTCTGCTATTGCAGAAGATTGTACAGTCAGACTGAAGTTCTGCAAAGTTCAAGTCAGCATTTGTAGGTGTATGCGACAGACGTGTCTTACTATGGTGTTGTTTGAGGCGGATTTGGTGAGCTGTTGTTGTATGCCTGCAGAGTTTTGCAATCAAATGAGGCAGGAGATGGCTATTGGGAAGTAATGTACCACAGACCTTAAAGATCTGGACAGGGCACAGATGTGCAGAAGTGGTTGTTGTTGGGAGGGGGTTGTTGTTTGTTTGTGTGTGGAGTTGAAAGAAGTTCAGATCGTTGGTAGAGGTATAGGCTTGGCCTAAACGACGATGCTGGTGAATCTTTATGGTTGGGATGAGAAAAATTACTCTTATTGGAGTTTTTCCGGTGGAAGAGGTTTGGTGACAGGCAAGGCTGTGATGAGGTTAGCAAGCCTGGCCCAAGAAACCATGGGAGCAACAAGGGGCAATTCTCTTAGAGCTTACCTCAAGTAAAGCAAGAGCAAGAGCATGTATGGAGGGGTCTACCTCAAGTTTTCAAGTATTTTGAGGCTTCATTGTTCAATGTGCAGGACGAGATGGTTGCAGATGAGAGGATGAAAGCGAGAGCAGTTAGCGAAGCAGCCGGCACGTAACAATTTATTTTTCTCGCAGCGAGCAACCCTTCAACAACGAGCTATTGGACACATTCCCATCCTCTTCAAACATATCATTCCGCAGAGTTTTGCGAAGAGGCCTATGGATGTAGTCGGGAAGGAGGAGCAAGTAAGCATGAGCCCTGCCTTGGCCTTGCAACACAGGTGGGAGCAAATGAAAACGAAAACCACCGCCACTCTTCTGAATACAGTTAGCAGGAACTTCTTGGTTGGAAGAGTACGGAAGGGATACCATCAGGCACAGGCATATCCTTATACAAGGAATTGTACTGGAGAAGTCCTCTCCACTGCATCCCGTCGCCATCTTGATGATATTTGGGAAAAGAAATGGGGGTCACCCGAGTCGCCGGACCAGCGTATGCATGTGCAGCAGAAGCGATAGCGTTGTCCACTAACATCCCAGCCCCTAGAGGGAAGGCGTCAGGGGTCCAGGAGCCTATTTCATACTAGCAAACGCCCACTGAAGTCGACACAGGCCAGGGCAAGGCGAGGGCAAGTAAGGGCGAGGAGATAAGAGGTCATGGGCCAGATTGGCGGTGATATGGTACTCGCATTTTACTAAGAGCGCTGACAAGGCCTTGGAGACAGCTACATTTGGAAAATCACATTTTCACGAAGAAGCATCCCCGGAGCTGTCATAATGTTCACGGGACCATGGCCATTTGCCCTCACCGTCATCTTTTCTTTTGCGCCAAGCAACGTTTTCTACAACGTCTTCTACAAAGCCTTTCAGGGGCACGAAAACACCACTCCACATTAATAGGAAGTGCTTCCTTTGGCTACTGCTTATTCCCCGGCGCCGTCAAACCAACATCGCGGATTGCATGCAGTAGCCTCCTCAGCGTCTCCTTTCATGCCGTCGCCAGTCAGCATCATCTTCCTATTCGCATTCAAGTCTAAGCCCTAGCATGATACAAGGTCCGGGCCATCAGAGAATCATCAGGGATATAAGCAAGTCGAAGGACCCTCCTTCTAAGTCATTTTCCACCTGCTTACCTTTCTTTAGTAACCCTACACCGTGTTTGCACAAATTCAACCTTCCTCCCCTACTGAAAGCCACGACCGTCATAAGACATCACAACGTCCCGTCCTTCGCAATACCTCCTCCCACCTCCACGGCACTGGACTCTTCTCGGACATACCTACCATGACCACGTTCAGAGTCTTCAGGATCATAATCAAAGTTCAAATTACCCATCAAAAAGCAAAAGGCCCTATCGACACCTCGGCGCGCTAAGCACATCCTCTATCCACAATGTGGTGTGTCCACTAAAAACGCCGTTTTTAGCAGTTCAATGCGCAAATTGTCACACGAAGTGCCTCTAAGACATTTTGCGGCAGTCTCCGCTCTTATGCAATACAGTAAAATACCTTCTATTGAGGTAGCGGGTTTTTTTTTTCTCCGGCAATCATCTCTTTTCAATACTCCTTTTTTTGGAAGCCAGGCTCGACCCGCTTCCTAAAAGAAAGTGCGAATTACCTGTATGTGAACCGTGCAGAGAACCCGAGAGACGTTTTCAATAGTTTGAACTTATGTCAAGATCAGCAGCAACGGATATCTGTGGAGAAACGGGTCTTTGAAGACCCTACAAGGCGTCACTCTAGACCTGGTGCATCTAGTGGACCGTCCTGGCCCTCACAAATAGGCCCTAGAGGTTCAACCCCCTCCCCCTTCGACACGTGATTTATTTCAAATTCTTCATCATTGTACAGACTCCTCGAACGAGTCCAACCAAAGTACAGCACCTTTTCGGTTATGTTTTGTTTCCTTGAAGTATAACCCTTTGAAGTCATCACATCCCCATCCCACTCATTGGGCCCTCAAAAGCGCCAGCCAAGTGATCAAGCGTCCAAATTGGTGTTTCGTCTCTTAATCACCACACAAAGGCCCCGCATCGCATCTTCACGTTTCACGGTTTCACATTTCAAGTAAATGACGATCTACGAGATTTTCGTTGCTTGTTTTCTCAAATCCTCAGCTCGTGATATCTGCTCGTTGGTCAGTTCAGTCAGGGAAGAACGCACCCCCTGTTATGTTATCAACCCTCATTATCTCAGGGTTATAGTCACTGAAGGGCTCCCCACAGTGAAGATCTGGGTCGTTTACTCCACTCCATAAAGGAGATGCAAAAGGCCCATCTTACCCCTCTCGTTCGCAATAAGCAAAAGCTCCGGCTTCCCAGCCCATCCCCGTCAACCCACAAAAAGCAAATCAGGGTAATGCCGGCAGTGAGTGGCCACTATCTCATCTCCACAATCGCGCCAGATCGCCCCAGCATTGCATACAGCTCTTCCTTCCCCCCCCCCCGGGAGTTAAGTCAAGGCATTTCGCTAGACTCACCCATTATGATCTCCAAGGTTTCTGACGTGGTAAGTCACCTGAGCCAAAGGTCCAGGTACTCACACTCCTCAGTGGTTGCGGCTTTCAACGCTTTCCTCGGACTCGATCACATAAGTTCGAGATCAGATTTACAGCTCAAACGCAGTATCTCTACTGATAAGAACGTGCAGCACGATGAACGGCATATAGATAATTAGTCGAAGGCGATCTTCAACTCAGATCTAATATTCATAGGCTCATGCACTCGTTTGCTTGCTCATATTTAAGTAATCTCTCATGCGAAGACCATAAGAATTGCGATATGCGACAAACCCTTTGGGGTTGCAGATGTTCACCATGGAAGGAAGGAGTGTTTTGGGACGACACGTGAAATTCAAGAGCAGAGTGCCTTCCTTCTATCTATCTTCTAGGCATTCAAAATGATAACTATTGAGTAATCTATCCCAATTACCAACATCAAGCTACCATCTAAATGCAAAGAAAATGCCTCCAACCCCTCCTAATGATACCAAGGAAATCCATTCACCTACCTCTGCTCCTCCTTCTGCTTCACAATCAACTCCCTCACCTCAGGCAATCCCTCCCATCCCCTCCCCGCCCCACCAAACCCCACACTCTTCTCAATCACCTCCCTCCACCTCACCCCCGGCGCCAATTTTCCCGTAATCGTATTCGGCCTCCTCACATCCGCATTCGTCGGCACCGGCAACGCTCTGCCTAACAACGCTTCCATAGCCTGCATCGCGAACCCAACCGCTTTCTTCGCATTACTCGGGATACCCGTTTTATCAAAGCTGCCGAAATTAGCGCCCGGGAATTCACCTTGAAGGTCGGAGATGAGCTGCGGGTTCGACATTCCTCGACCATCGACTACGATATCGGCGTTATTGATAGCGTCTCGTCCTGGACCGAAAAGAAGCATTTGTTGCGCGATGCTAGCTGAAGTGAAGCGTGCTATCGTAGCAATGGTATCCGCAGGTGTACATCCCCTGAACGCACACATAGCAATGATATTCGAAGCCATCGTATCCCCGTAGATCTCCCTCGCTGTTGTCTTCGGAGGCCTCGCATGTAGATACTCATCATTATTCAGTAGCTCCTCCACGACCTCGTGACAGATCTCTCCATGTAGCAGTGACGAGCCCTGATCCTTGGCGGGATCAAACCCAAAAGATCGGAATGCTGAATCAATCATACAAGTCCCTGGCCCGGTGTCCCAGTCATACATCGCGTCAATCCCGCCTGCGTTGTCAGGAGGTATGAAGCACACAGTCGTGATTCCTCCAATGGTGATACAAATTTGTAATCTCGTGGGATGGTGCAGCAGTAATCCCACAAGATATGCAAACAACGGTGCTCCTTGTCTCCCCACGGCCTGCTCTGCAGTCCTATAATCCGAAACCGTTGTAACGCCCGTCTTCGCAGATATAACAGCCCCTTCCCCAAGACACATATTCGCTCGATGCTGGCCCATTGGTGGGGTGCCCGTGAGTGTTATAAGCTGTCCGCCAGACCCGATCAGATCGATATCATCAACTGCTATGCCGTGCTTCTGGGTAAAGATGTGGATGGCGTTTGCGAAGGTATGACCCATTTCGGCGTCCATTTGGGAGAGCATGCTTGGAGGGGCGGCGTCTTCGCGGAGCATCGAGAGAATGTCGGTGCGTATTTTGGACGGCATCACTACGGAGTCGTACTGTTTCTATCAGTAACAATCAAGGGAGAGGGTGATGTGGGAGCTACCTGAACAATATCAAGATGCAATGGGGCTTCTGGCGATTCTTGCGTAAATCGACAGAGCGCGAAATCGATGTCGTCCATTGCGGTTCCAGACGTCAATCCCAGGACGTGTAGATTCAACACCGAGAACTTCTGGTCTGTGGACGAAGAAGGGGACGTTGAGCGGGAAGATTCGCCATTTGCTTTTGCTTGTAATGCTTCGAGGTATTTATGTCCCACTGGAGTTCTGACTCGCCCCTTTGGCGCTGGTATGAGGCCTTTCATGACCATAACCATTGCAATCGATTTTGGCTGATATAATCGACATTGACAGTCAACATTCCTAAGCCTCGTATATACTCACCCAACAGAATACAAATGATCGCCTCATCCTGAAGAAGGTTAGCCATATCAGTCGTAGTAGATCACCGATCGTTTCTGATGTGATTACATCTGCGAAGAGGTTAGTGTTCTGCGATAGGATCGATTAGTTAATGCCCATTCCTGTCTGGATGGCGTGAGAAGGGCATTTGATGCATTTGATGGGTCGGCAGAGGGTGGAGAAGTGTGTGAGAGGGACAAACAATCCTCATTTGGAAATGTTTACCGCGGGTGGTGATGACTGAGGCAGAGCTGGTGCCGAGATTTACCCCGCCATGGGTCGACATCCGGGGTCCTGTTCTATCGTTAAGCTTCTCACGGTACTTCGACAGCATGGTACGGTCTAGTTGATTGCTGGGAGTATTATGGCTGTGACGAAGACCGTGAGGCACTGTATCACAAAGTCCTACCTGAGCATATGCTGAAGATCATGTAAGATCTTCTGTGGATCAGGGGAGCTGCTCCGGGGAGGTTGGGCAAAGACATTGGTTGAAGAGCGTTCAGTAATGAGTGGGATAAGGGAGATCAAGCAGCAGCCACTGGAGCTTCAGAGGTCCGTCTGGGGATATGCCAAATGTTTTCCTATGCTTTAGCTAGGATTGCAACACGGCCATATCTCTAGCTACCCGGTTCTTCTCGAGGTTCGTTCGAGTATCCCAACAGCCCAGTCCTCTGTATGCGTCCCATAAATCGAAATTCTTCGATAACATGACATCGAAATTCCATTCTGGATTCATCAAGCCTATCCGCGAGCTGGGGGCCTTTCTGGCTGTGTGGCCTATATGACATGATGGTTTATATGTCCCGTTCGCCCAATATGTCTCTCAGTTGACCCCAATCAAGCCTCTTACTCCCCGTACTTCGCCCTCCGCTTGCTCGGACGCACATTCAAGGCTCGATTTGTCGGTCTTCTCTTGATACAATGCTCGGACTGTTGACGTCTCTCATTCGTTTCGGTATCAAATTGAGGAGGTTTGCATTGGATGTTGGGGAAGGAGTTTTAGCAGGCTTCGAATAACGACTAGTGGTCATTCTTGCAACCACAACCTCTGCCTCCTAAAGTATCTCCAAACCATAAATGGGTCCAAGCCATTAGTTGGATTGAGTTGTCGATCCTATATAAGACGACCAGCTATCCGGAGTGTCTTCCATAGACAAGTCAATTGCTCCGGCACGCAAGCCGATTGACGCTGAATTGATGCCGCCGCTCAGAGTTTCCCATGGTTACGCAGGGTTTGTTTCCGCTGAGTCCGCTCGCAAGAAAGGGCAATCGTACATCAATATTACTCCTGAAAGGAAACTATGTGATGTCGGAGATGGAACAGCCAATGGGTCATACACCTACAATCTTTGTCCGCTGTCAAAACTCTTCAAGGCCACCGTGATTGGGACTTATCTCTATTTCAGGCCCTGCTGGAATACAATGACCCTGCACACTTTCCTGCCAGGAAGTTGCCTGTGGTCAAGGTAGCGCAGGAGAAGTTCTAGGGACAGTCCGCGATGAGCCTGCTACAATGGGCGGAGATATTCTTGGAAGAAAATTTGCGTCTGATTCCTTTCATAGAGTCTACGAGAGTGTTCATGCACTGTTTTGGGCGAGGCTCATAAAGGTCGAAGTCCCCAACGGCAGTGAATGCGCTACCCACCCCAAAAAGATCCCGCCCACGAGAAATACTCAATTCAACAACATTCAATGTGATTTATTTCCAATTCATGATCCCTAATAGTTCTTTCATTCCTGGCATTTTTTGTGGCGCAAAGAACAATCATAAGCTTTAGCGCGAACTGCCCCTTTCGTCAAAGCGAAAGCTATCTACCTCAGACGTCTTGAAATATTCATCGGAGAACATAAAATGAGCTCCCTTGAGATACCACAATACGATGTCAGACCGCCCCCTTTCCCTACCAAACTGCTTGAGACGGCTATCGATTCTCCAAGACCTATCAAGATTATCGTGATAGGCGCAGGCTTCTCAGGTACCCTAGCTGGCGTTGTGTTCCCGCGCAAGATTGAGAACATCCAACTTACGATTTACGATAAGAATGAGGATGTTGGAGGGACTTGGTTGGAGAACAGGTATCCTGGAGTTGGGTGCGACGTACCATCACATGCCTACCAATACAGTAAGTTCTTCTTCCCAATGGCTCTATTTCTTCTGACCAAATGCAGCCTTCGAAAGCAACACACAATGGAGCGGTTTTTATGCTCCTGGTCCTGAAATCCTCAAGTATCTAAAGCATGTTGCGACAAAGTACGGAGTCTACGAATATACCAAGTTCAATTCCGCAGTCCGAAAAGCGCAATGGGATGATGAGCTTGGGAAATGGTCGTTGGAGATCGAAAATGTTAAGAGTGGTAAGGTCGGTCTTCCATTCCACTCTCTTTTCCCCGCACCTGCTTATGGTTTCTACTAGAAAATCCTCGATACCTGCGACATTCTGATTTCTGGCGTGGGGATCTTGAACCAGTGGAAATGGCCAGATATCCCAGGCTTGCATGAATTCGAAGGACGGCTCTTCCACTCAGCAAATTATGATCCTACCTACGACATCACAAATCACAAAGTCGCACTCATCGGAGGTGGCTCTAGTGGCATTCAGATACTACCTCACATTCAACCTGTGGTCAAGCATGTTGATCATTACATGAAAGGTCGCACTTGGATCCCTCCATGGGGAATGGGTGTAGGTTATCTGATTGACCAAGGTGGTAGGTTCACAAGGAGTTTGATAATTCACGTTGCTATGTTAATCATCCCACAGTCAAAACATTGAAAACCGCGCCAGAAGATCTCAAACGATACAAGGAGGACCCAGCACAATATATTGCTCTGCGCCGTGGGGTCGAGGAAAGCTTGAACGAGCCCTTTTATGCAACTTTCAAGAATTCTGAAGATTCGAAGGCTCTTTGGGAGTATTGTGAAGACAATATGCGAGAGAAGTTGGCTTCACGACCTGATATATATGAGGCTTTGAAGCCAGGGTTTGCACCGGGATGCAGGAGGTTGACTCCGGGGCCGGGAGTAAGATAACTCGTTCTTTTCAATCGGACCAAAGCTAACAGTAGCTAGTATCTCGAGGCGCTGGTCAAAGACAACGTCGATTTTATCCCTACAAGTATTAAAAAGGTCCTCAAGAACGGTATTGAGACTGAAGATGGGAAATTTAGGGAGGTAGATACCATTATCTGTGCTACAGGCTTCGATGGGTATAGCAATCCCCCTTAATCTAGAGTGATTGGGATATCTGACATAGGTCCTTGCAGGGTTCATAAGCAGCACTTCCCAATCATTGGCAAGGACGGGACAAATCTTGGTAATTTATGGGAGAATGACATCCCAGAAGCATACCTCTCCCTTTGTCCCCAACAAATGCCGAATTTCTTCCTGTTCCTTGGTCCAAATGGTGGTCCTGGAAACGGATCGAATGCGCCATTCTTGGAGAACGCATGCTCGTATATGGTGAAGGCGATCAAGAAAATCCAAAGAGAACATATCAAGAGCATGGTGCCAAAGTAAGACAGACTCCAAAATCTTTTGAATATAGCTAATAGTAAACAGAATCGAAGCTATCAAAGACTTCACGGCCCAAAAAGATGCCTTTTTCGAGAAGACCATATTTACTACAACTGTACATCCTGTTCTCCCTTTTTCTTTAAACACCCTTCTGACTTGTTCCCTTAGTGTAATGCATGGTGGAAGCACCGCAACTCACCCAACGGTAAAATCGTCTCCCTCTGGCCAGGTTCTGCACTTCACGGAAGCTCCGCATTCAACGATCCTCGATGGGAGGATTACGACTACGAATACCGGTCTGAAATGGGTGGGAATCGCTTTGCTTGGTTGGGAAATGGAGTTACAGTAGCGCAAGAGAAGGGGCTGAAGACTACGTGGTATCTGGACGAGCCGATGGTGACGGTAGACAACCCGTTCAAGAAGAGCCTGGAGGAGCCCAAGGCGGTCGTTGCAGAGCATGTCGAGCTTATTACGGAGAAAAGCGAATCCTTCAAGGAGATTACTATGGAGAATGAAAAGGCTACTGGTAAGAGAAAGTTTGATGAGCAGGGTGCTGAGACGGGGTTGAAGTCCAAGAAGCCATCAGGAAGGATCAAGCAATCACAGTAGGAATCTCTTTACGGCTTTGCTCTCCAAATTTGCTAGCTCATGTATCTAAAAGCGCCCGTTTGCTAATGATCTTTCCTGAAAGTCCATCCCGTGCTCGAATTTTGGTCTGATAGACTAAATTATTGTCATGAATTTCTGGCTTAAGGAGCAAAGACGAGCTCACTTCCATTGCCAAAGACCGAAACATGCATCCATTCATTTGCTATAATTAGATAGGCTTCCAGTTGTGATCCTGGAGTGCGAATAATTTATCATTCACTAGAAGCTTCCTTTCCCTTCGTCGCACTTCTCTTCATCGCTCTTCTCTATATTACTATTCTCTTTGTTGCTCTTTTCTTTATTGCTCTTTTCTTTTTTGCTTTTTCTTTTTATATTTATTTTTTATTGCTCTTTTCTTTTTTGCTTTTTATTTTTATTTTTATTTTTTATTGTTCTTTACTTTATTGCTCTTCTCTTCATCCCTCTTCTCTTTGTCTCACTTATCTTCGTCGTGGTCTTTGTTGACCTAAAAGAGCACATCCCTTGTCGCATCGCACAATGCACCTGACCACATCCAATCCACGCATTTGGTACGAAGCCATTGGCAACTCTTTGGCGCTCAATGGAAGATCCCGCTAATCTTCTCATGAAATCCTTCTCCAGCACACGAGGAAGAATTTCAGAAAATGATTTTATGGCTTGAAGAATGTAAGTCTCCCTCCATTGAATAACCTCCTTCAATCTTTGCTAAATCTTTGCCAAGGTTGTCTCAAAGACTCGGAAAGCAATATATCTCGAACCTTTACGTGCTTCACGAAGCTGCCAATTGAAGTGCAATTTCTGGTCTGGGAGGTCTACGATCGCAGCTAGCTCAGGAGAGTGGAGGTCTTGGCAAACGTACTCGGAACCCTTTCAACTTACAGCTGGAAGAACTGTTCAAGTCTTGCAGTGAACGCTCTTCATTTATAATACAACAACGATTTTTAAGTTACAAGTACTTTGTGATGCAAAATACCAAAGATGGCGCCCATAAAATCCCAAATTAGGAGCCCTTTCAAAGAGATAACTCTCTCCTCGGCAGCACAATTCCACTTGACTGCCGCAATAGAAGAAGCAAATTTGTCGGCAAGGCCTCCGCATACCGACGAAGCACAAACCCCAGTCTTTCCCAATGTATGTCATGCTTTCTTGAAAGCCCCTTCTTACTAAGCTAAGAGACACAGACAAAAGCAAGAGGAGGTCAAGCCAACCAAGATGAGACGCCGGATCAAGACGACAAATCCGTGGTTATCTTCACCTCTAAACCACAACATCAGCTAACAGAATGACAGACAAAACCTCCCAAATATGACCGCCAGTTCACACTCTTCCCCGGCGTCCCCACCGAGCTCCAACTCCAAATCTGGAACCACTACATCAACCAACGCCCTCGAACCGTCGAAATCGTACCACGCGAGCAATTCGTAGGCCCCATACTCGGCGGCTACCCAACACTCATGCAAATAAACAGGGATACCAGAGAGACTGCCCTTGAAGCACTAGGATACAAGCAACGTGAACTTGACTTTGGCAGCGGTACAAATCAACTTTCCACAACTTTCGAAATTCGGTCATTCTGCATCCTGAGACAGATTTGATGTGTTTGTGGAAGTTCAACGGACTTAGCAATAAAATCCGCCATGAGTTAACGACGTTGAAGGAGTCTCTCATTCGCTGCGGTGTAGTGGACAAGATACGAAGTGTTGTCATTCGCGCCCCAGGACGTCCAGGATATATCAAAGATTTGGCTGATTTTAAGAGCCTTGAGTTGGTTTTTGTAGCTTTAGAAATGTATGGATGGAAAGCAAATTATAATGAGCATTTCTACTTCAGAGTCACCGGTCCTCATACATATGCGATGGGACTGAGCGTTTGGGAGAACCTCGGTCGTGATTTGGTTTCTATTAAGGAGTATCGGCGGTTGATTCAGGGGGTTATAGCCAGGGGACCGGAGAAGGTGGTTCCGAAGGTTATTTTCGTTGATATGTTCTCGAAGGCTGTGGTCCCGTGGGCCATAGCGACCAAACGATCAATTGAAGATTTAAGAATTTAAGAATTTAAGAATTTAAGAATTTAAGAATTTAAGAATTTAAGAATTTAAGAATTTAAGAATTTAAGAATTTAAGAATTTAAGAATTTAAGAATTTAAGATTATATTATTTAATTATTAATTAAGTATGTAAATAAAAATAAAAAAGTATTTTAATATTTATATATATTTATATAAACTATAAACAATACTATTATTAATTTAAAAATAAAACT
>Ga0182030_10007720_pt1 | contig 22395 bp, 22 predicted proteins | sample 812S3MmetaG_FD_121299 | JGI IMG/M metagenome (GOLD analysis project Ga0182030, IMG submission 121299) | Permafrost microbial communities from Stordalen Mire, Sweden - 812S3M metaG (Illumina Assembly) | ecosystem: Environmental > Terrestrial > Soil > Wetlands > Permafrost | place: Sweden... | reverse complement strand
GTGGCGGCGATCCCGGCGGTGATCATCTACAATCATTTCGCCCGCGTCACCAAAGGCTACCTCGAACTGGTCGGCCGGTCTTCGGGCGCCGCGGCGCGCCTGCTGTCGCGCGATCTCGATCGCAGCCATGTCAGCACCCATTCGCGCGCGGCGGAGTAGGCGATGGGCGCATCAATCGCAGACAGCGATCTCGACGACGACAGCGATTTTTCGGAAACGCATGAGATCAACGTCACCCCGTTCATCGACGTCATCCTGGTTCTCTTGATCATCTTCATGGTGGCGGCGCCACTGTCGACCGTCGATCTTCCGATCGATCTGCCGTCGTCGACCGCCACCCCGCAGAAGAAGCCGGACAAGCCGACCTATGTCAGCATCAAGCCGGACCTTGCGGTGGCGATCGGCGAAACCCCGGTCAAGCGGGTCGATCTGGTGCGGTCGCTCGATGCCATGGCTGACGCCAGCAAGGACCGCTATATCTTCCTGCGCGCCGACCGCACGGTGCCCTACGGCGAAATGATGGACGTGCTGGAAATCCTGCGCGTCGGCGGCTACACCAAGATCAAACTGGTGGCGCTCGAAGGCGTTCCGGATGCGGCCCAGGCGCCGGCGGTGCCCGAAACCCCGAAACCCTGAGCGGCGGCAATCGCGCCATGCCCGACCTCGACAGCGAGCAAAAGCCATCCCGGCGGCTGTGGATCCTGGCAGCGGTAGCCGCGCTGGCGCTTCATCTCGGCGGCGCCGCGCTGGCGCTGGCGCATCTGCGGACCGCCGATTCCGACGAATCCCTCGGCGCCGCCGGCACCGAATTTGCGATCGAGATGGCGTCGCCGCGGGTCGAGGACAGCGATCTGCCGGCGGGGCCCGACGCCGATGCGTCGGTGGCGACCCCGGCGCTGGCCGAACAGAAGGCCGTGGTCAAGGAAACCGAATTACCCAAGGACAAGCCGACCGAGACCGACGATCCGGACCGAACCGTGACCACCAACGACCCGAAGCAACCCAAGCAGGACGACCCGGACCAAGCCAAGGTGCAGACCAGCGCGTCGATGGAATCGGTGGCGCAGGAGGCCACGGCGCGGCAGACCCTGGAAAACGCCCGCGAAAGCCCGACCGCGGCGGCTCCCCAGCAGGGCATCGGCAAGGACACCGGCAAGCTGACGGAGAAATGGAGTCATCAGCTCAGCGCCTACCTCAATCTTCACAAGCGTTATCCCGAGGTCAAGAACCCCAGGGCCGCGAAGGTCAAGGTCAACTTCGTGCTCGATCGGCTGGGCCACGTCGTCTCCGTCAACGTCGTCGAGGGATCCGGCGATACCGCCTATGACGAGGCAGCGCTGTCCATGGTCCGCCGCTCCGATCCGCTGCCGCGTCCGCCGCCGGTGGTGGCGGACGAAGGATTGAGCTTCACCGTCGACGTGGTGTTTCAGAAGGGCAAGAGCTGACGCCTCGTTCGGTCGCGCGATGCCGCCGACCGGCTTGCAGCGAGGCCGCCGCGTTGGGTTCGATGGAAGCCGGCTGAACCGGTTCCGCCGGGCCGTCGAAGTTGGCCGCGGTCGCAAGCGCCAATCAGCGCCAAAGATAGCGAATGCCGACATAAACGACGACCAGGCAGGCAAATATCAGGGCAACCGGCAGCCGGGGTTTTGCCTGTGGCCCGCCCGGGGTCTGGCGCCGCGGAGGTGGCGGGCGTTTGAAGGCGGTGACGTTGTCGCTGGTGGGGTCGCTGGCGTGGGCTTTGACGTCGGGCGCTGCACCAGCACCTCCCATTTCACCATAATAGCTTCGGTAGATCAGATGGATAGTGGCGTCGGTCGCCGCGGCCTCCGGCATCTCCTTGAGCAGCGCCTGGTAGCTGGCGAGGAAGGCCTGGGCTGCGGCGGGCAGGGTGGTGGCGCCATTGAGCTTGGCCATCATTTTCCATGTCGCAAAATCGGCGCGGGCCTTGGTATCGGCCCGTCGCGCGATCAACATGTCGGCAGCTCTGATCAAGGTGGCCTCAGCTCTTCTCGGCAGTCAACCCTACACGTTGCCGGTCAGCACGAGTACTAGCCGGATCACATAGCCGGTCGCCGCCCGCAGTATCGCCGAAATAATATCAAGATTTAGACCGAACTGGCTGCCGACAACAGGCAGAAGAATCAGAATTCCGATCAGGATCAGCATCCCATAGGGTTCCAGCCGGGAAAGCGGCAAAGCCAGCGCGTTGGGCAGCAATCCGACCGCGACCCGCCCGCCGTCCAGCGGCGGGAGCGGCAGCATGTTGAAAATCGCCAGCACGACGTTGATGACGAGGGCGTTTTTGAGGTTGTCGGCAACCCATGAAGCGGCGTTGTCGGGCAGATAATTGACGAGGTGAAATGCCGTCGCCGCCACCAACGCGAGGGCAATATTGGTGGCGGGCCCGGCCAGCGCCACCCAGACCATGTCGATCCGCGGTTGCCGCAAGGCGCGGAAATTCACCGGTACCGGCTTGGCGTAGCCGAACAGGAACGGCGAGTGCGACAAAAGCAGCATCGCCGGCAGGATCAGGGTGCCGAACGGATCGATGTGTTTCAGGGGATTGAAGCTGACCCGGCCGCGCTCCCAGGCGGTGTTGTCGCCGAAATGGTGCGCCACGAAGCCGTGGGCGGCCTCGTGAAAGGTGATGGCGATGACGAGCGGCAGGACCCAGACCGATACGTCGTACAGAGTGGTGTTTCCGGGCAATCGGTGATCCCTGCGGGGTTTTTTGACGGGTGGCGGCTCGAGGCTAGCACGAATTGGCTCGAGGATTGCCGGCGCTGTAAAATAGAACCCTGGCCATGGCGTCCCCGCCGCAATCGACCGCGAGATCGGAACGCCCGCTCAATAGGTTGCCCGCCCACCGGAGATGTCGAACACCGCTCCGGTGGAGAATGCGCAATCCTCCGAGGCCAGCCACGCCACCATGGCGGCGAGTTCTTCGACCAGGACAAAACGTCCTTTTGGAATTTTGGACAGCATGAAGTCGATGTGCTGCTGGGTCATCTGGTCGAAGATCGCGGTTCGCGCCGCGGCGGGGGTCACGGCGTTGACGGCGATTTCATAGCCCGCGAGTTCCTTGCCGAGCGATTTTGTCAGCGCGATCAGGCCGGCCTTGGAGGCCGAATAATGCGCCGCGTTGGGATTGCCTTCCTTGCCGGCAATCGAGGCGATGTTGACGATGCGGCCATAATTCTGTTTGACCATGCCCGGCACGATCGCCTTGCAGCAGATGAAGGGTCCGTCGAGATTGATGCGCAGCACCTTGCGCCATTCCTCGAGGTCGGTTTCCCATACCGTCTTGTTGATGCCGGCGATGCCGGCATTGTTGACCAGAATATCGATCTTGCCGAATGCCTTCAGCGTGGCGTCCGTGGTCGCTTCCACCGCGGCCAGATCCGAGACGTCGACCTTGAACGCGGTGACGCTTTCACCGATTTCCCTGGCGGTTTTCTCGGCGAATGGCTGGTCGTGGTCCCAGATCGCGACCCTGGCGCCGGAGGTCACGAAGCGCTCGGTGATCGCACGGCCAAACCCCTGCGCACCGCCGGTGACGACGGCGCAGCGGCCGTTCAGATCGATCTTGTTCATGGTCAAAATCCCCTCGGTTCAATCAGCATCGGCTGCGCCAGCGGCGGAAAACCTGTTGCCTCGCCCGGCACTTGCGCAGGAGAGCTGAAGTAAGCGCGCCGTCGATTACAGCGTCCAGCCGCCATCGATGATGTGCGCGACGCCTGTTGTGAACGAGCTCTCGTCGCTGGCGAGATAGACGGCGAGCGAGGCGATCTCTTCGGCGGTGCCCAGTCGTCCCATCGGCTGGCGGCTGACGAACATCTCGCGGCCGCCCGGACCGGCGGCGGCGGCGCGGTTCAGCATCGACGGGGTCTCGATGGTGCCGGGGCAGATGCAGTTGCAGCGGATGCCCTTGGTGATGAAGTCGGTGGCGACCGCGCGGGTCAGGGCGGCGACCGCCGCTTTGGTCGCGCCGTAGACGTAGCGGTTGGGGGCGGCCTTGAACACGCCGGCGGCGGAGGAGATGTTGACGATCGAACCGCGGCCGGCCTGCAGCATGTCGGGCAGAAATCCGCGGATGGTCCGGTGCATCGACTTGACGTTGAGATCGAATGAAAAATCCCACTCCTCGTCGGAGCATTCCAGCGCGGTGCCGTGATGCACGAAGCCGGCGGCGTTGAGCAGGATGTCGACCCTGCCGACCCGCTTGGCCATTGTCGCGACGGCGGAACTGTCGCGCACATCGAGGCGCGCCACCTCGGTGACGCCGTCCCTGGCGAGCAGCGCCAGGCCGTTCTCGTCGATGTCGGTGGCAAACACGCTGGCGCCCTCGCGCGCGAAAGCCACGGCGCAGGCGCGGCCGATTCCCACGGCGCCCGCCGTCACGAATGCGCGCTTGCCCTTCAGGCGGTCTGACATATGGTTCTCTCCGGTAAATGATCGTCGGTGGTTTTTTTCGGTCATACGCGGGCTCGACCCGCGTAGCCATCCTCTTTCTTTCGTCATTGCGAGGAGCGAAGCGACGAAGCAATCCATGCTTTCCCTGCGGCTATGGATTGCTTCGCTGCGCTCGCAATGACGGTTCAACTACCTAATGATTATGCCGCGCGGTGCCGACGCGGCCGGCGATGTCGTGATAGCGGGTCGCTAGCTCCATGCAGGCGCCGGTGGCCTGCTGGCCGACGGTGGAGCGATAGAGCTCCTGCCATGGCGTCTGGTTGGCCGGATAGGGGAAGCCGCCCTTGGCCTTGAGTTCGGCGCGGCGCCGCTTCAGCTCCTCGTCGGATATCAGGATGTTGGCGCTGCCCTTGTTGAGATCGACGCGGACCTGGTCGCCGGTCTTGAGGATGGCAAGGCCGCCGTCGGCGGCGGCTTCCGGCGTCGCGTTCAGGATCGACGGCGAACCCGAGGTGCCGGACTGGCGGCCGTCGCCGATGCAGGGCAGGGACAGGATGCCGCGCTTGATCAGCGCCGCCGGCGGCTGCATGTTGACGACCTCGGCGCCGCCGGGATAGCCGATCGGGCCGGTGCCGCGCACGAACAGGATGCAGTGCTCGTCGATGCCGAGCGCGGGGTCGTCGATCCGCTCGTGATAGTCCTCCGGACCCTCGAACACGATGGCGCGTCCCTCGAATGCATTCGGGTCCTTGGGGTTGATCAAATAGCGGTCGCGGAATTCCTTCGAGATCACGCTGGTCTTCATGATCGCGGAATCAAACAGGTTGCCGCGCAACACCAGGAAGCCGGCGTCCTTCACCAGCGGCTTGTCGTAACTCCAGATCACGTCGCCGTCGGGTTTTGGCGCATTGCGGCAGTTCTCGCCCATGGTGTGGCCGTTGACGGTCATGGCGTCCTCGTGAATGCGCCTGGCCTGCATCAACTCGCGCACCACCGCCGGCACGCCGCCGGCGCGATGATATTCCTCGCCGAGGTAGAAGCCGGCCGGCTGCATGTTCACCAGGAGCGGAATGGCGTGGCCATATTTCTGCCAGTCCTCGATCGACAGTTCGACGCCGATATGGCGGGCCAGCGCATTGATATGGATCGGGGCATTGGTCGAGCCGCCGATCGCCGAATTGACCACGATGCAGTTTTCAAAGGCCTCTCGGGTCAGGATGTCGGACGGCTTCAGGTCTTCCCAGACCATGCCGACAATGCGGGTGCCGGTCTCATAGGCGATCTGGCCGCGCTCGCGATAGGGCGCGGGGATCGCGGCGCAGCCCGGCAGCGACATGCCCAAGGCCTCGGCCAGCGAATTCATGGTCGAGGCGGTACCCATGGTGTTGCAGTGGCCGACCGACGGCGCCGACGAGGCCACGATGTTCATGAACTCCTCGTAGTCGATCTCGCCCGCGGCCATGCGTTCGCGGGATTTCCACACCACGGTGCCGGAGCCGGAACGCTCGCCGTTGAACCACCCGTTCAGCATCGGTCCGCCGGACAGCACGATGGCCGGCAGGTTGACGGTCGCCGCCGCCATCAGGCAGGCCGGCGTGGTCTTGTCGCAGCCCGTGGTCAGAACCACGCCATCCAGGGGATAGCTGAACAGGATTTCGACCAGTCCGAGATAGGCGAGGTTGCGATCCAGCGCCGCGGTCGGGCGCTTGCCGGTCTCCTGGATCGGATGCATCGGAAATTCCATGGCGATGCCGCCGGCGGCGCGGATTCCCTCCCGGACCCGATGGGCCAGCTCAAGGTGATGGCGGTTGCACGGCGACAGGTCGTTGCCGGTCTGCGCGATGCCGATGATCGGCTTGCCGGATTGCAGCTCATGCCGGGTCAGGCCGTAATTCAGGTAGCGCTCGAGATAGAGCGCAGTCATCGCCGGGTTGTGAGGGTCGTTGAACCACTCGCTGGAACGGAGTTTGCGTCGGGTGGTCCCGGTAAGCGGCTTGTTCATAGTTTCTCCCGCAGCGCACACGCCTTATTTTTGTGCGAAATGTTCGTGGTGGCGCCCGATGTTTGCATGTCACCGCCTTGTCCGCAATGTCGGCGGCGGCCGGAAATCAATGCGACTTTGATCCAACGACACCGCCGAAAAAGTCTGGTAAGACCCCGGTCAAATATAAAGGGATGACCGAGGCTTTCGCAGCGGGACTCATGCGTTTTGGGGAGGATATGTATGTCGTCGGTGCAGATTCGCGACGTGCGCAAATCGTTTGGCGGCTTTGAGGTCCTGCACGGCGTATCGATCCCGATCGAGGACGGCGCCTTTGTGGTTCTGGTCGGCCCCTCCGGCTGTGGCAAATCGACCTTGCTTCGGATGCTGGCCGGGCTCGAAAACATCACCTCCGGGACGATTTCGATCGGCGACCGCGTGGTCAATAACGTCCAGCCCAAAGAACGCGATATCGCCATGGTGTTCCAGAATTATGCGCTGTATCCGCATATGACGGTTGCCGACAATATGGGGTTTTCGCTCAAGCTGCGCGGCGCGAGTGCGGCTGAAATCAAAAGCGGGGTCAAGCGCGCCGCGGAAATTCTGGACCTGACGGCGCTGCTCGATCGCTATCCCCGGCAATTGTCCGGCGGCCAGCGCCAGCGCGTGGCGATGGGGCGCGCGATCGTGCGGGATCCCCAGGTGTTCCTGTTCGACGAGCCGCTGTCCAACCTCGACGCCAAATTGCGCGTGGCGATGCGTACCGAAATCAAGGAATTGCATCAGCGGCTGAAAACCACCACCGTCTATGTGACCCACGACCAGATCGAAGCCATGACCATGGCCGACAAGATCGTGGTGATGCATGACGGCATCGTGGAACAGATCGGTTCCCCCCTCGACCTGTACGACAAACCGGACAATCAATTCGTCGCCAGCTTCATCGGGTCGCCGGCGATGAATTTCCTGAACGGAAAGATCAAGGCCAATGGCAGCCTCGGTTTTGAGGGCCCCAACGGGGTGAAGTTGCCGCTGGCGTCGGCCCCTGCCAATTCCGACGGCCGGCCGGCAGTCTACGGGGTGCGGCCGGAACATTTCACGATTGCGGACGATGGCGCCGAAGCCGAGATCGTGGTGGTCGAGCCGACAGGTTCCGAAACCCAGGTATTTGCCAAGCTCGGCGGCCAGCAAGTCGTCGCGGTCTTCCGCGAGCGTCATCAATTCAATCCGGGTGACAAAATTCGGCTGAAGCCGGATCCGTCGCTGGTCCATCTGTTCGATGCGGCCACCGGCAAGCGGCTGTAGACAGTCAATTGGTCGATCAAAGAGCCAATGAAGCCAACAAACAAAGTGCCAAAAAACAGGGAGAATAGCTGAGATGACGAGCTTTACACCGGATCGGCGGTCTTTGATGAAGGGCGGCGCCACCTTGTTGGCGGCGGCGGCAACCATGTCGAGCGAGCAATTGCTGGGCTACGCCAAGGCATGGGCGCAGACCGCGCAGTGGAAGCCGGAAGCGGGCGCCAAGGTCAACCTGCTGCGCTGGAAGCGTTTTGTCGAAGCCGAGGATGTCGCGTTCATGAAGATCGTCGATGCCTTCCAGAAGGCGACCGGCGTGACCATCAACGTCTCCAACGAATCCTATGACGACATCCAGCCCAAGGCGTCGGTCGCCGCCAACACCGGGCAGGGCCTCGACATGGTCTGGGGACTTTACTCGCTGCCGTTCCTGTTCCCGAGCAAATGCACCGATATGACCGATGTCGCCGAATATCTCGGCAAGAAATGCGGCGGCTGGGCTCCGTCAGGCGAGGCCTACGGCAAACTGGGTGGCAAGTGGATCGGCGTTCCCGTCGCGGCCACCGGCGGTCTGGTGAACTACCGCGTCGCCGCTGCCGAAAAGGCCGGCCATAAGGTATTCCCGAATGACCTCGGCGGCTTTGCCGATCTCGTCAAGGGCCTGAACAAGAACGGCACGCCGGCCGGCATGGCCCTCGGCCACGCCTCGGGCGATGCCAACGGCTGGCTGCATTGGGCGCTGTGGGCCCATGGCGGCAATTTGATCGACAAGGACAACAAGGTTGTCGTGAACTCGCCGGAGACGGCGAAGGCGCTGGAATACGTCAAGGGCCTCTATGACGATTTCGTGCCGGGCACTGCGTCCTGGAACGACAGTTCCAACAACAAGGCGTTCCTGGCCGGCCAGCTTCACCTGACCGTCAATGGTATTTCGATCTATGTCACAGCCAAGAAAGAAAACCCGCAGATCGCCGAAGACATGAACCACGCCCATCTGCCGGCGGGGATCGACGGCAAAACCAGGGAGCTGCATCTCGGCTTCCCGATTCTGGTCTTCAACTTCACCAAATACCCTCAGGCCTGCAAGGCATTCACCGCCTTCATGATGGAACCGGAACAGTTCGATCCCTGGGTCGAGGCCGCGCAAGGCTACCTTTCGCCGTTCCTGCTCGGCTTCAAGAAGAACCCGATCTGGACCGCGGATCCGAAAAACACGCCATATCGCGACGTGGCCGAGACCGCGCAGACCCCGGCGGGTATCGGCAAGATGGACGAAAACGCGGCGGCCGCGATTGCCGACTTCGTCGTGGTCGACATGTTCGCGAACTACTGCACCGGGCACGAGGACGTCAAGACGGCGATGGCTTCGGCGGAACGTTCCGCCAAGCGCATCTTCCGATAGATCGGATCGCCGGCGCGGCTTGCCGCGCCGGCGTTTTTATTTGGAAATCCAGGCTATGCCCGGCGTAAGATAAGCAGGCGACCGGGCGACCGTCTTCTGATTTGGACTTGGAGTTGGAGCGGAATGACTACCGTCCAGACATCGATGCCGGTACCGGCTGCGGGCGCAGATATGCCGTCGCTCTGGATGCGGCTGCGAACCAACCGCAACTGGATCGCGCTGTGGTTCATGCTGCCTGCGGCGGCGTTCCTGATCCTGTTTCTGGCCTATCCGCTGTTCCTTGGTGTCTGGATGAGCTTCACCGACGAGCGCATCGGCCGCACCGGCGTTTTCGTCGGCCTGGAGAACTATCAGTGGCTGTGGGATGACTCCATCTTCTGGCTCGCGGTGTTCAACACGCTGCTCTATACGATCGTCGCCAGCGCCATCAAATTCGCGATCGGGCTGTATCTCGCGCTGCTGCTGAACCGGCATATGCCGTTCAAGGCCTTGATCCGCTCCGTCGTCCTGATCCCGTTCATCGTGCCGACCGTGCTCTCGGCGATCGCGTTCTGGTGGATCTACGACGCGCAATTTTCAATTATTTCGTGGTCGCTGATCAGGCTCGGCGTGATCGACCACAACATCGATTTCCTCGGCGACGGCAACATGGCGCGGGGCAGCGTGATCTTCGCCAATATCTGGCGCGGCGTTCCCTTTGTCGCGATCACGTTGTTGGCCGGCCTGCAGACGGTGTCGCCCTCTTTGTACGAAGCGGCGACGCTGGACGGAGCCACCAACTGGCAGCGCTTCCGCTTCATCACCTATCCGCTGCTGACGCCGATCATCGCCGTCGTCATGACCTTCTCGGTGTTGTTCACCTTCACCGATTTCCAATTGGTCTGGGCCTTGACGCGGGGCGGGCCGGTCAATGCCACGCATCTGATGGCCACCTTGAGCTATCAGCGCGGCATCATCAGCGGCCGGCTCGGTGAAGGTGCTGCGATTGCGACCGCCATGATCCCGTTCCTGGCGGCGGCGATCGCGATTTCCTGGTTCGGCATGCAGCGTCGGAAATGGCAGCAAGGATCGAACAATGACTGATTCCGCGTTGCCGTCGAAGGCGCCGGCCGCCGCTCAGAGCGACGACAGCGAGGGCATGAGCTTTCTGGAGTCGCTGCCGCGCCGCGTGGTGACGCTGTATCTGCCGCTGTTCGTGATCCTGGTCGTGCTGTTGTTTCCGTTCTATTGGATGGCGCTGACGTCGATCAAGCCGGACGAGCAGTTGATCGACATGGACAGGTACAACCCGTTCTGGGTGGTTCATCCGACCTTCAAGCATATCAGCAAGCTGTTGTTCGAGACCCAGTATCCGAGATGGCTCTGGAACACGATGTATGTGGCGGTGGGCGCCACCACGCTCTCGATCATCGCCAGCGTGCTGGCAGCCTATGCCATCGTGCGGCTGCGGTTCAGGGGCGCGGAAGCGGTCGGCGTGCTGATCTTCTTTGCCTATCTGGTGCCGCCGTCGATATTGTTCATTCCGCTGGCGTCCGTGATCCAGGCCTATGGCCTGTTCGATTCGCCGCTTTCGCTGATCCTGGTCTATCCGACGCTGCTGATCCCGTTCTCGACCTGGCTGCTGATGGGCTACTTCAAGACCATTCCCTATGAACTGGAAGAGTGCGCCCTGATCGACGGCGCCTCGCGCTGGCAGATCCTCGTCAAGATCGTCGTTCCCCTGGCGATTCCCGGGCTGATTTCGGCCTTTATCTTTTCCTTTACGCTGTGCTGGAACGAGTTCATCTACGCATTGACCTTTCTGCAATCGACGCCGAACAAAACCGTGCCGGTGGCGATCGTGAACGAGTTCGTCGACGGCGATATCTACAAATGGGGTTCGTTGATGGCGGGCGCACTGGTCGGCTCGCTGCCGCTGGTCATTCTATACGCGTTCTTTGTCGAGCATTACGTCTCGGCGATGACCGGAGCCGTGAAAGAGTGAGCGCACGGGCCGACGGCTAAAATTCAAAAACAAAAAGGAGTTGGCTCTTGCATATTCTGGTTCTGGGCGCGGCCGGCATGGTCGGCCGCAAGCTGACCGAGCGGCTGTTGCGTGACGGCCGCCTCGGCTCCCGCGACATCGCGCGGATGACGCTGCAGGATGTGGTGGCGCCGGAACAACCCGCCAAAGCCGGATTTGCGGTCGACACCGTGACCTGCGATTTCGCGGTGCCGGGGGCTGCCGAAAAGCTGGTCGCGGATCGCCCCGACGTGATTTTCCATCTGGCGGCGATCGTCTCCGGCGAAGCCGAACTCGATTTCGACAAGGGCTATCGGATCAATCTCGACGGCACCAGGATGCTGCTCGATGCGGTCAGGCTGGCGGGCGGCGGCTACAAGCCCCGGCTGGTGTTCACCTCGTCGATCGCGGTGTTCGGCGCGCCGTTTCCCGACGCCATCGGCGACGAGTTCTTTCACACCCCGCTGTTGAGCTACGGGACCCAGAAGGCGATCGGCGAATTGCTGCTGTCGGATTATTCGCGCCGCGGTTTTTTGGACGGCATCGGTATCAGGCTGCCGACCGTCTGCATCCGTCCCGGGCTTCCGAACAAGGCGGCGTCCGGATTCTTCTCCAATATCCTGCGCGAGCCACTGGCCGGCAAGGAAGCGGTGCTGCCGGTCTCCGAGGATGTCCAACATTGGCATGCCTCGCCGCGCTCGACCGTCGGGTTCCTGCTTCATGCCGCGACCATGGATACGGCGGCGGCGGGCTCCCGCCGCAACCTCACCATGCCCGGTCTTACGGCCACCGTCGGCGAACAGATCGCCGCCTTGAGGCGGGTGGCCGGAGACAAGGTCGCGGCCCGGATCAGGCGCGAGCCGGATCCATTCATCATGGGCATCGTCGCGGGCTGGCCCCGCAGCTTCGATCCCAAGCGGGCGCGCGAGCTCGGTTTCACCACCGTCGAAAACACCTTTGACGACATTATCCGGATTCACATCGAGGACGAATTGGGTGGTAAGTTCGCCTGATCCGCTGACCGAACCCGAGAAGGAGAAAATCATGACAGCCAGCATCGTCGGATGGGCGCATACGCCGTTCGGCAAGTTCGATACCGAAACCGTCGAGAGCCTCGTGGTCCGGGTCACAACCGACGCGCTTGCCGATGCCGGCATCTCCGCCGCCGATGTCGACGAGATCGTGCTCGGGCATTTCAACGGCGGCTTCTCGCCGCAGGACTTTACCGCCTCGCTGGTGCTGCAGGCCGATCCGCAATTGCGGTTCAAGCCGGCTACCCGGGTCGAGAACGCCTGCGCCACCGGATCGGCGGCGGTGCATCAGGGCATCAGGGCGATCGCCGCGGGGGCGGCCAGGATCGTGCTGGTGGTCGGCGTCGAGCAGATGACCCGGACGCCTGCGGCCGAGATCGGCCGAAATCTGTTGCGCGCGTCGTATCTGCCGGAGGACGGCGATACTCCCGGCGGGTTCGCCGGCGTATTCGGCAAAATCGCGCAGGCCTATTTCCAGAAACACGGCGACCAGTCCGACGCTTTGGCGATGATCGCCGCCAAGAACCACAAGAACGGCGTTGCCAATCCCTATGCGCAGATGCGCAAGGATGTCGGCTACGAGTTCTGCCGCTCCGAAAGCGAAAAAAATCCCTTCGTGGCCGGCCCGCTGAAGCGCACCGACTGTTCGCTGGTGTCGGATGGCGCAGCCGCCCTGGTGCTGGCGGATCCGGAAACCGCAAAATCGATGGCCAAGGCGGTCAGCATCAGGGCCACCGCGCATGCCCAGGACTTCCTGCCGATGTCAAAACGCGACATCCTGCTGTTCGAAGGCTGCAGCGTGGCCTGGCAGCGCGCGCTGCAGTCGGCGGGCGTCCAGCTTTCCGATCTTTCCTTTGTCGAAACCCACGACTGCTTCACGGTCGCCGAACTGATCGAATATGAAGCGATGGGACTGACCCCGCGGGGGCAGGGCGCGCGCGCCATCAAGGAGGGCTGGACCCAGAAGGACGGCAAGCTGCCGGTCAATCCGTCCGGCGGTCTGAAGGCCAAAGGCCATCCGATCGGCGCCACCGGCGTCTCCATGCATGTGATGAGTGCGATGCAGCTGCTGGGGCAGGCCCCGGAAGGCATGCAGATCAAGAATGCAAAACTAGGCGGCATCTTCAACATGGGCGGAGCGGCGGTGGCGAACTATGTCTCGCTGCTTGAGCCCGTGAAGTAAGAGACGCGAAATGTGGAGCGTCTCCGATCCGCTGCCTAAACCGTCATGCGCCCGCGAAAGCGGGGCATCCAGTATTCCAGGGCCTGCATATGAATCGTGGCGTCCTGGAATACTGGATCGTCCGCCTTCGCGGACGATGACGGCGTGGGATGTGGGCGCCTCAGGTGCCCAACCGCGGCTTGCAACCCCGCCGCGCATACGCCCATACCGGAGCAAGCCTTGATCTTGCCTGCGCCCTGCCGTTACTAGACGACAGGAACGGCGCTGCCGAAAGCGCCGGATGCGGCAAGGCCGGGAGCGAACCCAAGCATGGGACCACTGGAGGGCGTCAAGGTCATCGACATGACGACCGTACTGATGGGGCCCTATGCCACCCAGATGCTCGGCGACTATGGCGCCGATGTCATCAAGGTCGAGGCGCTCGACGGCGACGTGACGCGGCAGATCGGCCCGACCCGCCATGCCGGCATGGGTCCGGTATTCCTCAATACCAACCGCAGCAAGCGCAGCATCTGCCTCGATCTGAAGAAGCCTGGTGGCCGCGACGCGGTGCTGCGGCTGATCGCTTCGGCGGATGTGCTGGTCTACAACGTTCGCCCGCAGGCGATGGCGTGGCTGCGGCTCGGCTATGACGTGGTCTCGCAACTCAATCCGCGCCTGATCTATGCCGGCGTGTTCGGGTTTGGTCAGGATGGACCCTATGCCGCCAAGCCCGCTTATGACGATCTGATCCAGGGCGCCACCGCGCTGCCCGCCCTGATGGCGCAGACCAGCGACGGTGTTCCGCGCTATGTTCCGAACGCACTGGTCGACCGCATTGTCGGGCTCACCGCGGTCGGGGCGATCTGCGCCAGCCTGGTGCATCGCGACCGCAGCGGGCGCGGTCAGCGCCTCGATATCCCGATGTTCGAGACCATGGCGGGTTTCGTGATGGGCGATCACATGGGTGGCCTGACCTTTGAGCCGCCGCTCGACAAGGGCGGCTATGCGCGGCATCTGTCGCGCGACCGGCGGCCGTACAAGACTTCGGACGGCTACATCTGCGTGATCGTCTACAACGACAAGCAATGGGAGAATTTTTTCAAGGCGACCGGGCGCGACGATTTGCGCAGCGACGCCAAATTCGCGACCTTCGCCGGGCGCGCGGTCAATATCGATGTGGTGTATGCCGAGCTTGCCCGCATCTTCGAAACACGAACCACCGCCGAATGGACCGACCTGCTCGACAGGGCCGATGTGCCGGTGATGCCGATGCACGATCTGGAAAGCCTGCTGCGGGACCCGCATCTGGTCGCGACCGGCTTCTTTCCGGTGGTCAACCACCCGACCGAGGGAGCGATCCGCAACATGAAGGTGTCGGCGACCTGGTCGCAGACACCGGCAGAACCGACGCGGCTGGCGCCGCGCCTGAACCAGCACGGCGCCGAGATTCTGCAGGAGGCCGGCTTCTCCGCGGCCGAGATCGCTGCCCTGGTGCGCGACGGCGTGACCCGGGGCACGGACTCCGCACAGGATTGAGGCCGGGAGCCACGCCATGAGCTACATCACCGGCGTCGGACTGACCGCATTCGGCAGGCATGAGGGCGCCTCGTCGCTCGACCTGATGAGCCGGGCCGCGGAACTCGCCATCACCGATGCCGGTTTGAAACGGACCGATATCGACGGCATCCTGTGCGGCTATTCGACGGTGACGCCGCACATCATGCTCGCCACCGTGTTTGCCGAGCATTTTGGGATTCGTCCGGCCTATGCCCACGCCGTGCAGGTCGGCGGCGCCACCGGTCTGGCGATGACCATGCTGGCGCATCACCTGGTGGACGCCGGTGTTATCAGGCATGTGCTGGTGGTCGGTGGCGAGAACCGGCTGACCGGGCAAAGCCGCGATGCCTCGATCCTGGCGCTGGCGCAGGTCGGCCATCCCGATTACGAGGTGCCGCTGGGGCCGACGATCCCGGCCTATTACGGGCTGGTCGCATCGCGCTACATGCATGAATATGGCGTGACCGAACAGGACTTGGCCGAATTCGCGGTGCTGATGCGCCGCCACGCGCTGACCCATCCCGGCGCGCAATTTCACGACGCCATCACCGTCGCTGACGTGATGGCGTCGAAACCGGTGGCGCTGCCGCTGAAACTTCTGGATTGCTGTCCGGTGTCGGATGGTGGTGCGGCCTTCGTCGTCAGCCGTGAGCCGACCGGCGCGGCCGCCGTGCGGGTTCGCGGTTGCGCGCAGGCCCATACCCACCAGCATGTCACGGCGGCGCCGGCCCTGAGTGAACTCGGCGCCGAGATCGCGGTCGCGCGGGCCAGGGCCGCCGCCGGCGTCGCGATCTCCGACGTGCGCTATGCCGCAGTCTATGACAGCTTCACCATCACCCTGGCGATGCTGCTGGAGGATCTCGGCCTGGCCGGGCGCGGCGAGGCGGCGGCCCGGGTGCGAGCGGGATATTTCAACGGCGATGGCGCGATGCCGCTCAACACCCATGGCGGGCTTTTGAGCTATGGCCATTGCGGGGTCGGCGGCGCGATGGCGCATCTGGTCGAAACCCATTTGCAGATGACCGGACGCGCCGGCAATCGCCAGGTGCGCGACGCCTCGATGGCGCTGCTGCATGGCGATGGCGGCGTGCTGTCTTCCCATGTCAGCCTGTTTCTGGAGCGGACGCGATGAGCGGCAATCACGTAGCGCCTGCCGACTGGACCGCCGGCGAGGAGGCCATCGTCTATCAATGCTGCGCGGCCTGCGGCAGCGTGCAATATTTCCGCCGCAGCTTCTGCGCGGTCTGCGGCGCGCCTGATCCGGCCGAGCGGCGCGCCAGCGGCGAAGGTATCGTCTACGCCACCTCGCTGGTGTGTCGCGCCGCGACGCCCGAGACGCGCGCGCATGTTCCCTACAACATCGTTCTGATCGATACGCCGGAGGGCTTTCGCATGATGGCCCACGGCGACAATGATCTTGCCATCGGCGACAAGGTCACGGCGCGGTTTGAGCGCTTCGCCGGTCGCCTCGTTCCCCATTTCGCAAGGATGCCATCATAAGCCCTCTCAAAGAGCGTCATTGCGAGCGCAGCGAAGCAATCCATTACTTCAGCGGGAATGGCAGTAGGGATTGCTTGGTCGCTTCACGCCTGCCAATGGCGGCTCTGCATTCATCGTCACCGCCAGTAAAAGACAAAACTGGCGATGACGACCATTGCCGCCACCGCCAGCATGCGCGCAAGCGCTTCCGAGGCCGCCCTTTTGGTGGCTTCTTTCATGCCGTTCTCTCCCTAGACCTGGGCGCGAGTCATCGATGCCCGCGAAGGCTTGACGGCTCGTCTGTGCTTTACTCGGAACACCCCACGACGAGTATTCGCCTGATTTGAGTCCCCACTCGGCGAATATCGACCGTCCTAAAATTGAACAGCAATACGGCGGCATTTTGGCCCGCGCGCAGCCGGTTTGTGCGCTTGCGATGGAATTTTTGACAGCGGCTTTCCGGCGCCTTCACGGACCAGCGGCCATGCCCGCTGTTGATCCCGCCTCGGCCGCGAGATAGCCTGCCGGTGAAACCTGCCATTCGACAAGGCAGCGAACCCTGAAACGCCCAGGAAACCCATGGCCCGTATCGGCTACAGCGATCCCGCCAGCGCCAGCGAACGCACCCGCGAAATCCTGGGCAAGAACCGCAATGCCAACATCTTTCGGATGATGGCGCACTCGCCGAGCTACTTCGAACAATATTGCCGGCTCGGCGGCGCGATCCGCCACAAGGGCGAACTCGATCCGGTGGTGCGTGAGCTCGCAATCACCCGTACCGGAATCCTGTGCGAGGCGCCCTATGAGGTGGTTGCACACAAGCGCATCGGGAAAAATGTCGGGGTCACCGACGAGCAGAATGCCGCGCTCGAGGACTGGAAATCCACGACATGTTTCAACGAACTGCAGCGCGCGGCACTGGCCTTCACCGATGAAATCGTCGGCCTGCGCCGCCCGACCGATGCTACCTTCGATGCCATCGCGGCAAGGCTGACGCCGGCGGCGCTGGTCGAGCTGCAGCTCTCGGTCGGGTTCTACATCATGACCTCGAAATTCCTGGAAACCTTCGGCATCGACATGCAGCCGGTGGCGGAAGTTATCTAACGCCGCCGAACGCAGAAAAAACATCAACCAGAAACCAGCACGGCTTGGCCATTACGGACCGCGCCGGCAAACATGGAGGGATTTTCATGACCACCCGCCGCGATTTTCTCAAGGCCGGCAGCGCCGCCATTGCCACCGGCATCGTGTTCTGCGGCTGCGGCCTGCCCAGGCATGCGCATGCCGAGCCGCCGGAACGCCGGAAACTGCCGGTCATGGTCGGCGGCAAGCGGGTCAAGACCATCGACGTGCACGCCCATTGCCATTTTCGCGAAGCCGGCGCGCTGCTCGGCGCCGATGCGGCCGCCATCCAGCTGCCGCCGGTCAACGGCGCGGCCGAGGCTTTCATTGAGATCGACAAGCGGCTGGCCGTGATGGACGCCCAGGCCATCGACCTCGAGGTGCTGTCGATCAACCCGTTCTGGTACACCCGCGAGCGCGATCTGGCCGCCGCGATCGTCAAGATCCAGAACGAAAAGCTGGCCGAGCTGTGCGCCTCGAAGCCCGAACGGTTCGCGGCCTTCGCCTCGCTCACCTTGCAGGCGCCAGATCTTGCGGTGCAGGAACTCGAGACCGCGGTGAAGAAGCAGGGCCTGAAGGGGGCAGCGATCGGCGGCGTCGTGGGCGCGCTGGAATTCTCCGATCCGAAATTCCATCCGGTATGGGCCAAGGCGGAGGAGCTCGGCGTGCCCCTGTTCATCCATCCGCAGGGCGTGCCGGAGCTCAACAAGCGGTTTGCCGGCAACGGCTGGCTCGGCAACACCATCGGCAACCCGCTGGAGACGACCATTGCGCTCTCGCACCTGATCTACGAGGGCACGCTGGATCGTTTTCCCGGGCTGAAGGTGATCGCCGCCCATGGCGGCGGCTTTCTGCCGTCCTATGCCGATCGTTCCGACCATGCCTGCCTGGTCGGTCCCAAGGGCTGCAATCCCGACCTCAAGCTTGCCAAGCAGCCGACCGAATATCTCAAGCAGATCTATTTCGATTCGCTGATCTTCTCACCCGAGGCGATCCGCCATCTGGCGGCCCAGGTCGGTGCCGGCCAGATCGTGCTCGGCAGCGACTATCCCTATCCCTGGCAGCTGCATCCGGTCGACCATATTTTCGAATCGACTTCGCTTGGCGACGACGAGAAGGCCGACATCCTCGGCCGCACTGCGGCAAAGCTGTTCAATTTCAATGCCTAGCCCACAATGACTTTGGGTTGAAACGGCGCGCATGGGGGCGGTTCGCCTCCATGCCCTAATTCGCCGTCAGCAGATTCAGCTTGGCATTGGCCACGATCAGGCGATCGGCCAGCAACTGCGCGAGGTTGCGCATGATGCGCTCGCCGGTGCGCGGACGCTGCTCGCGAAAGCGCTGGAAATCCGCCAACGGCACTTCCAGCGCGGTGACGGACCTGTCGGCCAGCACGTCCGCGGAGCGGTGGGTTTCCAGCAGCGCCATCTCCCCGAACGCCATGCCCGCCGTGATGGTGGCGAGCCGGATGCCGCCGGGCAGGCTGACATGGACGACCCCGCTCCGCAGAAAGAACAGCGACACCGCCGGATCCGACGCTGCGATGATCCGCTCGCCGGGTCGGTAGGTCCTGACGGTGCCGAGGGCCGAGAGCACCGCGAGTTCCTCTGCCGTCAGTCCCGCCAGCAGCGGCTGTTCGGACAGCTCGGTGATTTCGACCGCGTCGATGTCGCCGCCGTGGCGATAGATCACCTGGTCCTCGGCCCATTCGATGGCATCGTCCAGCAGATGGAAGTTGCGCAGATTCGACAGGCCGTCGGCCCATTCGCCGATCGGCTTCCACTCCGGCGAGGAGCGCTCGATGCCTGTGAGGATCGCGGTGACATGCAGCGCCGCCAGTTCGCGAAAACCCTCGGCGAGCAGGCGGGCGCCGGCGCGCGTCATCGCCGCGACCCGGCGCAGGTCGAAAATGACGAAATGCGGGCGCGGCTTGGCCAGAAGCTGCCGCGAGATGTAGTCGACATTGGAAAATGTCAGCGTGCCCACCAGCTCGATGATGCGGACATCCTGGTGATGGTTGGCAAGCAGCTTCTGCTCATGCGGCCGCCGGCTGCGCCGCGAGCGGCTGGTGCCGATATTGTAGTCGGCGATGACGCTGTTGCGCGCGTCGTCGCTGCGGTTGAGCATGTGCAGGTCGTAATGTGCCGACAGCGCCTCGCAGACCTTGATGCCGCGCACGCTGTTGCCGTGGCTGTCGAGCCGCGGCGAGTAGCTGCCGAGCCCGAGCCGCGCCGGCAGCGCCGCCAGAATGCCGCCGCCGACGCCGCTCTTGGCGGGAATGCCGACGCGATAGATCCATTCGCCGGCATAGTCGTACATGCCGGAAGAGGTCATCACCGAAAGCGTCCGCGAGATCGCGTAGGGCGTCACGACCTGCACGCCGGTCACCGGATTGATGCCGCGATTGGCGAGCGTTGCGGCCATGATCGCGATGTCGCGCGCCGTCACCAGGATGGAGCACTGTCTGAAATAGACCGCCAGCACCGCGCCGACGTCGTCCCTAATGACGTCGGAGTTGCGCAGCAGATAGCCGATCGCGCGGTTGCGGTCGCCGGTCAGGCTTTCGGAGGCGTACACCGCCTCGTCGACGCCGAGTTCGCGCCCGGCAAAGCGGCCGAGCGCGGTGCGGATATATTCGAAGGCGGCCTCGCCCTTGGCTTCGCGGATCAGGCCTGAGCAGGCGATGGCGCCGGCATTGACCATCGGATTGAAGGGGTGGTTCTCGGCATTGAGCCGGATCGAATTGAAGGGATCGCCGGATGGTTCGACGCCGATCGCGCTTTCGACACGGGCGGCGCCGAGCGTATCCAGCGCCAGCGCGAACACGAACGGCTTCGAGATCGACTGGATGGTGAAGGCAATGCCGGTATCCCCGACTTCGTAGACGTGCCCGTCGATGGTAGCGAGGCCGATGCCGAAATGATCCGGGTCGGCCTTGCCGAGTTCGGGGATATAGTCGGCGACACTGCCGCCGGTTTCCGCGGAAAAATCGCCATGACAGGCGGTGAGAAACCGCAGCAACGGCGGCTGTGAGGCGGCCCAGCCGTGGGCTTTGCGGATTCCAGCCGGTTGCAACATGTTCATCGGAAGTCCTGCCCTGCGAGGCTATTCCCGCGGCCCGATGTTACGCCGCATCGGCAGCGGCTGAAACCTGGCTGCCGGTGTCAGTGTGGCAGGCCGCGGGCGGGCGGCAACAGCCCTCAAGTCTCGAGAATGGCGAGCACCTGTCCTTCGGCAACCACGTCGTCGAGCTTGACGAGAACCGCTTTGAGCTTGCCGGCGGCCGGCGAAGCCACCGGGATTTCCATCTTCATGGCTTCGACGAAGGCGATGTCATCGCCGTCGCCGACGCTGGCCCCGACTTCAATGGGAAGCGCGCAGACGCGCCCCGCCACTTCGGTCACGATCTTGATGTCTGGCATGTGGTTCTCCGGGGCAGCCGCCGCGCGTCATCGCGAACGCGAAAATGCGCCTCATCAAGGGCGGGCGCCCTCGGCCTAGTGTTGTGGCCGCAGATTGCCTGAGGTAGCTTGTACTGCAAGTGGAATTTTATTCCGTGCAACGGAATGATGGGGCACCGCATGGGACGACGCTCGGAGCGGCTCAGCAAGCAGGGAATGCGTGCCAGCGACCTTGCCGGAGAGCCGGATGTGATTCAGGTGGTGTCGCGCGCGTTCGACGTGCTGCGCTGCTTCGAGGGCCACGAGGCGCGGCTCGGGAACCTGGAAATATCCAATCGCTGCGGCCTGCCGCGATCGACGGTATCGCGACTGACCCACACCCTGACCCGGATGGGCCAACTGGTCTACCTGCCGCGCGACCAGAAATACCGCATCGGCCCGAGTGCGGTGGCGATGAGCGCATCGATGATGCGCGGGCTGAAGCTGCGTACGCTGATCCGGCAACGGCTGCAGGATGTCGCCGAACAACTGCCGGGAACCGTCGGGTTCGTGATTCCGGATCGATTCCATCTTGTCTATCTTCAGTTCGCACGGGCGGCCAACGCGCTGGGCCTGCATGAAAGCACCGGCAGTCGCATCGCCATGGCGAGCACCGCGGCGGGCCATGCCTACACCGCCGCGCTCGATGCCGAAGCCAGCGACGCTCTGCTTTCGGAAATGGAACGTGAAATTCCCGAGGGCGCGAGGCTGCTGCGGCCCCGTCTCGAGGCCAATCGCCGGTTTTTGCGCGAACATGGCTATGTCGTTGCCTGCGGATTGTGGAGTCCGCATATCAACGGTCTATCGGTACCGCTGTGGTCGCCGCAATACCAGACCTTCGTGGTGGTCACGATCGGCCTGTTGTCGGCGATGTATGATGAGAAGCGGCTGCACAAGGAGGTGGCGCCGCGGCTGCTGGAACTGGGCGCCGCGATCGGCGGCCTGCTCGAGGGCGACGACGGCGATATCTTCACCAACCGGATGCCGAGCAAGCCAGTTCCGGTGCCGACGCATAATAATAAAATCATCAACACGGAGGACGCGGATGAACTGGAAGCCGGAACTCGACGACCTCGCGCGGCGCGAAGCCTTCGCGCGCGAGATGGGAGGCGTTGACAAGGTCAAGCGGCAGCGCGACCAGGGCCGGCTCACCGTTCGCGAGCGCATCGACAGACTGGTCGACCAGAGCAGCTTCCACGAGATCGGGGCGATTTCCGGCACCGCCGAATATGACGACAACGGCGAACTCATCAACCTGACGCCGGCGAATTGCGTGTTCGGCCGCGGCAAGATCGCGGGCCGCACCGTGGTCGTGGTCGGTGACGATTTTACCGTGCGCGGCGGCTCGGCGGATGCCTCGATCTCCGCCAAGCCGCTGATGGCCGAGGAGATGGCGCACGACTTCCGGCTGCCGATCATCCGGATCATCGAAGGCTCCGGCGGCGGCGGTTCGGTGAAGACCATCGAGACCAAGGGGGCCGCCAATCTGCCCGGCGGCATCGGC
>Ga0182030_10007719_pt1 | contig 22396 bp, 35 predicted proteins | sample 812S3MmetaG_FD_121299 | JGI IMG/M metagenome (GOLD analysis project Ga0182030, IMG submission 121299) | Permafrost microbial communities from Stordalen Mire, Sweden - 812S3M metaG (Illumina Assembly) | ecosystem: Environmental > Terrestrial > Soil > Wetlands > Permafrost | place: Sweden... | reverse complement strand
GATATTCATCGCGTCTTCAATATAAGTACGACGTGAATTATATTGTCAGTCATTCGCCAATTCCATGGCTTCAAAGTTTGAGGCTTTCGCGTGATTTTACAAAACTTTTGAAAGGACAAAATTGGCTTTTCCCAACATCAGATGCTGGCACCATGATTGAAGTAGTTGCTGATAATATAAGGCAAGATGCAATGTTTGCCATCGGGGCATCAGCAGCGATATCCGGCAGTCCATCTATAGGAAAAATATTTCTTGATGAATTATCTGTAATGCCCCATCTACAGCCGGTTTTTTTAATAAAAATACGTGAGTATCAATCTGCATGTTTTTATTTTTTGAGCGCGATAGATCTTGGCGCTGGAAATATTGTTGACGCTATTGATCATCTAGAAAATGCGATTCGGCTAAAGAATAATAGCTATGACTATTATTTGAATTTATCTTATTTAAGATATCTAAATAATGAAATAGATAAAGGCCTCCAGGCAGTTGATTTGGCGCAGAAATATGCGTCAAATTCTGCTTGGCGATTTAATAAAGCCTTTTTGCTCATGTGCAAGGGGAGCACAGTAGATATAGGTAACGCTATCTCTATCTATAGGAGCTTGAATCAAAATAAACTCTCGCAAATTTCAGCGAACCTTTATGCCGAAATAATTAGAACCCTCGAAGAGGGCGTCAGCGAAAATAAACCGCAGCTGTTATATGGCCTTGTTTTTATTTATGCCAAAACAAAAAAGGATAGAAAAAAAGCTGCAGGCTACCTCCAACTTCTTGAAGAAAAATTCCCCACAGGTCATTCCAATAGATTTTTAGTTGACGATGCTAAAAAACTGTTGCTATAAAGGCACACATCCCTGGTTCGTGGATGTCAAATGTTACTGGTTGGGATGTTAGAATTTGAACCTGCTGCATTTATTAGTTTCTAAAAGCAAGTTCAGAGCTTTCGAATCGTAGATAATGTCCCTGCTTGGGCGCGGGCGTTTGGTGTGTTGGCTTTGGTCGTCGCGATAGCGGCATTTTTGGTTCCATTTTTTGGCGTCATTTTTATGACTATTCCTGCGGCGATTTTGGGGATCATCGCGTTGTCCGGGGGCGATAGGAAATTGGGGATGACGGTGTTTATCATTGTGGCCGTCAATATAATCGTGAGCCCTAGCTTCTGGTTAAATCTTTGGGTCGGATCAGCTAATCAAGGATTATCACAGAATCCAAATATGACATTTGCGATTTTGGTAAGTTATTGGCTTATTTGAAATCAAAAGGGAAGAAGGTCATCGTGGTTTCGACGCGTAGCCGGATGAGCGTCGAGCTCGAGCGGGTCGCCAATAAGTTCATTCCCGCAGAGACGATGAAGGATTTGCTCCGTTATGACAGTAAAAACAACACTACGCCCCTTGTGGGGGCGTAGGTATAAATACGATCATATTATCCTATAGGCGAGGGTAGTTTTTGGCTACATGGTTAATACTATACTATTGGCCGATCTGTTGCAAATGTTGTTTAAGAAACTTTTAATGTATACAAACTACGGTACTTTGTATGCATCTAAATAAAGAGGTAAATAAACCACGAAAGCGTCCCTTCGCTTCGTGGGGATTTTTCGCGCCAGACGATCTGGGCGAGCCTGCAACAGATCGCCGATCTTTTTGAGACGGACAAATCCGGTATTTCGCGGCATATCAACAATATCTATGCGACCGGCGAACTCAAGCGGTCGGCAACTGTTGCAAAAAATGCAACAGTTCAAAAAGAGGGCAGCCGTGAAGTTTCGCGCGATATCGAGTTTTACAACCTTGATGTGATCATCTCTGTTGGTTATAGGGTCAATTCAAAAAAGGCGACCACATTTCGCCAGTGGGCTACCGCGGTCCTCCGTCAGCACATTACCGATGGTTTCACGATCAACCGCAAGCGCATTGGGGCGAATTACGAGCAATTTTTGAAGGCAGTGGATGAAATAAAGCATTTCCTGCCGGAAAGCGTCGTGGTGGAAGCCGAAGATGTCGTGGACCTTGTTCAAATGTTTGCCAGCACGTGGCTCTCGCTCGACGCATATGACCGGTCGGATTTTCCGACCTCCGGTGCTACCCGAAAGCAAGTGCAATAATCATCCGTTTGCCGATGGCAATAAGCGTTCGGGTGCGTTCGCGTTCATTTGGTTCCTGCAAAGTGCAAAACTACTCGACCCGACTCGCCTTACGCCGGAAGCGCTGACCGCGCTCACGCTTTTTGTCGCCGAAAGTAAACCCGCCGAGAAGGATCGCATGATCGGGTTGGTTTTGATGTTATTGAGAAAGTGATATTAAAAAATCATTAAAAGAGCTTTGACTTTGGTGCTGGGTAGGCGGACAATAATGATATGGAAAAGAAAAAAATAGAACAGAATATCCATCCAACGATCTTCGAAGAGAAAGAGGTTCGGAGAGTGTGGCATGATGAAAAGTGGTATTTTGTTATAGCTGATGTGGTGCACATTCTTACCGATTCAAAAGACGTCCAGGGGTATATTAAGGACATGAGAAGGCGAGATCCGGAGTTGTCCCAAGGGTGGGGGCAAATTGCCACCCCCCTTGGGATGGAGACGATGGGAGGAAGGCAGAAAATGAATTGTGCTGATCTGGAAGGCATGTTCCGCATCATTCAATCCATCCCTTCTTCTAGGGCTGAGCCATTTAAGCGTTGGCTTGCCAAGGTCGGGAAAGAGAGGATCGATGAAATTGCCGATCCTGAATTGGCGGTAACGCGCGCTAAGGAAATATACGATAAAAAGGGATATCCAAAGGACTGGGTTGATAAGCGCATGCGCGGCATTGCCGTCCGAAATACACTCACCGATGAATGGAAATCGCGTGGGGTCATGGTGAGTTCGGATTTTGCGATTTTAACGGACGAGATCTATAAGGCAGCGTTTGATAAAACCGCGAAAGAATATATGAAGCATAAAGGCTTGAATAAGAAAGCGGGTGATAATTTGCGGGATCACATGGGGGACATTGAATTGATCTTGACGATGCTCGGGGAAGCGACGACAACCAGAATGAGCACGGAAAAGGATTCGCACGGGTTGGAAGCCCTAAAGAAAGACGCGCAGGTTGGAGGCGGGGTTGCCGGCAGGACTCGAAAAGATATTGAACAGCAAACAGGTAAAAAAGTAATTTCAAAAGAAAATTTTAAGCATCAAAAACTTTTGAAGGGCGAGGGAATTCGAAAATAAACTATGTGCGAGATTTCTGCTCGCTGGTGATATTAAAAAATCATTAAATAGGTTTTGACTTTGTTGTTGGGTCGTTTACAATAGAGACATGCTCGTAGGGCGCCGGCAGCTCCTGCCCGACCGGCTCACGCTGGTAGCGGGCATAACTAAAAGACCCATTCTTTGGATGGGTCTTTTAGTTGTCGTAGATGCTGACGTTTACTTGATGAGGGTTCCGGTGAAACCGTTACAAAATGTAACGGTTTGAAAATGACCGCACCCGATGGCAAACAGCGTGAAACCGACGTTGCCGACGTAGAAACAGTTTTGCGTCTTGTGCAATCTATTCCTTCGCCCAAAGCGGAACCTTTCAAGCTTTGGCTTGCCCGCGTTGGCTACGAGCGGATGCAGGAAACCATCGACCCGGAGATGGCAGTCAGCCGTGCTCGCAAGAATTGGCAGGCGCTCGAAAGGCGCTGGAAGCAAAGACGGGAAAGAAAGTGGTGAATGATGGAAATTATCTGCCGCCGGTGGCAGGAAAGAAGAAATTATTAAAATAATAGGGCGTTGACGTTTTGAGCTCCGTTCTGCTAGGCTTTAGCCAGCGCACGGCGCTTTGGAGGGAAGTATGGGCATGCTGGTTCCGTTTGTGGTCACGAAGCATTCTGTCGTCTCAATCGGTGATGACGATGATGAAACAACCGTACTTCTTTTGAAGGCGGCCGAGGTCAATGTTCCGATGACGATCAGCTCCTACGAGGGAGAGTGTATCGTTTACCTGTTAACGGATGGCGACCTGGACCCTTGTTCGGCGGCTAGTGTTTTGAAGGGGGTTCTCGCTCTGTCCGATATCCCGGTCGTCAAGATTGTGATCACCGAGCTCTGCGATGACGGGGACGATCCCGAGAGCCAGTTCGCGTCCATGCTGTTTCTCAAGAAAGGGGATGAGGAAGTTTCTTTTCCGATATTCCCTAGCGATGCGATCCTGCTTGCCCTCGCTCTGGGCGCTCCGATGTTCATCGACGAAGAGGTTGTCATGCGGGCGACGGAAGGCGAAGACGCTCAGCGGTTTCTCTCGGTCGTTGAGGAAACTGCGCACGTAGCATTGGAGAGTTAGCCGTTATGCGGCACGCACACGTGTGCGGGAGGAACCATTTCTCCCGCACACTGTTTTTTTTATTACGTTGTATACTATACCTATGCACCTCTCCTATTTCGTCATTCCGATTGTTGCTGTGCTTGTTTCTGCCATTGGCGGGCGGCTGACGGTGGCGTCCGTGCGCACGTGGTATATGACGATCGCGAAGCCGCGGTGGACGCCGCCGGGGCGGGTGATCGGCGCGGTGTGGACGGTGCTCTACATTCTCGCGGCGCTATCGGCGCTTTTGGTGTGGAACCTTCCGGGCGGCGTGCCGGTGCCGCTCGCGGTGGCGACGCTCTTTGTGTTGAACGCGGTGGTGAACGTTTTGTGGAGTTGGGTGTTCTTTTCCCGGCACCATGTTGGCGCTGCGATTTGGGTGTGCCTGTTCCTCGACCTTACGATCGTGCTCCTGATCTGGCTCATCGCGCCGCTTTCGCCACTCGCCGCGTGGCTCCTCGTGCCATACGCCGCCTGGGTCACGTTTGCCTCGTATTTGAATTATCGCGTGTGGGCGATGAATAGGTAGCTGGGATTCCTTTAGAAGTTCTTAATGTGGAAATGGTAGGGTAGATAAATGGTCAAAGATTATTTTCTGGCGCTTTTGGATTGGTCCAAGGTCAACGTTGTTTTATGGGATAAAAGCACAAGAATTGTTTTTAATGAAGGCGAGATTTGGTGGTGCTCCATTGGGCTGAATATCGGCGAAGAGGTTTTCGGGAAAGGGGCCAATTTTATGCGTCCAGTTTTGGTATTCAAAAAATTTACCGAGGATTCGTTTCTCGGGTTGCCGCTTACGGGCTCAAGAAAGAGCGGGAGCTGGTATATTCCTATAAAACTACCGGCTCGAGAAAGTTCGATCATGCTCAACCAGGCAAGAATCATTGACAAAAAACGGCTTCAAAGAAGGATGGTCGTCCTTGATAGCTTGGATTTCCAGCTTGTCATAAAGGCGTTCCATGAGTTTTACTGTTCCTGATTAAAATAATCACCCCGCTTCTCGCGGGAGAAACGGGGATCGGTGGGACTTCCCAATTCTTAATCATTATAGCGAGCCCCTTGCGTCCGTCAAATATAATTTAATCAAAATTTAATATTTCTAAGGGCGACGGAAGCTCAAAATCGTTGACAATTATTTGAATTTATTTTAAGATGCAGGCAGAAAGGACACGGTGACGGCATCATGACCCTGTTGAAAAAGAACAACCCAGAGCGGAGGTGGCGGTCTTTTAAGCGGCACACCGTGTTGCTCTCCAAGACTCTCTGCTTCGCGACGGCGATCACGTTTACTTGGTATTTTCTGTGGTCGCACGGCTATCATTTTGCCGAGGACGACAAGGACATCCAGATCGGCGCCACCACGATGATCTTCGGCGTGCTCTATGGCGCCATTATCTCGTGGGTGCTTCTCACTCGCTCGGACAAGTACGAGAAGGTGCTTGTTTCGATCTTCCGGAAGGACCTGGACACGTTCCTTATGTATCGCGACGAACGCATGCTTATCGCGCTGCATCTTGCCATGGGCCTCGTGTCGCTTCCGCTCATCGGCATGATCGGCGCGGTTCCGTATCGGCACATGGCGACGGGGGCGATATCGGTCTTTTCGGTATCGCTCGTGATTGTGACCTTTTGGTCGGTCATCGCGCTGCTTGAGGACCCGCTAAAGAACCAGTGGATTCGCGAGCGGGTTGATCCGACGTGGCTGACGATGGACGTCGACGGGCACTTCAAATTCGGCGGAAAATAACATGACGCGCGCGAGGTGGGGGGATGAACATCTCTCCCTCGCGCCGTTTTTTATTTCACTCGCACGACATTAAAAAATCATTAAGAACTCTTTGACTTCGCGATGCGTGCTTCTAAAATGAGAGGATGATCAAGGAGCCGCAGGAAAAACTTTCTTTGGAGACGCTCAATGAGAAACTTGAGCGTCTTGGTCGCGAAATGCGTGGATGGGTCCTTAAGGCCGATGAGCGGTCGGCTCTCGATATACGCAGGCTCGGTGTAGCGTATGAAGAGATGGATACAAAATTCCGTTTGCTCATGGAGGGATTTGGGGCTTTGCATAGGAGAATTGATGAACTGGAACAGCGTATGGACGAGAAATTTACTGAAATAGATTATAAGTTCGATATCGTTTTTGAACGACTCGATAAGATTGACGCCGCTTTGGCGAAAAAACTTGATCGTGATGAATTCTTGGCTTTTTGTCGTGCCCGAATTTGACAAAAATAGCAATTTATTTATAAGGGTAGCAGCGGTGCAAGACGCTGTGCGTCTGCATCCATCTCAAAAGGAGCTGTGCTCCTGGAAAAGGTGTTTTATGATCTTGAAACTCGTGCTTGATCCCAGCCAAATGGCGGGACTTTCCACTTTCGTGGGGAGCTACAGCAACACGCCACGTGGGATTCTCGTCCATGGCAAAGAAGAATCATTGATCGTCGACGGCAAGGAAGTCCGCGAGGTAAGGCTGTCTTTCGGAAACGAGAACATAATAACGGATTCGTTCGTCCGCATCTTGAAAGCCACCCAGCACTCCCCGGAGACCTCTGACCATCGCCTTGATGTGACGCTCACAATCGCCACGCACTATAACTATCGGGGCGATCCAGGGTTCGGCGGCGACGTCTACAAGGAGGATATGCCATTGCCTCTGTATGCTATGGAGTGGATCTTTGCCGCCATGCGTCTTTTCCCCGAGTGACCACGGCCAACTTCAGCCCCCAATCATCGACTGGCGGCTCACTTTTACAGGTGAGCCGCTTCGTTTTATCCCCGTATTTGACAACTTTTGCCAACATGACATATAATCCTAGTACGAATCCATAGTCGAGGTAACGTCGGGTCGATTGGTTACGGTTACCGGAGCTATAAGGGTTTTCTTTTTTTGAAGGGGAGGGTGCGCGCGGATAAAATATTAAATATTAACAAATAAAAACTATGGCTGAAAAAGAAAAATTCGACCGCTCCAAGCCGCACGTTAACGTCGGCACGATCGGCCACGTCGATCACGGCAAGACCACATTGACCGCAGCGATCACGCACGTCTTGTTCATGAAGGGTTTGGCGAAGAAAGAGGAGAAAGTCGATCAGATCGACAACGCTCCGGAAGAGAAAGCGCGTGGTATCACCATCGCGTTGCATCACTCTGAGTATTCTTCGGAGAAGCGCCACTATGCGCACATCGATGCTCCTGGTCACGCCGACTATATCAAAAACATGATCACCGGTGCTGCCCAGATGGATGGTGCGGTTCTCGTGGTCGCGGCAACGGATGGCCCGATGCCTCAAACGCGCGAACACATTTTGCTTGCCCGTCAGGTGGGTGTGCCTTCCATCGTCGTCTTCCTTAATAAGTGCGACATGGTAGATGATCCGGAACTTATCGACCTCGTTGAGGCCGAAGTCCGCGAACTTTTGAAGAAGCAGGAATATCCCGGTGACACGACCCCGATCATCCGTGGTTCGGCGCTCAAAGCTTTGGCGACAACCTCGGTTGATGATGCGGATGCGAAACCGATCCTCGACCTTATCAAGGCGATGGATGACTTCATCCCTGATCCGGTCCGCGAGCTCGACAAGCCGTTCCTTATGCCGATCGAAGATATCTTCTCGATTGAAGGCCGCGGTACGGTTGTCACAGGCCGTGTTGAGCGCGGTGTCGTGAAAGTGAACGAGGAAGTTGAGATCGTTGGTCTCCGCCCGACGGTAAAGACCGTCATCACCGGCATCGAAATGTTCAACAAGCTTTTGGATCAGGGCCAGGCTGGCGACAACGTTGGCGCCTTGCTTCGCGGCTTGAAGAAAGAGGATGTGGAGCGCGGGCAGGTGCTCGCAAAGCCGGGAAGCGTCACTCCGCACACTGAATTCGAAGGTGAGGTTTACGTGCTTTCGAAGGAAGAGGGTGGCCGCCACTCGCCGTTCTTCAAGGGCTACAAGCCGCAATTCTATATCCGCACCACGGACGTTACCGGTGAAGTAACATTGCCGGAGGGTATGGAAATGGTCATGCCTGGCGATACGGTGAAGATCAACGTCAAGCTTATCGCACCGGTCGCACTCGAAGAGAAGCAGCGCTTTGCCATCCGTGAAGGTGGTAAGACGGTTGGCGCCGGCGTCGTCTCGAAGATAAATAAGTAGCAAATACAAAACACCCCTTCTTTTTGACCTGCTGTGATTACACAACGGTCAAAAAGAAGGGGTGTTTTGTATTTGCTTGCGTTGGCGGTGACCGCCAGAAAAGGAAGGGGGCTTTTAATTTCCTCTCTGCCAGTTGGATACCTATGCCTTAAATGCAAAACATTTGCATTTAAGGCATAGGTATCCAACGACCTCCCCCTGCTCGCAATGCTGCGCTCGCATAGTTGTGGACTCGATCGGATTTGACACTTTTGCGGGATTTGCTATACTCTCTTGGTACTTACCATGGCAAAAACGGATACCCCACAAAAGTTGCGTCTGAGGATCAAGTCGTACGATCACAAACTGATCGACAATTCGGCACGCCAGATCATCGAGGCGGCCGAGAGGAATGATGCCAAGGTGACGGGGCCAATCCCGCTGCCAACGGAGATCAAGCACTACACGGTGAACCGTTCGACGTTCGTCCACAAGGATGCGCGCGAACAGTTCGAGCTTCGGGTGCATAAGCGCCTTGTGGAGATTTTGAACCCCAGCCAGAAGATCATCGAATCACTTTCAAACCTGAATCTTCCCGCCGGCGTGGATATCGAGATCAGAATGGTCTAGCAAACAAAAAGCCCCTTCTTCAACTGTTGTGTACTCACAGCAGGTTGAAGAAGGGGCTTTTTGTTTGCTAGACCATTTTATCTTTTCTTTATCTGTGGGGTGGTATGGTGTGTGGATGATGCACAAATATATTATTCGGCTGCTTGATTGGTGCAAGGTAAATATTCTCCTTTTGAAGGGACAGAGGATTCTTTACTTTAAAGAAGATGAAATTTGGTGGTGCAATATCGGATTGAATATCGGCGAAGAAGAGTTTGGAAAGGGACCAACATTCGAGCGTCCCGTTTTTATCTTTAAAAAGCTTACAAAGAGCTCCTTCCTTGGATTGCCGCTTACGGGGCGCAAAAGAGAGGGAAGTTGGTATGTACCAATAGTTATCAGAGGGAGAAGTAGTTCTTTAATGCTCAACCAGGCCAGGGTTTTTGATCAGAAGAGGCTGAGAAGACGGATTGTTGTGGTGAATCAGGAGGAGGTCAAAGCGATAAAGGCAAGGTTTAGAGAACTCTATTGCCCCGTTGAATTAATCACCCCGCATCTCGGGGGAGAAACGGGGATCGGTGGGAAATCCCAAATTGTTCTTTAATTTTATGATAGCGGCCAGATAAGTCAACCAGTCTTTAATGATTTTTTAATATCCTATGAAGTGGTATAATGGCATTATGGATGAAGAAAAGAAACAGGAACCGCAAAGCACCGGCGAATCAGGATCACAGCGCCAGCATGTGCATATTTTTGGCGCGGAAGTGAGTTCGGCGGGTGAAAAAGCCGGCAGAGAGAGCGGCGGAGCGGGGGACAACGCGAAAACCGAGACCAAGGACGATTGGCGTCAACGCAAAGACGACTGGAGGGCGAAGCATCAGGAAGAAAGGGAACAATGGAGGATGCAGCGACGGGAGTGGCAACGTGGTCATCATCGCGATGGCGGTCTTTTTACGGGGCTCATTGTATTGCTCGTCGGCGTGCTGGCGCTTTTCTACACGATGGGCTTTGTCTCGCGCGACTTTTGGCATGCGATCATCCCGTTCTGGCCGGTTCTCCTCATCCTATGGGGCGCGAGCATCATACTTGGCCGTCACTGGTTCGCGCGGTTCATCCTTTTTCTTCTCGCGCTTGCGTTCCTCATAGTGGTCATTCTCTACGGACTCGTCCGATCCGGCTCGCCGGTCGTGAGCTCGCTTTCGCCAACCGTCGTCTCGGCGATACAAAACGCGCATTCGCAACAATAACAGCAACACCATGGGAGGACTGACCATCGGCATCATCTTAATACTCTTGGGCATAAGCGCGCTCACCGGCGTCCCGCTTTTCAATTTTATCGTCGCGGTCATTTTGATCGCGGTAGGCCTTCGCCTGATCACCGGCCGTTCGTCGCCCCATGTTTGGCATATTGATAATCCCAAGATCGCCTCGAGCGAAGATAGCATCGACGAGGTCGCCATCTTTAGCGGGCTCAACAAATCTTTCACCACGGAGCACTTTAAAGGAGGGAGGGTCGTTATGGTCTTTTCTGGCGGCGATATTGATCTTACCCAGGCGAAAGCCGATAGCGGTGAGATCGATTTGGAAGTTTCATCCGTTTTCAGCCATACCCGCATCGTCGTTCCAAAAGAGTGGAAGGTGCGCTCCACCGCCAACGTGCTTCTTGGCATGGTGAACACTCGCCAAGCCCAAGGCGGCGATGGTCCCGTTACCCTGACCATCCGCGGCGAAGCCGCCTTCGGCGAAATCGAAATACGGAAATAGTTGACGCAGGGGGTGGTGCGGTACTACCCTATTGGATAGCAGCAAAGCAACAAAATTCAACCGGTCCCGGGAGCGGTTTAGCTTCAAGCTAAAAAGTTATCCGGGAAAGGAGCGCAGTATGGAACTTCAAAGAATAGCAGGGGTCGTTCAAAGGCAACAGTGTGGGTCTGGAAGTTACATTTTTTCCATTCCCCAGGGGCTCGGCAGCGATTATGAAATTGCTCGGAGTCGACATAACGAGGAAGGCCCGATTGTTCACGGGTTTCTTACTAACGATCGTTGCATTTTCGACACAACACACCCAAACTCTTACCAGTATCGTGCTACGGTCGCTGGCGCAGAGAAGGGATGCGTGGTGTTGATCTTGCTCAATATCTACGGGAAGCCAACAGAAATCCCTGGTGGGCAAGGTCGTCCTGTTTCCTACGGTTACGCCGCCTTCGTTTTTGATGGCGTATCTTGGGGAGAGTGGCGAAAGCCGCACGACGTGAAGGTAGAAAAGGGCGTTGGCGGAGGATTCCTCTTGTCGGTGTGTGCCGGGAAAAGAATCATCGTCCAATCAGATTCCTACAAGGATGATTGGTTCCTTCTGAATACTTCGTACATACTCGATTACTCCGTTGGTTTGCGCTCGCTCGCCGACCTTCTCGCCCTTGATGGAGAGTGGCGGCGGAGGGGCAAAAATAACGAGAAGGAGAAAAAACTGGAGGAAGCGCTTCAAATCGCCAAGAAGCTTAAGGGCGCCGTGCATTCGAAAACTGCCGCCCAGATTGTTAATCTCATAGAGGAAGCGATTTATCCATTCTGATCGTGAACTCCAAACAACCGACCCCCGCAAGGATGAGCCATATTGGTCCATCCGCGCGGGGGTTCTGTTTTTAATGTCAAGAAATAGCCAGCAATGGCTTGATGCCAAAGAGTGCTACGCACTGTCCGTTGCCATAGCTTTTGAGGGCGTCTCGGAGCCGCGAAGGCGGCGAGAGCCGAGGCGGCCGGCCAGTAGGCCGGAACGCCGTACCTCAAAAGCTATGGCAACGGACAGTGATGAGATACCATTTGACACCAAGCCCAGTTTTGCTATAATCGTATCCAAGGTTTCCTCGGAAGTTTTATGGCAATATTCACCTACGTAGGAAGATACAATTTGTTTCTTCTGAAATGCCTCCTTTTTTAAGGGCGGTTTGCTAAGTGATTGCGTCGAAAACTCCGGGGATCAGCCCCGATTTTTTTAGCCCCGACCCCAGGTGCCGCCTCTATCAATATTGAGGGCCGTTACCCGGGAAGGCATTTATTCAAAGCGATGTCATTCATCCTCGGCAAGAAATTAAAAATGACCCAGATCTGGAAGGACGGAAAAGTCGTTCCGGTTACGGTCGTCCATGCGGAGCCTAATAAGGTGGAGATTTTGCGTACGAGCCAACGGGACGGCTATCAGGCGGTCCAGGTTTCGCTCGGCAAGAAGAAGCGCGAGTTTCGTAACCGCGTTTCGGAACCTATTGCGATGGAGAAGTTCAATCTTGGCGACTCGGTCGCCGTTGATGTTTTCCAGGAAGGGGACAAGGTCCGCGTGAGCGGCATCATGAAGGGCCGCGGCTTCGCTGGCGTCGTCAAGCGTTACAACTTCCGTGGTGGTCCGAAGACCCACGGCCAAAAGAATCGTCATCGTCACGCGGGCTCCATCGGCTCGACCGCTTTCCAGCGCGTCGTTCCGGGCCGCCGCATGGCTGGGCACATGGGCGTTGAGCGCATCACCATCAAGAACTTGGTGGTCGCCGCCATCGACAAAGAGAACAATTTGCTTTTCCTTAAGGGCGCGGTACCGGGCGGCCACGGCGGCTTGCTCGAAATTTCAAACGTAAAGTAACGATATGAAAGCTGACGTCTATAATTTGAAGAATGAAGTGGTCGGAACGATTGATCTGCCATCGGGCGTTTTTGATACGAAGTGGAATGCGAATCTTGTTAAGCAGGTGCTTGATGCGCAGGTTGCCAACAAGCGTCAGCCGTGGGCGCACGTGAAGGATCGCAGCGAGGTTTCCGGCGGCGGCAAGAAGCCGTGGCGCCAAAAGGGAACCGGCCGCGCTCGTCATGGTTCGACCCGCTCTCCGCTTTGGGTAGGCGGCGGAAAATCGCATGGTCCTCGCAATGACAAGGATTATTCGCAGAAGGTGAACAAGAAAATGAAGCGTGTCGCGCTCTTTTCGGCACTTTCGCGCAAGGCAAAGGATGGGGAGGTGAAGGTCTTTGAAACATTGACCATCGAGGCGCCGAAAACAAAGGCACTCGCGACGGCATTGCACGGCATTTTGGCGATGAAGAAGGGTGCGAAGCGCTACGACGTTTTGTTGGTTTCGGACAGCGCGAACAAGAATCTTTTCCGCGCGTCAACGAACTTGCAGAAAACGAAGGCGCTCGGAGCCGATTCGTTGAATATTTATGATGTTTTGAACTACAAGAATTTGTTCATCGATAAAGAGGTCGTCGCCACGATTGCGAAACACTACAAAGTATAACCATCATGGCAAACGCCTCTCTTATCAAAAAGCCCTGGATCACGGAAAAAGCGACGGCGGGCGCGGCGGCGAATCAATATATTTTTATGGTCCATTCGGGCGCCGCAAAGCCGGAGGTCAAAAAGGCGATTGCTTTACTCTACAAAGTGGATGTCGTTGCCGTGAATATGGTAAATCGTCACCCCAAGCATAAGCGTTTTGGCGGAAATCGCAAAGGCGTCCAGGAAGGCTATCGTAAAGCCATCGTCACTATTAAAGATGGTCAAAAGATAGATTTTAACTAATACTATGAAATCTTTTAACCCGACCAGCGCCTCGCGCCGCAATATGACGTCTTCGGACTACAGCATGCTCACCAAAGGAGCGCGTCCGCAGAAGCGCCTCGTAAAGCGCTTGAAGTCCACTGGCGGCCGCAACTCGCAGGGCCGTATCACGATGCGCCATCAGGGCGGCGGCAATAAAAAGCTTTATCGCGTCATTGACTTCAAGCAGGATCGCTTGAACCAGGCCGCGACAGTGCAGACGTTGGAATACGATCCGTATCGCACGGCGTTCATCGCGCTCGTGAAATATGCCGACGGCACGCAGACATATGTTCTCGCTCCGGAAAAGTTGAAGGTAGCCGATGAGATCGTTACCGCCGACACCACTCCTTTGAAGACCGGCAATCGCATGCAGCTCAAGAACATCCCGCTCGGCCAGCAGGTCTATAATATCGAAATGATGCCGGGAAAAGGCGGACAGCTTGCGCGTTCAGCCGGTGCTTATGCGGAAGTGCTCGCGAACGCCGATGGCTACACCGACCTTAAGCTGAAGTCCGGCGAAGTGCGCCGCGTTCTTTGGACGTGCTTTGCGTCGCTCGGCCAGGTTTCGAACGCCGAATGGAGCCTTGTGAATTTTGGCAAAGCAGGCCGCTCACGCTGGTTGGGCATTCGTCCCACGGTACGCGGTAGCGCTATGAATCCGGTTGACCACCCGTACGGAGGCGGCGAAGGCGCGCAGCCGCGCGGAACCCGCAAGCCGAAGACGATGTGGGGCAAGGTCACCGGTGGACACAAGACGCGCAATCCGAAGAAACAGTCGAGCAAATTTATCGTCAAGCGCCGCATCAGCGTGCGCAACGCCAAGTAATTTTTATTCCAAACACAACCACTATGTCACGATCACTTAAAAAAGGACCATTCGTCGATCCGAAATTGCTCAAAAAAGTTGCGGCCATCAAATCCGGCAGCGGCATCGTCATCAAGACGTGGTCGCGCGCTTCGGAGATCGCTCCTGAAATGGTCGGCCATGTTTTTGGCGTCCATAACGGCAGGACGCACGTAGAGGTTCGCGTAACGGAAGAAATGGTAGGCCATCGTTTGGGTGAATTTTCGCCGACGAAGAAGTTCCTCCGCCACGGCGGTAAGATGCAAAAGGAATTGGAGATCAAGGCAGCCGAGACCCAAAAGACCCAGGCGCAGGCGGCAAAAGCTGCGCCAGCCACAAAGAAATAACGATCAAAAATCATGGCAACGCAATATACCGCAAAACTTAGTTTTCTCCGCCAGGCGCCGCGCAAAGTGCGCAGCGTTGGCGACCTCATCAAGGGGCTTCCGGTGAACGAAGCCGAAGCGCAGCTCTTGGCACAAACCCGCCGTCCTTCGAAGGCACTTTTGAAACTCTTGCGCTCGGCGGTTGCGAATGCCAAGAACAACAAACAGGCAGACCTCCAGCATCTTTTTGTGGAAAGTATTCGCGTTGATGGCGGACCGATGTTAAAGCGCATGTTGCCGCGCGCCCGCGGCAGCGCGTCGCCGATCCAGAAAAAGATGAGCCATGTTACGCTCGTGCTTGGCGTGAACGAGAATTTGAAGTCGCGCTTCAAGATCGTGGTCCCGAAGAAAGTAAAATCCACCGGCCCGTCGGCTGACGAAAAGAAGCGCACGAAGCGCTTGTCGAAATCCGATCAACCGGAGAAGGAAAGCGGCGGCGACACGAAGAAGAAGCAAAAAAATAATTTCTGGAAACGGACCTTCAGCCGCAAAGCGGGAATGGGCGAATAATTAAAACCATGGGACAAAAAATAAATCCAAATTCTTATAGGTTGGGAGTGACCAAGGGATGGCAGGTCCGATGGTTCCTTAAAGGCGGCTACGCGAAGTTCTTGGAAGAGGACGAGGCGATCCGCAATACGATCAACAAGCTTATCCCTCTCGCCGGCATCGCCGGTATCGAGATCGAGCGCACGCAGGGCAACCTTCGCGTGTTCATTCGCGCTGCCCGTCCGGGTCTTATTATTGGCCGTGGCGGAAAGGGGATGGAAGACTTGAACAAAGCGATCTCATTGGCGCTCCAGAAGGTGCGCAAGACGCGCAGCACGGTTGCGTTGAGTCTGAACGTCGAGGAATTGAAGCGTTCGGAAGTTTCTTCCCGCTACCTTGCACAGCAGATCGCGTGGGACCTCGAGAAGCGCATCCGCTTCCGTCGCACCATGAAGAAATATTTGGAACAGATCTTACAGAACAAGGACGTGAAGGGTGCGAAGATCGCGATGTCCGGCCGTTTGGACGGCAACGAGATCGCGCGCCGCGAACATCTTTCAAAGGGATCGCTCCCGTTGCAGACGCTTCGCGCCGATATCGACTACGGAACATCGACAGCGTTCACGACGTATGGTACCATTGGCATTCGCGTGTGGATCTACAAAGGCGAGATATTCGAGAAGGTCGCCCAGCCGGAAAGGAATTCCCGTGAGTCACAGCCGCGCCAAGGTCAAGACAGCGATCGCTACTAATTTTAATGAATTTTTAATATACAACCATGCTTCTTCCCAAGAAAGTAAAACATCGCAAATGGCAGAAAGGACGCTCCCGCAAGCGCGAGGTTGAAACCCGCGGGCTTGAGTTGAGCTATGGCCAGTTCGGTTTGAAATCGACGGAGACGGCGTGGGTGAATTCCCGTCAAATAGAGGCTGCACGCAAGACGATCACGAACTATCTCAAGCGCGACGGCCGCTTGTGGATCCGTATCTTTCCCGATAAGCCGATTACGTTGCAAGCTCCTGAAAAGACGCTCGGAGGCGGAAAAGGCTCCGTCGATCACTATGTCTTTCCGGTAAAGCCGGGCCGTGTGCTTTTTGAGATCGATGGCGTGACGCTCGAGAGGGCAAAGGAAGCGTTGCGTTTGGCGTCGTTCAAATTACCGGTAAAATGCCGCGTCATTGTAAAATAAGGCCTACAAAAAAAGTCATGAAGAAAAAAGACATTCAGGAATTGAAAAACAAGTCGGTCGCCGAGCTTCAGCGCACGGTGGTCGAGAGCACGGAGCACTTGCGCGCGTTGCGTTTTGACCTCGCTGCGGGTAAGGTGAAGAATGTCGCGGAGCTCCATGAGGCGCGCAAGCGCATCGCGCGGGCAAAGACGTTCCTTCACGAGCGGGAAACCTTGAAGGTCAAATAGTACAACACTACGAACATGGCACAAGAACCAAAAGAGATAAAAAAGAGGAAGATCATCGGCACGGTGGTTTCGGATAAAATGACGAAAACGCGCGTGGTTGCGGTACAGCGCCTTAAGAAGCATCCGAAATATTTGAAATACTATCACGTGACGACCAAGTTCAAGGCGCACGACGAGAACAACGAGTACAAGACCGGCGACAAAGTGACCATCGAAGAGTCGCGTCCGCTTTCACGCGAAAAGCGCTGGACAATAATCAATAAGATTTCATAATTTTGCCATGATACAGGAACGTTCAGTATTGAAAGTTGCGGATAACAGCGGCGCGAAGATCGTGCGGTGCTTTAGGATCCTCGGCGGCAGCAAGCGCCGGTATGCCGGCGTTGGCGACGTCATCGTCGCTTCCGTGCAGAGCGCCGAGCCGCGCAAGACGGTGAAGAAGAAAGATGTCGTGAAGGTGCTTGTGATACGGACGAAGAATGCCTTGCGCCGCAAGGATGGTTCCTATCTTCGTTTTGACGAGAACGCGGTCATTTTGGTTGATGCCAAGAAGGAGCCGGTGGCGACCCGTATCTTCGGCCCACTTCCGCGCGAATTAAAAGAGAAAGGTTTTGAAAAATTAATGACGATGGCGGAAGAAATTGTTTAATAATAAAGCGATCATGAACATCAAAAAAGGCGACAATGTAAAAATGCTTTCAGGGAAGGACCGCGGCAAGACCGGTGCGGTTGTTAAGGTCAGCCCGGCCACGGGGAGGATCATGATCGAAGGACTGAATGTTTTCAAAAAGCATTCCCATCCGAAAAAGCAGGGCGAAAAGGGCCAACTTGTAGAAGTTTCGCGCAGCGTGAACGCCTCAAACGTGATGCTTATGTGCCCGAGCTGCAAGGCGGCAGTCCGCGTCGGCCATCGCGTTGAAGGCAAGCGGAGCGTTCGTTTTTGCAAAAAATGTAAATCTACCATATAACCATTACTATGGCTGAAAAAACGATCTCAAAACCAACAAAGACCTCGAACGACCGGGTCATCATCAAAAGCTTCCTCGAGAAGATCGTCCTTGACGCGGGCGTTGGCCGTCTTGGCCAGCAGCCGAGCTTTGAGGAAAAGATCTTGCCCCAGGTGACCCGCGACATCGCGAGCGTGACCGGCCAGCAGCCGCAGACGCGCCGCGCGAAGGAGTCCATCGCCGGCTTCAAGCTTCGCGAAGGCCAGATTGTCGGGCTCCGCGTCACCCTCCGCGGCGAGAAAATGGTTGATTTTTTTGAGCGTTTGATTACAATAGTGTTGCCCCGTGTGCGTGACTTTGGCGGGTTGGAACATTCCGCGGTTGACCAGGGAGGTGTCTTGAACGTCGGTTTGCGCGATCACTTCGTGTTCCCGGAGATCTCACCGGAACGGTCGCCCGTTTCGTTCTCGCTCGGTGCGAGCATTGTCCCGAAGAGGAAGAATCGGGAAATAGCATTCGCAAAATTCAAAGAACTTGGCGTCCCGATGAAAAAAGAGGAGGCTAAGACGTCCAAAAAAAGGAAGGCCGGTAAGAAAAAATAATCATGGCAAAAGAATCCGTCATCGCCCGTTCTAAAAAGAAGCCGAAATATTCCAGTCGCATTGTGCGGCGCTGTTTCCGCTGCGGCCGCAAGCACGGCTTCATGAGGGATTTCGGATTGTGTCGCATCTGTTTCCGCGAGATGGCGACGAACCAGCAAATTCCGGGCGTTAAAAAAGCATCATGGTAATCTAATGTACTACAACATCCTTTCTGAACTTAAAAATGCCGTCCGGGCGCGGCAAGACAAGACGACGTTCCCATATTCGAACATGGATTTTGCGATCCTCAAAAAATTGATGGAAGGCGGCTACGTGAAGAGCGTCGAAAAGGAGACGATGGGCCGCAAGAGCGCCATCACGGTGAAACTCGCCTATAAAGACAAGATCCCCGCCATCAACGACTTCAAGATCATGAGCAAGCCGAGCCGCCATTCGTACGCCGATTACCGCAGTTTGAATTCGGTGCGCCAGGGTCACGGCCTTTCCGTACTTTCCACTTCGCAAGGCATCATGACCGGCCGCGAGGCGCGCAAGAACAAGATCGGCGGCGAATATCTTTTTGAAATCTGGTAATCATCACTATTATTATGAGCCGCTTAATCAAAAAACCAGTTATTATAGAATCAGGAGCATCCGTGGCTGTTGCGGACGATGTGCTGACGGTCAAAGGCCCGAAAGGGGAGATCAAGCTTCCGATCCCGTTCGGCGTCGAAGTTAGTGTTGATGGGCAGAATGTCTGGGTGAAAGGGGATGCCCACGCAAAGGATACGGCGCTGCAGGGGACCATCTGGTCGCTTGTGACGAATGCCCTGATCGGTGTTACGAAAGGATTTGAAAAAATTCTCGAAATCGAAGGCGTCGGTTATCGCGTGGTTGTTGAGGGCAAAGAGCTCGTGCTCTTCCTTGGCTATGCCCTTCCGGTGCGTCTTTCGATTTCGGACAAAGTGACGCTTACGGTAGATAAGAACACCATCAAGATCGCGGGCATCAACAAGGAGGTTGTCGGTCAGGTGGCGGCGGAGATTCGCGCGCTCAAGAAGCCGGAGCCATACAAAGGAAAGGGCATCCACTACAAGGGCGAGGTCATTCGTCGTAAGGTCGGCAAGAAGGCGGGCGCAGCCGGAGCGTAATCATTCATCCATATATTTATCATGAAACCAGTCAAGAAACTCAATCAAAAAAGGATTCGTCGCGTCGCGCGCGTTCGCGCCGCCATTTCGGGCACTGCCGAACGGCCGCGCTTAACCGTACGGCGCAGCAACCGCTATTTTTACGCGCAGCTCGTTGATGACGTGAAGGGGAATACGCTTCTTTCGGCGTCGAGCTTTACGATCGCGAAGGCCGGAGCAGCGAAGGAGAAGACGAAAATGACGAAGTCCGCCGAGTCGTTTTTGGTCGGCGAGCTGATTGCGAAGAAGGCGCTGGAAAAAAAGATCGTGTCCGCCGTTTTTGACCGTCGCTCGTACAAGTTCCATGGCCGCGTAAAAAGCTTCGTCGATGGAGCGAAAAAAGGAGGATTAAAGATCTAACATGCCACCGTCCACACCAAACAACAATCAGGGTAACAGCAACTTCAAGCGGGGTCCGCGTTCTCACGGACCGCGCCCGCCCGCGGCACGCGAGGAATTCCGCGAACGCGTGCTCGACATGCGCCGCGTTACGCGCGTCGTCGCCGGCGGTAAGCGCTTCCGCTTCCGTTGCACGTTGGTGATCGGCGACGAGAAGGGCCGCGTCGGTATCGGCGTCGCAAAGGGCCTCGATGTCCAGCAGGCGGTCGCGAAAGCGAAAGCCGATGCAAAGAAGAATGTTCTTACGGTTGCGTTAAAAGATGGCCGCACCATCGCCCACGAAGTGATCGCAAAGTACAGTGCCGCGAAGGTGCTCATCAAACCGGCGAGCAAGGGGCACGGTCTTCGTGCCGGCGGCTCGGTCCGCTTTGTGCTTGCGTTCGCGGGGATAAAAGATGCCACGTCGAAAGTGTTGGGCCGCACGCCGAACAAGCTGACGAACGCGATGGCCACCATCGAAGCGCTCAAAAAACTCAAAGCATAACGTTTTCGCAATCACTCATCACCATCATGAAACTTCACGAACTCAAAACTCTTAAAACTCGCAAGACCCAGCGCATCGGCCGCAACGGCAAGCGCGGCAGTTATTCCGGTCGCGGCGTAAAAGGACAGCGTTCCCGCTCCGGGCACAGGATCCGTCCGGCGGAGCGCGACATCATCTTGAAGCTTCCAAAGATGCGCGGTTTTCGCAATAAGCCGAAGGCTGACATCGCGGAGGTATTCAATCTGAGCGAGCTTTCCCGGGCGCTTGCCCCTCAGGCGGCTGCGGCAGGCAAGGCGCCGCTCGTGGTGAACCATGAGTTGCTCCGCAAGGCGAAGTTGGTGAACAAAGATTATAAGCGCCCGATAAAGATATTGGGCACCGGGGAGATCGCTTTCCCGATCGCCGTCCATGGCTTTGAGGTATCAAAATCTGCTAAGATAAAAATAGAAAAGGCAGGGGGTAAAGTAAGCTAAATGCATGGAGCGATTTTTGCAAATATTCAAAGTTAAAGAGCTTAGGAACAAGATACTAGCCGTTTTGGGTTTGCTAGTGGCTTACCGTGTTCTCGCGGCCATTCCGATCCCAGGCGTAAATGCGGTGGCGTTGCAGAATTATTTCAACTCCAACCAATTGCTTGGCTTTTTGAACTTTTTCTCCGGCGGCGGCCTTGCAACGCTTTCGGTGGTGATGCTCGGCGTCGGCCCGTATATCACCTCCACCATCGTCATGCAGCTTATGACGATCATCTTCCCGAGTATGAAGGAGATGTACTACGAGGACGGCGCGCGCGGCCAGGCGAAGTTCAACCAGTACTCGCGGCTTCTTACGGTGCCGTTCGCGTTCATCCAGTCATTCGGCTTCCTTAAGCTGCTCATCTCGCAAGGCGTCATCCCGCAGCCGGATATTTTCAGTATGGTGCGCAACGTCATCGTCATCACGTGCGGTTCGATGATCGCGCTGTGGCTTGGCGAACTCATCAGCGAGGAAAAAGTGGGCAATGGCATCTCGCTCATCATCTTGGCCGGTATCATCAGCCGTCTGCCTTCCGCGTTTGGCATTGCCGTCGAATCGTACACGCCGCAGCTGCTCACGGCCTATGTCGGCTTCATCGTTGTCGGCGTTCTGCTGATCGCCGGTATCGTCTATTTGAACGAGGGCGAACGAAAGATCCCGATCGCGTATGCGCGACGCGTGCGCGGCAATAAAATGTATGGCGGCTCTTCGAGCTATCTACCTCTCAAAGTGAACCAGGCCGGTATGATCCCGCTCATTTTCGCGACCTCGGTGTTGCTTCTCCCGCAATTCCTCGCGCAGATCGTTGTGCTCTTTTCGCAAAAGTGGGGAATGGCCATTAGTAACTTCGCAAGCGGCTTTGTTGCCAACCAGCTCTATTACGGCATATTCTATTTCCTGCTCGTGTTCGCCTTCACGTATTTTTACACTGCCATCACATTCAACCCCGAGGAAGTTGCCAAGAACCTTCAGCGCAGCGGGGGATTCGTTCCGGGGATCCGGCCTGGCGAGAACACCGAGACGTTCTTTAAAGGTATCGTCAATCGCATTACGCTGTGGGGCGCTATCTTCCTTGGCCTCATCGCCGTGCTTCCGATCATCGTGCAATCCATCACAGGAGTTTCCGTGGTCACGATTAGCGGCACGGCTGTTCTGATCGTTGTTGCGGTGGCGCTGGAGACCATGCGGCAGATCGATTCGCAACTGACGGTTCGGGAATACGAAGGCATAGAATAACCGCAAGTTTCCTTGGTTTGTTTTTTCGGGTACGCGTCCCGGCCTGCTGGCCGGGCGCTCCGTCTCGGCGGCCTTCGCCGCCTCCGACAGCCCCTCAAAGACAAACCAAGCTACTGTGCTATTCGATGTATCCCTTTTTTACGAACCTTGAATTTGCACTCTCATTGCACAGATCACTCTTTCTGAAATATCTGGCGCGGATTTTTGAATTTGAGGCGCTTTCTTGGTCGATCGTTCAGCAGCTTCACCGCGTGAGCAAGCTCGTTG
>Ga0182030_10007718_pt1 | contig 22397 bp, 16 predicted proteins | sample 812S3MmetaG_FD_121299 | JGI IMG/M metagenome (GOLD analysis project Ga0182030, IMG submission 121299) | Permafrost microbial communities from Stordalen Mire, Sweden - 812S3M metaG (Illumina Assembly) | ecosystem: Environmental > Terrestrial > Soil > Wetlands > Permafrost | place: Sweden... | reverse complement strand
TGCGGGGACAGTGCTGCTGGCGCAATCGCTGTTCTTCGAGGGGAACTGCATTGTTCTCGATCACGGGCAGGGGTTGCTCACGCTCTATCTGCATCTTTCCGCGTTCAAGGTGAAGGCAGGCGAGCACGTGGCGCGCGGGCAGGAAATTGGACTTAGTGGCGGCACGGGTCGGGCTACTGGCCCGCATCTGCATATTGCGGTGCGCTGGGAAGGGGTGTATTTGGACCCCGCAACATTGCTGAAGATGCGGTTGCCGTGAGGCGGGACGGGCGCAGATTCAGTGGAGCGCGACGGGGTTGCCGCGATCCTGCGCGAAGGATAAACTGGCGCGTCATTCAGGCTTGTGCCAGTTTGGTGCGTCTGTCGTTATTTTGGGGTTGACCGCAGTGAGGAGTCGAGAAGCGGATTCCTCGCGTGTTCTCACCGCTCTGCTGCTCCGAACGGCTCGGAATGACAATGGGTTCGGACATCCCGCTGGCAGCCCTTCGACTTTGCTCCAGGAAAAAGCAGAGGAGGTTACATGGGTAGGACCAACACGAAAAGACGCGGCGGAGTTGCAACGGCGGTTTTGTTCACCGCCTGCTTTCTTAACGGCCAAGACACTCCTTCCCCGCAATCTCCAAGCAGCCTGCAGGCTCCGGCGACGGCAGAGAAGTCGGTGGAATCGCCGCGCCCGATGGTGCGATTGCTTCGCCAAGTGCTCCCGGCGTATCCGAAAGATGCACGCAAGGCAAAGATCGAAGGGCAAGTGGTATTAAGCGCGGTGATCGCCGACAATGGCTCGATCAAAGTCATCCAGGTGATCAGTGGCCCTCCTCTGCTGGCTGATGCTGCTGTCGAGGCGGTTCATCAGTGGCGTTACGAACCCACTATGGTCGCCAATACAGGGCCGGGAGTTCGTGCCAGAATCACGATGAATTTTGTTCTACATGCCAAAAACGTCAGCGTGGCCGAGGGGCCGCAGGAGCTATACGCGCCGCCACCGGCGACGTTACTCCCACCGAAGCAGGCCGCGAGCGAGGACGGAACGGGCCCCATTTACACGGTCGGAGGAAGGGTTACGGTGCCGCACGTGGTTTACGACCCGGAACCCGAGTATTCCAAGGACGCGCGCGAAGCGAAAGTCGAGGGTACTGTCGTCCTAAAATTCATTCTGACGGCTGAAGGCAAGCCGCACGATATCAAAGTAATCAAGAGCCTTCGCTCCGATCTCGACCAAAAGGCCATTGACGCGGTGAACAAGTGGAAGTTTGAACCAGCGACCAAAGATGGCAAGCCGGTGGCGGTACAGCTCATGGTCCAGGTCGACTTTCGCCTTTACTGATTTCCAAAACTTACTTTGATAGTCTTGGTTGTTTCATGAAGGTTGTTTCCTCTTGCGAAAACTCCTGTTAGCCGTTGTTATGCTGGCGATCATTGTCGCCGCTGGCTGGTGGCACTTCCGGCTGCCGCAGTTTCCCGTTTATGTCCCGAGTTACCGTGAATACGCATACATCACCAACGGTAAAAGCAATTCGGTCACGGTAATTGACCTCACCTCCAATCCAGTTGCCGGGTTTACTGTGGCTCGGACCATCGCGGTTGGCAGGGAACCGACCGGCGTGGCAGCCAATACCAAGAAGAACGAGATTTACGTGGTGAATACGGGATCGGACAACGTCAGCGTGATTGACGCTGAGCGCAATGCGGTGGTGGCGACGATCGGGGTCCATGCGACACCGTATTTCATTAGCGTGTCGGAGGACGGAAGGCGCGGATACGTGGCGAATTCCGCCTCGAATAATGTTTCCGTAATTGATCTGGAGAAGCGGGTTGTACTGGGCAACATCCGCGTAGGCGTGTCGCCGGGACTGGCCCGAGTTTCGGCGGATGGTAGCACCGTGGTTGTCAGCGACCGCGGCGATGGAACGGTATCACTGATTGATGCAGCCGGGCTGAAAGTACGCGCCACGATTCCGGTTTGCGAGCAGCCGGGGGACATCGCGATTCTGCCGGACAGCAGCAAGGCCTTTGTAGCCTGTACTGGCGCCGGACAAGTGGCGTCCATTGATTTAAAAAGTGGCAAGCTGCTGGCTTTGCTCGATGTCGGTAAAACGCCGGTGAACCTTGCCCTGAAGCCCGACGGCGGAGAGCTGATGGTGTGCAACTTCGACTCGGACAGCATTTCGATCATCGAAACTTCTACCGACGAGGTAGGCGAGAGTCATTTGATTGGGACGCATCCAGTGCGTGGATTGGTTACGGCGGATTCGCGGCTCTACGTGAGTGACTCCGGATCGAACACAGTGACTACCTACGATATTGATGCGGGTACGCTGGTTCGCCCGGCCATTCCTCCCGTAGGCGGCCACCCTGACGGGCTGGCGCTTTCGCAGAGCCAGAGTTATTTACTGGTGCTGGACTCCGATTCCGGAGACGTAGTGGTGATTCAGAGACGCGTACCGAGGAAGAAATTTGAAACCGGCGAATATTCGTTGCTGACCATGATTCCGGTGGGATTGCAGCCGAATGATATTGTGGTCAAGTGGTTTGTGCTGGCGAAGCCGGCGGAGAAGTAGCCCCTTACTGTGGCTTGATGCACAGGAAGAATGCGCTGCGGCAGCATCCGAAGCACATGCGGAGCAGGGATCTTCGGCGCAGCAGGAACTTTGCTTCGCGGAGTTCCTGCTGCGCTCAGGATGCCAATTTCTATCCCTTGGCGCCGCAGCACTTTTTGTATTTCTTGCCGGAGCCGCAAGGGCAGGGATCATTGCGCCCGATTTTTTCTCCACGCACTACTTGCTGGACTTGTTGGCGGTCGCCCGATCCTGCCATGCGAGCTTGTTCGAGTTCCTTGCGTTTCTTGCGCTGGAAGGCCTCTTCCAGATCGTCCACAGAAGTGGCGACGGCGCGCGGAGGCCGACGGCCGTTGCCATCGTTCCCTTCCGTTCCTGAAATGAGTGCGCTGGCGCTGGGCTCACCGTTGTCGCGCGGGGGAGCCACGCTCATCTGCGGCTCGACCGGTCTTTCCAGGATTTGCATCAGGTAGAGATAACGCGTGGTCTCTTCCTGGAAGCGCTGCATCATGGCCTCGAACATGTCGAAGGACTCGCGCTTATATTCGACCAGCGGATCGTGCTGCCCATAGCCGCGCAGCCCGATGCCCTCTTTCAGGTGATCCATATCGCGCAGGTGGTCTTTCCACTGCGCGTCGAGCACGCTCAACATGATCATGCGCTCGTGATAGCGCATAGCGTCGGGGCCGATGAGCTTTTCCTTGGCATCGTAGCGAGCTTTCAACTTGTCGAAAATCGCATCACCGAGTTCCTGGCGGTTCAAGGCCTGCGGCTGAATGCCTTCCGCGAGAATGTCCACGCCAAAACGGGTGAAGACGGCATCCTTGAGGCCTTTTATGTTCCAGTCATCGGGATGAACTTTGATGGCGCAAAACTCATCCATCAGGTCGCTGAGGATGCCGGAAACGTAGTCCTCGAGAATTAACTCCTTCTGCTCCACGCCCTCGAGCAATTGGCGGCGCAGGCCATAGACGGCCTCGCGCTGCTTGTTCATGACGTCGTCGTACTCGAGCAGATGCTTGCGGGATTCGAAGTTCTGGGCTTCGACGGTCTGCTGCGCGGACTCGATTCGGCGGCTGATCAGCCGGGATTCAATGGGGACGCCCTCTTCCATGCCGAGCCGCTGAAGCAGCTTGGAAACCCACTCTTTGGCGAAGATGCGCATGAGGTCATCTTCGAGAGAGAGATAGAAGCGCGAGGAGCCGGGATCGCCCTGGCGGCCGGCGCGGCCGCGGAGTTGGTTATCAATGCGGCGCGATTCGTGGCGTTCGGTGCCGAGGATGTGCAGGCCACCGGCGGCAGTAACTTCGTCGTGCTCGTGATCGGTTTCCTGTTTATAGCGGTGTAAGATTTCCGTCCACTGATCGGTGGCAACGCGATACTCGTGATTTTCGTAGTACCAGACCGTGCTCTTGCTCTCATCCACATCAATCTGGATTTTTCCCTGAGCGGCTCGCAGGGGCTGGGCCAAACCTTTCTTCAGGCACTCGCGCTTGGCCATGAACTCGGGATTGCCGCCGAGCAGAATGTCGGTACCGCGGCCCGCCATGTTGGTGGCGATTGTGACGGTACCTTTACGCCCGGCCTGGGCCACGATTTCAGCTTCACGTTCGTGCTGCTTGGCATTCAGGACCCAGTGCTTGACACCTTTTTTCTTTAACAGATCAGAGAGTCGTTCAGATTTCTCAATGGAAGTTGTGCCTACAAGCACGGGCTGGCTGGTTTCATGCAGCTTTTGAATTTCGTCCGAGACCGCGAAGAATTTTTCTTTTTCGGTGCGGAATACGATGTCTGAATTTTCCAGGCGCAGCAGGGGCTTGTTGGTGGGAATGACGCGTACATCGAGGTTGTAGATCTTGCTGAATTCTGTCGCTTCGGTTTCCGCTGTGCCGGTCATGCCAGCCAGCTTTTTATACATGCGGAAATAATTCTGGAAAGTGATGGTGGCGAGGGTCTGGTTCTCGCGTTCAATCTTGACGGCTTCCTTGGCCTCGACAGCTTGGTGCAAACCGTCGGACCAGCGGCGGCCGGGCATGAGGCGGCCGGTAAATTCATCCACGATGATGACTTCGCCCTCTTTCACCACATACTCGACATCGCGGTGGTAGAGCGAATGCGCCTTAATGGCGACTTCCACGTGGTGCTTGAGATCCCAGTTCTCTGGATCGGCGATATTGCCGATGCCTAGCATCTGCTCAACCTTTTCCCAACCTTCATCCGTAACAGTGATGCTGCGGTGCTTTTCGTCGACGACGTAATCGCCGGTGAGCGTGGCCGCTTCCCCAGGAGGACCATCGATTTCTTCGCCCTTCTCCAGCTTGGGGATGATGCGGTTCACCTTGGCGTATTTGTCGGTGGACTCCTCGCTGGCGCCGGAGATGATGAGCGGGGTGCGGGCCTCGTCAATGAGGATGGAGTCTACTTCGTCCACGATGGCGTAGTTGTGGCCGCGCTGCACGCAATCGCGCAGGTCGAACTTCATGTTGTCGCGCAAGTAGTCGAAGCCGAATTCGTTGTTGGTGCCGTAGGTCACGTCGGCGGCGTAGGCCTCTTTTCGCTGCGTATCGTCGAGGTCATGCACGATCACGCCGACGGTCAGGCCGAGAAAGCGGTAGAGCTGGCCCATCCACTCGGAGTCGCGTTTGGCCAGATAGTCGTTGACGGTGATGACATGCACACCGCGCCCGCCGAGCGCGTTGAGATATACCGGCAAGGTAGCGACCAGCGTTTTGCCTTCGCCGGTCTTCATTTCAGAGATTGTGCCCTGGTGCAGAACCATGCCACCGATCAACTGGACATCAAAGTGCCGCATGTTGAGCACGCGGCGCCCCGCTTCGCGGACTACGGCGAAAGCTTCATCGAGGATTTCGCCCAAAACTTCATTGGCGGCCTTGCGGCGGTCGTCGTCGATTTGCTTGAGACGATCAGGATCGGCCTCGGCCTCGTCTCGAATACGGCTGAGCCTTTCCTGAATACGCTTGCGGAATTCTTCCGTTTTGGCGCGCAACTGTTCATCGGAGAGCTTCTGCATCTCAGGTTCAAGCGCATTGATGACCAGAACACGCGGCATCAGGCGCTTGATTTCCCGGTCATTCTTGGTCCCGAAGACCTTGGCAATTACCTTGTCAATCAAGTGGAAATCCCTTCAGCGATACTAAGGCGTGGCAGGTGCGAAACTCCGCAGTACGCACAGTTCTAGTGACAGCCTGCCTTAAAGCCTAGCATATTAGATGCAGGGCGAGGAGGTAAGTCGCCAGGCTGGAACCCGGGGGGGGCGGGTTGCGGCAAGCTCGGCAGAGGCTTGGGTTTTCAGGTATATTTTCCGGCTGACCATGTCCACTTTTTACGAGCTGTTTCGCGAATGCGCCGAGCGCTGGCCCAGGAACGTAGCGCTGGAAATCCAGCGGCGGGAGCATGTGGAGAGCTACACCTATGCGGAGGTCCGGGGCATGGCGGAGTCCATTGGCCGCTGGATCGTGGAGAACGGCTTCGCGCCCGGCTCGCGTTGCGCGATTTTCGCCGACAACCATCCGCGGTGGGTGATGTCCTATCTGGGTGTGATCGCGGCAGGCTGCACCGCGGTTCCCCTGGATACGGCGCTGCATACGGATCAAGTGGCAAAGCTGTTGAAGAACAGCGGAGCGTCGCTGGCCTTTTGTGATCGAAAGCATTTGGAGGTGATTGAGGAGGCGGCAGAAGGACTAGCGATCAAGATCGTACTGACCGATGCAGTCGCGGGCGAGGGCCCCATTCGGCCTCGCTCAGGGCAGGTCCGCGTCACACAAACCGGCACTACACAAGTCGTGGCCGATCTCGAGAGCATTTTTGCTGGTGGGCCGGGGAGCTTCTCGCCGGTGGAGACCTCCGCCGATGGTTTGGCGTCGCTGCTCTACACCTCCGGCACTACAGCGGACCCCAAAGGCGTGATGCTCACTCACGCCAATTTGCTGGGCGAGGTTGAGTCCGTCTTCAACTGGGTTCAAATTGGTCCCGAGGATGCCTTGCTGGGCGTGTTGCCTCTTTTTCATGTGCTGTCACAGATGGCCAACCTGCTGCTGCCGCTAGTCCGCGGCTCGCGCGTGGTGTACCTGGAAACTCTAAACACGACCGAGTTGCTGCGAGCGCTGCGTGAGCGGAAGATCACGGCGTTTGCCGTGGTGCCGCAGTTTTTCAATTTAGTCCACGAACGGATTTTCAAAGAGGCGGCCAAACGTGGGGCCCTGGCTCAACAGGCGCTGCGCGCACTCATGAAACTGAATGAAATGCTGCGGAAGATCGGGGTCAACGCGGGACCATTCTTCTTCGGCAAGGTTCATAAGACTTTCGGCGACAGGATGCGTTATTTGATCACCGGAGGCTCGCGCTTCGATCCGCAGGTTGGGCGCGACTTTCACGCGCTGGGGATTGACGTCTTGCAGGCTTATGGGCTGACCGAGACAACCGGCGGGGCATTTTTGGTTGAGCCTGCCCACAACGTGATTGGGTCGGTGGGACCTCCCTTTCCCGGCATCGAGGCCATGATCATCAACCCGCAGCCTCGTGACGACGGCCCACCTTCCGGCGAGATTCTCATTCGCGGCTCGATTGTGATGAAAGGTTATTGGAACCGTCCCGACGCCACCGCCGAGGCGATAAAAGACGGATGGCTGCACACCGGCGATCTTGGATATTTCGACGCGCACGGCAATTTGTTTATCACCGGGCGGCAGAAGGAAATCATCGTCCTCAGCAACGGGAAAAATATTTACCCAGAGGAGGTGGAAGCACAATACCTCAAATCGCCCTACATCAAGGAAATTTGCGTCCTAGGCTTCGAGGGACCGCCGGATGATCCCCGGTCCGATCAGCTCTATGCCGTGGTGGTTCCAAATTTCGAGGTGCTGAAAGAGCGCAAGATCGTCAACATGAAGGAAGTGATCCGCTTTGACATCGAGAGCCTTTCCGCGCAGTTGGCTTCGACCAAACGCATTACCAATTACGAAATTTGGCAGGAGGACTTGCCGCGCACCACGACGCGCAAGTTAAAGCGGTTTGAGATTGAGAAGCAGGTGAGAGCCAACCAGGGGAAGAAACTTGACGCTTCGGATAGCTCTTTGATCGAGCAGCCTTTGAGCACGGAAGATGCGGTATGGCTGGACCGGCCCGAAGCACAAAGAGCGGTCAAAGTGATCCGAGACGTGGCCAGGAATGCCCCGGATGTGATCCGGCCAAGTCAGAACCTTGAATTGGACCTGGCCCTGGATTCCATGCAACGCGTGGAGCTGCTTTCCGCGTTGGAGGAGGAGTTGGGCGGCGATGTTGAAGAGTCACGCCTGGCGGAAATCTATACCGTCCGCGAACTGGTGGATGTGGTGCTTGACGGCGCCACGGGCGCGAGGTCTGAGCCGCGCACGCAGTTTACCGGGTGGGGAACCATTCTCAAAGAAGAGCCGACAAACCCCGAAGTGCTGGCTTTGGCTAAGGTGAGGCCGGCGTTTGAGTTGCTTTGTTTTGGATTGAGCCGCTTGGTCCAGATCTTTGCTCTGGACCGCTTTCAATTGCAAGTGACCGGACTTGAGAAGCTGCCTGCATGCGGCCCCGTCATTATTTCTTCCAACCACCAGAGCTTTCTCGACCCGCTAATTCTGGCCAGTCTGTTTCCGTGGACTCTTTTCCGGAATACCTCTTCCTTAGGCACGAGCGAAATTTTTGGATCTGGCTTCATGCGCCGTTTGGCCCGTCAGTTGAGAGTAGTAGTGCTAGACCCGGATGCGAACCTGGTTCCCGCGATGCGGGCCGGGGCTTTTGGCTTGCGCCGCGGCCGCGTTCTCATGCTTTATCCGGAGGGGGAACGGACGATTGATGGGTCGCCGAAAACCTTCAAGAAAGGCGCAGCGATTCTTTCAATTCATCTGCAAGTGCCGATTGTTCCGGTGGCGATTGACGGATTTTTTGAGGCCTGGCCGCGGGGCAAAGGGTTTCCGAAATTTGCGCCGCTGAAAATGAAGTTCGGGGATCCGATCCATCCCCCACCGGAAGCGCAGGCGTCAGAAGCGACCTACGCACAACTTACTGCCGAGTTGAAGGCTAGAGTGGTGGGAATGCGGGAGGAGTTGCGCGCGGGGAAGAAAGACTTTCACGCTGATTGCGAACTCAGTGCCTGATGTGATCAGAAAATCCCCAGCGGGCGGCGGTTGTGGAATCCACCCTTGCGCAAAGAACAAAGAACGCGCAGGAATGGGGCATTCTCCATTTCCTTTAATAGACCCCGGGACGACACTTGATCCGAGGCCCTAAACTGTGGCGGCTTTGACTTGGTGGCCAAATGCCTTGCTAAATGCGTCCACGATCATGGAGTCGTACTTGTCCGCCGAATTCTTGATGATGGTTTCCTGGGCCTCTTCCGGCGAAATTTTCCGCCCCGGTCCATTCACCAGCAGTTCGTAGTTCTCGGCCAGCACGAGGATTTGAACCTCAATTGGCGCATCGGCCGTAGAGCTGCCGCTTTTGATCAATTGCTGCCCGGCGACTAGGATGGGGATCGCGCGCCGCAAGGAGCCTCCCATGGTCTGCACGGTTGCTTTGCCCCGCTTGCGCATGCCGTTTTGCACGTCTTCATACGTGAGATCCGCGGCTTTGTAGAGGATTTCGTTGCTGATGCCTACCTCATTCAGATTTTGCAGCAACGTCGCGGTGCGAAGATCTTCCGTGCTTTCAGAGTCCAGGCCCAACGCCTTAGCAATCTGAGTGGCGTACACCGAAATGCGGAAGGGACGGCTCTCACTGTAGGTTTGATTGCTGAGGAACTGGCGGAGGATGACCAGAATTCCCTCATATCCGTTCCTCACTTCGTGCAGGTTTTTCTCGTTGCGCTCGTAGAGTGTGCCCATGGCATAGCTGGAGACCACCAGGATGCCGCCCCAAACGGTGAGGTCGAACCAGCGGGAATCTACGGGCAGATTGACCGGCCGGACGAAGGCCGTAGGATTCACATAAGTAAGCAGCACAACCAGAACCACGCTGGCCATGGCGGTCAGGGTGGCGTGGCGGCGGCCGAACCGATAAGCCGAATAAAGTGTAGGCAGAAAATAGAACATCAAGGTCATGGGCTGCGACGCGACCAGGAAGTTCAACATAGCCGCAATCGCCACTAAGAACAGCAGCAGCCACAACTCCGGATTAACTTTTCGCATAGACCCATTCTTCCTGGCGTTACATACCGACCATCGCCGTGCTGCCGGCAACTGGAGATCGCGCCGGCCAACCTATTCCCTCAACTTTTCATGGTGGATGGAAAGGGTCACGTCCGCCAAATTACGGAAGTAACAGGCGGCAGTGTAGAAGGCCTATTTGGCGCGAGGATGCGTCTGGTCGTAGACCTCCAGCACGTGCTTCATGGAGAGCTGGGTGTAACGCTGCGTGGTAGAGAGGCGCTCATGGCCGAGCATCTCCTGGATGGCGCGAAGGTCGGCGCCTTCCTCCAGCAGGTGAGTGCCGAAGGCATGGCGCAGAGTGTGCGGGTGTACGTCTGGCGAGAGGCCTTTGGCGACGGCGATCTTCTTAATGATGCGTCCGACGCTGCGAGTGGTGAGGCGGACGCCCCGTTGATTGATGAGCAGCGCAGGCGTATTTCTTGAGCGCTTGCTGCAAACTTGCAGGCGAGCGGGAACATAGGACGCCAGGGCAATCTTAACGGAGTCGCCGAAAGGAACGTAACGTTCTTTTTTCCCTTTGCCGCGAATGAGAATGGCTTCCGCGCTCAAGCGGATGTCGTCGAGATTGATGCCGATGAGTTCGGAGTTACGGATGCCGCATCCGTAAAGGAGTTCGAGCATGAGCCGGTCGCGCTCGGGGAATGAGGCCACTTCCGGCATTTGCCCATCGAGCACGGAATTCATTTCTTCGATGGTGGGGACGCGCGGAAGCCTCTTGGGCAACTTTGGCGTGGACACCAGCGCGGCCGGGTTTTGTTCGACCACGCCTCCCTGCGCCAGCCAGCGATAAAGCGAGCGCACCGCCGCAAGCGAACGGGCCACAGAAGTCTTGCCTAAACCTTTTTCGTAAAGATGGGAAAGGAATCCGCGAATGGCAACGTGGTCAATGCTACGCAAGTTTCGTGAGCCGACGTAGGCGGCAAAGCTTCGCAGATCGCCGGTGTAGGCTTTGATGGTGTGAGGCGACGAGTTGGTCTCACGCAGGGAGCACAGAAAATCGGTGACGGATTTTTCGGCTGCGGTTCGAGGCTTCATGTTTTAGGTCGCTTATCCCTGTCCTTCCAGCTTTGAAAACTCATTCACCACTAAGGACACGAAGTACCACGAAGGAAAAACCTATCTCGCCTTGGCCCGCGGATGATGCTTCTGATATACGTTCTTCAGCCGGTCGAGCGCCAGGTGCGTGTAGACCTGCGTGGTCGAGATGTCAGCATGCCCGAGAATGGTCTGCACGGTGCGCAGATCCGCGCCATTCTCGACCATATGCGTGGCACAACTATGGCGCAGCATATGCGGGCTAGCCCTGCGTCCCATGCCCATAGAAGCGGCGCAGACCATCTGCCACACGCGCTGGCGAGTGAGTTTCCGCGCACTGCGGCCGAGGAATAGAAAGGGAGAGTTCTTTCCTGCTGCCAGCACGGGTCGGGCAGTCTTCATGTACAGAACGAGCGCGTCCTGGGCCGATCTTCCCAGAGGAACGATTCGTTCCTTGTCGCCTTTGCCTCGCACCAACACGTAGCCGAGATCGAGCTTGAGGTCTTCCAGTTTGACGCCAGTAATCTCGGAGACTCGGAGCGCGCCGGCGTAGAACATCTCGAGCATGGCGCGGTTGCGGCTCGCGATCGCCTCGGCATCCTTGCGATTGGAGGAGGCATGTGGACTGCGCAACAATGCTTCCATTTCGTCCCGGGCGAGGGATTTCGGCAAAACCTTCCACTGCTTGGGTGAATCAATGTGCAGAGTTGGATCGTGATCAATGAGCTTGTCGAGCAGAAGATAGCGGTAAAGATGCCGCAGCGTGGAGAGCTTGCGGCCTACTGAGCGTCCGTCCACCGAGTTGGAGAACAGTTGCTGGATGAAATCACGCACGTCATTGCGCCGGGCATTCAGCAGAGTGCGCCTGTGTTTTTGCAGAAATCCGGCAAACTGGCCGACGTCGGTCGTGTAGGCTGCGACGGTGAGCGGCGCCAGTCCCTTCTCGATTTTCAGGTAGTCGAGAAAACCAGAAACAACTGGGAAGTTGGGGGCGGAGGGCACAGAATTAGTATGTGCGCTATCGGACGCTGGGGAAAGTAGGTAAGGAGATTCATTCACCACAGAGGCGCAGAGGAAACATTGTTAGGAGAGTTTTGCGCTTATCTCTTTTAGCACTTCCACTGCATAAACCGCGCCCTGCGGCGTTTCTTCGTGCTTGAAATAGGCGAATACGTTCCTTCCCTGCCCCAAGTGCTCGCGGATCCGACCGACCATTGCCTTGCGCTCATCCGGAACGTATTCAGGTTTGCGATAGCGGTAGTAACAGAAGTCGGCCGTAACCACGTCCGGCGTAGCGCGATCCTCGGTTTCGGCGACGCACAAGGCCCGATTGTGCTTCTTGAGGAGATGGAAAATGGGATCGGTGAACCAGGAGTTGTGACGAAACTCGAAGGCCGAAGGCACCGACCGCGGCAGGATTGCGAGGAATTCCTCGAGTACAGTCGCATCCGCCTTTAAGTTCGGAGGAAGTTGAAACAAAACCGGTCCCAGTTTTTCCGCGCGTGCCAGCGACTCGATGGTGCTGAGAAAGCGCGGCAGAAAATCTTCTGTCTTCTTTAGCCGCTTGATGTGAGTGATGACCTGGTGGGCCTTTATTCCGAAGCGAAAGCCGGCAGGAGTTTCATTGATCCATTTCTGGATCGTGGTTTCTTTCACCAGCTGGCGAAAGGTGAAATTGACTTCGACAGTGTTGAGTTGGGTGGAATAGTGCAGGAGGAAGTTTTTTTGCTGCAGTTTGGCCGGGTAGAAATCCGGCTTCCAACTTGGATAAGCCCATCCGGAAGTACCTACAAAAAGTTGAGCCATGAATGAGGCCTTGGCAGCGCGCTGAGTGACGAATTATACCTTTCGGCGCTTTTTCGTTTTCGCAGATTTTGCGGACGCGGCTTTTTTTCGCGAGGCGCGCTTCGTCTCTGCCTGCGCGGCAAGGTCAATTCCCTGCTCCGCCGTTACCTCTTTCTCCACCTCCGGAAACCGCGGCAACCTTTGCTTGAGCTTGAGCACCGGTTCAAACAGATCTCCCATCTTTCGGACGCGCTCGAGGACCTGCTCGGCTTCGAACACCAGCAGGCTGGCATCTTTCTTCTTCAGCGCCTGCTCAACCTCTTCCCACGTCACCGGAGTGGAAACAGTGGGATGTTCGCGCGCCCGCAACGAATAGATGCTCACTGTTGTCTTATGTTCATCGTTCTGGCTCCAGTCCACCAGGACTTTTCCGGTGCGGAGTTGCTTTTTCATGTCGGAGACGACAAGCTCCGGATGCTCCTGCTCCAGCAACCGCGCTAAGGCGTGGGCGAAGTTTTTTGTGGCGTCGTAGTTTGTGGACGTGTGCAGAGGAACATAAAGCTGCAGACCTTTTGAGCCCGAGGTCTTCGCAAAGCTCTGCAGATTGAAGTGCTCGAAGATGGCGCGCAGCCAGATACCCACCTGGCAACATTGCACAATGTTCGCCGGAGGGCCGGGATCAAGATCAAAGACCATCATGGTGGGACAGGAGATATTTTTGGCTAAGGAAAGCGAGGGATGAAGTTCGATGGCGGCGAGATTGGCTATCCAAATCAGGCTGGGGAGATCGTTGGCCAGAATATAATTGACGTTTCGTTGATTGCCCTCGCTCCAGATGGGAACTGTCTTCACCCAGTCGGGCCGGTACTTGGTGGCGTTCTTCTCGAAGAAACATTCCTGGTCAACACCCCCGGGGTAGCGCTTGAGGGTCAGGAGATGGTTGGTAAGGTGCGGCAAGAGCACCGGCCCGATGCGGGCGTAGTAGTCAATGACCTGGCCTTTGGTAAAGCCGGTGGCGGGATAGAGAACCTTGTCAAGGTTGGTCAGGCTGAGGTGTTTGCCATCGATTTCTACGATTTGGGGCTTGCTCACGTCTGCCTCCGATTCAAGTTTCGCCCGGGGAACGCGGTTTGACAACTTCCCCTTGTCCCACGTAAGTTCAAGTTCTGCTTTGATGCTCTCCCTGATCGCAGTGGAGGTCCGATGAAATACCGCTGGTTGCAATCCCTTATATTAGTACTTGCCCTGACGACCCTGGCCGCGGCGCAGGATCTGGCTTCGTTTGAGAAGCGGGTGACGGTCAAGAAGTTGGCCAATGGGCTGACGGTCATCATTTGCTCACGGCCGGAGGCGCCGGTGTTTTCCTTCTACACCCACGTGGATGCTGGCTCGGTGCAGGATCCGCAGGGCAAGACTGGCCTGGCTCATATGTTCGAGCACATGGCCTTCAAGGGCACAGACAAAATCGGCACGAAGGATTATGCCGCCGAGAAAGCTGCGCTGGCAAAAGTTGAGAAGATTTACGCGGCTTACATCGAGGAACGCGACAAGCCCGTGGGGCGGGATGATAAGAAGGTTGAGGCACTGAAGAAAGACTGGCAAGACGCGATGAAAGAGGCGCAGCAGTATGTGGTGGAGGGCGCGTTTGACGACATCCTGGAGCGCAACGGAGCCCAAGGGGTGAACGCTTCGACGAACGACGACGAGACCAACTATTTCTATTCTCTGCCGTCGAACCGCCTGGAGTTGTGGGCCTATCTGGAATCGGAGCGGTTCCTGCATCCCGTCCTGCGTGAGTTCTATAAAGAGCGGGATGTGGTGATTGAAGAACGCCGCTTGCGGACCGACAGCAATCCGGTAGGACGGCTGGTCGAGCAGTTCCTGACGGCGGCTTATCAGGCCCATCCTTATCACCGGCCTACGGTGGGCTGGATGTCTGACCTGAACACTTTCTCCGCCAGCGATGCACAGAAATTCTTTGACGAGTACTACATCCCTTCGAACATGGTGGTTGCCGTGGTGGGGGATGTGAAGGCCACGGAAGTTGCGCCGCTGGTCGAAACATATTTTGCTCGGATTCCATCTCACGAAAAGCCGGATGAGAGAACCACCACTGAGCCGCCGCAGAATTCGGAGCGCCGGGTGGTGCTGCACGAAATGGCGCAGCCACTTTACTTGGAGGGCTATCACCGTCCGGATTATCACAGTCCAGATGATGCGGTTTATGACGCGATTGCCGACCTAATGTCGGAGGGTCGCACTTCGCGCCTGTACCGGACTCTGGTCCGCGACAAGAAGATCGCCGCCGCCACAGCGGGATTCGCCGGCTTCCCTGGCAACAAGTATCCGCAGTTGTTCGCTTTCTATGCCTTTCTTATGCCGGGTCATAAGCCAGAGGAAGCAGCAGAAGCCATCCATGCGGAAATTGACCGATTAAGAACGGAAGACATCAGCGATGATGAATTGAAGATGATCAAGACGCGGGCCAAAGCGGATCTGATTCGCGGACTGGCGGACAATGAAGGCCTCGCCGAGCAACTGGGTATCTACGAGGCGCGTTATGGCGATTGGCGCGAACTGTTCCGCCAAGTGGACCGCATTGACAGAGTCAGCAAGGCAGATATCCGGCGAGTGGCCAATGAGGTTTTCGTAACTAACAATCGCACGGTGGGGATTATTGACACGGCTTCGCCCGCGGCGGCGAACAAGGGAGGCGAGCAATGAGACGGCAACGCCTAATACTTTGGACGCTGATCGTTGCCCTTGTGGGCGCTGCTACTGCACCGGCAGCCTGCGCGCAGGCTGCGGATTGGAAGCAAATCAAGATTCCCCCGTTGCCGGCTTTCCATCCCCAGCAGCCGAAGCGGGTCGTGCTGGCCAACGGTATGGTGATTTTCCTGCAGGAGGATCACGAACTTCCGCTGATTGATGGGGTGGCACGGATTCGTGGGGGCTCGCGCTCGGAACCGGCGGGTAAGACCGGCATGCTGGATCTCTACGGTGAAGTGTGGCGCACTGGGGGCACGAAAACACAGACCGGAGATCAACTCGACGATTATCTCGAAATCCGGGCAGCCAAGGTGGAAACCGATGGCAATGCCGACTCCACGACAATCTCATTGTCGTGCCTCAAGGCCGACTTTGACGATGTGTTCAAGGTCTTCACTGACGTACTTAAGGAACCGGAATTCCGTGAAGACAAGCTTGACCTCGCCAAACACGAGGCGGACGACTCCATCTCGCGCCGCAATGATGAAGTGGGGGAGATTGCTCGCCGGGAGTCCACCAAGTTGGCGTACGGTGCGGATAATCCTTACGCGCGCGAACCGGAATACGCCACCGTGGCCGCAGTGACTCGTCAGGATTTGCTGGACTGGCATCATGCGCACGTAGCTCCCAACAACATCATCCTGGGAATCGTAGGCGATTTTGATTCCGCCGCCATGGAAGCTAAGCTGCGCGAGGCATTCGGTTCGTGGGAAAAAGGGCCCGCAGTAGAACCGGCGCAAATCGAATTCACTCCCGCCAAGCCCGGCTACTACCTGGTAACGAAGTCTGACGTGAATCAAAGCAACATCCGCATGGTGGAACTGGGCACGCGGCGTGACAACCCGGACTACTATGCCATTCAGGTTTTCGACGAGGCATTGAGCGGTGGCTTCGCTTCGCGCTTGATGGTCAACATCCGCACCATCAAGGGTCTGGCGTATTCGGTGGGCGGTGGCGTTGGCACAGCCTTTGACCACCCTGGTATCTTGCGTCTCGCCATGGGCACCAAGAGCGAGAGTACGGTCGAAGCCATTCAGGCTCTGTATGAGCAGATTGACGACTTGAGCAAGAAACTCATCACCGACGAAGAAAGCAAGCGCGCCAAGGACGCCGTTCTCAATTCCTTTGTCTTCAACTTCGACTCTCCGGACAAAATCCTGCGCGAACGCATGGCCTACGAGTTCTACGGATATCCGGCGGATTTCCTGGAACGTTTTCAGGCCGGAGTCGAGAAGATAACGACGGCCGATGTCGCTCGTGTAGCGGCAAAGTATGTACACAAAGACCGGTTCGCAGTCCTGGTTGTGGGCAATCCTTCTGGTTTCGACAAGCCACTTTCGTCACTCGGCCCGGTCACCAATGTGGACATCACCATCCCGCCGCCTCCGGGCGAAGAACAGCAGCCGGCAGCCGCCAAGCCTTCAGCCTCCAATCCCGAGGGCAAAGCGCTGGCGGGCAAACTCGCCGCAGCGTTGGGAGGAGAAGCGAAGTTACAGTCCGTCAAGTCTATTGCGAGCACTTACACTCTCACCCGGAAGATGCCTCAAGGCGACGTTCCGATGTCGATGAAAAGCACTATTGTCTTCCCTGATCGTTTGCATGTCGAAGCGCAAGGTCCGATGGGAGGCTTTACCGTTGTGATTTCACCGAATGCATCGTTCATGTCAATGGCTGGCATGGAAGTGAGAGAGATGCCAGATGCGCAAAAAAGCGAAACGCTGGCGCAATTCAAGCGCGACCTGATCTATATAGGCCAGCATGCCCGCGATCCTGATTTTTCTTTCAGCGCTCAGGGAACTGAGAAAATCGGTGGCATCAATGCCCAGATTCTCGACGTCAATGGGGATGGCGTTTCCATGCGCTGCTACCTCGACCCGCAAAGCGGACGGGTGCTGCGCGAGTCTTATCGCACGGTGGGACAGTCCGGGCCGGTGCAGGCAGAGACCGATCTGGAAGACTGGAAGACCAGCGATGGTTTGACGCTGCCCTATCTGCGCAAGACCAAACAGAACGGCGAAGACTTCAGCACTGCGCAGTACACCACGATTCAGATCAATCCGACGGTCGATCCGAAGCTGTTTGACAAGCCGGTGTCGGAGGCTAAGGCGACGCAGTAAGCAACTGGCTCTCTAGCTCCCGGACAGCAAATCCATAGTCGATGTAAGCGGCCGTTGATTGGGCCCAAGGTCGCGTGGTGTCCTAGTTTGATGGATCCGACAACTCCGTGCACTTTGCGGCACTTGCTTTGCGAACTTTGCGGTCAAGGGTTTTGGACGGCTGGCCCAGAAGGCAAGGCTTTTAACCGTAAAGAACGCAGGGAATGCCCGCAAGGTTCGCGAAGCGCGTTTGCGGCAGAAATATGGGATTCGCAGTGCCAGGAGCGGGACGAGGAGCGAGTCCAGTCAGTTCATCTCGCGGAAGCGCAGTTAAGCCTGTTCCAGGGAGAATTGGACCAAAGGGTACGGTCTCACCTGTGAGCCGGTCCCAGTCTCACCTTCCTTCCCAAAATGACACAACTTGTCAGGGATCGACAAAATATGACACAGGATGGGCATAACCGCGGCCTAGGCCAGGCGGACTGATAGGGTTACCAAAGACGAAGAAGTATTGATAGTAAAGTACCTAGCGCAAAAGGCACTCGTCCCTTAGGTAACTTCGAACTGTGGCGAGTAAAATGCGAACATCATGGGCAATTCGGTCTACTGAGACCATATACAGGGAGAGGGAAAAGAAATGCGGAAACAGAAGGGTTTTTCACTGATCGAGCTGCTGATTGTGGTGGCGATCATTCTGATCATCGCTGCGATCGCGATTCCAAACTTACTGCGGGCACGTATGGCGGCCAATGAGTCATCTGCGGTAGCCGGCATTCGTACCTTGGTCACAGCACAGATTTCTTATCAGTCGGCCTATCCGACGACGGGCTTTGGGGTCGCGCTTGCAAACCTTGGGCCGACATCGGCAACAGGTTGCGCGACGCCTAACTCGACCACCGGTTGCTTCATTGACTGGACGCTGGCCTCCGCGACGACTGCTGCTACCGCGAAGAACGGCTACATTTACAGTGTTACCGGGACCTCCACGTCGTTCCAGACTGCCGCTGCGGCGGCGAACTGGAACCAGACGGGCGTGCGCAGCTTCTGCTCGATCGCAGATGGCGTGCCCCGTGCCAAGGTCGAGACGGCCACTGTAGCTCCGACCGCCTACACCGGCGCGGACGCGAATTGCACCGCTCTGACTCCTCTGCAGTAGTCTGAGCTGGCTGAACGGTTTGGCGAAGTACCTGGGGGAGGGTACAAGCCTGGGAGCAACGGAGAGAACCTCCGTTGCTCCTTCGTATCTTAAAGGTGTTCGTATTTTAGGAAAGGGGGGTAAGGCGGTGCGGAAACATCGGGGTTTTTCACTCATCGAGCTGTTGATTGTGGTAGCGATCATCCTAATCATTGCGGCGATTGCGATACCCAGCTTGGTGCGGGCGCGCATGGCTGCGAACGAGGCCGCCGCCGCGGCCGCTATCCGGACCCTTAACACTGCCGAAAATTCCTACATGTCGGCCTATCCGACGACTGGTTTTGCTGCCACGCTTGGCGCTCTCGGGCCACCCTCCGCCAACACTTGCCCGACTCCGAACTCAACCAATGCCTGCCTGATTGACTTCCCGCTGGCCACCGCCACAGCGTTGCCGGGAAGAAATGGGTTTATCTACGGTGTGGCCACTTTTGCGAGCACAGCTTATGCCGCGGCAGCTACGGCGGTCGCCTGGAACCAGACCGGCGTACGCAGTTTTTGCTCGATCGGAGACGGCGTGATCCGCTTCAACATCGAGACGGCGACGGTGCCTCCGTCCACCTACACGGGATCGTTGGCGGCATGCGCGGCGCTCACTCCTCTGCAGTAGCTGGAAATACTGGCGGGGATTCGCAGCCAAGCCCGGGTTGACTTTGGTAATCTCCAGTACCTAGGTGACCATCCTGCTTGCAAAGCAATTTTGCATATAATCGCTTCTTATACAGGGAACCTCTATAGGGAACCTTCCAGCATGGCGGCGATTGAAATTCTTGGACTCGAAAAGACCTACAGCATAGGATTCTGGCGCAAAAAGCCCAAGCGGGCTTTGCAACCGCTTCACTTGCGCGTCGAGGAAGGCGAGATTTTCGGTTTTCTCGGGCCGAACGGCGCGGGCAAAACCACGACTTTGAAGCTGCTCATGGGCCTGGTGTTCCCTACGGCCGGTTCGGCCCGCATTCTGGGCATGGATTACCAACATCCTGAGGTGAAAGCGCAAATCGGGTTCTTGCCCGAGCAACCGTATTTTTACGATTATCTGACCGCCCGTGAGCTGCTGGAGTATTACGGGCAACTCTCCGGGGTACCGGCCAAGGAGCGCTCCCACCGAGTCAGCGAAATGCTGGAGCGCGTTGGGCTGCGCGATGCCGCCGGGGTTCAATTGCGCAAGTTTTCGAAGGGCATGCTGCAGCGCGTGGGCATTGCGCAGGCGATCCTTCACCATCCCAAAGTGGTGTTTCTTGACGAACCGATGTCCGGGCTAGACCCGATGGGACGCCGCGAAGTGCGCGCTTTGATGGAGATGCTGAAGCAGCAGGGCAAGACGGTATTCTTCTCCACCCACATTTTGTCCGATGCGGAAGCGTTGTGCGACCGCGTGGCGATTATTCACCTGGGGCAACTGCGGGGTATAGGCGCCGTCGCCGATCTGACCGGCAGTGTCCACGGGAGAGTGGAATTGGTATGGCAGGGTACCGCGGTTCCGTCTGCGCTGAAGGCTCTGGTCTCAGAGCACCATGTCAGCGGCGACACGGTTCGCGCGATTTTGCCGGAGGAGACCCAGGACGTGGCTCTGGACGCGCTACGCCGAGAACATTTGCGCCTGATTTCGCTGACCCCGGTACGAACCTCCCTGGAAGACTATTTTGTGGCGCAACTGAAGCCGGCGGGACAAAGCGCAGGGGCCACGGCATGAGCGCGCGCATCGCATACGTTGCTTCCAATACCTTTCGCGAAGCGGTCCGCGACCGGGTGCTCTACAACTTGATTGCGTTCGCGCTGCTGCTTTCGGGCGCGGCGATTTTGGTAGGCCAGATTTCCATAGATATTGAACGCCTGGTGGTGATCAATCTGGGCCTCACCGCGGTCTCGCTGTTCGGGCTGGTGATTGCCATCTTCATCGGGATTGGGCTGGTATCGAAGGAAATCGAGAAGCGGACGCTCTATACCGTGCTGTCGCGGCCGGTACGCCGCTGGGAGTTCATCTTTGGCAAGTTCTGCGGGCTGGCGGGCACGCTGGTGGTGAACACATTTTTTATGGCGATCGGCGTATTTGCCGCGCTGCTATACGTCTCCCACCATTTCCAAAGCGCGGATGGATGGATCCTGGTGGCGCTGTATTTCATTATTCTGCAATTCCTGATCTTGACCGCGCTGGCGCTGTTGTTTTCTTCGTTTTCTTCGCCGCTGATGGCGGCGGTCTTCGCCTTTTCCTTGTTCGTGATTGGCAGTTTTGCCGAAGATCTGCGGGGCTTCGCCGCTATTGCGCACGGTGCCACGGGCTGGCTGGCCACCGGCATTGCGTTTGTCATACCGAATTTTTCGGCTCTGAACATTGTCAGCTCGGTCGCGCACGGGCAGCCGGTGTCTGGACAGCTCATTCTTTACAACTCCATTTACGCTTTGGTTTACTCCACCGCAGCCTTGAGTGGGGCAGTGCTGATCTTTGAGCACCGGAACCTGAAATGAGCCGTTCGGGGCGAGTCACGGTTGTTGCCAGCTTGTTGCTGGTAGTCAGCCTGACTGCATCTGTGCTCATGCTACAGCGGGTGGACGAAGCGCGTCCGGCGGCTACGCTGACCGAAGTTCTGTACCTCCCTTCTCCCAAGGTGCTGAAGCGCTTGAGCCTTGGTTACGACGGCCTGCTTGCCGATATCTACTGGACTCGCACAGTCCAGTATTTTGGCGCCAGGCATTATGTTGGCGCTGCAAATTATGATCTGCTGGCGCCACTGCTGGAGATCACTACGGCGCTTGATCCCCACCTAATCGTGGCGTACGAATTCGGCTCCAACTTTCTGGCGCCGAAGCCGCCCGATGGGGCGGGCATGCCGCAGCGGGCTATCGCGTTGGCGGAGTTCGGCATCCGGAACAATCCCAATGAATGGCGGCTGTATTACGACCTCGCTTTCATCTACTACACCGACCTGAAGGACTACGCCAAGGCCGCGGACGCTTTTGCGCGTGGCTCTCGGGTGCCAAATGCTCATCCTTTCCTGAAATTGTTGGCAGCGCAAATGGCCGAACACGCGGGTGAGTTGCAGACCGCGCGTATGCTCTGGGAACCATACCTGACCTCGCAAGACAGGGAAATCCGCGCCAATGCCGCGACGCACATGCGCGCTTTGCTGGTGGATGAGACTGTCCCCAAACTGGAAAGCGCGGTGGCGACCTACGAGCAGAAAACTGGACATCTTCCCGTGGGCTTCGCGGAAATGGCACATGCTGGCTTGTTGCCTGGGATTCCTTTGGATCCGCTGGGCGTGCCTTACGCGTTGAGCGCCGAAGGCCGGGTGGAAGTGCAAGATCCGGACAATCTGCCTTTCATTGAGAAAGGCTTGCCGCCGGGCTACGTTCCGCCCAAGAAACCGAAGTTCCTGCCTTCGGATTAGCTCGCATCGTTGCCGACTCTAGAAAGCGATTCCCTTCGACTGCGCCCCCAGGTAGGCCCTCGGGCCCCAACAAAGAGACTCTTGATTGACAATAATTTTACCGGGTGTCGCCACAATGAAACGCAGTTCTCGGTAGAATGCTGGCAGATCTTCCAGCTTCGCGGAAGGCGTTTCTAGTCTTCGCCTCCGACGATCCTGCCAAAGGCCATTGTGTTCTCGACTTTCACCTGCCGAGTTTGTGCCATTGTCCTGCTGACAATTTGCGTCGCGCCGTCCAGTTCCGCCGTTGACGTACACATCATCGCCCAAGCCGTGGACAATCACTACAATCACATGCGGACTCTCCAGGCTGAGTTCAGCGAAACCTATCGCGGGACGGGAAC
>Ga0182030_10007716_pt1 | contig 22400 bp, 17 predicted proteins | sample 812S3MmetaG_FD_121299 | JGI IMG/M metagenome (GOLD analysis project Ga0182030, IMG submission 121299) | Permafrost microbial communities from Stordalen Mire, Sweden - 812S3M metaG (Illumina Assembly) | ecosystem: Environmental > Terrestrial > Soil > Wetlands > Permafrost | place: Sweden... | reverse complement strand
CGAAATGAAGGAACGCGCTATCAGCGACGCCGAAGACGGTGAAAAAGTTACCAAGACTGATGTTGAGGCTGTAGAAGCAGTCTGCCTTGATGTCAAATCTGCAATTGAGCAGATGGTTCTGTCCGATATTGCAGTCTTGGCATCTAAGGAGGACGTCAAGAATCTAGGAGAGATGGTTAAGGAATTCAAAGGCCGAATTGAAACCCATGCAGAAACGAACGCCAAGGCTTTCGAGGAACGCCAAGCAGAGACAGTTGGCGTTGGCGAGCGTGTCACTGAGATCAAAATTTTCTTAGAAGAGTTTAAGGATGCTATCAAGGAGAAGCTTGATGAAGGTGCTACAAGCGTTGAGGCTCTAGGCAAATTCCTCGAGAGTCTAGGGGAGACGATTAGCCAAAATGCCAACATCACAGACGATATCAAGGAAATGTTCGAGACGATGAAAGCTGAATTTGAAAAGTCTAACGCCGGAGTCGTTGGATCGAAATTGGAATCGGACGAGAAGTTCCAACAGACCTGGGACAAATTCGATCTTAAACTCGATGAGAAGTTCAACGATCTTATGACCAAATACGACGATGCACAGGTTGCAGCAGAAGCTAAGGCAAAGGCTGGCGAGGAAAAGAATGCAGAGACCGAGGCAGCTCTATTAGGGACCAAAGCTGTTGCAGAAGAATTGAAGTTGCTCATTGATACGCTAGGGACGACGTTGACTGATTCCATCGACAAGATGGATGAGGCCTCGAAAACCGTCTTCAACAGGGTCGAAGATACCTTCACTAGAGTTGAAGAGACTCATGCCGATGCCAAAGCTGAGCATCAGTTGACAAGAGAGCAAGTCTTTAAGACTCTTGGTGCTGTGGAAGGCGTACATAACCATGTCACGGAATATAGTCCCAAGATTTTGGAGTCCGTCAAGGACGTTCTTCTCATCGTTGGCCAGCACTATGAGCATTCAAAATCGGCGACAGCGACTATCCAGGAAAAGATTGCCGAGAGGCCTCCCCCAACTCCTCCGCTAGAAACACCCCTCCTCCGCGAGGCACCAGTCGCGGAGAAGTACGACGATGCACAAGTGCATGAGAAGCTCGACAAGCTCGTCGACCATATGCACGCAGCTGGAAAGTCTTTTGCTCAGCTTGATATGCTTGACAAGATTCATCAACAAGTCATGCAGACAGCAGCTGAGGTCTCCGAGTTTGTTTCAGCTCAGACTCAACGGATTGCTGATGATCACGAGGATAAGGAGAAAGCAGTCGAAGCTGCAACGATTGCCCTTGAGAAGCGGATTGCTCAGAAAGAGCAAGTCGAGGCAGCTGTGGTTGGCCTTCGTGAGGAAGAAGACAAGCTGAAAGAATCCGTCACAGTTCTTAAAGCTGAGCAAGAAGACTTAGCACACCAGAAGATGCGCCTCTCGGCCGATGTATCCAGTCTCGAAACAGCCCTGAGAATTAGACGGGAGGAGCTCCACGCCATGGAAGCACGAGCTGAAGGCCTGGAGCGTCGTATTCTCGAGGGCGTTATTGATCATTCTCGTGCTCTTCTCATTTCCAAATCGAATAAAGGTCGAGATGCCATGAGTCGCAAACGCGTTCCCAGCCATGCTACGTCAACTACAGGATCTGTAATCTCAAATGCAACGTCCAGAGCTTCTCTCGCCACTCAAAGCGCTGTGAGTATGGCTATGAGCGGAAACCGCGCGGCGGTCAATGTTCCAATCAACAATCCCGCGGGTGCATCTCGACGTATTCTCTCCCTAAACCAGATCACCCATAATGTACCGACAGGAAACTTCAAGCGTAGCCATAGCGTCAAGACCCCTGGAGGCGCCGGCTCGCTGAGAAAGTCAAGTTGGGGTGGATCAATGAATCGCAAATATGGAGAGCTAAACAAGGAGAATTTGGCCTTGAAGGAGAGTGAAGAAGAAGATGGGAGCGTGGATGAGGAAGAGAGCGAGGATGGCACTATGAGGCGGAGTAGTAGGGGAACAACTATAATGACAGGCACTGGTGTAAGTGAGAGTATAGATGAGGGCACAGAGTGGACTGGCAGTGTCGATGGAGAAAGTGCCGTTGAGGAATCGTCTCCGGTGGTATTGTTTGAGCCGAGTGGGGAGGTTGTCTAACATATAACTGCTTCGATCGGATTCTTTGTAATTATTTTTGATGCGGAGTGGTTGGGATGAGTAAGTTTGTAGTGACACGGCCTTTGATTTGAATGAGTAGCGTTTTAGCGAATTTGAATTTTATCAGACAAATCCTCATTAATTTATTCATACGAAGAGGCACTACCCAGAGCTTTCATTCTGTGCAATGACTTCCCTGCCATCCATCCAAGGCCACAACACTTTGGGAATTTTGACCGTGCGATTTTGTTCATTCCAGCCATTTTCTAAGATAGCGGCCAACACCCTAGGAACCGCCAGAGCAGTACCATTTACAGTATATGGGAAAGCAGTCTTACCTCCCTGACTTCTCATATCCACTTTGGTAGCCAGTCTTCGACTTTGATAGTCTGTACAAATACTAACAGAGGTGACTTCACCCCATCCATCATCCTTCGGTCGCCGTGATGGGAAAAATGCTTCTATGTCGCGTTTCCGCGTAGCAGATGCTCCTAAATCCGTACTGGGCATCTCTAGTATGCGGCAATGCAGCCCGAGAGATTCTAGGATTTCAGTTTGGACGGAGAGCATCTCGTTGAAAGCTGCCGTAGAGGCCGAGGTATCAGGTAATGTCCAGGCAAACATCTCGACTTTCGTGAATTCGTGCACCCGATATAGACCTTTCGCATCAACCCCTCGGGCCCCAGCTTCTGCACGATAACTCCGCGAAACACCCACATGCTTCAGTGGTAAATCAGCTTCCTCGAGTATAGTACTAGCTTTCATCCCAGCAAGAGGAATTTCAGCCGTTCCCGCAAGGCTGAGCTCCGGTTTCCTCCCAACATCGTTGGTATTTTGCTGTATATTATAGATCTGACTCTCTCCATTCTGATCCCTAGGTTGGAACCCACAGGCCGCTGCGATGTGACTATATACCATACTCGGGGGACTCACCATTCCCCATCCCCGTTTCCTCGCTGTGCTCAACGCATATTGTACCAGTGCCTGCTCAAGCAGCGCAGCTTCGTTCAGCAAGAAATACCATCCCCACCCACTCGTCGTAGCTGCGCCCGCGAAATCAAGGAGGTTAAGCTCACTCCCAATATGAACATGAGACCTCCAAACGCGATCTGAAGACGACGGATCAGGTTCCGGGTGTTGATTAATATAATCCACAACTTCTGGCACATCGCCTCTAGGCGTCTCATCGCTCGTAAGATTCGGAATCGCTGCAGCGAGCGCATCAATCTCTGTCGTGAGCGCAGATTCTTTCTCCTCAATCGCCGATATCTTCTCTTTCAATATCCGTGCTTCTTCAATGAGCTGCTCCTTCGACATCTCCTTCAGCCCGCGGGCCTCCTCTGAATCCTCATCGCGAAGCGTGGTCCGGTTCGCGAGTTGGAGCTTCAGACGATTATTTCGCTCTCGTAAGCTGCGTGCTTCGTGTTGGTGGTCGCGCCATTCGTTGAAAAGGGTGTTGATTCGGGAGGGATATGTTGATTGGAGTTTGTAGTTGCGTTCTAAACAATTGCGCTCGTGAAGGGCGGCGTTTTGGCGGATGTGTTTGATGTCGATTGAGGGCTTAGGAGCTATGGATGGGCGGGGAGCTTCAGCTTGCAGGCGTGACGAGGAGTGGTAGAGGTGCTTTGACGGTCGGGGAATGGTTCGGAGACGGCATTGTAGACATGTGAAGATTCGTGGTGAGGATTTCATTTCTATTAATGGCTTGTCGTTAGTTTCGTCGAGAGCTTCAAGAACGGGAGGTTTGTAGATCACAACCGATCAGACCACAGGTGAATTTCGGCAGTCACACCCCATTTAGTATCCAGATTTGTTGATGTTATATCTCATAACTGCATGTTTATTTGTTCATTTGGGTATCTAAACGTATTGCACAAAGTTCCTCTATAGCACAATTTACCCTGCCTAATCATTATCCCCATAAACCCAGAGTCCAGCTTGATCTTTCGGCAGCACCAGACTTAAAGGCTGCAGGGCCCATACTCTGCCTTTTAGCATTAACATTGATCTCAAATTCCCTCGACGCGCCGGAGGCCCCGTGTTGCTGCCACTGATCTCGATCGACTATCGAAACAGCAGGTATTTTCAGTTGTGCTAATAGACTGCCTCCTGACCACGCTCCAAGCGAGTCAACAGCACGTAGATAACCAAGCTCAACCGGCTTAGCTCCCTTGTTTGCTTCACGCTTCAGTTGCTCATCGATAGGATCACGCTCCTGCTTGACTAATGCCGCAGTGACCTTTGGTGCCGGTGTGGCACTGTCTCCATCGAAAACCTCTGTAGGGCCTGCGCTGGCCAGCGTTGGTCGATTGTGTTTTAATTTTGGATTATTGAGGAGTAATTCGACCGCCTTACCACGAACAGGGTTCCAGCCAAATTGATTGACGAGAGCAGCCACTTCATCTAGGACGCGTTCCTTCAGACCTAAGAGATTAGATCCACCACCGACGAATACTATTCGAGGCATACACATTGTTCGAACATCGACTGGGAGATCGAGAAGGCTTCGATAAACGAGTTGATGAAGTGGAAGTTCTTCATCATCGAAATCTTTGACCAATCTACTGGAAGCAAAAAGGGCAGCTTCACAAGGCTCTGCGAGCTTTGAGAAAGGTAGCTGCAGCGTTCTCGGGGGATTAGTTGACTTCAAAGGTACTGGAGTGATCGGATCTTCGTTATTCTCTCCACCAATATGTAGTGACCGCACACTTGATCGGAGTTCGTCTTCTTCTTTGACGGGTGTAAGTCCTTGGAGTGAAATCTTTGGCTCTAACTTCTTCGCTGCTTTACACCATGCCATCCGTGCTATAATTTCCTCGCATTCTTCAAATTTCAAAAGACTTTGTAGTTTTTCAAGAGAGTCCTCGGAGTGTTCTTCCATTGCTACTGGATCGATAACTTCAACCAGCATCTTAAACATTTCCTCTCCGTGTAATCTGGTAGCCCGGGTCGACCTTTTGCAGTGTACTTCCCGATAATCGTATATGCTAGTCACGACAGTCTCTGCCCAACCAATATCCACAACCAAAGCCGAACGGAGGCCGGCAGCTACAGTCGCAAGCGCAGGGGCTGACATTAGGGATATGTTTGGTGGTTGGAAGTTGTTGAACAGACTATCGAAGATTGTCGACAAGAGTGGAAGAGGCAGAGCTGAGGGAAGGACCAGCACCATTCGTCTGGGACGAGTGTCAACGAGCAGATACCTGTTAATGTATTCAGCAAATGCAATTTGTATTCCCAATGTATATCAACCGACTTTGTAAAGGCTTCTCGCAATGCTCTCTCAATCTTATCCCCCACCAGCCCTAGGTCAACACCCCTCAAATCAAGATCCCAGAGCTCATATGCTTTCCCCCATCTTTTTCCTTTGATTCTGCTTCTCCAGGCCTTATCATAGTCCACCTCCCACCTCCTGTAGTCCCCGGGTCTTCTCTGCAGTTCTGGTCCAAAATCGAGAACGGCTTTAGGCATTGCATCGCCTGCGAGTCCTACCCTGAGATACCTGCTTCCTAATTCAACCACAACACAATCTTCCTCAGCTCGTAGGGCTGATGGCGAGCCATAGGTAGAGGATATTGTCCGCAAAGGAGTATGTGGACTTGATGGAGATGCAGGATTAGCGCCGGGTTGTGATCGGATGCTTGCAACGCTGCGATGAGCAGGACCACCAGTGGACGACATGATGCTACATTGGCTCTGTGATAATTAGGTTGCGCTCCCTAAAGGTCGTTCAAATAGCAAACCCCATGGGGTTCTGCTTCTCGTGAATGCGGATTTATAGTTTCCCTGCCAACGCTAACCCCTGAACCCTAGAAAAAAACATTCTAAGCGTTGACGACGACCTCACATCTCCAGTTTTCTTGCAATGCCCTGATAATGCATACCTTTTACTTCGTATGGCTTGATATCAGTAATAAAATTGTATGATCATGAGACTATTCTTGGAATACGCATAAGCTTCTGGATAGAAATTGCTACTTTGAGTTATTGACATCATGGGAATCAAAGGGTAAATAAGAACTTTTTATTTTAATTTTTAATTTTACATTGTCTCTAACCGTCAAAAGCATCTACGGCGAAATCGGGCCTGGAGAGAGGATTGCATTATCAAAATTGGCAATTGAGAAGTTTGAAGAGACCAGTCGACCTCTCAGGATTGCAATTGACATTTCGATATGGCAATTTCAAATTCAGGCCGGCCAAGGCGGCTCTAACCCTGCCATTCGGACATTCTATTACCGACTGCTTCGTCTTCTTTCCATGTCAGTGCAGCCTTTATTCGTTTTCGATGGACCACATAAACCCCCTTTCAAGCGAAATAAACGCACCGGTCACCAAGGCGGAATAGTTCCAAATCTTTTATGTAAACAACTACTTAATTTATTCGGATTCCCCTTCCATATTGCTCCAGGAGAGGCCGAAGCAGAATGTGCTCTCTTACAACGAGAAGGCATCGTTGATGCAGTCCTGAGTGAAGATGTTGATACACTCATGTTCGGATGTGGATTGACTATGAGGAATTGGTCTTCTGAAGGATCTAGGGGCAATAAGTCTCCAACTCATGTCTCTCTATATGATGCAAAGGTCACGAAACAGGGTAAATCAGGACTAGATCGCGAGGGGATGGTTTTGGTTGCTCTCATGAGCGGTGGCGATTACATCACTGAAGGTATCCCTGGTTGTGGGATTAAACTTGCTTGTGAAGCAGCCAGAGCTGGCTTCGGAAAGTCGCTATGTCAATTGTCCAGATCAGATGTGGTAGGGTTGGATACCTGGCGAAAGAAACTCTCCCACGAAATTCAAACAAACGAGAGCAAGTACTTCAGATGCAAGCACAAGGCCCTTAAGATCCCCGACAACTTCCCAGACAAGGAGGTTTTAGCCTACTACACTCATCCCGTTGTATCGTCAGCTTCTAAGCTACAGAGGCTGAAAGACGAAATATGCTGGGATGGTGAGGTCAATATCCTTGGTCTTCGATTGTTCGTTGGTGAAGCTTTTGATTGGATACACAAAATAGGGGCGAAGAAATTCATTCGAGGTCTAGCTCCGGTTCTTTTAGTCCACAAGTTGCGAGTACGAGCGGATCGGCGCGATTCCCGCTATGGCGACGTTGTGCTCACGGCAATGCAAGAAATGGAATTAGTAAGAGCCATATGTGGAAAGAGGTGCCATTTTAGTACGGATGGTATACCTGAACTGAGGGTGGTTTATCATCCAAATGACATTGTTGGGATCGATCTAGATGCAGAAGAGGATGACAGCGAAGACTATGGACGAGACGGCCTGGCTCCTCTGAACGAAGATGATGAAATAGAAGCATACGCTTCTGATGACGTCGCATCAAGGTCAAGATGTGAAAGTGCGACGAAACGAGCAGCAATAGTATATGACCCAACCCAACCTGACAAGTTATGGATTCCTGAGACAATTGCCAGAGTAGGCATTCCTCTCAAGGTCGAGGATTACGAGGAGTCTCTCAGGGATCCAAGAAAGTTCTTAAAGGCCAAATCTACGGCAAAGAAAGCCCTGAGAAAGGGAGGCATGCCACAAGGGGCCATTGAGAAATTTGTCAAAATATCGAAGCCTGGTTTAGAAGAGACAAGTGGAAACGCTTCGAAAGTCTCCAAAAAGATTGACAAGATGATGGCCTCTACACAACCAGCACTATCTCCAGAACCTTTGGCACCGAGAATGGAAAGAACAACCTCTTCTCGATCAGCTCCTACCGCAACAGCTAAATCAACAACAGCCAGGCCTGCTCATTCTGTAAGATCTTCAGATAGTAGGGAGAAAGAAGGCGCAAATACAACATCTAAGGCCACATCAAAGACAAAGGGGAAGAGCAAAGTCTCCGTTGAAAAGCCCCCACCGAATGCAAATCCATGGACCTTAACACGCTCCTCTCCAACAACACAATCCAGTCTAATAATTTCCAAGACTTTTGAGCAAACAACAAAATCAACTAAGCCGCCACCCCTAGCAAATGCTCCTCCTATTATCGGTCCAAGTCCTTCCGTGGCTCATAATTACTCCCAATCACGAATATTAGACCACCCCCGACGCAAACATGCGCACTCGCCCTCTCCGGAAAACGGCCAAGGTCTAATCATCCTGGCCTCATCGCCTCCTACCACGCACCCTGATCAGTTGCTCACGCCATCAACTGGAAACAAAGACCCCTTTCTACCATCCCCGCGAAAGAAACGCTCACCTCTTTCCCTGCCGAAGATAACCCCACCGGAACTTCCCCAATCGATATGTAGCAGAACTGAAACTGTATCCCCTGAGTCTGCAAGTCGAAAGTTGGATTTTCAACCAACGCCTAGCGCTAGTTCTTCATCACCGGCTCTTCCGTCGTTGGACCAAGTTCTCACACCGACAGAGGGTCTTGTAAATAAAATCATTAATGTATCCTCCTCTCCTGCAATAGTCCGGCCTTCACATATCAACATGTCCCCCGGGTGGCGCCCTCCGAAATCAATTACCAATCAAGAAATTTTAGTCAATTCGAAGGCGAAATTCCCTCAAAAGAAATATATCATGCTACGGGACAGTTTACCTGGAACTTGGAAGGAGGTCCAAGAATCCCAAGTCCCTGAAAGACGGGGCCGGGCTTGGAGAATTTCTCAGGTAGAGGTAGTGGATTTGAGCGAACAATGATTATTCGACAGGGTTGGATCCGTTGTTATGTTCTCCTGTATATAATTAAGCATGCAATTTTAGACATAATGTGGATCAGTTCCCTTTCCAGCCTTTAGACGTTCAATAACCCAATCGCTTTACCGGACATAATTGTAAGTTGACAAAGGGAATTCTGCCAAATCATGCGATCAAAGGTTATACCTATCTAAGTAGGTATCAAGGAACTCTCCCTAATCGACGCTCTTTGCTTTTTCCCTAAGGGAGTTCATATTAGACGGATGATTTTGTATGAGTGTACTTCAAGGAAGACCATCGCCTCATCTAGAGCTCGCTTTCATTCTCCTCTCTTTCGCATCTATTGTGTCTACCAAAATCCCTACAGTTTGGGTGATTGCCTTTCTGCATCGCCTCTTGTACTCTTGTTGCTCGATGCTCCATCCTAATTTCCATAGTATCCTCAACTAAGAAAATCAATCCCCTAACCGCTTCGCTGTCTCCAGAGTGGAACACCCTCTTCCCCACTTTCCTCCCCAAGCTTCTCCCCCACAATCGTCTCCCGTGAAACGTCCTTACAAGCAACCCTACTCCACCTACCCCACTCATAAGCCTCCAAATCCCTAAACCTGCCCTCAAACTCCCTAACCCTATACCCCAATCCCCACCCATCAATCGCTGCTACCTCCCTCTCTAAATCCGCAATCATCTTCGTTAACTGCGGTTCTATATGCAGAAGCCGTCCGTCGCCAATCTCCTCCCCGCACACAGAGCATGACAACCATTCTTTGAGACGCTGGACTTCGGCTTTTATCGCTGGGTAGAGGATGGTAAGCTTAGGGGGACGGAAAGTGAGCGCTTGTCCGAAGGTGGTTGTGAGGGGGACGGGTATGGTGTATTGGCGTGTGTTGGTTATGTGGGTGTCGGTGATGAGGGAGCTGGCGACTACAGGTTTGGGTAAGAAGTTGAAGTTTCGGATGAGCTCGAAGCTGGAGGGTTCGGGCTCACGGGTGCTAGCGAAGTCGTTGGTCATTTTGGGTGAGAGATGATCGATTGCAAGATATGATGTGTAAGATATATGTTGCTCATAGAAGGAGTAGATCGGGGAGACTTTCTATGTATTTGAATGGGCGAAGTTCGTCTCATCTTTTCAAGGGAGTGATAGGAGATGCGTAGGTGAATTTCTTGAAGCTCGGGAAAGTACTATCGTTCTTTAGAGATGAGATGAAATCTTTAGAGTCTTCTCCGACTTTCCCGGATGAAGACAACTCTGAAATTTGTAGGTTCTATGGCTGGAGTAATAAAGGCCTTATCAAGAATCCTTTTACTGTAAAGTATTATGATGAGATAGAGTACACAAATAACAATTCTTCCAGCAAAAACTCCAAGAGCCGGCATTGCATTATGTACAACCGATAATTTAAACATCAGAGAATTCCACATTGATTGTAGAGCTCACACAATCATCTTATATCATTTGTAGTTTCAGGTTTGAAGGTCTGCACCTCTAGCTGACAGTTTGCCAGAAGATATGCTCTGTAGAAATATGATCTGCAACACTAATCGCAATGAGAGACTTAGTGCCTAAATAAGCTTTTGCACAAGGACTATGAAAGGATACCACTTTTCAAGATTATGATTAGCAATGGTAGCAAGTAGGCATAGGAAAGAGGCTGTGCCCTAATCAGTCCTCGACAGTAGTGACATTTGACATTGGACAAGTGAGCAGCGAGATGGACAGACGTTGGCAGGAAATAGGATTTGAGGTCGGTGATACATATCCTGAATAGGGCCTTTTTCAAGAATTATTTATCTACAAAGGGAAACTACTCAAAAGTATATTTTGAAGAATACTAAAATAATTTGAAGTCGAGGTAGTTTTGTATGGATAAGCGCAGGGTAGTGCCTTAACTTGTGTAACTACCATATACATTGCTTGTCATTGGGCAGCATGGCATGGTTACAATTATCAGCTATAACTACATGTGTAGTTTTTGTTGCACATCGTACCCAAATATGATGTAACAATGAGGGTGCGATTGAGAATGCTGCTGTCATGGCGCGGTTTATGACGGTGTATGATGCTGGGTGAGATACTTATTACACTACATGATTTGCAATTATATCAGGATTCATGTACGATAAAGAACAAGCCAAGAGGAGAGATGACTCGCTTTTTGACAATAACTTGGCTTTATTTGCTCTTGCTTTACAAAATTTTATTGAGGGAAAATGTACATCCGCCAGAGAACCAAGAAAATAATTCCTAACATCCAAACTCCAAGCCTGGGTATCCTGACATCGCTCAATCTCATTGCTGCATCCTATCATAAAGACAAAAGAAAAAAAAAGGGTCATGATATCATTATCTGTGACCTTTGCAAGTCCTCCCCATATGTAGTTTAATTCATCCTCTTCATCGAAACCTCCTCAGTCTCAACCTGAGACTTCAAGCCAAGGGAAGTCTCTGGGATCATCAATTTTCGAGCACACGAGGTAGGAAGTGTTAGATCCTTCCCCGAGAAGACTGCTCCTCATTAATGGTCGTACGATCTCTCTAGCCATGGCCCTCACGTCATCCAATCTCCTCTCGAATTTCTTCAAACTCTCTCTTGAGTAGATATCTGGACTCAACTTCAAGAATCGTTTGCACTCATCATGATTCAGATAGTTACTAGGCAACGTACCAAGAATGCGATAGACGCGACCGATGTTCGGAGCGAAGGGTTGTGATGATGAGGCAGACGGAGGTGGGATCGGACTGAGCTGCATGGAGTTTTGGCCAGTCGAGTTTGTGTTATTGCGAGAATGATGGCCGCTGCTATTTCTGGATTGCTGGGATCGAGGCATTGGGGGAGGTGGAGGCGATGTGTTTTCCGCTACCCATTGTCTGAAGAGAGAAACAACGAGCCAATCCAAATAAGAGTTCTGCGGCGTGACTCGCTCACCTCTCGATGTTGTGAGTGTGAGTCGAAAGAGCCGGCCTTCAATCTTTCCCACCATGTCCGCTAGATCTTCTACTTTATCCTCGATGATCTCCAGGACTGAATCGGGTAGCTGATGCCGGATATGCCTCTCCCCCATGGGCCATGCGCCTACTACATGTATTAAAGCTTCTTGAAAGATGGTCTTGGATTGAGCCATGTAACCGAGCTTCAAATATGATGAGGGATATTTTGCGATTTGCTTCCATAAACGTGATTGAAATTGTAGAAGGTGGTGGTCAATACGAGGCCCTACGACTGTCAACGCATCGTACAGGTCCGCTAGCGTGAGCAGGGCTTTGCATTGTATGTAAGCCGTAGCTATGTCAATCGGGTCGAGGACAGGAGCGTAGTTGTAGAATATTCGGAAAAGATTGTCGTAGTCATTCAGAAGATCTTGGTCTTCCTGACTTATTGTTGGGCCAGGGGGCGGAGCGTGTGAGGTCAGGGTGAGGTTTGCAACGGAACGAAAAAATGAAGGATTCGAGGTCGGTGGCTTGCTGCGAACTGGTGGTGGGCCTGCATCAGGAGCGCCGAAGAGGGATGCGGATGTGTTCTCCTTTTGCACCAGCATAGGGATGTCATCGTTGCTCACACCAGCATCAAGCTCGTATCTCCATCTCTTCTTAACCTCCCTCCTGGTTGAGTCGCCGCCCGAGTCCTCCCCTATCCTCGCAAGTTCTCCACCACCCTCATTTGATGCGCGCGACCACTCTTGACTTGTACTCGCTTCAAAGAAACCCGAACATTGTGTTAGGATGAGCCGATGTAACATGTAGCGATTTGATTGCGAGCCAGCCTTGACCAATATTTCAACGTCGCCGGTGTGCGTGAAGACGGGAAATTCGTTCTGCGGTATGTATGATGAGCCTCCAGCGTGTGATCTACCTCTTCCATGTCGTCTGCTATGCCTTGAAGATACTACGGACGATGGGCCGCGGAGAGCGAGGTCGCTCGAGTGTGCAGGTTGTGATACCATTGCTGAGGTTCATAAGATCCTGCTTCCAATCAGTAATCTTTCATCCAAGCCGCAAAGGATATTCTCACGAATGCGAACAGTCACCTCTGAAGTAACGACGATAGCGATTATTAACACTCGACTGATCGCATACACTCGTGGTTTCCTCTTGCGATTTTGCGCCCAGCGCGAGACCAGCTCTTTCTTATTATCAGCGACTCGTCCCCGAGCTTCCAATAATGTCTAAGTCAAGTCCTCCTTCAAAGTCACGAAACGAAGCGCGTCGAATTTTCTCATCGCACAAAGGCAAAACACAAAGAGGATCAATTCTCATTAATCTCGCAGACTCACATTCAATCCAATCGCGCTCCGGTGGCGATCACCAGCAAGGAGGCAAGGCCTTTACCCTTTCTCGACCAATCCTCTTGCATACACTCCGCTTCTGGGAACCCATCAAATCAGTTAATTGCATAGTCTTTTCGAGGTTCTGCATGCGGGTCTTGGTTCAGCAGCATCAGCCAGTACTTTTGCCGGTGCAACCAAAAGACCTGAAAGCTGCATACCAACCAGTGGCGGGGCGCTCAAAGTCGAGAACCAGCCGCCAGTAACCGGGTTCATTCCAGGGGTCAGACCGGACTCAGCTTGCATTATTATTTCATAATTGGCGCACTGTTTATGCACTTACCAAAACTAGAACTGCCGAGACAATAGAAGAGCTGAGCATTCACATGATATTTTTTACAATGGAGATTGCGACTTGCAAGTGTTAGTTAATGTTTCTTTTCTCATAATTGTGTGATATACTTCAAAGCGAAACTAGCTTTGGCAGAAAGGGTCTCCATTTCTATAGTACAGATGCTTGTCCTCTCCAGGATGCAAACCTATCCTCCCAACCGATCCCAATGCAAAAGCCGGCAAGTCAAACTCCTTTTAAATACTGGCCCATTATCATAAAAGAGTCATCAACTTATATCCATTTCAACCTCCAACTGACTAACAAGGTCGTCTGTTCCCGCCATAGAAGTCGTCACATCCATTACTGGTTCATTCGCGGGTATCATTGGCTGGAGGCTGCCATTGATCTTGGGGGTTGCTCCAGCTTCCATAATAACTTCTCCGTCGAAATTTGGCACTGGGCCGCGGAGATTTTCCCATGTCTTCTCTAAACTGCTACTGACCAACCTTCCTTGCTTCAAATCCTCTCCAAAGAGGAAGTATCCCTCATTAGCCTCAACAAGATAGCTCGCCAGGCCTTTGCTTTGAAGTCGTATCTTCGCATCGGTGACGGGAAAGTGGTTATTGATGAACTTCGTCCAACCTCGGGCCGCCGCTTGAATATCTTCATCTGCGCTGATTAAAGACCACCCAATTCCAAGATGCCGCGTGAAGTCATCGACTGTGGGCTCAATGTGACCATTGGTCGGCGAGGTTGAAAGAGGTGTGACCAATGTTCCGTTCATGACCTCCTCGGCAATCGAAGGCGTCGACGTGAAGTCGAGGCGCTGACTTTTCGCTGAACGAATATATGGCCTCTCAGGAGTCGATGAAGGTGTTACAGCTTGATCCTTCTCCTCCGCCTTCTCTTCCGCCCATGTTCCTGTTTGACTGGCGGCAGAGATGATAATGCCACTTCCACTGGGTTTGATGAGTGTCATTCCCTCGCCATATTCCCATTCTTCCTCGTTCTCAGGTAGCGCAGGTATGGAGATTGGCTGTTGAACTGGAAAGTAGTCGTCCTCAAGATTGGATGCTGCCTCGTCGCGAGAGCGCTTTCTACCTGCGGCTGAGGGTGGTGTAGAGGTAGGCGTAAGACCCGACCAGGTAGCGCTTGGCAAGGGATTGATGCCGTTGGCGAAGGGAGATGTGAAATTTGGTCGATTTGAGCCCATGTTGTAGGAAGGCTGAGGTGGAAGTTGGGGCGGTAGGACTAGGATGGGTGAAGAGGCGTGGTCGAAGGATCTCATGGTTGAGAATGAAAGAAGGCTATCATTAGATAGAGAGTTAATTGAAGTGGAATAAAAGTTCAATTACTCAATTGGTGTGGAAGAATGAAGAAGGGAAGAAAATTAAGGTGCGGTGTGAGGGACACAGCCGTACTTAAGAAAGTGTGGATGGGAGAAGAGAAATGGATGTGAGAGGACGAAAGAGATGTAAGAAAGAAGGCTGCTGGGCAAGCTTCATGATTGGTTAAAGGTGCATCCAGTCAGCTTGAAGAGCTAAGATGATAACAGTATAGCGTAGAAGCAGGTGCCGCAAGATCCTTCGCCTTTCTTGTTTGAGCGAAACAGCGGGGAAATCGTTGCAGGGCGATGCCTGTCATCTCCTCCAGCCTTTTCTTTGTCATGGAACTTGAGGCAGCAAGGCAGCAAGGCAGCAAGTATTGCAATAGCGCAGTCACGTGGGAAAGACTGCTCAACGTCGCGGTATTATGAGTCTGTCCTAACAATCTTGATAGAAAAAACGAGAATTGGAAGGCTATGGACTGTAGACTTTAGAAATTGCTGCACGCTTTTTGGTCCAACATCATTTTATCACGTGTCGTTTCCATTTCTCACGGAGGCTTAACCAATTCGGCAACCTGCTTGGGTCAATGCGCCTGCCACGCAAGATTAGGTACGAGGGGCGAAGTCGCAGCTGTTGTCGCTGTCATATTCGATAAAGTTACACAATAATACAGATTCATTGCAATCATGGCTTCCGTAACTTCTCTCGATAAGGACATGCGCAAATTGCGCATGGACCGATATACTCCTCAAGCCGCGAACGAAGCCCGTACTTTTATTGAGGAGTCGCTAGGAGAGCCTCTAGCAAAGCCAGACCTCTTGGACAGCCTGAAGGATGGAGTCGCTCTCTGCAAGTATGATTTCTCTGACGTTGGACATGTTTTTGGAAAATCGCTGACTGTTGCTCTGCAGACTTGTCAACCTTGCATCGCCCAATTCCTTAAAATATAAAGCAAAGGCTATCATGCCGTTCGTTCAGATGGAGAATATCTCTTTATTCCTCGAAGCCTGCAAGAATCCACCATTTAACCTTCAATCGCACGATATGTTTCTCACAGTCGATCTCTACGAGTCCAAGGATCCGGCGCAAGTCTTACAATGCCTTGGCGCATTCAGCAGGGCAGCCCACCGACTACAGCCATCTCGTTTCCCAAATCCGATAGGAGGAAAGTCAAAAGGTGGAGTGATGAGCCCGCAGGGCACTGGGTCAGGTGCTGTTGGTGGAGGAAGTTATGGGAACAGAGGAAGAGGGGTCTCGAATGCGAGCAATAGTTCTTCCGCATATAACCCTTCTGCAAGACCCGCAAACTCTTTGACACCGACGAGAACGGGTGATTCAAATAGTGGGAGATGGAGTCCAACGAAGAGTAGTACACCTCTCGCGCCTGGAGTTAGTAGTTGGAGCAAGAAATCCGATGAGGGTGCAACATCGCCAGCCTGGAATATTGCTCAATATGGTTATATGGGAGGAGCAAGTCAAGGCAACTTAGGTGTGTCATTTGGTGGTCGACGACAAATTACAAGCGCTGGTCCGCACGTCCCGAACATGGCCGAGAAAGAGAAGAGAAGAAAGGAACAAGCCGCGGAGGAGGAGCGCTTGAGACTGGAAGCAGAGGAAGCGGAACGTCGAAGAAAGGAACAGATCGAGGCGGAAGAAGAGCAAGCTCGCATTGAAGAAGAGCAAAGATGGGCTGAGGAAGCGAGGAAACTAAGAGAGCAAGAGAGGAGAAAGGCCGAGGAAGAAAAACGAAAATGGGAGGAAGAAGAGCAGAGATGGCGATTAGAGGAAGAGATGAGGCAAAAAGAAGAAAGGGAGGCGGAAGCCAGATTACAGGAGGAAAGGAGAAGGGCGAGGGGGAACAGCGATGCTCGATTACAAGGGCAATTCCTCAGTCAGTATCAAGCAGAGAATGGCATATCCAGCGGTGGGTCAGAGAGTAGTCGGGTCAAAGAGTTGGAGCGGGAGCTCGAATTAGCCAGGGAACGGGAACGCCAATACGAACGAGAAAGACTGGCCAAGATAAATCAACGGACTCACAAGGTAGTCGAAGATCACGATCTGAGTATGCGCATGAAGGAAGAAACCTCTAAGACACGTGCTCGATCACGTAGTCGACCAAGAGCACCATCTCGAAAGAACAGTGACGAAGTCTGGCGCCAAGACGAGCGCGATTACCTCCGCCAACAGTGGAGCACTCAACATCCTAACGGCGACCAAATCACGCCCCAGACATCAAAATCACCTCGTCCCCTACCTAACCCTGAACCAGTACGTGTGAAGACCAACAATACCGGCCCATCATCAAGACCTCTTCCCGATCCCGCAAATTATGCACAGACGCCCCCTCAAGCATTCTCTCCAAACCAAAACCGTACAGATCGTTTCCTGTCATTTAATCCTGCTCCTCAACAAGCCCAACCCAAAACTACATATTCAAACGAAATCGGCGGCTTCGACAGTTCTGCTGAGCGCGATGCCGAAGACCGACGACGTCAAGCTTCACAAACCAAAACCAAAGCCGGAGGCTGGGCATCCAAATCACTACTCGAAAGAGAGATGGAAATGGAAAGACAAAGGCAACAAGAATGGGAAGAAAGCCAAAAAGAAATCAAGAAAAAAGTTCCTACGGGTGCCGGCGTTGACGGAATCGGAGGTGGCATTGGTGGGAAATGGGATGTTAATCAGTGGACGGGATATACGGGCGGTGATGGGCAAAATAGAGGTACACAAGGTATTGGGAGCGGGCGTAGACAAATTGTGGGACCTAGACCGCCACCTCCTGGAAGGTAGGGCCGGTGATTGGGGGTGTTTGGGTAATGTTGGTTTTGGGTTATGAGGTACATGGGAAGCGAAAGGGCTAGCATTGACGAGTTATGAGGTATAATAATTGGACTGGTAAAGAATAAAAGAACTTCCCAATTTCGTGCCGATAAACCGTTTGATTTTGTGAATAGCCGCAAGACATGGAGGTTTTCCTAATTCGGATTTCCAGGTTTGCCATAAGTTGGTATTTCAGAAGAAAGAAAACGATGTATAGAAAAGCTGGAATTTATAGCAGCTATTTTCTCAAACAAAGAAAGTGATTCCCCAAAATACGATCATAACCTTGAGTCTTCACAAGAATGGGGCCAATCCTGATCTTATCTTAGCTCAAATTCTGTGGCACAGAATCCGTCAACTCGAGTGCTCTCCACTGCTTGTCCATCCATCATCCCATGAACGTAACATTCGCCAATGAAAGACCAATGCTGCCTGCCATCTGAGCCGTGCCGTGGTCTCAGTATAACAGGCACGCTACAACCAAAGAGAATGCATACTTTATCACCTATTTGAGTAGCGGAAGGAGCCAACCCAAGCGAGCCGCTTCTCGCGATAAAGAGTTTGCGGTTCCAAATGACTCGTTGGACGCGGCGAAGAAAGCTCCCAATCATGGAAGACTGCCCTTCCTGATCATCGAGGATCCTGCTTGTATTAATATCGCCGCGGTTAGTTGGGCTGTACATGAGACAGTGCAGCATAGCGCGTTGGTACCATGATGGTGCATTTGAGCCATCAGAACCTCGATCTGCGACGACAGTTCTCCAAAATTTATCGGGGATGAACACATTCTCCTCTGATACATCACAATCACCCAGTTCCAGCCACTCTCGTAGGATCATTCCTTCGGAGGCTCGAGGCCCTATCTGATCGATCGCTGCGACTTCAAATCCACAAACAAATAACGAATCTCCTGTGTGAAAATGGTTCTTGGAGGTCTGTGGAGGAAGGGACATTGTAGCGTTATAGGTCTTATGTCCGGGTAGGCCAACAAAACTTTCCATTTCAGGGTCGCGCAAAAGCCCTGACGAAATCGCTTGAAGCCAGGTAGGGAGCTGACCCGCTTGAGGTTTTACCCATCGGCGACAGATGATATCCAGAGATCGTGAATGCACAATCACGTGTTCGACGAAGTCCCCAAAAACTTCGGAGACGGGTATGCTGTAGTCAATTCGAAGAATTGGCTGGTGCAGTAAAGCTAGTATGTCATCAGGCCGTGAAAAAGATGCATTGTGGGTAATTTCGAAAGGTGACGATATGGACAAACCATCTTTCATCTTCTCACCAACGAGCTGTGGACCATCCTTTGCCAAGCCAAGCAAAGCATATATGCTATCTCTAGGTTCCGAGGTCTGAAGACCACTAAGCAGGGAAACCAAAGTTTCGATGGTATACGAGCGTTCCAAAATGTCGCCGGATTCGCCCTTCAGCAGAGCGCTCGAAGTGACTTTAACAAAGCGCTCTGCCGTAGTGCTCCGGTCTTCAAATATTAGAGAATGGTACCTTGCATTTTTCCTAAGTAGAAGCCTAATGTTATCCCGTTGGAAAGAGAAGACACTGACAGCGTCTACAAAATCGAGGTAATGAATAGCAAGCTGACCACAATGCAATGTAGCATTCCGAGCTACTGCTACTTCTTGAACAAGCCATAGGCGAGAGAAGAGCACATTTTGCAACAGGGTGCAAAACGAGAGCCATGATTCTATAGTCGACTCATCTTGTATGATCTTATCAATAACGAGAAAGTCTATCATCCGGGGGATGAAGCTGAACGCAACCTTGTATTCTCGAATGTCGGGACCCAGCCAAATGCAAACGTTCTTTGCTTTATAGAAGATATCTGGCATCAATTGGATCTGTTGACTCTTCTCTCGCAAGTCATCATGATTAATGCATAGAGCATCCACCCAGAAATGCATCGTATCACTTGGATGGCGTAAGCTTTGCAGTGCAGAGTAGAGATTAGCCCTGACATAGCATTGGTGAGTTCGGGAAGTCTCTAGTTGGGAGTCCTGGATGTAGATCGCCAAAGTTGGGGCGTCTATTCCCCAATAGTGCGATATGGCCTCATATTCCGTACCCTGAGTGAGAGGTGTTGACAAAAATGAGCATTGTATCTTCGCATCTTTGGACCCTGGATTTAGACGTAATATACGGATATTGCCAGGATATAAGGGCTGGTATGTGTATGCTTGAGACTGATCACTCAGGATGTGTTGATTAGGTTGAAGCGAGACGCGAAGTTTTGCGGCGTCCTCCTTCTTGACAGTGTTCACCACGGAAGTTCTACCAGGCCTAGAATAGCTTGGTTTAATTTCTAGTTCATCGGGACTTTCACTGTCGCTTCCCAAACTTCGGAGATCTGATTTCTCGGACGTTGCCCGAGTGTTCGAGCGCCGACCCGTCTTGGGAAGATTCGGGCCTCGTTTACGATCATTTAATTGAGGCTCTGAGCATTCGAGCTCATCCGGCTTGTGTTGGAGGCAGCGATCGCACTTCTGTGGCCAAACACGGTTGACTGGATAACACTTTGAGATTATCAGACCGAGCCTCGTATGAGAGTACTCGCACTGGAGGTCAAATGTCAAAAGCAGGCTATACTTACTTTTTTCCTGGCTTCACGGCATTGCTTGCACTTCCACACATTCAACTTTCGCCTTTTCTTGCTGGTTTCTCCATCTGGACTACCTGGATCGTCCTCTATAACCCAACGGTCTTGAGCTGTTTGAGCCGCATGAGCCAGAAGCTGAGGATCTATGCGGCTTCTATTGACGACATTTGTTGACATAGCGAAAACAAGCGCGTTGTTTGAAATGACGGCTGAATATTGCAAATGACTTCAAAAATCGAGGTCATAATGCAGGCTTTGCGAAGCGAGAGAAACCAAGTTTTGCTGTTCTACTGCCAAGTTTCTGCCGAGTGGCGAGAAAGGCTGCGTAAGCAGAATGCTCTCGCGGGATACCTAATTTCGCGGTCGCTTTGCTGTATTTGATATCCTAAACATCGCAAGAACATCAACTATTTGCTATTCCAAGAACTCTTCTTAGACCCCCCGATATAGCAGAATGGCGCTAGCAACTGCATCCACGCTGTCGCACGAGCAGACTTCAGCTCGTCAAGAACCCCTCACTTGGGAGGAGTTTTTCAAGATCTTCAACATCACCGAAGGATCATCCGTCGACGAGAGCCCTAAGTTTCTGCTCCTAGGGATTGAAGGTAAGCTTGCTCTCCTTTGTCTTGCACATGCAGCTAACCCTCTTACCGGCACCGATCAGAACAGAAGCTTCAAGGATTCGAAAGGTGTCGTTGCTGCCGCCTTGAGCTGCCTCCATCATGAGAGTGTTACCGTGCTCTATGTTCCAGGTATTGGATCTCCAGCAAAAGGATGGAGCAAATTCTCTGAAAGTAATTATTACTATTCCCCAATGCTTGCAACGTAACTGAACTTCGATCAGGAACGTTTGGAACTGGCATTGACCAGAAAGCTCGTGAAGGACTTCGTAGGTTGGATCTTAATTTTGTCCAGGCGCTTTCGATGGGCCCTTCTGATAAACCACTAGAGTTGCTCCAAGACCATTATAAGCCCGGATTAAAAATTGGTATCATTGATCATAGTCGAGGTAAGCAGAGCATCTCACTTACTGACCTTAATTCACTGCGATTGTAGGTGGTCTTGTGGGAGAACACATTGTCGAGTTCCTCGCTGCCGTCGGACTTCCTGGCCCCACCTTCGAACGATCTGTTCCAGAACTCTATGACCAACTCCGGAGCGGAGATCTCGATGATACCACCGTCCGCGAAACAGTCAGAAAAGAGCATGGCTGTAAGTCTGGCGATATTCTTTCTACCGCAATCCCCCTAAAGTATCAAATCACTAATCATTGTACTGCGAAGGCCTCGACATCATGGTCCAGGCCCACTTGAGTTTCGATACCGTGACCACCACATCGATTCCTCAATCGGGTCTTGGGAAGTGGATTCCAAGGTACCCCCCTGTCGATAAGAAGACATTTGCCGTTCGTGGAAGTAAGTTTGAGCCTGCTTCTTGATCATCGGATGATGACACTAACATCCTATTCCACCTCTAGATATTGTCCACCGCTATCAAGCCCTCGCCCTTTACGAACACCGCGGTGCTTTCCCCCACACCATGATGGCTCGCTGCGCCGACAGCCCAGACTGGCAGACTCTTTCTCAGGTCTGGTTTGCTGTTGATCATACTGGGATTGGCAAATCGCCAAGCGACGGCACTTGTAGCCTCAACGATCCTCCTCTTGCATGGGGCATCTCTCAGATGTGGAATGCTGGGTTCCCCCTCAACAACGCTGCGCTCGCTAAACGCTTCCCCAACATGGGCAGAACGATCGACCTCGATCAATTCCCGAACATCATGAAGTGGGTAGGTGCCGATATGAAGAAACATAACGTGGCATGGAAATTGCTTGGGTGGAAGGAGCGGGTTCCCAACGAGATGAACAGCGATTCTCAGAGAACAAATGAGATGATTCATTCGACTGTCAGTCTTCGCGGCTATGGGGTGTGTAATCCATACTTAATTGCGACACCGAATTTATACTGACAATGAGCTGATTAGGCTAAAAAGAGCGACGAGGCAGTTGCTAAGCATCGATTCCTTGAATCCCAACGAGGCAAGAGCGCGAGTTGGGAATCAGAGACAGGAGAAATCGGTAGTGCCAAACTCACTTTGATTGAGCAACATCTCCTCGGCCTTAGATATTCTGGGGCCCAAGTTTGATGACAGCAATGGTTCTGTAATTGATTCTGAGCATATGGGAGGAGCGTTCATGGTTGCAAGACACTTTTTGTTCTTAACGAAGATGAAGATGAGGTGAATATGAGGAGCGAATGCGTT
>Ga0182030_10007714_pt1 | contig 22404 bp, 18 predicted proteins | sample 812S3MmetaG_FD_121299 | JGI IMG/M metagenome (GOLD analysis project Ga0182030, IMG submission 121299) | Permafrost microbial communities from Stordalen Mire, Sweden - 812S3M metaG (Illumina Assembly) | ecosystem: Environmental > Terrestrial > Soil > Wetlands > Permafrost | place: Sweden... | reverse complement strand
CTCCGTGGCTGCCGGCGCTGTCGGCTTGATCCAGGGCTGTATCGATCAATGCACCACCTACTCGATGCAACGCAAAACTTTTGGTGTACCGATCGGTCAACACCAACAAGTTCAAGCGATGATCGCCGACATGGTGGCAGATTGCGAAGCTGGACGTTTGCTTTATCTGCGCGCTGCTCACTTGAAAAACAAGGGTGTTCGCAACACGCTTGAAACAAGTATCGCCAAGCTGTTCTGCGGCGAAGCTGCAAACCGCGCCGGCCACAACGCCGTTCAAATCTTCGGCGGCTACGGTTATTCAGATGAATACCCGGTCGAACGCTACTTCCGTGATGCCAAAGTACTCAATATATACGAAGGCACTCGTGAGATTCAGCGAATCATCATCGGTCAGGATGCTCTCGGCATTCGTTATGCCAACGGCTCCAAGACCGGCATGCCCACCGCACTTGCCGGTGTTGGCGTCTAGGCTGATAGAAGCTCATAGTTAGAAGGGGGAGACCGGGGTTCGCTCCGGTCTTTTCTTGCTCTTTTTCGCTTACTTCCCGCTGCTCTTTTCTCCCTTGCTAGTCCGGCTGCTCTTTCTCTAGCTTGCTGCTCTTTTTATGCTTGCTCTTTTTCTTGCTCCATTCGTTATTGTATTAAGGAGAACCTATGAAAATTATTGTCGCCGTGGATGGTACCGTTCATTCAGAAGTAGCGATAAGCGCGCTGACGAGTACGGCATGGCCTGCCGATACCGAAATTAAGATTCTCACCGTGGCTCCGGCTGAAGAACCGGCTTTTGCCTTTGCCCGTTTTGGCGCTCCAAATAGAACAGCAGAGCAGCAAGCGCAATTAATCGAAACAACCAAAAATGCTTTGAAAGAGATGGTCGGTCCTCGTGCCGCTGCGCTCAATTGCAAAATAAGCTTTGAAGTTTTACAAGGCGACGCCAAGTCTCAGATTGTCGAAGAAGCGAAAAAATGGTCTGCCAATATGATCGTTATGGGATCGAGAGGCAGCAAAGGAATCGAGCTTGCGCTTTTGGGCAGCGTTTCTCAGAGCGTATTGAACCTGGCACCGTGCCCAGTCGTTATCGTGAAGACGCAGCAAGGCGCAGGATCCTACGACTTTAAGCAAGGCTTTCGCAGCATAGTTGTTGCCGTCGACAATTCGGAATACTCGCAAGCCGCGATGAAATGGGTAAAAGATTTTCCCTGGAGCGAGAGTTGCAAGGTCAAACTGGTGACTGTAATTCCTCATCTGGCCAATCTGCTTGACGGACATCCTGACGGGCTGGACATGACCGAAGTTATGATGAAACAGGAGACGATTATTCGCCTTGCGGAAAACGAGCTGAAAAAATTATCGGCTGAACTGCTTAAATTCAAGCGTGAAAATGTTTCCAATGAAGTAGTCGTTGGTGATCCTCGCGAGGCTATTTTGCAAACTGCTGAGAATGTTCATGCCGACTTAATCGTCATGGGCTCGCACGGCAGAACCGGCTTGACCAAATTATTCATTGGTAGTGTCTCGCAAGCAGTCGCTGCCCACGCACCATCTTCGGTGGCAGTCGTTCGTGGAGTGGTTCCAAAAGGAAAAATCGGCGCCCTCAACCAGTCGGGCTTATTCGTCGCCAACAACAAAGACGAATACGATCAGAAGTACAAAGAGCTGACCCGAGAAATGGAAGACCTCTCGAAATAGACGGACCTCTGGAAATAGACGGTCCTTCAAAAAGCGCATTTCTTGGTAAATGTCGAAGCAATCGTAGGGGAGGCGCCATGCGCCTCCCGCATAAGTGTGCCCCTATTTTGAAGCGGAACCAACAGCTTTTGTTGTAGTCTAGTAAATAACCTGTCTGGTACCCAAATCGATTCATCGCAAGAGGTAGGCTGACTGAATGGCTAACGATTCTCAGTGGATCTGCTTTTGCGCTTCGATGATGGCGCTGCTCGTACTTAGCCTGTGCTCGCGCGTCATGCTTTTGTCTGTAATGCGCAAGCTTGCACAGCCAGCTGAGCAGCCTGGACAGCAGGCGCTCAGCCCGATCGAGTTAGCCTTTCTGTTGCGCCCCGACGATTCGGCACACTGTCTCATTGTACTTATCGTAGACGACTTACAAAAGGGACTGAAGTCGCCGCATCTTGCTGCAGAGGAGCTGGCTAGCCGGCAGTACGAAGTTGAAATATGGAATGTGTTGCGCGAGTATATTAAAGGATGGAGCATGCAGAAGGCGCATTCTCTGGTGCCGGAGGTTGGTACTGGTAATCCGGTGAAGATTGCCTTTGGCTTCTGGAAATTGCGTCACTGGTTTGTCGAGTCGTTTAAGAGTTTGTTTACCGACATCATTAAAGATCCTCGCAGCCTGAAACGATATTTCTCTCCAGCAGGTTTGATGCGCGTGTTTCTTTCATTGCTCAGCTCTGGCGTTAAAGAACCGCTTGTTCGCAATTTACGGGGCTCTTTACTTGAGCGTAATTTGCTGGTACCAGAAATGCGGCGCCTTGAATTTGCCGGTTATTTTCGTACTCTTGCAGTGCTGCAGTTGTTGCTGCTAATTTTACTAATAGCGTTTGTTTCCGGCGTATCTAGCTGGGCGGCGCTGCTTGGACTAACCGTCTGTGCCGCTTTTGATGGAGTGGTCTTGCGTCTGCTGGCGGAAGCTCCTGCGTTTCTCCCTTTCTATGATGAGCTATCGCTGGTTCTTGATTCAGTAGGAAGGAAGGGCTTTCGCGTAAATCTTTTGCGTCAAGTATTGAAGACTTTGCGCACTATATTTTGGTTTTTGATCTCTGTTTTTGCTGTGGTATTGCTGCTGCTGCAAACCTGGTTTTTCTCCAGCGTGTTGCATTTGGCTTCGTCCAATTTTTATCTGGTACTTTTCGGACTCGTTGCATTGACCTGCAATTTCCTGCTAATAGCTGAATTGACCTTTCGTGCAATTGTCGTAGCGACCCACGAGCAACTAAGCGAGTATGGCAAAAGGCTTGTCGCTAAGTATCAGACACAACTAAAAACTATTAGCCCGCTGACGGCTTTCTCGACGATGCTTTCGGCGCCGCAGTATGACGAGCAACTTTCCGAAATTGTGGCAATCTATGGCATCGAGACGCTGTTCCTGCTGGCTTGAGAAAGGGAGACGCGTTTGTTTGAATAACAATCCGCGCGGCAAATTCTAAGCGCGATTCTCGCTCAGTTTTATGTTCCAAAAATACGATCGCCGGCGTCGCCCAATCCAGGCACGATAAAGCCGTGCTCGTTGAGATGGCTGTCCACTGACGCGGTTGTGATTTTCACATATGGGAATTTTTCGTGCACGCGCTTGATGCCTTCTGGCGCGGCCAGGAAGCAAACAAGGTGAATCTTCTCAACTCCAAGATTGTGAAAGAGCTGAATTGCGGCGTTGGATGAACCACCGGTGGCGAGCATGGGATCCAATATATAGACCTTACTGTCTGCCGGCAAACGGTCTGGCAATTTCGAGTAATAAGAAATCGCTTGCAGCGTGGCTTCATCGCGCTTGAGCCCGACATGATATACGCGAGCTGTCGGCGGAATAAGCTCTTGCGCAGCTTCGGCAAGCACTAACCCGGCGCGCAAAATCGGCGCGATGACGACATAATCGCTGAGCACCACACCTTTGGCTGGTCCGATCGGAGTTTCTACACCGGCTTCGCGAGCGGTTAGATCGCGCATCGCTTCATAGGCCAGCGCGCGACTGAGACTGATGGCGATGCGCCGAAAATCGCACGATGGTGTTTGATAGTCACGCAAACGTGTCAGGTAATGTTGCACAATTGGATGGTCGCAAACCTGAAGATTAGATGCCGTTGAAGTTGTCATCGCACTGCCGCTCCGAGAAGTTCATGTGATTTTTGTCGTGCCCATTTATCGGCTTCAAGTATATCGTCAAGCGTGGGCTCAGCAACGCTTTGATGAAGTTCTAGAATCTTTTCTACATATCTTGGTATGTCCATGAATGACACCCGGCCCGCCAGGAAGGCGTAAACCAACTCTTCATTTGCTGCATTTAAAACTGCAGGCGCGCTGTCATCGCGGCGCGCAACTTCGGTTGCAAGGCGCAAACAGGGAAAGCGCTCGAAATCAGGAGCTTGAAAAGTCAAAGTTCCGGCGGCAATCAAATCGAGAAGTGGCACTTGCGTAGACACTTTGCGTTCGGGATAGTAAAGCGCGTAGTGAATGGGCAAGTGCATGTCAGGCACGCCCAGTTGCCCTACGACCGAGCCATCGACAAACTCCACTGCCGAGTGCAAAATCGACTGTGGGTGAATCAATACACTGATTTTTTCAACCGGCACATCAAAGAGCCAGCGCGCCTCGATGATCTCAAGTCCTTTATTCATCATGGTGGCGGAGTCAATGGTTATCTTTTGTCCCATGGACCAATTCGGGTGTTTTAAGGCATCATCTATGGTGGCAGATTCTATTTCTTCTTTTGTTCTGTTACGAAACGGACCGCCTGAGCCGGTGAGCAGTATTCGTTTTATGTCCTTACGTGTGTAGCCGCTCAAGCTTTGATGAATAGCTGAGTGCTCGCTGTCGACAGGCACGATTTTTGCGTTGTTCGCTTGAACCATGGGCATGATGACGCAGCCTGCCGCCACTAGCGTTTCTTTATTGGCAAGAGCGATCGTCTTGCCAGCTTTTGCAGCTGCGGCAGTGGGTTTGATGCCACGGGCTCCCACCACACCTGACACGACCGTGTCTGCGCTAGCAAGTGCAGCCGCCTGGCATGCGCCTTCTTCGCCGATGAGGATTTCGCAGCGCGGCGCTTTAGCGCGGTCAGCTAAAAGCTGGCGCAGTTCCATCGCCTGTTTATCGGTGGGGACAGAAACGACCGCGGGCTTAAACTCGATAATTTGTTGCGCCAGCAATTCCAGATTATTGCCCCCGGCAGAGAGCGCCTCGACCGTAAAATCGTCGGGATGGGCGCGCACAATATCAAGTGTTTGCTTGCCGATCGAACCGGTAGAACCCAGGATAGAAAGGTGTTTCAATTTTGTTCTCGCATTGGCTCTGAGCCGTCATGGCAAGCAGACGAAACGCGGCAATCCGCACGTCTGGCTCAAAGCGCCCAGCTGGCGCTTGTCTGGAAATTGATCATAGCATTAGTGACGCTACAAATGCCTGTGCATGAGGGTCTTCATGCCAAGACAAGTTACTTTTAATCGCTTGCTAACGTAGCTTTACTGCTGGCAACTCGGCGGCGGCGACTAGCTCCAACGGCTCGCGTCCAAGGGGCGTGCCTTTTCCGTAGCTCCTAAGCGCTGAGGCGTAAGTACCGTTATTGACGCTGCGGTAAAGCCGGCGGAAGCTCCATCGGCAAATTGCCTATCGTCACCATCTTCTTCAGCGCTGTGAGTTGAACTTCGCGTGTTGCAGCCTGATATGCGGCACCGCTCCAATAAGAGTCCGGATTGTACGAATATGGATTCAGCCCAAAAGGACTCAGCGGCATTTCGTACCGGGGCGGTCCATTCAAATTGCCATAAGTGTGCGTGATTTGACCAGCCTGGCGAACTTGCTTGAGTGCCTCGTCGATCTTTCCTTGCGTTTGCGGATTGTCGAAATAAGCGCGTTGACCGGAGGCTAATGCCTGTATTACTGGTTGAATTGCTTCGGCCGTAAGGACGTCGGCCAAATAAATACGGAAGTAAGGATTCGACGGCGAATTTTTAGCGCCCTCGCGCATGAGTTGTTCTTCATATTGAAGAGCAGGTCCGGTGACTTTCGCAAGTTCGTTGGCGTACTTAAAGACGTCGGTGTTGCCTTTGAAGCTGCCATAGCCTGAATCATTCTGCGATCTCATATACGCCTGGCTGGCTGCAATGCGCATTTCATCAGCGTTGATCAGAACCGGCTTGTAAGAGCTGCCCTGATATTGGGCGATCTCGACTTGCTTCATATTGGCTGGAAAGTAATGCTTTGTGCGGTCAGAGGCATCCGGATTTTTCGGATTCTTGAACCAGAAGAAATAGCCTTTGCCGCTTTCGTCTACCCAGGGTGATGGCGAAAATTCTTTAGGGACGCCAGTGATCACTACTTTGTTATAATTGCTCTGGGCCAGCTTGGCGTCGAAATTGGGATCTCCGTAGCTCAGCTGCATCACGCCTTCTGGACTAACTGGAGCTTCCAAGCGAGATGCTGGGCGGTCAGACCCTGCAGGCGGTGGATTCAGAGGTGGTAGCTCGCCGCCGTTCCACGGAGCGCGGTTGGCGGTGGTCGTTTGTGTGCGTAACAGGTCAATCGGGTTCATTCCCCCGGCTGCGCCACTTGCCGGCGGTGGCTGGAACTCTCCCTGCGTACCAAATATCCGTTCAGACGCTCGACGCGCGGCGTCAAGGTCCAAGGACGGGGGAGGTCCAATTCCAATATTTATGCCATCGCTCATCAGTCGTTTCTGTCCTCTTGGGTTAAATATCTAAAAGATCGGAGCAATGGTCAATGTTGAATCTACGTATGTCATGGCGGAGACCTTTGTGAAGTCAGGCGGATCTGATACCGCAGGTGGTGTCTTCTCTGGGAACGTCGCCTTTCAGGCGGCATTTAATAAGGCACGCGTGAATAACCGGCTGGAAGCCGGCGCTCCCAGGGGCTTTTAGGGTCTCGCTTGGTCTGCTGGTCATTTAAGGTGAAATCGCCGCCTAAATCAGCGAGAAAATTAGGTATCAGCTATAGTGGGTAAGTAGTCTAAAGTGGTCTTGAGGATGTACGAAATGTCTAATCAACTCAACGCTCCGGCATCCAGTTCTTCTCATTCCAATATTAGAAGGCATCGGCTGATTGTGGTGTCTTGCTTTGTTTTCGCCGCCGGAGTTCTTGCTCTAAGCACCGTAGACTTAAAGTCTCTCATTAGTAGACAAGCGATGTTGCGGCTGGATGGACCGGCTACGACCGGGGCTGTGCATCTCGACTATATTCAGGCTCCGCAGCTTGACCCTAAATACGCATTGGTCACTTCGGACCGAGTTAATCGGGATGGTATTCGCCTCATTTCAGAGTCAAGCCCGTATAGCGAAATTAAGTATGGCTTCATGACCGCGTCCGGTAAAGTCATTTCTCCCAAATTCTATTCGTTGTCCGCGTTCAAGAATGGCCGAGCCGCAGTGCAGGCTAATTCTGCGGGTACCAGGGTTTGGGGAACTATAGACACTGAGGGCAATTATCTAATTACGCCGCGTTTCCTTTCTGAGCCGAAATTCCATAACGGTGTGGCTTGTGTGCAGCTTACAGATGCAGGGCATCATTACATTAACGCCATTGTGGACAGCAATGGTCAAATTTTGACCCGTTTAGTGACTGCCGCTGAGCCCATGGGGCAAGCTTTTCTTTTCACCGATGCACATGGCAAAAAAGGATTGCTAGATAAGACTGGTAAAACGATTTTAGAACCAGTATACGATCGTATTGAAATGTTCAACGATTACAGATGGAACGCTTACAACGATTCAGTTGGTTGGGAATTCGAAAATCAATATCGTGGTGCCTACTGTGCTGAAGAAGACTATTCACCGGGAAATAGCGAGTCGCATGATGACGCACCGAAAAATTATTTGCGAGTTTGGCAAGGCGTACAATGCGGAGTGGTCGATGATTTGGGGCACATTGTTCTTCCAGTTAAATACACTACCGTAGACAAATGCGCCAGCGACGTTGCGTTGGTAACTGAAAATGGTATGAAAGGCTTTGCCGATAGCACAGGCAATTTTGTGATTCCTGCGATTTATGGCGAGGCGACGGAATACGGGAAAATCATTGGCGTGCGTCTCGGAGATAAGTGGTCTCTGATTGACTCACACGGCAAAGCAATAAAAGGCCCCAGCTTTAGTGGACCCATCTTGGACTACAAGTACCACTGGTTTTCCGAAGGAAAAGCGCCGGTCAATGTGAATGGGAAAGTGGGTTTCCTCAATGATAAAGGTGAGCTTTGCATCAAGCCGCAGTTTGAGTTCGCGACTGGCTTCAAAAACGGAGTTGCGGAAGTGTGGAACGGGCAATACTGGGGCTATATTGATACAAACGGACGATACATTACGAAGCAACCTTTTAACAATGTTATGCCTTTTCACAATGGAAAAGCAAGGGTTACCGTTCCCGGACCCTTGTGGTTTCTGGTCAAGTCGCACACTGTGGAGGAGTTCAACAGAAAAGTTGAAAATATGCGCGGTGCGGACTCTGTGAAAGTGAATACCACACCCTGCTTTGGCGCTCGCAATGCTAACGTAGTCTATTAATACGAAGGCTCACGGGAGTAATTATGGCCGTAAGCAATAACATGAGCCATGTAAAAACGATAAGCTACGGCGGATTCATCGCATATGCGTTTCTCTGGCAGAAGGCGTTTCTGTTAATCCCGATTTGGGCCGTAGCATTCATCCCGCTCTTAGGTTTCTTCTGTCGCGCCTTTGGAAACGTTGCGACGCAAATGGGTTTTGGCTTGGTGCTATGCACCTCCGCTCTATATTTCCTGGAAGATTTGCTCAAGCGCAAAATTACGTTCGATGACGAAAATCTATATTTTGGCTTCCGTGTTTTTCCGCTCAAGTCCATTCAAGATGTGGAAGTTAAATATAAAAAAGGGAAATTTTTGCCCGCCGATTTGGTTCTCAATTGCAGTGACGGCAGACGCCTAAAACTAAAGCTCTCGGGGCTTTCAGGTGAGGCAATTGAGCGCTTGATCAAGCAGTTGCAATCGCGCAACTCTACAGTGAAGACTGCTCCTGTACTAAATACATTTGTCAAATGTCGAACTGCAAAGCGAAAGACTTTGGACTTATCCGAAAAATTGGAGCTGCCTTACAGTGGGCGAAAGTTTATTTTTGAGTCGATCGATGTTTTTCTCTCAACAGCGGCGAAGTGGGCTCGGGTTGGGCCAGTACTGACTTGCATTCTGGTCGCCCCAGTTTGGATGAATGCAGTTAATACTTTATATTCCAGTTTGGAAGTTCGCACTTTTACAAATCCGCAAAACGATCTCAATCTTTATTTGTTTCTGACTCGTCTCTCTGAAGCACTTCTTACTGTTCTTGGCAAACACGTTAACGACGGTGTAAATGCTGTTGGGAAATTCGCAGAGAACCCGCTTGTCACCCTCGCTACTGTCACAATAGGCATTGCATTCTTTGGGTATTTGCTGCGATTTATCTGGCAACCAAATGCTATCGTCGCTGATGCGAAAGGTATCAAGCTAACCCTGCGTCTGGGCGAATGCAGTATCACGCTCAAAGCAGTCGATTGGAACAATATCGAATCTGTCGCGTTGCAGAAAGCTAGTTCAAGTGCCGGTTTGCTTCGAATCAAAACCAAACGCGGCGGAAAATTTGAAGTGTATTTGTCTTTAATAGAACTTGAAGATCGCTCTCTGCTGCTCAAACGGATTGAAAAGTTTTTGCCTACGAATCAGATCGATCCAGAACTATCGCAGGCAATGTTAGCCAAGTCGGAAAGAAGCTATACAGAAATCTGGCTGCAATCTCTCAACCAGGCGCCTGAGCGCAAGACACTTGAGCCGCTGGAACCCGGGCAGCTTGTTGGGGAAGGACGCTTCGAGGTGCTGCGCAGTATTGGCATCGGTGGTCAGGGCAAGGCTTATTTATGCCGACCCCTCGATTCTGATTCGGGAGAATATGTGGTTCTGAAAGAGACGATTATGCCGATCTTTGCTGACGGCAACGTCCGTCGCAAGGCCTTGGGGAATTTTGAGAAAGAAGCCAGCCTGTTGAAATCAATCGATGATGACGGCGTGGTTAAATTGCTCGATTATTTCGTTGAAGATCACCGAGCGTACCTCGTTTTAGAACACATCGACGGTAGCAATTTGCGCGATCTCGTTTTGAATGATGGCGCCCTCGATGAGGAAAAAGTGAAAGATCTGGCTTTGCAAATGTGCGGTATTCTCAAGACCTTGCATGCTAAGTCGATCATCCATCGAGACTTTACTCCCGATAATCTTATTTTGAATTCGCGTGGGAAGCTTAAGCTGATCGATTTCAATGTGGCGCAGCAGTTACAGAGCACCAGCTCTGCTACCATTGTAGGCAAGCACGCCTATCTGCCGCCAGAACAATTCCGGGGCAAGGCTTGCGAGCAAAGTGATTTGTATGCGCTAGGTGCTACGCTTTTCTTTCTCGTGTCAGGCTGTGACCCAGAGCCGATTTCAGAAGCTTCTCCGCATAGTAGCAATGTCACTTGCAGTGAATCTTTCGATGCGATAGTGAGGCATGCAACTGCACTAAAGCTAAGCAGCCGTTTTGAATCGGCGCAAGATATTGAACTTGCTTTAATCGCTGGCGAGTCTGCGTTGCCACCAGTTGTGCTGTCGATAGAGATTGCCCAGAAAGAAAAAGAGGTAAGCGTTAATGGCTGAACTCATTGTGAATAGTAGATGCCGCAGCAGTCTACGACAGACTATGGACCTGATTCTAAACGTCACGTTTCCTGTCTGGGGGATCGCGTCACCGCTAGCCTGTGTATTTCTGTTTCTACAATGGTTCGCTTCGCTCCAATACCCAAACGGTCCTGGCTTGTTCAATAATCCTGCTTACATTGCAATTGATTTGAGCTATTCGGTGGTCTGTCTGCTGCTTAAGCGAACCGTGACCTTCGATAGAATCAGCGTTGATAAATCCGGAATCAGGCTACCTCGGCTCATGGGCATGAGTGTAAATTTGCTTCCCGAAATTCTCTGGAAAGATGTTAGCCATATAAGCGCGGCCGTTCCTTCGGATGGTGATTTGGCGAAGTCACAAATCGTAATTTCGGTATCGCGTGGTCCGGCTGTTCGCTTGGCTTGTAGTCAATTGGAGCCGGATTTTGTCGAGCAATTCTTGTTGGCGGTGCAAATGTGGGCTCCGCAAGTTTGCGACGAGTCGCTGAATTCGATGCAAAACTCATTGCGCCTGAGCGCATCTGGTTCATCTCAATCTAGCTATACCGAACTTTGGGAAGAAGAACTCGGGCGGCGCTTTGCCCCTACTTCGTATATACCTCTGGAGATCGGCAGAGTGCTGAGGCAGAGTACTCTTAAAGTTGTAAATCCACTTTCATCCGGCGGTTTGTCGGCTCTCTACTTGTGCCAGCTTAATGGCAAAGAACTTGTTGTTTTGAAAGAAGCTGTCATACCGGAAAGCGGAACTGAAAGCGTTCGCGAGAAAGCGAGGGAAATGTTTGGGCGTGAAGCGCATTTGCTCATGAAACTCGATCATGGTGGCATCGTTCACGTGCTTGATTTTTTCAGCGAAGGTGAGCGAAATTATTTAATGCTCGAATATGTCAATGGCGTCGATCTGAAGCAGTTAGTAAAACAGAATGGAGCCCAACGCGAATCTGATGTGCTTGAGTGGGCAATTCAAATCGCCGGAAGCTTGAAGCATTTGCATGAGCGAGAACAGCCGATCATTCATCGAGATCTCACACCAGATAACATTGTTTTGCGCAACGATGGTCAAACCGTAATTGTTGACTTCGGTGCTGCCAACGAATTTATTGGCACTGCCACGGGCACTTTTGTCGGCAAACATTCGTTCATCGCGCCGGAACAATTGCGCGGCAAAGCCACAACGCAGAGCGATATCTACGCCTTCGGTTGCACCTTGTTTTATTTGCTAACGGGCTCCGAGCCTGAGGCTCTTACGGCTTCCAATCCGAAAGAACTCGTTCCAGCTATTTCCGATGAGCTGGCTGAGCTTGTCGAATCATGCACGCAACTTGAAGTGCGCGATCGCTATCAGAGTGTTGCACAAATGCTGCCGGTGCTGCGCCGTTTAGCTGCACAAATTATGGTTGCATAGAATGGCTGAAGACGAAGAAGCTGACGAAGTTGGAGACGAAGGAGACCGGTCCTCAGTCGAAGGAGGACGTTCCTTGGATGAAGGAGAACGGTCCGTAGTCGCTGCTGTCATCGTCAAAGATGGCGCATATCTAGTCTGCCGACGTCCCTTGCACAAACGCCATGGCGGTCTCTGGGAGTTCCCCGGAGGCAAAGTTGAAGAAGGCGAGTCTCTGCTCGACGCCGCCCGCCGCGAACTCTCAGAAGAACTCGATCTCTCCGCAGTAAATGAATCAGGGCAAGTTTTCTCTGTGAAAGATCCCGCATCAGGATTTATGATCAATTTCGTCGAAATTGAAGTCGAAGGCGAACCAACTTTATTGGAGCATATCGAATGCGCCTGGTTGCCACCATCGCAATTATCGAGGCTAGATCTCGCCCCAAGTGATCGCAAATTCGTCGAATATATTTCATCACCCAGCTTCTAACCCCATTTTCTCCAACCAATGTGTAATCATATCTTCACCCGGGAGGTTCTTGCACATGAATACGTTGCAAATGGGCGTTTTGATCATAGGCGCAGCTACTTACCTTTCAGTAGCGGGTGCGCTAGCGTTTAGAAAATTAGGCGAAAAAACGCAAACTGATTTCGGTCAGTTTCACAGCATGGCCGACCCCATGCTCAACGTCGTCGCCACACTCTTCTCAATTCTACTGGGCTTTCTTGTTGCAGGCGCAATGGACCGCTACAACGACACTCAAACGCAATGCGAGGTCGAGGCGCTTAAACTGGCAGACGTTTATGCACTCGCTCGCGGAATGAACGACGAGCAGCGCAAGCCGTTGCAAGCCGCTTGTGTCGAATATTGTGACGCTGTAATCAAAGATGAATGGCCAAAAATGGCCGAAACTAAAACCAGCCCTCTAGTGTGGAAAGCCAACAGAAAGATTTGGGATGCTGCCCTCACGTACGAGCCGGAGGGTGACCGACAAACAGACATTCACCAATCGCTACTCGATGCCGTGCGCGACCTTGGCGAAAGCCGTCGCAGCCGTATTGTGGCGATGCGTCAGCATCTGTCTCCCGCGCTCTGGATCGTCGTAATCGGTGGTTCGATAATCCTCATGGCTTGCACATACATGTTCTTCATCGAGAACCCGCGCTTGCAGGGGCTTATGATTGCTCTGGTTGCATTGAGTTTAGCGCTAAACGTATTCTTGCTTGCGGTCTATAGCAGTCCATTTGTCGGCGACTTGAAAATTACACCGGAAGCCTTTGATCTGGACAGCCAAACCTTCGATCGCGGCTCGCCACCGCTGAAATTTCTTACGCATAAGAGCAAATCAGATGACGATGATGATTCTGACGATGCTAAATCTTCTGCCAAGAAAGGCGAGGGCAAGAAAGACATCGCCAAGAAAAATGCCGCAGATAAAGACGACGACAAATGACGTTGACAATTGCATACTAACTTTCCACCCGCTGCCTTCGTCCGCCAGAATGCTTGAAATACAGTGAAAGAAATATGAACGGTGCGATCATTCCTCTGGTCAAGGATGTTAAATAGTCTAGTTCCGTGCGTGTTTGACTGGAGGCAAAGTGAAAAACATAGGTATCATTACATCCGGGGGCGATTGCGGCGGTCTCAATGGCGTAATCAAGGGCGCAGCGTTGACAGCGTTGAGTAAAGGTATGACAGCCTGGATCGTGCCTAACGGCTATGCTGGTCTTTACAATCTTGTAGATCTCAAGTCGATTGCCAAGTTGACAAAAGAGCGCATCGCCGAGATCGATGTATTTCTCGCCGGCAGTGAAGCCGGCAATTCGCGCGTAAAAGTTTCAAAAATAAAAGATGACAACAAATATGAGCGCATCAAAGAAGGCTTGAAGAAATTTGGCCTTGATGGATTGGTCATCGCCGGCGGTGACGATACCGGAGCCGTGGTGGCAGATCTCTCCAGCAAAGGCATTCCTTGCGTACACGCACCCAAGACGATGGACCTTGACTTGATGCCTTACAGCGTCGGTGGCGATTCTACAATTAATCGCATTAGCGAGTTTGTGCGTGATCTGAAGACCACTGGACGCACACACAACAGAATCATCGTCATGGAAGTCTTCGGACGCTATGCTGGTCACACAGCGTTTCGCGGTGGTGTCGCAGCTGATGCAGATGCGATTCTCATTCCAGAAGTGCCGGTCGATTTCGATGTTTTGTACAATCACATCAAAGCAATTTTCATGAAACGTATTGAAGAAAGCGATGTGCATGCCGGCACCGCAAGTATTGTTGTTGCGGAAGGCTTACGCGATGCTTCTGGCAACGAGCTGGTCGATATGAGTTCAGAACCAGATTCGTTCGGTCATCGCAAGCTGATCGGTGCGGGCACATTCGTGGTGAAGCAGATTGAGAGCCGCATCAAGGCTGATCCTGAAATCAAAGAATTCATGAAACGCACGGGACAATTTGTGCAAGGTGTATACGAAATACCTGAAGTGCGCGACATTCGCCCAGGTCATCTGGTGCGCTGCGGTTTTACCTCCGCGGTAGATGCAAACTTTGGTTTGGAAGTCGGCTCCGCAGCTGTTGAGCTTTTGACTAAAGGTGTTCTCGGTGTCACCGTCGTGTCTTATCGTGCAGGCAAAATTGAGTACATGCCGGTTGCTGAAGCGATCGTTCAACGCCTGGTTGATCCGGCGGATGTGGCTCTATATGAGTCACTCGGTGTGTGCTTCGGTCGCAAGCCTGGAACGGTGAGCACGGAAGCAAAGCAAGTCTCGGGGACGCCTGTTCGCGTGTATTGATATTGAGTTTCGCAAGTCCAAATTTCATAAATCGGTATGAAGGCGGCGCTCACATGCGTCGCCTTTCTGCAATTTTTGTGCGTAAGCTGTTTCGCGAGTTAGGCATCGCGATGTGCGTCCCTCAAGACATGCGTCCTTGGCTGTGCGTTTTGCTCTTTGTGCCTTTCAGTGTTGCTCATCCTTCTAGCCCAGCGTGGCTCTTATTCAGATTCAGTACCTTTCGGCTTGGTAGAGATTATATAGCCAGAGCCAAGCACCGTCGTAATGAAATCGCCTCTGCCGCAACCTTCCAGTTTAGAACGCAGCCCATGCATGCAAGTTCTAACCGCGCCTTCCGAAGACTCATTGTCTGACTGCCAGACTGCATTCAGTAATTTTTTCGTGCTTGTAAGAACATCTGGATTGCGCATCAAATATTCCAAAACAGCCGCTTCTTTTTTAGTAAGCCTCACCGACTGTCTGTCGAGCTGGATAGCACGGTTAGGAACGTCTAAAGTTATATCGTGTATTTTTAGTTCTGATTGGAACTCGTTGCTAGTTGTTCTTCTAAATACTCGCCGAACTCGCGCTGCCAGCTCGCGAGGATCGACAGGTTTTACGAGATAGTCGTCCGCCCCGGCGTCGAGCCCCTTTTCTTTCGATTCGATTTCGCTCATGCTCGTCATAAAAATAACCCAGCGCGCCCCTCCGCCTTTTCTATATTCTTTGCAGACTTCCACGCCGCTCATTCCAGGCAGATTCCAGTCAAGCAAAAGCAGCTCGTATTCGAAATTACGGAATAGTTGCACAGCGTCTTCGCCGCTTTCTGCCCACTCAGCTGTGTGTCCCTCTTTCTCAAGCACACTCTTGACCATGTTGGCGGCCATGGGGTCGTCTTCGACAAGTAGGATTTTAGCCATTTCAGCACTCAGTGTTTGCCAGGCAAATTTTAATCGGTATCGTGAAATAAGTCGAGCAGAAATGGAAATTTCATTTTTGCTGTTCCAGGGCTCCTATTGCTATAGAATAGGTCTGGCGCGAGGTTGATTTCGATGGCGAGCGTGAGTCTTTGATGAACAGTCGGTCAAATGAGTTATTCGAGTGGCACCTTGCTACGCTGAGGCAAAATGCACAGGAATCGAAGGCTTCCAGCCTGACGCCGGTTAGCCTGATCCATCGCGATCGCGAAATGATTAATCAGTTAATTGCGACTGAAGCTGCTAAGCAGAAATTAGAACTGACACCCTCGAGTATTCAGCTGTCCGAAGCTCCGCGCACTTTTAGTCTATTTACAATTCTGACCTTTGCGATTCTCGTTGCTGCGGCAAGTACGGTTTTTGCTACCGGCGGATCTGTTTTCGTTATCCTGATCTTGGTCATAGTTGCTGTATTCGTTCTGCTCGATGCAATGGCACGCAAGAATTCTTCAGCGCTCGATCCGAGTTTGAAGACGGCGCTTGCACGATTTGAACCCTCCTCCAACGAAGGGACAAATCTCGCAGAGCTTTCTGCTAACCAGGTCGCGCTTGAGCTACTTCGCAAGTTTGCTGTGATGCAGCAAAAGGAAAAACTTATTTTCGATTATTGTTCGCTTTTGCTTTGCGAGTTGAATAGCGAAGGGGTAATTGCACAGCTCAATGAAAGCGCTGAATCAATCTGGGGCTATCGTCGGGAAGACTTATACGGAGCCTCTCTAGCCGAGCTGCTTTCAGTTGAATCGAAAAAGCAACTTGAGCTAATTTTAGATCTACCGCGCAGTTCCCAAACAAGCAGGCAAGATGAGCTGCGCATTCGTCATAAAAACGGGGAATTCTTAGATTTGTCCTGGCATGTGGAATGGTCGAGCAAGGCTAAAGCATTCTTTTGCAGAGCTGAAGATATTTCCGAGCGTCGCAACTCTGAGCGCTTGAGAGACGAAGTCACTGCAATGATAAATCACGATTTGCGCTCACCGATTTCTTCATTTTACTATGCGTTATACAACATGTTGGATCAGCAATATGGCCAGCTCGACCATAAGTTGGAAGAAGTGGTATCACTCAATTTGCGCAACATTCGAACTGTGCTATCCCTGCTCGATAACCTGACCAGCGCACAAAAGCTGGAAAACGGTGAGATAAAGGCTAAGAAAGCCACATTCGAGTTGGAAGATTGCTTTTTGCAAGTCGACGAACTCTTGCGCGCGTGGTGCGAGGCGGCGAATCTCAGTTTGATTTTTGAAGTCACCGATGTCGTTGTTGAAGCTGATCTCGAGCAGTGTGCGCGAATATTGACTAACCTTTGTTCCAACGCTATTAAATGGTCTCCTGCAGGTGGAAGCATTCTTGTGAAGGCGAAAAGGCTCGACGATTTTGTGACGGTCGAGGTACAAGATAACGGACCAGGTCTGAGTGACGAAGTGCAGGAAACGCTCTTTCAACGCTGGGGCAAGGGCGCGACATTGCAAGGTCAACTCACTCCCAGCGCTGGCTTAGGGCTTTATATCGCGAAGAAATTTACAGAATTGCAGGGCGGGAAAATCGGAATTAAGTCCTCTCCTGAAAAGGGGGCGACATTTTGGTTTACTCTTAGCGCGGTGCCGTATTGATTAGCGCGCCCTGCCTTGCTAGATACGGTGTTCGTCCTCGCTCGGCCCCATATGCGGCGCTACCTTTCTTATGGTAGGGACGCACCATCTGCGTCCGGTGAGCGAGTTCCTGTCTCCGAGCCGGACGAGCATGACTCGTCTCCACCATTTGGGAAGAGCTTTAAAACACGCTTCCTGACGTAGGGCGCGACGCCGTGCATCGCCCGTTGGCAGATGGGAGGAAGACCTATCTAACCGAGCAGCCCTGGTTGTTTGGGATACACATTTCGCGCGATAGTCGTGGATAGCCAACCCAGGAAGAATCCCATGCAGACTAAAGATGCGGTATGAAACTGTGCACTACCTTTAAGCAACCAAATGAGACCGAGACAAATTGCCCAGGCTATAACCAGGCCCAGGCTGTATCTCTTATAAGATTTGCGCAAAAAACTCATATAGCCTTCTCCTTCTCCAGTTGCTGCCGCTGTAAGCCTGCTACAATCCATTGTCTCACTACGTTGCCCCCGGTGACAGCTTCGCGGTCCGCGTGCCAACAAACAGAATCTGGCTAAGAGGTCATTTGCCAAGCTCATCTGCTAGCGAATCGGCGTTATAGATTTTGCGCAAAGCTTCTCTAATGGCGCTGGAATGCACCGAGACTGCGCGGGCTTGAACATCGGTGTAAGCAAAATCCAAAACCAGCGACTGAATGTTGCCATCAAATATGATGCCAACGAGCTCGCCGTTTCGATTCACCACAGGGCTGCCAGAATTGCCACCAATGATATCGGCTGTTGACACGAAATTGAACGGGGTATCGGGGTTAAGGTCCGCTTTCTTTTCCAGCCAGCGCTTGGGCAGGTTGAACGGAATTACGCTGCCGTGTTCTGCGGCGTGTTCGAAGGTGCCACCAAGTGTGGTCCAGGCGGGAACTGCTTTTCCATCTTCTGTGTAGCCTTTCACCTGACCGAAAGCGAGCCGCAATGTAAAAGTAGCATCGGGATATTCATTGGTGCCAAAAATCGCGAAACGCGCGTGCGCAATTTTGCCGTATGACTGACGCAATGGTTCCTCGACTTTCTCTTCGTAGGTCTTTCTCAAATCGCGTGACGGAACATCGACCAAACGTGCCAGCTTGATCATCGGATCTTCGCTGCTTGCCACGCCATTAACGCCGCTTGCTACGAGCTGTTTGCGAAAAGCCACATCTTTTAATTTGCTGCCGTGAATTAATTCGTGAGCCCGCTCTCGTGGTGACTTGCCAGCCATTACCTTCTTCATCAGCTCGTCATCAGAGCCGCGCAGCTGCATGAACATGCTCAGCGAATCTGCTAACTCGAGCGTTTCCATATTGTCGTAGATCGGCGCTTCGGAAAATAGTTCTTGCTTAAGTGAATCTTGATTCGACTCGCGATATTCGCGCAGACGATCGGCATTCGGTTTGGCGCTTTCTTCGTTTAGGCGAACAATCGTGCGTGCGATGTCGAATAGCTTGCTGTTAAACGCAGAAGACTTCTCGAGCAAAATGTAATTTTGATAGATCGGTTTGTATACCGCCAACGTGCTTCTGATGCCGTTCCAGGCGCTGCCGCATTCTTGTTTCAGCTTCTCGTCTTTAAGAACAGCCTCACGAAATGATTTTTCATCGGCGCGTTTTTTGTCCATCAAAACAGGATCTTGCAAGCCGCCCATCATGCCAAGGCGAGCTTTGCGACTATTTTGCACATGGGCAAGATTGTCTTTCGCTTCACGCGCGTTTTCCTGGCTGCGCTCGCTGAACGTTTTCAGCAATACTTCCATGCGGCGCAAGTCGTTCAATTTTTGCGGATACACGGTGTCGCGCAGAAACTCCAGGTGTTCGACAGTGTTTAAGCGCTCTGTCGTGCCGGGGTGCCCAGATACAAATACAAGCTCATTGTCGCCGGCACCATCTTTGCTCCACTTCAAATAGTGGTCTATTTTCACAGGCTTACCGTTTTCGTATACACGGAAGAAACAAATGTCGAGGTCATAACGTGGATATTCGAAATTGTCGGGGTCGCCGCCGAATGATGCTATGTCTTTCTCCGGAGCAAACACCAGGCGAATGTCTGTGTATTTTTTGAACTTGTACAAATGATATTCGCCGCCCTGGTATAACGTAACCACATCGCTGCGCAAACCAGTTTTATCGAGTGATTCTTTTTCGATCGTATTCATAATAGCGCGGCGTGCTTTCTGCGCCTCAGCCGAACTCATGCCCGGCTTCACCGCTGCGCTGACTTTGTCTGTGACATTCTCGATGTCCATCAGCACGTTTAATTCGAGGTCAACACATTTCAGTTCTTCCTCGTGTGTTTTAGCAAAGAAGCCCGTGCTGATGTAATCTTTCCCGGGCGGGCTCAGCTTTTGTAGCGAGTCTTCACCGACGTGGTGGTTCGTCATAACAAGCCCATCTGAGGAAACAAACGAGCCAGAGCCACCGCTATTAAAACGCACTGATGATTTTTGCAGGTGCTCGAGCCATTCTTTGTTGGCGTCGAACTGATATCTGTCTTTGAGCAATTTAGCAGGAGGATTGTTGAACAGCCACATGCCCTCGTCGGCTCGCACCGGTGCTTGAACCATCGCGGTGAAGATCGAAACTGTCGATGCAATCGCCAATGTCGTCATGAACTTGTGTCTCATGTCAGAAATTCCTTATGCTCAGATACTCTAGGCTCATCTACTCTGTGCTCGCTATGCTCAGAAACCGTGTCGACAAACCGCCTGCGATTTATGCTTCGCGGGCAACCTATGATAGCAGTGTCGATTTCAATTCGCCAGATCGTCAACTTGACATGGCGAATTGATTTGAGATACACTTGACTACGTGGGGATTCTCGAGGGGCGCCGGTGCTTACGAGCAGCTACAGCATTGAAGAGCTGGCGGACGAGTCTGGCTTTGATAAGCGGGTTATTCGCAGCTTTATCGAACAGGGTTTGCTCAGCGGACCTGATTCGAAAGGGCGCTACGCACGCTACACACAGGGACATCTGATTCGTCTGAAGGCAATCAGACTGTTGCGCGATCAGCGCCAGATGTCGCTCGGCGAAATAAGAGCCGCCTTCCTTTCCATGACAGAGGAGGACATCAACGCGCTCTCTTCTGTGCCTCTGCCGCCCCCGAAATCCGAGCAGAAGTCTTCTGTGCTTGATTATTTGCGCGCTGCTCGCCCGCAGGTGGTGGACGAAGACGCGATATTATTTGGCGAGCCGACGATGGGGCCGTCGCCGCAACGCATGTCGCCGGTGGAGAAACTCTTGCAAGTATTGCAAGAAGATGAAGGCGGTAAGCGCCCAAGTGTTCACGGTAAAGCTCAGATCTGGCAACGTTTTTCTGTGACACCAGACATCGAAATCTCAGTCAGAGGCTTGCAAGACGGGGGGCAGGTCGAACAATGGGAGCGCATTTCCGCCTGTTTGCGCGAGATCTTGCTGGGGGGAAGTAAAAATGAATGACGGCATAGCAGTAAGTGCACGTTTCGATCGTGGGCTGGTAAGCGAAGGCGGCGACTCAATTCGCTATTTATATGTTGAGCTGAACGCAGCGCCGGCTGACGCAGAAGCTGAAACGATGGCGTCTTCGCCGCTAAATCTCGCGCTTGTAATCGACAGCTCACGTTCAATGGTGGGTGAACGATTGCATGCCGCGCTACAGGCTGCGGCTGACATTATTGAAGGGCTTGATGCTTCTGATTTTATTTCGATAGTTTCTTTCAGTGATACCGCGCTGGTGCATGCCCGGGGCATTAGTTGTGATGCGGAAGGTAAGCAAAAAGCATTCGACGCATTGCGCACGATCTGTCTGCGCGCAGGCACCAACATAAGCGAAGGCTGGTTTAGTGGTGCAGAGTGTGTTGGCACAGTGATGCTCGACCATAGCAATTGCAAAAATCATGTGCTCATGCTTTCGGATGGACACGCTAACCAGGGCACTCTTGAGCCGGCGGCGCTGGTGCTTCACGCTACCGAACTGCAGAAGCGTGGTGTCACTGCTTCAGCGGTCGGCGTGGGAGAAGGCTATTCGACGGCTCAACTTTATGCAATCGCTCAACATGGTGGTGGCAGAATTCATCACGCGACTCATCCACCAGAAATAGTGGAGGTTGTGCTCGGCGAGCTTGATGATTTGCGAGCTCGTACTGTTGAGAATCTCGTTGTCAAAATCTCCTTTCCAGAAACGGCAACACTGAAAAGTTTGAACATTATTCCTTGCCAGGTTGAAGCCGATCATGCGCGCTGCGTGTTTGGTGGCATGTCGGCTGGCAGCTCACGCGCCGCTGTCTTCCGCGTGGGAACCAATGCCGGTAACATGGACGAACTTGTGGAACTCCGCATCGAGGTTAGCTGGCGCAATTGCGGGCAACCGTTGCTAATGCGCGCGCCAGTTTGTAAGGCGAGCCTGGTTTATGCCAATCTTGAGAAAAATGCAATGCAAGCAATCGATAGTGCAACTGCTTTCTCAATATCTAAATCATGGCAATCGTGGATTGTTTGGCAGGCTACCAATTTGAATCGACTTAAAGATTGGACGCGTCTAGAGCGCATGCTCAGCCGGGAACTGAAATATTTTCGTCGATTCTGCCGCACCGTCCCTGGTGCGATCATTCTCTTGAATGAACTGGAAGAGTTAAACAAAGTCTCGCACTATGATTGGGGCGAAACGAGTCGCAAGGAGATTCAAACCTCCACTTACACAACGAGCTATAACATTAAAGACAGTCGCAGCGGCTCACGCAAGTGGCAAGACTACACAGGTGAATTCAAGGCGCGCTGCTGATATATTCGTAGGGTGCGGCGCATGCGCCGCCCATATTGTAGGGAGCCTCTTTTCTGAGGGGGGATCCGCTCATCGGGCGGTGCATGGTACCGCCCCTACCATTAATTTAGGCAGGAGAGCGATTGTCGCCGCGATGAGTCGAATCAAGGTTTGCGTTGCTGAGTCGAATTAAGGTCCGCTTTGCTGAGTCGAATCAATGTCCGTTTTTGCTCAGCCGGCTCCAGAGAAATGCCGTTTGTAAATCCAGTGCGGTCGGATCGTGCCCCTCGGTATCTCTTGTATAAAGAAGCGTTTCGCCGTTATTTATCTTTTGTCTGATGCTTGCCACCGAAATGCCGTTGCCTACATTGACCACCCCATCTTTAGCACCAATTTCAATTAGTGTCGCTGGATAATGCTTGTCTGCTGAAAGGTTGCTCAACACGTCAAGCTCCGCCATCCACGCCGCCTGATCTGCATCGCTGGGATCGCCGAATTCG
>Ga0182030_10007712_pt1 | contig 22407 bp, 25 predicted proteins | sample 812S3MmetaG_FD_121299 | JGI IMG/M metagenome (GOLD analysis project Ga0182030, IMG submission 121299) | Permafrost microbial communities from Stordalen Mire, Sweden - 812S3M metaG (Illumina Assembly) | ecosystem: Environmental > Terrestrial > Soil > Wetlands > Permafrost | place: Sweden... | reverse complement strand
GAACTTGAAATCGACCCGCTAACCGGCACCGTGACGATCGAACGCTACTCGCAAGTCGACGACTGCGGTCAGCCCATCAACCCGCTGATCCTCGACGGTCAAACCCACGGCGGCATCGCGATGGGCATCGGTCAGACGCTCTACGAGCAGTTGAACTTCGATCGCGAATCGGGTCAGGTGATGGGCGGAACGTTCATGGAATACGCGGTGCCGCGCTCGTTCCAGCTGCCGAACTATACGGTCGAATTGCGCGAACATCCGACGGCCGGCAACCCGCTGCGCGTAAAGGGCGGCGGCGAAGGCGGCGTTACGCCGGCACCGGCCGCAATCATCAGCGCGATCTGCGATGCGTTACGTGACTTCGGCGTCGATCACATCGAGACGCCCGCGACGCCGGAGAAAATCTGGCGCGCGATGCGCGCCGCGCGTGCGGATGCACCGGCGGATGCACGTATCGCACAACCCGCCGGCGCCCGGTAAACGCGTAGACCTAAGCGGCGAGGACGCCCTCTTCGCCGTCTTGCTTATCGAGGCTCGGCTGTTTGTCGACGATGACCCAGGTGTTCGCGGTCTCGCGGTGCGTGTCGGAGATATGGCTCTTCGCCCACGCCAGGATGGCTTCGTCGGTATCGATCGTTTTCAGCGCCTGATCGAACTCATCTGAGGTAATTCCCCAGCGTTCGAACACGCCTTTGTCGATCGGGCACGGATAGATGTAATCGAAGATCGTGTCGTCGCGTTTGGCACGCGCCTTATCGAAGACGCGTGCGAGCCAATAAAAATCGCCGATGCGGTCGCGTCCGCGGCGCGGGAAGTCTTTTCCACTACGAAAATCGGTAGCCATATGTTCCTCTCCCTTTGAGTCGTGCTCGCTAGAACCGAGGGTGCCGTCAGTGGGGTTGCAGCGCCGCCCCGATGGCCCGGCGGACGAAGACGTCGGCCATCGCGGCCCGGTACTCGCCCGAGGCAAACGTGTCGCCGCGCGCGTCGATCCCGGCGGCCGCATCCCGGCAGGCGGCGTCGATTGCGGCCGCGTCATCGGTCTTCACGCCAACGAGAGCGGCCTCGACGCCGTGCGCGCGGAACGGCGCGTCGCCGACGCCCGTGAACGCCACGCGTGCCGCGGCGATGCGGCCCGCCTCAAGCGAAAGGTTGACCGCTGCGCCGACCACGGCGTAGCCCGATGCCGGGTGGTGGAACTTTGCATATGCCGAGTTTGGTGCGCCGGCAAACGCGATCGACGTCAGCACTTCGAGCGGGTCGAGTGCCGTTTCGAACATGCCGATGAAAAACGCATCGGCATCGACCTCACGCGTGCCGGCGTCGCTGGTCAGCGTAAACGTCGCGTCGAGCGCAAGCATCACGGCCGGATAATCGGCCGACGGGTCGCCGTGCGCGCACGCGCCGCCCACGGTGCCGCGATTGCGCACTTGCGGATCCCCGAGTTCGTTTGCCGCTTGCGAAAGTACCGGCGCATGTTCGGCAAGTTCGCGGCTGGCGGCGAGCGCGGCATGCGTGGTGAGGGCACCGATATCGATGCGTTTGCCATCGTGCGCGATACCGGTGAGTCCGGCGATCCCGCCCAAGTCGATGATCACGCCCGGCGTCGCTAGGCGCAATTTCATCATCGGTATCAAACTATGTCCGCCGGCAAGCAACTTCGCTTCGTCACCGTGTTCTGCGAGCAAGCGCAAAGCGTCGGGAACGTCACGCGCGCGAACGTAGGAAAACGAAACGGGGATCATGCGCCGCGCACCGCGGCGGCAGCAACCGTCACGGCCTTCACGATATTTTCATAGCCCGTGCAACGGCAGATGTTGCCCTCGATGCCGGCGCGGATCTCAGCATCGCTCGGATCGGGGTTGCGTTCGATCAGGTCGATCGCGCTCATGATCATGCCGGGCGTGCAGAACCCGCACTGCAACCCGTGTTGCGTCCAGAATGCTTCCTGCATCGGGTGCAAGTCCTCGCGCGTACCGATCCCCTCGATCGTGGTCACCGCGCGGCCTTCGGCTTGGACTGCGAACATCGTGCAGCTCTTCACCGAGACGCCGTCCAGCAAGACCGTGCATGCGCCGCAGCTCGACGTGTCGCAGCCGATGTGCGTGCCGGTCAGACCGAGCCCTTCGCGCAGGGCCTGGACGAGCAGCAGCCGCGGCTCGACGTCGAGCGTGCGCTCTTCGCCATTGATGCGGAACGTGACGTTCATGATGCGTTCCGTTCTCCGTGATGGCGGCGGGATCATGGGTCCGCTACGCGAAGCCGGTTTTGCCATGCAAACCGCGCCTCGACCCTCGCACCACGGGATCGATACCGAACGCTTCCGTCTCCGCTCGTTCATCGAATCGCTCGTTGGGACCGACGAACTTCAGGTCCACGACGCGCCGATCGACCTGGTCGACGTTGCAGCCGTGGTCGACGGCAATCCGAAGGCCGTCCTCTTCCGGAACGTCGGCCCAGAAGGTGCCGAGTTGGTGGCCAGCGTTACCGGCAGCCGCGCCCGGCTGGCCCGGGCGTTCGGTGTGCCGCCCGAGGCGCTACGCGCCGAGCTCTCGCGCCGCTTGACGGTCGCACCGCAACTCGTCGATGTCAACCGTGAAGACGCGCCCGTCCAGCAAGTCGTGCTGACCGGCGATGACGCCGACCTCACCAAACTTCCCGTGCACTTTCAACATGGCTACGATGGCGCACCGTTCATCTCGGCCTCAATCGATTACGCCGTCGACCGGCTCACCGGTCTGACCAACGTCGGCATCCGGCGACTCATGCTCCGCGGGCGCCGCGAAACGGGGATCGATCTCCACACGCCGAGCGACCTCAAAGCAATCTATGAGGCCGCCGTCGGCCGTGGCGAGCGCCTGCCGATCAGTTTTGTCGTCGGCGCGCACCCAATCGACTATGTGGCATCGATGATGCGCCTGCCGGGTGACGAGCTCGGGCTCGTGTCGTCGTTGCGCGACGCGCCCGTCGCGGTTGTGAAGGGCATAACCAACGACGTCCGTGTTCCCGCCGACGCCGAGTACGTGCTCGAAGGCTACCTCGACGAACGCGGACACGTCGAACTCGAAGGCCCCTACGGCGAATTCCTCGGCTACTACGGCGGCGTGAAGAACAACCCGGTCTTCCACCTCACCGCGATCACGCATCGGCGCGATGCGCTCTTCCAAACCGCGAGCATCAGCGGCCGGTTCCTCGCGCACACCGATACCTCGCAACTCGGCGCACTGCGCAGTGAAGTCATCATTTGGAACGCGTTGACGACGGCCGTGCGCGAACCCCGCGCAGTTCATTGCACGGCTTCGAGCGGCGGCAACTACAACGTGCGCATTCAGATGCGACAGCGCGTACCGGGCGAGGCGCAGAACGCCATCGCGGCTGCATTCGGCTGCCTCGCGAACGTCAAGAACGTCTTCGTGGTCGATCCCGACATCGACATCATGTCCGATGCGCAGATGGATTGGGCGCTCGCGACCCGCTTCCAGGCCGATCGCGATCTCGTCATCCATAAGGGCATGCGCGCGCTGCCGCTCGATCCTTCGCTCGATCCCGGGAAACGCTCGGGCGCCAAAGCCGGGTTTGACCTCACCGTTCCGATCGGACGCAGCGGCATGGAAGCGCTGATCCCTGAGGTCCCAACCTACAGCGACAAACGCTTTGCATCGATTCGCGCTGCGCTCGAAGACGGCCCCAAGCGTTTCGAAGAGCTGATCGGCGCTATCGGGAGCCGCGACGGCCGCGAGGTCGTGCTCGAGTTGGAACGTCTGCGTTCGGAACTATCGATCGGACGCGACGCATTGGGTCGATACACGCTCGAAAAGCGGGCCTGAGCACGTTCAAATCACCCGGCATCGGAGAGATCTCATGACGCAACTTGGAAAGATATTTGTTCCTGTGTTGGCCGGGCTTTTCGCGCTTGCTGCCGCCGGCGCGACGGCCGATTCGCCGCCGCTGAAGATCGGGATGGTGTATTCATACACGGGCTCGGCCGCCTCCGCCGGACCAATCGTCGACGCGGCAATGAATGCGTGGCTGACGCAGCACGGCGGGATGATGGCGGGACGCAAGGTCGAGATTATCAGGCGTGACGACACCGGTCCGGCCCCGGACGTCGCACGCCGTTTGGCAACCGAACTCGTCGTTCAAGATCACGTCGACTTTTTGATGGGCAGCACGTACACGCCGAACGGCGTCGCGATCGCCTCCGCGTCGACGCAGTCAAAGACGCCGTATTGCATGGTCAACGCGGCCGGTCAAGGATTGCTCGCCAAGGCACCGTACTCGACGCGCCTGGGCGTCACGATGGCGCAGATCGCGGACCCGTTGGCAAAGTGGGCGGCGAAGAGCGGCGTAAAGACGGTCTACAACGTGCTGGCCAACTATCAGCCCGGCATCGACGGCGGCAAGGCCTTCTCCGATACGTTCACCGCTGCCGGCGGCAAGATGATCGGCGAGGTGCTCGTGCCGATCAACAACACCGAGTTCAGCGCGTACATCCAACGCGTGAAAGATGCCAAGCCTGACGCCGTGTTCGTGTTCGTCGGCGCCGGCGTTCCCGCCGTTGCATTCTTCAAGGCGTTCCATCAGGCCGGCCTCGATAAGTTGGGCATTCGCATCCTCGCCTCCGGCGACGCGCTCGAAGAGGACTCGCTCCCGCAGATGGGCGACGAGCCCGACGGCGTGATCAACTCGCTCAACTACTCGGAAGTGCATCCATCGCGACTCAACCGCGACTTCGTCGCGGCGTTCCACGCGGCCGACGCGACGAAGACGCTGGAACCGGACTTCTTCGCCATCGCCGCATACGATTGCATGACGGCAATCGACAAGGCCGTCACCGGGCAGAAGGGCACGCTCGATCCCGACAAGACGATGGCGATTTGGAGCGGTTTGAAGTGGGAGAGCCCGCGTGGCCCGATCGAAATCGACGCGCAAACCCACGACATCACACAGAATATGTATATGCGTAAGGTGACCAAACAGGGCACGAAGTACCAGGACGTCGAGTTTTCGACGCTACCCATGGTGAAGGCCGACGGTACGTAGTCCTCGATGTTTGACGTTCGGGATCGCGTCGCGTTCGTCACCGGCGCGGCCTCCGGACTTGGCCTTGCCTACGCCGAGGTCATGGCGGAGAACGGCGCGCGCGTCGTTCTCTCCGACATCGACGGCGCGGGTGCAGAGCGCGAGAGCGCTCGACTGCGCGCGGCCGGTTATGCCGTTGAAGCACTGATGCTTGACGTCGCTGACTTGCCCACGATCCGCACCGCCATCGACGCGACCGTCGCCAAGCACGGCCGGCTCGACGCCTGCTTCGCCAATGCCGGCATCTCGTCGGGAACGGGACCGTTCACCGAAGCAGGCAAGATCGCGAACATCTCGCTCGAGGCATTCGCGCGCGCCGTGAACATCAACCTGATCAGCGTCTTCGCCACGATGCAAGCGGCAGCGGTTCATATGCAGCAACAGCGATCGGGGCGCATCATCGTCACGGCGTCGATCTCCGGGATGCGGTCGGAGCCGGTGAGCGGTTACGGCTACGTTGCGACGAAGGCGGCGGTCATCAACCTCGTGCGCCACGCCGCAACGGAACTGGCGCAGTACAACGTGCTCGTGAATGCGATCGCGCCGGGCCCGTTCATGACGAACATTGCCGGCGGACGCTTACATCGCGATCCGGAACTCGTCAAGCAATTCGAAGAGGCGGTGCCGTTGCATCGCTTAGCCCAGCCGCGCGAGATCAAGGGTCTCGCGCTTTTCCTCGCATCGGATGCATCCAGCTTCGTAACCGGAACCGTTATCCCAATCGACGGAGGATCAACAGCATGGTAAAACGCCCCGAATTCCTCGGATTACTTGCCGCGAGCCTGACCGGCGTCACCGGCGCTAGCAGCGCCGGCGCACAGGCGGAGCGGCGCTTGCGGGTCGGCACGATGCCGGCCGACTTTAGCGGGCAAGCGTTTTACGCAAAAGATCTCGGAACGTATACCAAAGTCGGGTTCAGCGACTCGGAGGTCACCGCGCTTACCAGCGGCAACGCGATCGCGGCCGCTCTGCTCTCCGGTTCGCTCGACGTCGGCTACTCCAACGTGCTCGGACTCGCGGGCGCGCACGACAAGGGAATTCCGCTCGTGATTCTCGCCGGCGCCAATATGTACGATTCGCGCGAACCAACCGTCGGAATCATCGCCGTCTTGCGCGGAGCGCCGATCAAGACCGCCGCCGATCTCAGCGGCAAGACGATTGGGACGGGCGCTCTGAAGAACATCACCGAGGTCGGCGCCCGGAACTGGATCGATGCCAACGGCGGCGATTCGACCAAAGTCAAATTCGTCGAAATTCCTGACCCCGCAATGGGCGCCACGGTTCTCGCCGGCCGGATCGACGCCGGAATCATGAATCAGGGCAACTACCCGACGCTCGGCAAACCCGACGACCCGCTGCGCGTGATCGCCAACGCCTTTACTTCGATCGCGCCGCGTTTTCTATCGGGCGCCTGGTTTTCAACGATCGACTGGGTAACAAAAAATCCGGCCGATGCTCGAGCATTTATCGCAGCCATGAACGAAACGGCGACGTGGGCAAATGGGCACCATGCCGATTCGGCGGAGATTCTGGCGCGTTATCTCAAGATATCGAGCAGCGCCGTCGAAGCGAACACGCGCGTCACCTATGCGAGTACCGTCAGCGCTGCGCTGCTCCAGCCCTCGATCGACGTGGCCGCAAAATACGGCGTGATCAAAGCGTCCTTCCCCGCCCGCGATTTTATCAGCAACTTGGCTGTGTAGCCAGATCCTTAGCCTGCTCGCGGAGCTCAGCCTTGAGCGCCTTTCCCTGGGCATTTTTCGGAAACGCTCCGAAGAGAACGTACTTCGGCTTCTTGTAGCTCGCAATCAACGTGCGGCAGTGTTCGACGATATCGCCTTGCGCGGCGAGCATGCCGTTCTTCAGCTCGACGAACGCCACAACGGCTTCACCGAACTGCGGATCGGCCGTGCCGACGACCGCGACGTCGGCGACTGACGGATGGGTGAGGATTGCGTGTTCGACTTCTTTCGAGTAGATGTTCAAGCCGCCGCTGAGGATCATGTCTTTCTTACGATCGACGACGTAGAGGTAGCCCTCCGCATCGAAGCGGCCCATGTCGCCCGTCAGCAGCCAGCCGTCATGAAACGCTTCGGCCGTTTCTTTCGGACGATTCCAGTAGCCACGCATCATCAACTCGGCGCCCGGGACTCCCGAGCGCACGAGTATCTCACCGATTTCACCCGTCGGCACGTTCGCGCCGGCGTCGTCAGCAAGCATGACTTCGACGCCGGGAACCGGCCGGCCGGCGGCGCCGGCATGCGAAATTTGATCCTCTGACTTAAGCACCGCGGCACCAAAGACTTCGGTCATGGCGAGCGCTGATGACAGCTTGATGTTCGGGAGCGTCGCAAAGAGACGCTGCTTCATATCGATCGGGAACGCTTCACCGACCGAAATCATCATGCGCAAGTTCGCGTAGGCACTAGCATCCCCATCGATCGCATCGAGGAGCATCCGCGCGACGGTCGGCACGAGGCCGGTAACCGTGATGCGCTCGCGCACGATCGTCGCCAGCGTTTCGGCCGCATCGAAGCGCGGCATGATCACCAGCGTCGCGCCGAGCGTGAGCGTGTTATACAGACGCGCGATCGCGGTGCGGTGGGCGAACGGCGTCGTGACCATGATGCGATCGCGTTCGCTCAAATCGTAGTCGAAGTTATTGAGCAGCGCGGTCAGCACGAGGTTGTTGTGGGTCGTCAACGCACCCTTCGGCGTACCCGACGTGCCCGACGTATAACCGATCATGCAATCGTCCGAATCGTGCGGAACCGGCCACGGCGCGTCGTTCGCGGTGGCGGCGGCCGCCTCAAGTTCGCTCACGGTAAGCACCGTCAAAGAACCTGCGGCTGCGGCACGTTCCGCGAGGGCTCGAAGTTCGTCCGAGACGCAGAGCACGCGCGGCTCTGCATCGCGAATGAGAAACGCAACTTCGTGCTGGGTCAGCCGCGTGCTCACCGGAACGACCAACGCGCCCAGCTTAATCACGGCTAGACACAGCAGCGGCCACGCAACGCCGTTTGCGACGAAAAGCAGCACCCGATCGCCGGCCCGAACGCCGCGCTCGTTCAGCACGGCCGCCAGTTGATTCGTGCGGCGGTCGAACTCGGCAAACGTGACGCGCGTCCCCTCGCACACGAGCGCTTCGCGCTCGGGCGCACGTTGCGCGAAGGAACGCAAGATGACCTGGGACTTCATCGATTCAGCTAGCTCTTCTTGTAAGCGCCGAGCCCCGGCTTAAACGTTTTATCGTCGAGAAACTGCTTCATGCCCTCCGAGCGGCCGTCAGAGCGGTCTTGCACCGTCACTTGATCCATCTTCGAGGCAAGATAATCCGCCGACTGTTCCCAGTTCATGTGACGAACGTGCTTGTAGGCTTGCTTCGCGGCGCGCAAGGCGACCGGATTCTTCTCCAGCAAGGTGCGCGCGAGTTTGCGCGTTCGTTCGCGCAGCTGGGCCAAGGGAACGGCGTCGTTGACGAGGCCCATCTCCTTGGCGCGTTTGCCGTCGAACGTCTCACCGGTCATGATGTAGTAGAGGCAGTCGCGCTGGTTCATCACTTGCTCGACGGCTTTCGTCACGATGCCGGCCGGAATGATGCCCCAGTTGATCTCCGAGAGACCGAACGTCGCTTCTTCCGCGGCAATCGCGAGATCGCACGAGATCAAGGGCGTGAACGCGCCGCCGAAACACCAGCCGTTGACCATCGCGATCGTCGGTTTCGGATACGGCGCGAGCAAACGCCATTGCCACAGAGCATTGGTGCGGTAAATGCGCAAGCGTTCTAGCACCGGCATTCCGTCCGTCGCGCGAAAGTAATCTTTCAAATCCATTCCGGCAGAAAACGCGCTGCCGGTTCCGGTGAGGACGAGCACGCCCGCGCGCTCATCAACTTCGAGCGCTTCGAGCACGGCGAGCATTTCGTAGGCAAGCTCGGCGCTCATCGCGTTGCGCTTTTCCGGCCGGTTGAGAGAGACCCAAGCGATGCCGTCCTCGAATTCAACGAGAACATTTTTACCGCCCGGGATGGGCTTATCGTTCGATGGTGTGCTCATGCGAGATCCTCCTTGCGATTGCGATACGACTGGCGTCCGGAAATGAGTGCGGGCAAAGAAACGGGCTGTGCGGCGACCGCATTCAGCGCCGGCACGATGCGGTCGCGAATCGCGTCGCTGCCGAACTCGCTCATCGGGCCGACGACGTTCATCGCCGCCACGACGCGACCGTCGGCATCGCGCAACGGGACCGCGACTGTCGCCGAGGCAGTATCGATCATGCCATACGAAGACGCGTACTTCTGCTTGCGAATCTCGCGCAGATCGGCGAGCAGCATCGGCAACGTCGTGATCGTCGACGGCGTGAACGGGGTCAAATCGTGCTGGGCATAGCGGCGCGTGACGTTGACTTCCGATTCATATGCCAAGAGCACGCGGCCGAGCGAGGTTGCGTGCGCCGGTAACGCCGACCCCACTTCAACGTGAAACGGACCGTAGCGACCCTCGTTACGCGCCACGTGGAGTACCACCCGGCCATCGAGCACGCCGACGCTCGCGGTAAATCCGAGCGTCTTGAGCACGTGCCGCAAGCGCGCCTCGAGATCGGGGTTGTCGAGCGCAGCTCGCACGCGCATGCCGGCCCACAAGAGCTTGAGGCCGGCGCGATACACTTTGCGCTCCGGGTCGAAATTCAGATAATGCAACGATGTCCAGGTCTGCAAGATACGGTGCGCGACCGTGTGACCGAGACCCAACTGGCGCTGCACGTCCTTGAGCGTGGTCGAACCGGAGCTTATGACGAGTTCGAGGACGTCGGCCGAGCGCGCTACCGTCCGTAGTTGATCGTTAATTTTCCCGTTTATCGGACTTTGTTTCCCGATTTTGATCACGTGTGCCCTTACTATACCGGCCCGGCGATGCGCGGGTCAACCGCGCAGAGCGCGGATCACGAGGCCGACGGCGGCACAGGCCAGCATCACGAGCACGGCTCGCTTGAAGATCAAATCGTCGATGCGCTTTTGGATCGCAAAACCGATCCCCATTCCGGCGAACGCCAAAACCAGCACGATTCCGGCCGACTGCCAAATCGCCGGCGTCGTCAGGTGCAGTTGCTGCAGCGCTGCGAATTGCGTCCAATCGAGAACGAAAAATATCGCGTTGATGGCAAACAGAAACCCATCGCGCGAGAGCTGCGAGCTGACCAGATAGGTCGTCACGATCGGTCCCGAGGCGCCGGCGCTGCCTTGGATGAGTCCGCACGCGAACCCGATCAACGGACCGACGCGCTGAGCCACCGCGCGGCTCATCGTCGGCACCTTACCGAACCACGAGACGGCGATGAACGCAATGACGACGGCGGCCAAAATCGCGCTCAAGATCGACACCTTGACGTAAAGCAAAATACGCGTGCCGATCACGATGCCGATCAACCCGCAGATCAGGAAACCCACGAGGATCGACGCTTCCCGATAGTTCTTGCGGAAGCGCCACAGCATAGGCACGTCCGAAACGGCGGTAGCAAGAACGGTGGTCAATAGCACGAGCCGTAAATCGCCGTAAAGCGCAACGAGAATCGGCACGCCGGCGACGGGTAAGCCCATCCCCGTAACACCCTTTGCGACGCCCGCCAGAAAAATCGCGGCGATCGCGACGGCAAGCCGTGCGTCGATCGGGATGGATCCGTCAATCACGATACGACCCCTTAAGCGCAAAGCTGAACATTCTTGCAGCAGGGGCGCCCGCGATGCGGAGGTACTTTACCGGCATGGCAGATGTAACGATCAAAATCCGGCCCAACGGCCCCTACCTGGTCACGGGACCTATCGAAATCAGCGACGCCGACGGCAACCCCGTGGCGATCCCCGATGGCAAAACCACGGTGGCGTTATGCCGCTGCGGCGCCTCAGTCACGAAGCCGTTCTGCGACGGCACCCACAGCAAGATCGGCTTCGACGCGGCCGCCAAAGCCGTCCCCGGAAGCGCCTAGTTCTTCGCTAGACCGACCTGCGCCATCGCGGCGTGGATCTTCTCGGGGTTGCCTTCTTGACCGGCTTGCGCGATCGCGCTGGTTTGAGGCGCGATCGTGAAGACCTCGCTGACGCTGGTGTAGTCGTGATAGCCCATGCGCGCCAACGGGCGAATGCGCTCGATGTCGAGCCGCCCGTCGGCGCGTATGCATCCGTCCGCGATATGGACCGCGACGACGCGGCCGATGATTAGCGTGAAATTGCCCATCGGTGAATCGCCGGGAATGAAGACCGTCGTGTGCAGTTTGCACTCGAAGTTCACCGGTGACTCGGCAACGCGCGGCGGTTTGACTAGGCGCGACGGCGCTTTGGTCAGTCCGGTGACCTCGAACTCGTCAACGTCCGGCGCGAACTCACGCGAAGACGCGACCACCGCATCGCGCAGGTCGTACGTCGCCATGTTCCAGACGAATTCGCCGGTGCGCTCGATGTTGACGACCGTGTCTTTTTCGCGCCCGTCGAAATGCGAGTTGCAGGCCGCCATCACATAGGGCGGGTCGAACGTCGCGTTGTTGAACTGGCTGAATGGCGCGAGGTTCGCGACGCCGTCGACCGAGAGCGTCGAGAGCCAGCCGATCGGCCGCGGAACGACGCACGATTTAAACGGATCGAACGGCAAGCCGTGGTGCGATGTGCCGGGTTCGTAATACATCGCGTTCTCCTCATACTCACGCCATTATGTCATCCCGAGCGTAGTCGAGGGACAGCCGCAACCTCGAACATTGGTGGCTGTCCCTCGACAAGCTCGGGATGACATAATGGGGGGCTGGGCGGTTTATGCCGTGGAGGCGGTCGCCTTCACGCGGGTCGGATCGATCTTCACGCCCGGGCCCATCGTGCTCGCGAGCGTGATGGAGCGCAGATAGGTGCCCTTAGACGCGGACGGCTTGGCGCGCACGATCGCGTCGATCAGCGTGTCGATGTTCTCGAGCAGCGCGTTCTCTTCGAAGCTGGCCTTACCGACGAGCGTGTGAACGATCGCCGTCTTGTCGAGACGATATTCGACCTTACCGGCCTTGATGTCGCGAATCGCGTTGCCGATGTTCGGCGTCACGGTGCCCGACTTTGGGTTCGGCATCTTCTGCGCGAGGATACGGCCGAGCTCCTTACCAATCGTCGCCATCATGTCGGGCGTTGCGACGGCAACGTCGAAATCGGTGAAGCCGGCCTTGATCTTCTCGACCAAATCGTTCTCGCCGACAAAATCCGCGCCGGCCGCTTCGGCTTCGCGCAGTTTATCGCCGCGGGTAAACGCGATCACGCGGACCGTGCGGCCCGTGCCGTGCGGCAGGCTGACGGTGCCACGAACGTTCTGATCGGACTTCTTCGGGTCGACGCCCAGACGGACGTGGATCTCGATCGTTTCGTTGAACTTCGCGTTGGCATTTTTCTTCACCAGCGCGACGGCTTCGCTCGTGCCGAACATCGCTTCGGGATCGAACGCTGCAACGAGGTTCCTGAACCGCTTGCCGTGCTTCTTCATGATGCGACCTCGACGCCCATCGAACGGGCCGTACCGGCGATGATCTTCACCGCGTGGTCGATGTCGTTCGCATTGAGGTCGGCCATCTTCGTGTTCGCGATCTCGCGGATCTGCGCGTCCGTCAGCTTGCCGACTTTATTGCGATTGGGTTCTTTCGAGCCGGATTCGATGCCCAGCGCGCGCTTGATCAAGAACGACGCCGGCGGCGTCTTCGTGATGAACGTGAACGTGCGGTCTTCAAAGACCGTGATTTCGACCGGGATGATCATCCCGGGCTGGCTCGCCGTACGCTCGTTGTACTGCTTGCAGAAATCCATGATGTTCAGCGAGTACGGCCCGAGTGCGGGCCCAACCGGCGGTGCCGGAGTCGCTTTACCAGCCGGCAAGGCTAAGCCAATTTTGCCGACGACTTTCTTCGCCATGTTTTACTCCTAGCGAACCGCTTGCGCGGCTCTGCCCCTTGGGTCGGTCCGGCGGCGGGGTCGCCCTCCGGATCGGTGCGCCGGGTGGCGCACAACCCACGGATTATACCGCAGTCCGGCCCGTCCCGTCCACCACCGGGACGAGCTCGCCCTCGATGGTGATCGCATTAGCGTAGCGGGAAGCGGCCCCCGTGAACCAGCCGGCAAGCAGAGCAAGCAAGGCAATGTCGTCAAACAGGCCCAGAAACGGGATATCGCCGAGGACGTTCAGGGGCGAGATGATCACCAGAGCGGCCGCGGCGGCGACGAGCTTGAGGTGCAACGGCACCCCCGGGTGGCGCATCAAGCGCAGCGCCGAGCCGAACGAGCGCCAAGCCCGGAACAGACGGAAAAAGCGGAAAAGCCTCATACCGCCTTCTACCCGGCACAACACTTTTCGTGTCACCCTGAGCTTGTCGAAGGGCAGCCGCAATCATGACGATCTTGCCTGTCCCTCGACAAGCTCGGGATGACAATATTAGCTGACGCCCGGTCGCGGTTAGCTAACGCCCGCTCGCGCTTTTACGCCGTTGAAGGCGGTGATGGCGTTGGCGACGATGAGCTTCTCATCGAGGTGGGTGAACACGCCTTTCCGGCGCACGATCGCGCCGTCGACGATGACGGTGTCGACGTTGTGCGGCCGGGCCGACCGCACGATCGCTTCGAGCGGGTCGGACATCGGGGCCATGTTGAGGTCGTTGCTCCGCAGCAGGATGATGTCGGCGCGTTTGCCGACGGTCAGCGAGCCGGTTTTGTCGGCGAGCCCGAGCGCCTTCGCGCCGTTGATCGTCGCAATTTGCAGCAATTGCATCGGCGTGATGCCGTCCTCGGCTTTGTAGGTCGAGTTTTGGTTCGCGTACATCGCGCGGATTTCGGTGAACATGTCCATCGAGCCGGTCACGCCCGCCGTGTCGATCGACATCGCCAGCGTGATGCCGCGCTTGGTGATGTCTTGCAGCGGAATCGGGCCGAAGTACATCCGCGTGTCGGTGGTCGGGGCGCTGCACGCGGTTGCCTGCGTTTTCGCGACGGCGTCGACATCGGCCGGCGTCCAATTACACGGGTGAACCAGTTGCACGTCGGACGCCAGCATGCCGAGCTTGTCGAGGTTCTCCATCATGCCGGGAATTTGCGAGTGGACCGTGAGCGGCAAACCGAGCCGGCGCGCAAATTCCCACTCCGCGCGCAAGGTCTCGATCGTGATCGGGCCCTTGGCAACGAAGTTGGGACTGCGCGAGGCGACGCCGAGCGTGATAAGTCCGCCATTGGAATGCGCGGGCCAGCTTGCAGCGAGCCGCCCGATCGCGGGCAGGTCGATCGGCACGTCGGGCGCCGGACCGCCTTGATAGGAGCCGTACGAGAAGCGCGCGCGAATGCCGGCGTCACGCAGCGCACGAATGTCCGCGTTGGCGTACTCGGGCGTGATGAGGTTGTGCGACCAGCTGTTCACGGTCGTTACGCCGCAACTCAGCAGTTCGGCCGCGCCCAGCAGCGCGCTATGGTAGGTGTCGCTCGGCATATATTGTTTGCCGAGCGCGAGCGTGATCGGGAAATACCCCTTGCCCACGATTGTCTCGCGGATGATGCTCCGCTCCATCGTGTTCCACAGATGATTGTGCGCATCGATGAGGCCCGGCATCGCGATCATGTGCGACGCGTCGATCACGGTCGCCGTGGGGGCTTGCAGATGCGGGCCGATCGCGACGATCGTGCCGTTACGCACGTGGATGTCGCAGCCGGTTTGAATGCCGACTTGCGGGTCCATCGAGACGACGGTGCCGCCTTTCAGCAGCAGTTCTTGCCGCTTGAGCGGTGTCGTGACGGCATCGGCTGCCAACGCGGCCGCACCGTCGGTCGCGGCAACAAGGGCGCCCGCGGCGCCGGTCGCTAGGAGTCCGCGGCGCGAGATCTTCATGCGCGCACCACTAAACGCTGACCAGTTCCCACGGGAAGTTTTCGATGCATTCTTTACCGCTCTCTGTGACGATAAACGTATGACCGAGGAAGATGCCGAATAAGCCGTCGGGGGTGACCGGGTTGGGCTCCGCCATCACGACCATGCCGGGTTTGAGAATTTCCTCAAACGGTTCGACGTCGATGTGATCTTGGAAAACGTGCGGGCCGTCGGTGACGAGATCGATGCCGTGGCAATGGATCGGCCGCGACTGCGCGCCGTTCTGGCGGAAATATTGCGCGGCGACGCGCATGTTCTCGACCGGTTTGCCCGGGCCGATTTCCGCCGCGATCTTCTCGAACCCCGGCAGGGCGATCTCGTCCCAGAAGCGCTTGACCTTATCGGTCGGCGGCCCGATGCAGATCGGCGAACCGATTTGCGCAGCGTAGCCGCGATAGCCGATCGCGATCTCGTTGATAATGATATCGCCGCGTTGCAGCACGCGGTCCGAGGGGCGCGGGTTACCGAAGATCACCGATGGATTGTCCATCGGCGTCGACTGCAGGATGGTGAAGTCGAGCTCCCCGCCCTTGTCCATCACGGCACCCGCGATGGCGGCACGCAGCTGCTGATCGGTCACGCCTGGGGCGGCGCGCTCCATGACGGCTTCGAGCGCGATCTGACAGAGTTTCCCCGACATCCGAATGGCATCGAGTTCTTCGGGACTGTGCACCGACAGCAACTCGTGCATGATGCCGACCGTGAAGATGAACTCCGCATCCGGCAGACCGTTACGGAGCGTGTTGTACTGGTTGACCGGGAGATAGTCTTCGTGGCGCGGATCGACCTCGAGCAGACCGATGCGGCCTTTTTCGAGACCAAGCTCCTTTAGCCGCTCGACCATCACCTCGGCATATTTGCCGCTCCGGCTCGAGCGCACGTCGCTCAGCGCGTTGGACGTTACGCGCCGCACCGCTTCGATGTGCGTGCCGCCCATCGAGTAGATCAGCGTCGGTTCGCCTTCGAGCGGCACGAGCACGTACGCGGCCAGCGCGTGCCATTCCCAATGTCCGCTCAGCCACAGCATGCCGCCGCCGAAACTCCAATGACTCGGGCCGCCCGGGACGATCGCCGCGTCGAGCGCGAGCTCGCGCATCTTTCCGCGAATCGCAGCGTAGCGCCGCGCATACTCATCGCGCGAGAACTGTTCGTAGACGGCTTCGCGAAAGTACGGCGTTCCGCTCATTGCGTTGAACGCTTTGTTGTTGTCGATGCGACTCGACAACTCGCTCCACGGGAGCGAGCCGCCGGCGCGCGGTGCGGTCGTGCTCACTAGTCTTTGCAACCGTTGATGGTAACCGGTCCGCCGAGCGAGGCGATCGCGTCTGCGCTGATCTTCGTGTCGACGATGTCGCCGTAGGTCAGCTTACGTGGCGCACCATTGAGATCGCCGTCGGCAAGATCGTGATTGTACGTCCACATCGTGCGTTTCGGCGAGAAGCCGGAATTCACGGCCCAGATGCAGCCCTTCGTAAGCACGTCGTAGGCGTACTCGACGGCTTCACGCGGCTTGTGCGTCGCAGCCATCATGATCGGAATGACCTGCGCCTTATCACGATAGATCGTGCGGTCGGCTTCGATCAGCGCGGCGACCGCGTCGGTCAGCAACTTGGGGTCGCGGGCAATGAACTCATCCGAAGCACCAAACGCGTTGAACGCGAAATCGGGCAAAAGGGTCGCGAGCTGAACGAGGACATGCGCGCCCGGCTTCTGCTGCATTGCGAGATACGTATCTTCGGGATGCAGCACGACGCCATCGACTTGCCCGGCGACGAAACCCGGAAGGCGGCCCGCGGTATCCTGCCCTATGAACTCGGCGTCGTTTTCGGTAAGGTTCGCCGACTTGAGGACTTCACGCCCCATCAGCCAGTTGAAGCTCCCCACGCCGCCGCCGGCCGCGCTCAAACGATGACCTTTGAGATCCTTCGCCGTCTTGATATCGGCGGGCACGACGTAAGCCTGCGGTGGACGCGGTGCCAGCTGCCAGATCTGCTTTGCGTCCAAACCACGGGCGATCGCGATGTCGGTGAGGTTGGCGATCGTCCCGCCCTGTTGAATCGCCGCGACAATCGTGCCGACGGTCCCGCCGTTGAACTCGACGATGTTTGCATCGATGCAGCGCTTCTGGAAATAACCGAGCGTTTTCGCAACGTACGGCGAGGTGTGCACGACGTTCGGCGGCGAGACGGCGATGCCGACGTCGATTTTGCGCATGACCGCGCACTTGGGCGGCGTTTGCGCCAGTGCGACGTGCGAAGCCGGAACGATGCCTACGAGCAGCGCGGCGAGCGCGGCCCCGGTGATAAGACGACGAAACATGAGTCCTCCGTTATTAGTCGCGGTCGACGGCGCCGGCCCACGGCACGAGGCGCTTTTCGAGTTGAGCGACGATCCCAGTGAAAAGGATTCCGAGTATACCGAGGGTGACGATCGGGACGAACATGCGATCGACCCGATAGGTCGCCGCGCTGCGCACGATGAGGTAACCGATCCCCGAGATCGCCGTATACAGATCTGCGAGAACCATCCCGATAAGACCACGGCCGACGGCTAGCCGCAAGCCGGCTACGATGAACGGCAACGCGGCCGGCAGCACGATGTGCCGCCACAGCGCCGCCTCCGAGCAGCGGAACGCCTTACCGACCTCGAGCAGATCGCTGCTGACGTTCTTGACGCCTTGATACGTGTTGATCGCCATCGGAAAGAACGCGAACAACACCAGAATGATCGCTTTGGCTTCAAACTGGTAACCGAACCACAGGACGATCAGCGGAACGAGCGCGACCGCCGGCGTCGAGTAGAGGAACGTCACGTAAGGTCCGAGCGCGACGTCCGCGATCCAGTAGCGCGCGAGTAGAAGCCCAACCGCGATGCCGGTCACGACCGAAATCGCGAGACCGACGATGAGGATGACGAGACTCGGCTCGAGATACTTCCACAGCTCGCCGCTGCCGATCATGTCGATGGCGGCTAGCGCGACGGCGCTCGGCGGCGTGAACAATGCCGGGCTCGAATGCATCCCGACGACCTGCCAGACGGCGAGCACGATGGCGAGCGAGACCAGCTGGATGCCGAGCATCTTGAGCCGGCGCTTGCGCGCGCGAACGCCGGCGCGTTCCTTCGCCCGGTCCTGATCGCCGAGCGTGTCTTCCTCTTCGTCTTCGTAGCCGATCGGCTCGACGACAACGTTAATGTTCATTGCGCGCTCGCGGCTGCGGCGGTCTTCGGTTTGGGCACCGATTGCAGCTGGCGCCAGACGTGCGCGCGCAGCTCGGCAAAACGCGGATCGGCACGAACCGTCTCGACGTCGCGGGGCCAGCCGAACGGGATCTCCAGCATCTCTTTGACGCGCGCGGGGCGGGCCTTCATGATCGCAACGCGATCGCCGAGCAAGATCGCTTCGTCGATCGAGTGCGTGACGAACACCATCGTCTTACGCTCCTCAGGCAACTGCATGATGCGCAGCAGTTCTTCTTGCAGCGTCTCGCGCGTCTGCGCGTCGAGCGCCGCAAATGGCTCGTCCATCAACAGCACGGACGGGTTCATTGCGAGCGCACGCACGAGGCCGACGCGCTGCTGCATTCCGCCCGAGAGCTGATAGGGATAACGCTTCTCGAAGCCTTGCAGACCAACAAGGTTGATGTAGTGCATCACGCGCTCCTCGATCTTGGCCGCCGGCGCCCCGGCCATCGCGAGGCCGAACGCGCAGTTTTCAAACACCGTCTTCCACGGCAGTAGACCGAAGTGCTGAAAGACCATCGCGACGCCGTCGGGCGGTCCATCGACGGGCTTGTCGTGAACGGTCAGTTCGCCTTCGCTGATCTCGGTGAGTCCGGCGACGCAGCGCAGGAAGGTCGTTTTACCGCAGCCGCTCGGACCGACGATGCAGAGCACTTCCTGCTCGGCGATTTCAATATTGAGTTCGCGAAACGCGACGACCGCGCCGTCGAGAAAGAGTTTGCTCGCCTTCTTGGCGACGATGACCGGCTTCATCGCATCGCCTCGATGATCCACGGCATCGTTATCTGCTTGTAGATCTCGGGATCGATCCAGCCTTTTGCTTCGCGACCCATGTGACCGCCGTTCGGATTGATCCAGGCGTATTTGGGATTGCCGGATTTGAGCAGCAGATCGATATCGGCAATCGGCACTTGCGTGTCGTGCACGCCGGCGACGATCAGCATCGGCTCGACGCTCGGCTGTTTGAGCCAGCCCTGTTCGACGAGCGAATTGCGCTGCGCCGCTTCGAGGAACTGCTCCGGCGTTTCGACGCCGACATACATTGACGCAAGGGCGGGTCCCCGATCGAACAAATATTCTTTCGTCACAAAGGCCGTATGAAGAAAGGCGGGCTGGAACGCATCGTGCACCGGCGGCGATTGCGCGACGACCGCGCACAGCCGTTCGCGTTCCGTGACGGCGAGTTTCGCGGCCCAGTGCGCGCCGAAGCTTCCCCCGAACACGGCAATCTTCGCCGAGTCGACGTCGGTGCGTTCGCGCAAGTAGTCGATCGCGCGCGAGAACATGCGCTCGGAGCCCGGCGCCAGCGGAACCGGTGCTTCACCGGTGCCCGGTTGATCGAATCCGAAACAGCCGATGCCGTGCGGCAACAGCGAGGCGAACCGCTCGATCATGTCTTCTTTGCGGCTATCGAGGCCGCCGATCGAAATGATCACCGGGACCGGACCTCTCGCCTTCGGCAAGCGCAGATAGCCGACGATTTCGCTGCCTTCGAAGGGAATGCGCACGACTTCGACCTTCGGATCGAGCGATTCCGCCGCGGCGAGAAACGCCGCCATCGCCTTGCCGTACGCGCGTTCCTTGCCGGCCGAGAGCGGAACCGGCCAGCGCGCGAACGAGTAGTAGCGCCAGGCGGCCATGAACTTCTCGCGCGCTTGCGGCGTACCGCGCCCGAGCGCTTCGCCTTCCGTCATATAGCGGTCGCCGATCTGCGACCACGAGGCGGCCCATTCGTCGCGGTCGAGCGACGAGAGACGCGCCAACGCTTCGCGAACCTCGTCCGGCACGAGTCCGGAGAGCGGGTAGGCATTGCGGTCGGCGCGCGCTTGGCACTCCGTCTTTACTTCATCGAGCGTGCGCATCACCGGGAAGAGTTCCGGGCGAACCGCACTGCCGTGCCGTAGGGTCGTATGCTTCAAGCCGACGGGCCTTTCATTTGGGAAAGAACGCGTAAGAACCACGGTGTCGTGACGTTTGCAAAAATGACCGGATCGCGCCACGTTACCGCGTCGCGGCCCATATGTCCGCCGCCCGGATGAATCCAGGCTTCTTTCGGCGTGTCACCCGAGCGTAACCACAGTTCGACATCGGAGATCGGAACCTGCGTGTCGAGCGCTCCGGCGATCACCAGCATCGGCGCCGTCGGCTTCCCGACGAAGCCCTGAGCGACCAGCGAATGCTCGGGCGAGGTCCGTACGTAGCCGGCGTACGTTTCGGCGCCGTCGTAAAGCGACATCATCGCATCGCCCAATTCGAAGAGATATTCGGTGTTGGTGAAGTTGCCGCGTGCAAAGCGCTCGCTGAACGCCTCGTGAATCGGCGGCGCCTGGGCGACGACCCCGACGAGCCGCTCGCGTTCGGTCACAGCGAGTTTGCAAGCCCAATAACCGCCGAAGCTTCCGCCGTAGAGTGCGACCCGCGACGCATCGACGTCCGCGCGATCGACGAGCCAGTCAATAGCGCGCGAGAACATCCGCTCGGCGCCCGGAGCAATCTTGATCGGCGCTTCGCCGGTGCCGGGCATGTCGAAGCAGAGCGAGCCGATGCCGTGCGCCAAGAGCGGCGCGAACCGCTCGGCGAGGTCTTCCTTGCGGCTATCGAGTCCACCGATCGAAACGATCATCGGCGCCTTCGCGACGCCGGGCGGCATCTGCAGATAGCCGACGATCTCGCGCCCCTCGAATGGGATGCGCACGACCTCGAGCGGCAACCGTTTGTCGCGTGCGTAGGCAAGGAACGCGTCGACTGCCTTGCGATACGCGCGCTGCTTGCCGGGCGAGAGCGGCACCGGCCAGCGCGCGAACGAGTACAACCGCCACGCGCGCAAGTGATCGCCCTGCGCGGTGTAGCGGTCGCCGATCGCACTCCAGGCTGCCGCCCATTCGTCGCGATCGGTCGTTGCGATCGCATCGAACGCCGTACGCACGTCGGCCGGATCGAGTCCGATCAGCGGATACGAGCCGCGCTCCGCCCGCGCTAACGCTTCAGCCTTGACCTCGGCGAGCGTGCGGAGGGGTGCCGGCTGAGCGATCGCGGCGTGCTGCAAGGCGGTTGGTTCGGCTAGACTTTTTCGATTTGGTAGAACTCGAGCTCGACCGGCGTTTCACGGCCGAAGATCGAGATGAGCGCGCGAACCTTTTCTTTTTCCGGTTGGATGTCGTCGACGATGCCGGTGAAGTCGAAGAACGGACCCGAGGTGACCTTGATGCGGTCGCCCTTGGCGAAGTCGATCTTGAGCTTGGGCGTCTCGATGCCCATCTGCTTGAGGATCGTCTTTACTTCTTTTTCTTGCAGCGGAACCGGTTTCTCACCCGAGCCCGGCGAGCCGACGAAGCCGGTAACGCCGCTCGTGTTGCGCACGACGTACCAGGACGCATCGTCCATGTCCATCTCGACGAGCACGTAGCCCGGAAAGACTTTCTTCGGGGTGATCTTGCGCTTGCCGTCCTTGAACTCGACTTCGTCTTCCATCGGAACGAGCACGCGGAAAATCTTGTCCTGCATGTTCATCGAGTGGATGCGGCGCTCGAGGTTCGCCTTCACCTTGTTCTCGTAACCCGAGTAGGTGTGGATGACGAACCAGTTCTTGTTCGTTTTGGCCTTGGCCGCGGGCGCCGCGCCTTCGACGGTGTCCACCGCCTCGACGTCTTCGACGGTCTCGGTGTTCTCGACCGTAGTCTGATCCATTAACGCGCTCCGCCCGTGAGAAGACTGAAGATTTCGCCGAATGTTAGATCGACGACGTAGGTGAACACTCCGACCCCTACCACGAGGACGACCGTCAGGATCGTAGCGGCGACCCACTCTTCGCGCGACGGCCACGTGACGCGGCGCATCTCGGATACGATTCCACGGAAAAAGTCTTGCGTCGCGCGCGAGTTCTTCGCACGCACGGCCGTGGTGGCGCCCGGACGAGCCGGCGCCGGACGGTTGGTGGACGTGGCCCGCGCCGGGGTGCCCGGGCCTTTAGGTGTCGATTTCATCGTTTCTCATACCGCAAAAATCTGGCAGGGCGGACAGGACTCGAACCTGCAACCGACGGTTTTGGAGACCGCAACTCTACCAATTGAGCTACCACCCTAGGCTACGCGTCTTATTTGGTTTCCCGGTGGGGCTTGTGACAACGGCAAAAGCGGCAGTACTTGCTCAGCTCGAGCCGGTCGGT
>Ga0182030_10007710_pt1 | contig 22409 bp, 16 predicted proteins | sample 812S3MmetaG_FD_121299 | JGI IMG/M metagenome (GOLD analysis project Ga0182030, IMG submission 121299) | Permafrost microbial communities from Stordalen Mire, Sweden - 812S3M metaG (Illumina Assembly) | ecosystem: Environmental > Terrestrial > Soil > Wetlands > Permafrost | place: Sweden... | reverse complement strand
GGGCAGGGCGAGATCCTTCGATGCTGCTCAGGATGACTGCGAAGCGAGTTATATCGAATGGTGCAAAACGGGGCTGCCGACGGCCCACCCTCCCCCCGCGTGACACACTTCAGGAGCAGTGGCGAGTGACGAGTAACCAATCACAGGCAACGGGCAAGGTCCAAGCGCGGACAAGCGGGCCGCGCCGACTGACAAACACTGGCGTGACACACTATCCCAAATCGGTTATCGGCAGTTTCAGGCGAGAGGGTAAAGCAATTTGCTGAATCCGAAGCTCGCAAATCACAAATCGCTCAGTCACTCCAGGGTCCGATTACATGAGCACTGACAAGTGACAAGTGACGAGAAACAAGATCCAAAGTCCGAAGCCCGATGTCCAGAGAAGAATGCAAATTTTCGTGCCCACATGCCGTATCGAGTGATGAGAAATCGGCAAAGGCAGAGACGACAATGGGAGCAGTGCCGACGGCCAACCCCTCCTCGTGATACACTTCCCTTGATCGGTTATCGGCAGTGCTTGGTGGGAAGATGAACCCATTTGTTGACGTCGAAAATTGCGAAGCGCAAAAGCATGGGCAAGTGACGAGTGCCATGCAAGATTACCGATTTCGGATTTTCTCGATCGAAAATCCTGAATCAAAATGGTCCGATTGCCGGTCAGTCGATAGGGTGAATTCATGTCATTAATGTTGAAGGAAATTCTGGAACAGCCGCAGGCTTTGCGGGCGACGTTTCGAGCCGAGCGGGCGCATGCCCTGGAATTCATGAAGTTCGCGCGCCAACAGGATTTCCGCCTGGTGGTGCTGGTGGCGCGGGGAACTTCCGACAATGCCGCGCGGTTTGGCCGCTACCTGACGGAGATCACTACCGGCATTCCAGCCTCGCTGGCGGCGCCCTCGGTGCATACCTTGTACCGAACCAAGCTGGATTATCGCCAGGCGCTGGTGGTGGGCATTTCGCAATCGGGCGAGGGCACGGACATCAACATGGTGCTGGAGTCCGCCAAGCGCCAAGGCGGCTACACCATCGGCATTACCAACGAAAGGAATTCAACCATGGCCAAGCTGGTGGACGAAGTCTTTCTGGTGCACGCGGGACGGCAGCACTCGGTGGCCGCGACGAAGACTTACACGGGCCAGCTCATGATTTTCTACATGCTCGCCGCGGCCCTGGGCACCGCCACCAGCATGGAGTACGTCAGCGAGATCCCCGACCGCGTCAAGGATACGCTCAAGCTCCTCCCCGAACTGCGCGAACTGGTGGAGCGTTACCGCTACATGAATCATTGCGTGGTGGTGGGGCGTGGCATCAATTACGGCAATGCGTTTGAGTTCTCCCTGAAGCTCATGGAAACGTGCTACGTGATCGCCGAACGGTTTTCCGCGGCGGACTTTGTGCACGGCCCGATCGCCCTCATCGAACACGATTTTCCGGCGTTCGTCTTTATGCCGCCGGGCAAGACGTTCAATAACATGCGCGAACTGACAGGCCGGCTGCGCAAATTGCACGCAGAAGTGGTGGCGATCACGGGGCCAAAAGCGGCCATTCCGTTCGCGACGCGCATCATCCGCGTGCCCGGCGAAATGCCGGAGATCTACTCGCCTATTCCTTACATTGTCCCCGGCCAGATTTTCGCGGCATTGCTGGCAGAAATCAAAGGGCTCGATCCTGACAAACCCCGCTCACTGCGTATTGTGACCCAGACGGTTTAGCCCGGATTACTTGCCACGCTTGTTGATGGTTTTTGAATACTTAATTGGCAGATTCTTCCCATGCCTCGAGCGTGCGAGTGACCTCTCATCCGGTCCCGCCCTGCCGCCCCACCTTCTCCCCAAGGGAGAGGGAGGCGGAATTCCTTCAGGGGGGCTCGATGCTATAAGCGTCTTGTTTCCCGATCCCTCTCGTCATCAATAACTTACCTGCTTAAGTCTCGTTTACCCTCCGCCGTGCCGCCTGCGCGCTCCGTAAATTGCGGGATTACTCAAGTTTAACCCTCGTTTTGCCGAAGGATAATTGCAGAGTTACTGTGCGCGCGTAGGAGGCCGAGCTGTCGCTGGCGCTCAGCCCGACTGAGTTGCGCCGGCCGCGCACATGGGAATTCGACACGAGAAGAAACGCATCGGTGGGTTTTGGAATTATGGCGCCGCACCAAGACATTGCCGATTCTGCGGTGCCAACGATGCACCCTAAGCTGAAGGTCCCGCGAATTTATGGGCGGGGACTATGGAGTGCGGCCCCATACGTCAAAGGGCGCCGTTGCCCGTCCAACTTGCCGGCGGCATTGCCAAGGGAAAGACGCGGGCTGCAATCTGCGAGCAACCTCGCGGGAAGAAATGATGCGGCAAGCGGGCCTGCAATCCCCGGCATTTCGCGCCAGCAGGTTTCTCCGATCCAAGGCAGGGCGAATCGTCACCGTCTCGGCGGCAGGCGTGCCCTAAATAAGGAGCAGGATGGCCACCACCATACCCACCCATAGTCAGCCTGTCGGTTTCTCGCAAAATCCGGCGCCGATGGGGCCGCCCGAAACGGCATATGCACACCCTTACAGCGTCGCATCCCGCGGCGACGGCGGAGAAGCCCTAGCCCACCAGCATTCTCTGTTGGTGGAGGTCAGCGCCGCGCTGGCCGGCGCGCTCGATGTGGAATCGGTTCTGGGCCCAATCCTGTCTCGTTTGGTTGACCATGAGCGGCTCAGCCACGCGCGCATCTATCGATGGGATGAATCGGCGGGGGAGCTTCAGCAGGTGGCGTGGGGGGGAAGGAATGGGGTCGCTCGGCGGGTGGTTTCCTTTCAGGAGCCAACCCTTCTGGCCTGGGCGATCCGTCAAAAGGAGGCGGTTTACGTTCCGCGGGTCGATAAGGACTCGCGTTGTCAGGGCTTCGGCGCTGAGGAAGAATGCGTCTACGCCGTTCCCTTGCAGACCCGCACGCGCGTTCTGGGAGTTCTCGAGGTGGCGTCCGCCCAACCGGATGGCATGCGCTCGGCAACCCGCCAGTTGATTGACCAGATTGCCACGCAGGCAGCTCTGGCGCTTGAGCGCAGTGAGCTTTACCAGCAACAGCACGTCTCAGAGGAGCGCTTCCGCTCGATTTTTGAACAGGTTTACCTCGGGGTCGAGCTTGCGAGCCTGGACGGGCGGTTCACCACCGTCAACCCCGCCTTCGCGCGCCTGCTGGGCTATACCTGCGAGGAGTTGCAGGGGAAACACTTCACGGAAATCACCCATCCGCATGACGCTGCGGAAAAGCGAAACCAGGTGCAAACACTGCTCGAAAACGGGACGGGGCAGGTCAGTTTGGAGATGCGCTACCTGCGCAAGTCCGGCGAATCGGTTTGGTGCGCGACCAACATTTCCCTTCTCCACGACGCGGCGGGCCGTCCCGCCTATTTTCTGGGGATGGTGCAGGACATCGATGAACGCAAGAAGGCGGAAGAGGATCGCACCCGGTTGCAGCAACAGCTTTTTCAGGCGCAGAAAATGGAGGCCTTGGGAACCCTGGCGGGTGGCATTGCCCACGACTTTAATAACCTGCTGAGCGTCATGCTGGGTTTCGCCTCTCTGGCTCGCCAGCGCCTGAGTTCTGACGATCCCTTGCAAGATTCCATGGGCATGATCGAGGAGTCGGCCCAGCGCGCTGCGGACCTGACGCGCCAACTCCTGGGCTTCGCTCGCCCTGAGCACCAGCAAGAAAAGGCGGTATGCGTCGGCCAGGTCATGGATCGTGTGCGGCGCATGGTGGCGCGGACCTTCGATCGAAATATCACCCTTGCCATCCACAAGGGGAGCGAACCTCTGTGGGTTACGGCGGAGCCGAGTTACCTCGAACAGGCCCTGCTGAACATGTGCATCAACGCCCGCGACGCGATGCCGCAAGGGGGGACGCTGACTCTCGAAGCGGGCGCCGTCACGCGCGAAGCCCAGCCACCGGGCCTTTGCGCAACTTGTGCTCCGGGGCGCTATGCCAGCATTTCCGTCCAGGACACGGGGGCGGGAATCGCACCCGAAACCTTGCCCAGGGTATTTGACCCGTTCTTCACCACGAAAGCGCCGGACCGCGGCACGGGGCTGGGTCTCGCCATGGTTTACGGATTCGTCAAGAGTCACGACGGGTTCGTAAAGGTGAAAAGCGAGCCGGGCCACGGTGCTCGTTTTACCATCTCCCTTCCCCTGATTCCTGCACCCGCGGCGCCGACGGGACCCGACCGATTAGGACCCCTACAGCCCGGCAGGGGAACCGTACTGGTGGTGGACGACGAACCGCTTGTCCGGGCATTCGCGTCCGAAGGATTGAAAGGGCTCGGCTACCAGGTTTTGGTGGCGGAAAACGGGAAGCAGGCCCTCCAGATGTACGAGCTGCATCGTAAGGAAATCGACGGCGTGCTGCTGGACCTGATCATGCCGGAACTAAGCGGCCTGGAGACCTACCGCCGGATGTGCGCGGTGGATCCCCTGGTGCGAGTGGTCTTCGCTTCTGGCTATAGCACCGGCGAGATTCTGCGCAACGCGCCTGACGCGCGCTCGGCGGCATTCATCGGAAAGCCTTATACGCTCGAAGGGCTTTCCATCGCACTTCGCAAGGCGGGGATGGACCAACCGCATTGCGGATGACATTTCGGCTCGGGAACCGGAAGGCCGCGTGGCAGTTCCCTAGCCGGAGAGATTGGAAAGGATCTCTTCCATGAGGATCTTGGTGGCGGAAGACCAATCGGTATCTCGGCATATCCTGGTAGCGAACTTGTGTAAGTGGGGCTATGACGTGACGGCGGTGGAAGATGGAACACGAGCGTGGGAGGCCTTGCAGGCGGAAGAAGCGCCGCAATTGGCGGTTCTGGATTGGCTCATGCCGGGCATGGATGGAATCGAGATCTGCCGCCAGATCCGCCAAGGCCCGCGGGCGCGGCCGGTTTATCTGATCCTTTTAACCGCGCGGCGAGGCCAGGAAGACAAAATCCAGGGCCTTCAGGCCGGGGCCGACGATTACATCACCAAGCCCTTTAACCGTGAGGAGCTGCGCGCGCGCGTGCAAGTGGGAATCCGCGTCCTGGGGCTCCAGGGGGCTTTGGCGCAGCGCGTCCGGGAATTGGAAGAGGCCCTTTCGCGTGTCAAAACGCTCCAAGGACTGCTGCCGATTTGTTCCTATTGCAAGAAAATCCGCAACGATCGCAATTACTGGCAACAGGTCGAAGGATACATCAGCGACCATTCCGAAGCTCAGTTCAGCCATGGAATTTGTCCGGAATGCTATGCGCGGTTCGTCCAACCGGAGCTTGATCGTTTGCACGTTCAAACCGAGAAGACGCTGTGAACACACAGATGATAACTCCGGCGATGGTGATTTTAGGGCTTCTCGGGTTGCTTGCCTTTTTCATGATGTATCGAAAGGGGGCAGGAGGTCAGGCCGCCGTCGTCCGCGAGTGGCTCCGGCGCGAGGCGTCGCGGTCCCGGCAATATCGCGGGCTTTTCGAAAGCGCCAATGATGCCATCCTCATTCACGAGGCGCAAAGCGGAATCATCCTGGACTGCAATCGCCAGGCCTGCGAACTGTATGGGTGCGATCGCAATGCCCTGGTGGGTACCAACCTGAAGACCCTTACGAAGGATATAGGCCGCTACGAAGAGGAGCTTCGCAGCGTCCAGGAGGGCAAGAGTTGCTCCGGTTTCACTACCGTCCACTCCCGCAAGGACGGTCGTCCCAGAAGGATCCTGGTAAGCTTGTCCGCTGTCGAGTATGCAGGCAAAACGGCGGTCCTGAGTTTCAACCGGGATGTCACCGAACAGGAGGTGGTGGCCGAGACCCTCCACCGGCGCAGTGCGATTCTGGAGGCAGTCAGCTTTGCTGCCGAAAAGCTCCTTTCCGGAGGTAACTGGGAAGAGAATATTCAGTCCGTCTTAGAGCGGTTGGGAGAGTCCATGTCCGTGAGCCGGGCTTATATGTTCGAGAACCATCCCGGCTCGGAGGGCGATCTGCTGACGAGCCAGCGGTACGAGTGGGCGGCGCCGGGGATCACCCCCCAAATTGACAATCCAGAGCTCCAAAACTTCTCCTGGAAGAAAAACAACCTGCAAGAGTGGATGGGCGAATTGAGCCGAGGGGAAATTGGCCAAGGGGTGATCGCCGACCTTCCGGAATTGGCCCGCCGGCATCTGGAAGGGCAGGAAATCAAATCCCTTATTGCTGTTCCCATCTTTGTGGGTGAATCGTGGTGGGGCTTTATCGGGTTTGACGACTGTCTGAAAGCGCGCCAGTGGTCGAGCGTGGAAACGGAGGCCCTACGCGCGGCAGCGAGGACGCTGGGCGCCGCTCTGCAACGCAAAGAGGCTGACGAGACCCTACGCAAGGCCAACGAGTTGATCAGGGCCGTGGTGCAGCACTCCCCTGTAGCCATTGCGGTTCTGGACGCCAATAGTGTTGTCCGCATGTGGAACCCTGCGGCGGAAGGGCTGTTTGGCTGGAGCGAAGCGGAGGTCCTGGGTGGGCGCCTTCCCACTGTTTCGGCTGAGGGCCGGGAAATTCACCAGTCGATTTCAGCGGGCGCAATGCGGGGCCAAACCATCTCGAATGTGGAACTGCGTCGCAAGCGGAAGGACGGTTCCTGGCTTGATATTCAAGTTTTGAACGCCCCGATTTTCGATGCTCACGGCCAGATTGTCGGCCACCTGAGGGTCATGAACGACACTACCGAGCGCAAGCAGGCAGAGGAAAAGCTAAAGCGTTACGCGGCGGAACTGGAGGCCGCCCGCGACGGGCAAGAGCAGAACACTCGCGATCTCACCCAGGCCCTGGATGCCTTGGGCAATGCCAAGGTGCAGGCGGAGGCCGCCAGCCAGGCGAAAAGCGAGTTCTTGGCCAATATGAGCCATGAAATTCGTACGCCCTTAAATGGCGTTCTCGGTATGAGTGAACTTCTCCTCGACACACCCCTCTCCGCGGAGCAATCCGAGTATCTCACCATGCTGAAGTTATCCACGGACACCTTGCTCACCTTGGTGAACGACATCCTGGATTTCTCCAAGATCGAGGGCCGGAAGATAATCTTGGATGCAATCGAGTTCAAACTGCCTGAGAGCCTTGGCGATACTTTGAAATCACTCGCCGTCCGTGCCTCCCAGAAGGGGCTGGAGGTGGCTTATTCCCTTTCGCCCCAGGTGCCCGAGTACTTGATTGGGGATCCTGGCAGGCTTCGTCAAATCATCCTCAACCTGGTGGGAAACGCCATTAAATTCACGGAAAAAGGTGAGGTGGTGGTCCGGGTTGAGGTGGATTCTCAGAGCGAAGACACTGCGGCGCTGCACTTTTCTGTTCGCGATACCGGGATTGGAATCCCACCCGATAAGCGACAGATCATTTTTGGCCCCTTTGAGCAGGCAGACGCCTCATCGACTCGCCGGTACGGGGGCACCGGGCTGGGCTTGGCAATCACTTCGCACCTGGTAAATTTGATGGGAGGGCGAATCTGGGTGGAAAGCGCTCCGGGCCAAGGCAGTAATTTCCACTTTACCGGGCGGTTCGGTTTGGGTCGCAGGCCTGGCGCCGCGCGTTGGGCGGAATTTCCCCGGCTCAGAAACCTTCCGGCCTTGGTGGTGGACGATAACTCAACCAACCGTCACATCCTTGTGGAGGTGTTGAGGTGCTGGAAGATGGTACCCTCGGAGGCAGATGGAGGGCGGCGCGCGCTGGCGCTTCTGGAGCAAAGCAAGCGAGCCCGAAACCCCTATGCGGTTATCCTGCTCGATTCGCAAATGCCGGACATGGAAGGATTCACCGTGGCCGAATTCGTCAAGCGCGATCCGGAGCTTGCCGGCGCGGTAATCCTGCTCCTGACGTCGGGAGGCCAGCCTGGAGACGCGGCACGCTGCCGGCAGTTGGGCATCTCGGCCTATCTGACGAAGCCGGTGAAGCAGTCTGAGCTCTTAGAGGCAGTTCTCTTGGCATTGGGTGCCCCTTCTGGACACTCCCCCCAGCCGCTCGTCACCCGCCATTTCCTGCAGGAAGAGCGGATGAAGCTGCACATTTTGCTGGCTGAAGACAACCCCGTAAACCAGGCGTTGGTCATGCGTGTTCTGGAAAAGCGCGGGCACACGGTCGAGGTAGTGGGAAACGGAAAGAAGGCGTTGGAATTTTTGGAAGGAGCCGCCCCAACCCGGTTCGACTTGATCCTGATGGACATGCTTATGCCCGAGATGAATGGAGAGGAGTGCGTCGCTCGAATCCGGGCGAAAGAGAAGGGCTCCACATCCCGGATTCCTATTATCGCCTTGACGGCCCATGCGATGAATGGGGACCGTGAGCGTTTCCTGGCAATCGGCGTGGATGGGTACCTCCCTAAACCCGTCCGGGCACAGCAACTCCTTGAGACCATTGAGGGGCTCCTCCCCATACCTGCCGGGCCCGTGGCCAGCCATCCTCCTGACAACCGCCGGGAAAATGTGCTCGACCGGCATCAAGTGTTGGCACGTTTCGGACGGGACAAGTTGTTGCTAGGGAATCTGATTAGCGCCTACTTTGATGATTACCCCAAGTTGATTGCGGCCGCTCGGGACGCCGCGGCACGCCAAGATCGGGTTGAGTTGCAGCGTGCCATTCAAGTTTTGGGCAACAATCTCGCGCTTTTTTCGGCGCGGGCGGCATGTCAAGCCGCGGATCTGGCAGAACTGGCTGGGCGTGCCCAGAGTCTGGAGCATGTCGGTGAGGCTTTGGCGCATCTGGAAGAGGAGTTGGAGCGCCTTCAGCCGGCCCTGGCAAATCTCGGAAAAGAGGTAACCCCGTGAAAGTTCTCATCGCTGAAGATGACTCCATTTCCCGCCGTATGCTGGAGGCGTTCCTGGTGAAATGGGGTTTCGAGGTTATGGTGGCCAAGGAGGGAGAAGCGGCTTGGGGAATCTTGCAAGGGAACGACGCTCCCCGGCTGGCCGTCCTCGATTGGATGATGCCGGGCCGAGACGGCATCGACATCTGCCGGAGCATCCGGCAGCGGAAGGGTCGGCCTTACATCTACATCCTTCTGCTGACGGCCCGAGGCCAGAAGCAAGACATGGTGGAAGGGCTGGAGGCGGGTGCCGACGACTATGTTACCAAGCCTTTCGATCCTTGCGAACTGCGGGCCCGCCTTCGGGCTGGCCGGCGCATCGTGGAGCTTCAGGAACAACTCCTTCAGGCGCGTGAGGCCTTGCGCGACCAAGCCAGCCGCGACCCCCTCACGGACCTTTGGAACCATGGAACCATTCTCGCCATCTTGCGGAAGGAAGTTGCCCGCGCTTTCCGCACCCAAGGTCCCATTGCCGTTGCCATGGTAGACGTAGATCGATTCAAAGCTATCAACGATACTTACGGCCACCCGGCGGGGGACGCCGTCCTGCGGGAAGCCTCCCGCCGGCTGCGAGGTGCCATGAGAACCTATGATTCCCTGGGCCGTTACGGAGGAGATGAGTTCCTGGCGGTGGTCCCGGGGTGCGACCCGGAAGCAGCCGCCCGCTTTGCCGAGAGCTTTCGCGCCCGCATCGACCGCAAAGCCATAGAAACTCCAGAAGGTCTGATCCCGGTAACCCTTAGCCTGGGCGTGGTGGCGCTCGAAAACCTCAACGATATGAAGTCTGAGGCGCTTGTCCGCGTCGCCGATGCCGCACTTTATCGAGCCAAAATCGCGGGAAGGAACCGCGTGGCGTTGGCTACCGCCCAAGACGTCGAGAATGAGGCGTTAAAGCATCACGAGGATGGAGAGCCGCAGGGTCCTGGCGAGTCTCTCACGGACCTCCCCGCTCTGCACCCACCGATTTGATCAAATGGCGGGCTCAATCGGGTGCAGAGCTCATCAGCGACCAAAGCTACCGAGAAGTGCCCCCTTCGACATTTTGGCCGGCATGAGCCCCTCTTTTCAGGGGGAAAAACCACTTTCATTTCCAACCCAAAAGTTGTACTCTCTGGCCGCTTGGCGCGACTCTTCAATGCTCGCGAAGAACATATAACACAAACCAGTGGCTCGATATGGACCACTTAGAACATTTGGGGATTATCTATACAAGTTTTATGCAGAACCATATATGTGTTTATGAGTAGGATGGAGAAGAACTCATGCAACGGATAGTGTCGCGACTCATGCTGGGTCTCATACTCGTTTGCAGCTTGTTGGCACCCGCAGGTTTTGCCGTGGCGCCCCCGCAGACCGGGAACGCGGCCTTGCCGCAAGTTCAGGCCCAGATTGCCACACTCGAACAGCACGTGGCGGACGCCCGTAGCGCCGGGGATAATGCCTGGATGCTTGTGTGCGCCGCCCTGGTTCTGATGATGACAGGCCCGGGCTTGGCCCTTTTCTATGCCGGATTGGTGCGCAAGAAGAATGTGCTGGCTACCATGATGCAGAGCTTTATTCTTATGGCGGTGGTTACTGTCCTGTGGGCCTTCTTCGGTTACAGCCTCGTCTTCCATGGAGGCAATCGGCTCATCGGGAGCCTCGGTTACCTGTTCCTGCAGGGAGTGGGCGCCGCTCCCGACCCCGACTATGCCGGAACAATTCCCCAGCAAACCTTTATGGTCTATCAACTCATGTTCGCCATCATCACCCCCGCCTTGATCACCGGCGCGTTCGCAGAACGGATGAAATTCAAAGCCATGCTGCTCTTCATGGTGCTCTGGTCCATCATCGTTTATGATCCCATGGCGCACATGGTTTGGGGCAAAGGCGGCCTGTTGAACGCCTCCTTGGGCGGGGCAATTCCCACCCTGGATTTCGCCGGCGGCACGGTGGTGCATGTGACTTCCGGCGTTTCAGCTCTCGTGTGCGCGCTGTATCTGGGGAAACGCCTGGGATTCCCGAAGGAAGCCATTCCCCCGCACAGCGTGGTATTGAGCGTCATCGGCGCTTGTTTGCTCTGGGTGGGATGGTTTGGCTTCAACGCCGGCAGCGCCCTGGCGGCGGGGAGCCTGGCCACCAGTGCTTTCGTGGCCACACACTTCGGCGCGGCCGCGGCGGCGCTCGGTTGGTCCGCAGCGGAGTGGTTTAACAATGGCAAGGTCAGCGTCTTGGGGGCAATCTCCGGCGCCGTCGCCGGTCTTGTGGCCATTACACCCGCTGCCGGTTTCGTGGGACCGATGTCCGCCCTGGCGATCGGCGCCCTCGCAGGGGTGTTTTGCTACCTGATGGTTACGCGCGTCAAAAGCAAGCTCGGTTATGATGATTCGTTGGATGCTTTTGGTGTCCACGGCGCGGGTGGCACGCTGGGCGCGATCCTGACCGGTGTCTTTGCGGCCAAAGCAATCAATCCCATCTTTCGGAACGCGCAGGGGACGGCAACGGCGGTGGGGCTGATCGATGGCCATGCTACTCAAGTGCTCAACCAGTTGGTGGGAGTCGCCATCGCGTGGGGGTTGGGCGTGGTAGGAACGCTCGCGATTCTCAAGGTCGTGGATTGGGCCGTCGGCCTGCGAGTCACAGAGGAGCAGGAAATTCAAGGCCTGGATTTGTCTCAACACGGGGAAGAAGGTTACAATCTAGAGGTATAAGGAAATTCGGCAGACGGCATACGGTAGACAGGGACGAGCCTTGGTGTGGTGGCCCGGTATACCCTATGCTATCTACCGTCTGCTGACTCCATTGAGGATAATTCGCTATGAAAAAAATTGAAGCCATCGTGCAGCCCTCGCGATTCGATGCGGTGAAGAGCGCGCTCCAGGAGGTTGGGGTGGAAGGCATGACGGTCTCCGAGGTGCGCGGCCATGGCAGGCAAAAAGGGCACACCGAAGTCTACCGGGGGAGTGAGTATACCGTGGATCTTCTGCCCAAGATAAAAGTCGAGATGGTGGTTTCTGATGCCCTCAAGGATTCGGCTGTGCAAGCCATTTTGCGGGCGGCCAAAACCGGGAAGATCGGTGACGGCAAGATTTTCGTGACCACCGTGGATGAGGCCATCCGCATTCGCAACGAAGACCGCGGCGAAACCGCATTGTAAACGGGGGGGAGCGTGGTCGGACGAAAGGTTAATGGGTAAAGGATAAAAGCTAAACACCAACACCGTCTTACTCTTTACCCCTTACCCTTGGCAATTTACCCTTACAGCGGGCACGGATAATCCCTTATGTCGTTACCTCCAACGCCCGCCCCTGGCCCCCCCGCCCTTTCGGTCCTGGCGGCTTATTACGCCGCGGAATCCCAGCGAATACAACAAAACTTCGAAGCGACGAATGCGGGGGTCGCCGTTTTAAGTGCACGGTCGGATCTGGTGGACAGCCTCGCGATCCGGCTCTATCAAGAGTTCATCGCGAAAGACCCCAATGATCCCCGTCACCTTTGTTTACTGGCACTGGGGGGTTACGGCAGGCGGGAACTGTTTCCCCATTCGGACATTGACCTGCTCTTTCTGACCGAGGATGGAAGCGCGCAATCCCTGTACCGCGACGCCATCGCCACCCTTCTGCGCATGCTCTGGGACCTGAGAATGCGCGTGGGAAACAGCACCCACACCTTGGCGGAGTGCGGACGTCTCTATCGCGACAACCTGGAATTCAACGTTTCCTTGCTGGACATCCGGTACCTGGCCGGAGACGCGGACCTTTATACCCGCCTTCGTTGCTCGGTTGTCCCCCACATGGTGGCGCGGGACCGCCCAGACCTGGTGCGCAATCTGGTGGAACTGACGGGCCAGCGTCATGCCAAGCACGGCAACACCATTTTCCATCTTGAGCCCAACCTCAAAGATACCCCGGGCTGTCTACGCGACTTTCACGTCTGCCGTTGGCTCGCCCGCATTGAGGAGCTGGAAAAAAACGGAGGGTGGACGCCGCCGGAACAACTTTGGCCAGAGCGGGATCGCCCCGCCGCCCAGCGGGCTTTTGATTTTCTCGCCGACGCTCGTTGCTTCCTTCACTACCATTATGGAAGAGATGATAACCGGTTGAGTTACGACGCCCAGGCGCAAGCCGCGGCCCGTGGCATGGGGGTGGAGCCAGCGGTGGGACTGGCCCCCGCGGATTGGATGCGCACCTATTTCCGGCAAGCGCGGGCGATCGACCAACTGACGGCCCAGCTCATTGATGAATCCGCCCCCGCACGCTCTGCCCTGTACGCACTTTACCAGGACTGGCGGTCGCGCTTGTCGAACGCCGATTTTTCGGTGGTTCGGGGTCGCATCTTTGCCCGGCACCCTTCCGCCTTTGCCAATGATCCTCTCCTCCTTTTGGACCTGTTTGAGATGGTGGCCCGGCACGGGCTCCCGCTGAGCCGCGAAACGGAAAAGCTGGTGGAGTCAAAGGTCGAGTTTGCCGGCACAGAAGCGCTACGTCCGCGGCAACTCTGGCAACATTTTCAACGCATCCTGGTTCAGCCTTACGCCGCTGAGGCGTTGCGCAACATGCACCGCCTGGGCTTGCTTACCCGGCTGTTTCCCGAATTCCGAGCGATTGATTCCCTGGTGATCCGCGACTACTACCATCGGTACACTGTCGATGAGCACTCCTTTATGACCCTGGAAAACCTCCATCGGCTTCTCCGGGAAAAAGCAACGTCTACGCGCCGGGAGATGTCTGAGGTGGAACGGGCTTGGGAAAGAAAATTCGCAGAGATTCTTGCGGAAGTCGAGCAACCGGAACTCCTCTATCTCACCCTGCTCTTTCACGATGTGGGCAAGGGGTTTCCCGAAATTGACGATCACATTAAAGGAAGCCTGCAAGCGCTGGAGCGAATTCAGGCGCGGTTGGAGCTTCCGGAAGATGGCTGGCAAACCGTTCAGTTCCTAATCGCCCGGCACTTGGAGATGTCGGCGGCGTCCCAGCGGCGGGATGTATTTGACCCGGAAACGGTGCGCGACTTTGCCAAGGTCGTGGTCACCTTGGAGCGCCTGAAGATGCTTTGTCTGCTCACTTATGCCGATATCTGCGCCGTCAATCCGGAAGCGATGACGCCGTGGAAGGCCGAACTTCTGTGGCAGCTTTACGCCGCGACTGCCAATTACCTGGCGCGGAGCGTGGATGACGAAAGGTTGCGCATCACCGGGGCATCCTCAGGGGAAATGGCAAGAATTCTCGCCGTGATGGGGACTCCCGCCAGCGCTGAGGACCTGCACTATTTCCTGGAAGGATTCCCGCGGCGCTACACCGCTACGCACACCCCGGAGCAAATCGCCGGGCACCTTGGACTGGCTCGTCGCTTGGCGGCCAAACCGATCGGGGTCGAGCTGCATGCGCGCAACGGTCATTTCGAGCTGACCGTTGTCACCGCCGACAGGCCCTACCTGTTTGCTTCCATCACCGGAACTCTTGCTGCCTGGGGAATGAGCATCGTCAAGGCCGATGCTTTCGCCAATGCCGCCGGCATAATTCTGGACACTTTCAGGTTCATCGATCTTCACCGCACCCTCGAGCTCAATCCTTCGGAAAAAGACCGGTTCAGGAAAAACCTTATCGATGTTCTTAATGGGAAGCTGGAACTGGAAAAACTCCTGAGTGCCAGGGCGCGCGCAGAAGCCGAGTCGCAGCCAAAGGTCGAGATAACGACGCGCGTGCGGTTTGACAGCGAGGGCTCTTCTCACAGCACGCTCCTCGAACTTATCGCTCAGGACCGGCCCGGCCTGCTCTTTGACGTCAGCTCGGTTCTTGCTGATCAGGGTTGCAATATTGAGGTCGCCTTGATTGACACGGAAGGACAACGCGCCATTGACGTATTCTACTTGACTTGCCATGGCGCCAAGCTCGATCCCATGACCCAAGAGGCAGTGGGCAACGCTTTGCGGCAGCGGTTGTGATCGGCGGCTGGCGTTAGGTTCAAGGGGTATAGTAGCGCTGAGCTTTAGCTCAGAACGTGCCGACCTAAAGGCCGGCGCTATACCGGCTTATTCCCCCCATGGAATCGGCCAAAACCGCGGGCAAGCATCAGTGACATGATCAGGATACCAGCACCAAGCGCAAGCATATCCACGGTGTTGTGAAGACTAAAGCTGCCGACGCGGCAGACCAGCAGGTAACCAACCACGAGGTTCAAGAAGCCCCAAAGGACATTGACCGTCGAGGAGGACAAGCCTTCTCCGGGTGGCGACGCGAAGGGGCTCTGGAAAGCGCGCCCCGAAACGCCATTGCCAAGATGGGGCAGCGTATTGGCAAGGAATGCGCCCCCGAAGAAGTACGCCACATAGTGGTACCAGCTCATCGTTGCTCCCTTCTGGCTGTCAAATTCCGAAGAAATATACAGCAATCAGGAGTTTATATGCACCAACGTCACGCGATAGGGGTTTTTACCGGCTTCACTTCGAACAGGCGGCGCGGATGCTCCCGGACGATGCGCTCCAATCCAAACCGGGCTTGCTCCGAACCTTCTTCCTGGAGCTGCTGGAAAGATCGCGTGTTGGTACTGGAGCAGCGGGGACAAGGGTACATCATACGGCCCAGAAAATTCTCACCCGGCGTATTTTGAAAGAAGAGTGAACGCATCGGATCGTGGTTTGTTTGCATTAGACACGCGTGGCAAATGAACCAATGATTCCGGTTGATCCTCTTCAAATAGCCCAGGACACCCATGAAATGTAGTCCCCCCCGCCCTTCTGTGATTATCTTCGGATAGAAGAATGTTTCAAGAGAGGTTCTGGCGTTCTGATGCCGGCGTGATGCCAGGACCGAGATTTACGCGAGAAGCTTTTTTACGACGTTGCCCGAAATATCCGTGAGCCGGAAATCCCGGCCCTGAAATTTATAAGTCAGTTTGGTGTGATCCATACCCATGAGGTTGAGGATGGTGGCGTGCATGTCGTGAATGTCGATGGGGTCCTCGACGACGTTGTAACCCAGTTCGTCAGTCTGTCCGAGAGTGGTGCCGGGCTTGATGCCTCCCCCGGCCAGCCACATCGAGAAGGCGCGTGGGTGGTGATCGCGCCCGAGAAACTTCGATTGGTTACGTGCTTCATTCATGGGCGTGCGCCCAAATTCCCCACCCCATACCACGATTGTGGAATCAAGCAGGCCGCGTTGTTTAAGGTCCTTGACGAGGGCGGCGGACGCTTGGTCAGTTTCCTGGCATAGTCTCGGCAGGCCATGAACAATGTCCTCGTGGGCGGAGGTCCCGTGGGTGTCCCAGCCGCGGTGATAGAGTTGCACAAACCTCACGCCGCGCTCCACCAACCGCCGCGCCAACAGGCAATTGTTGGCAAAGGATTTCTTGCCCGGCTCCGTGCCATACATTTTGTGGATGTGCTCGGGCTCCTGGGAAATGTCCGCCAGGTCCGGAACGCTGGTCTGCATCTTGTACGCCATTTCGTAGGAGGCGACGCGTGTGGCAATTTCCGGATCGTTCGCGGTTTTCAAATTCATCTGATCGAGATCTCTCATCACATCCAGTGATTCGCGGCGCTGTTCGGCTGAAACGCCGTCGGGATTGGTTAGGTAAAGCACCGGGTCGCCCTGGGAGCGGAATTCAACTCCCTGATAAACCGAGGGGAGGAATCCGCTTCCCCAACAGGACTTGCCGCCGTCGGGCTGGTTTTCGCCGGAAAGCAACACCACAAACCCTGGCAGGTCGGAGCACTCACTTCCCAGGCCGTAGGTAAGCCACGAACCCATGCTGGGACGTCCGATAATCTGGAAACCGCAGTTCATGTAGATTTGTGCGGGGGCGTGATTGAATTGTGTGGTGCTGATCGATTTCACAATGGCAATGTCGTCGGCAACTTCCTGCAGGTGGGGTAGAATTTCCGAGATTTCCGCGCCGCATTTGCCGCTCTTGGGGAAGTTGTATGGCGAGCCCAGCAGGCGCGGCACCCCTTTGATAAAGGCGAAGCGCTGCCCTTTCATAAACTCCTGGGGAATGAGTTGGCCGTTGTACTGTTGCAGCTTGGGCTTGTAGTCGAGCATATCCAGGTGCGAAGGCGCCCCCGCCATGAAAAGATAAATAACGCTTTTGGCCTTGGCGGGAAACATGGACGGCTTAGGGGCCAACGGATTAGGCTCGGGCGTGGGCATACTTGGCGGCCCAGCCGCCGCGGCAAAGAGGTCACCACGTAAAAGGAGAGACAGGGCGGTGGCGCCGACGCCGATTCCTGCTTGCTTGAAGAAATACCGGCGCGTAAAGGCTTTTGCCAGCCCTTCCGGGTCGTGCGGAAATCTGTAGGGCATCGATTATTCCTTTGTTATCGCTTCATCCAAATTGAGAAGGACATTTGAAAGCATGGTCCATGCCGCGACCTCCGGCAGGTTTGCTGGCGGTCCGTTGTACCCTTTGGCGACCAAGGCCGCGGCCTTCGCGTCATTTTGGAAATACGCCGCCTCCCGGTTGTAATACGTGAGGAGGCGTTCGAGTTCCGGCCGGGTGGGGCGCCGCGTCAAGCAACGGCGGAACCCGTAAGTGGCCCGTGCCGCAGCGTCAGGTCCGCCATCTTGCAGGATCTTGCGGCCCAAGGCCTGCGCCGCGACAAAAAACGCAGGGTCATTGAGCGTCGTCAAGGCTTGGAGCGGCGTGTTGGTGCGCACGCGCCGCACCGTGCAAAACTCACGTGTGGGGGCGTCGAACGTGGTCCAACTGGGGTAAGGTGAGGTGCGCCGGATGAACGTGTAAAGAGAGCGGCGGTAGTGATCCTCCCCCTCGCTCTCCACCCATTTATCATCGTTGTAAGGCCGGTCCCAAATCCCCTCGGGTTGGTAAGGGAAAACGCTGGGGCCGCCAATCTTGGGGCTTAGCAAACCGCTCTCCGCCAGCGCGGCGTCGCGGACCATTTCCGCCGGCACGCGGAAGCGGGGGCCCCGCGCCAGCAGCAGGTTGTAGGGATCCTTTTCCTCAAGTTCCGGAGTGGCGTTGGAGGATTGCCGGTAGGTGGCGGAGGTCACGATCAGCCGCAACATTTTCTTCAAGCTCCAGCCGCCGCGCATAAATTCCGTTGCCATCCAATCCAAAAGTAACGGGTGCGTGGGAGGCGCGCCTTGCGTTCCAAAATCTTCGCTGGTCTCCACAATGCCGCGCCCAAACAACTGTTCCCAGTAGCGATTCACCGTGACGCGCGCGGTGAGCGGGTTATTTTCCGATACGAGCCAGTTGGCCAAGCCCAGACGGTTGGGCATTTGATCGTCGGGCATGGGATTGAGGATGAAAGGAACTCCCGCGCACACCTTGTCCCCAAGGCTCAGAAAGGCGCCGCGGATGTGAAGGTTCGTGCAGGACCGCTCGAAGGAATTTTCTTCATCCATAACCAGAGTCGTGGCGATGCCAAGCTTGGAATCCTCGTCCTCGATCGCCTTCTTTTTATCGCGCACCGGCTGTAGCAGCGGGGCAATGGCCCGATACGCGGCGGCGAGATCAGTGGCTTGTTTTTCCGTGCGCTGCGCGGAGGAAAGGTCCAGCACATTGCGAAGGCGCGCGGGCACGCTGACCACAATGCGTGGATCGGCCATGGTCGTGACGGAAATCCGGAAGCGGCCTATTCCACATAGGGAAAACGCCATGTCGTGCTTCATGCGAATGGTCAGAACGGTGCCGCCGGCGAATCCAAAGGGCTTGTCAGGAATAAGAATTCCCCGGCGGACGGTGGTCGATTTGTCGTCGGAGGTCTCAATGCCCCAACCCTTGGGCCGCGGCTTGTCGTTAACGAGGTTGTCGAGACGGTATTGCGACTGAGATTCGTCCGCGGCCGCCTCTTTGAAAACGATTTTCTGGAGGCTCGTGGGCTTTTCCGCGGGAGCAGCTTGCACTTCGAAGTCACTCAAGAAAAAATTCCCGTCAGGGTCGCGCCCCGGCCCCCCCGCCGGCAGGCTGGGGTCACTCATCACTTCCAGGCGCACGCCGGTAATTCCCGTCACGCTTGTGCTGGTCGAGATTTCATAAGAGTCAGCGGCGGGATTCTTTCCGCCCGCCAGAATCGATCCGTCCGGCAGAAGTTTGAGGGTGGCGCCACCCTGCGACGCGTAATGGCTGGGTTGAAGGACGGTCCATTTCGCCTCCGCCGCTTTGATGTCCTGTTCCCACTGCGCTTGGGCGGAAGCCAGGGCTGGAGTGGGTGTGTCCAACACGGCCTGGAGGTTGGCGATTTCCGCGCGCAATTCTTTACTTTTGGCAGTTTGCTCGCGGGTAGGCAGCTCAAGAGTGGCTTCGCGCGCCCACGGACCGTCTGTGGTGCGGTCGACTTTGTACCGCTCACTGGCAAAGAAAGCCAGGAAGCGGTAGTAATCCTTTTGAGTGAAGGGATCAAACTTGTGGTTATGGCATTCGGCGCAAGCCAGGGTGCTCCCCAACCAGACGGTGGCGGTGGTATTTACCCGGTCCACTTGGGCGTACCAGTAGTACTCTTCCGGATCGACGCCACCTTCCATGTTGATCATGGAGTTGCGATTGAAACCGCTGGCGATCAACTGTTCCGTGGCCGGTTGCGGCAGCATATCACCGGCGAGTTGCTCGATGGTGAACTCGCGGAACGACATGTCTTCGTTATAAGCATTGATGACCCAATCGCGGTACTTCCATATTGTCCGCCGATGATCCGCTTCGTAGCCATGCGTGTCGGCGTAGCGCGCCAAGTCGAGCCACGCGGCCGCCCAGCGTTCTCCAAAGTGCGGCGAGGCGAGCAGGCGGTCGATTACCTTCTCATAAGCCTGAGGACTGTGGTCGGCCAGGAACGCATCAACTTCCTCCGGGGTGGGCGGAAGGCCGATCAGATCGAGTGACACGCGGCGGATCAGCATTTCCTTGCTGGCTTCCGGCGAAGGCTTGAGCCCTTCCGATTCCAACCGCGCGAGAACGAAGTTATCAATCGGATTCCGGCACCAAGCGGCGTTTATCACCTTCGGCAGATCTGGCCGCACCGGCTGGATGTAGGCCCAATGTTTTACCGGCTTAGCGGCGGCCATCAGCGCCGCGGAGTCCGGGCCGCGCGCCCCCTGGTCAATCCACTTGCGGATCAGTTCCACGTCTTCAGCGGGGAGTGATGGACCGCCATAAGGCATCTTCGGACGGTCGAGGCCCATGATGCGCCGTACCACCGGGCTCTTCTCGCTGTCGCCGGGAATTACCACGTTGCCATTCGCGCTTCCCTTCAAAATCGCCGCCAGCGAATCCAATCGCAGCCCGTTTTGCTGAAGGTCCGGGCCGTGACATTGGTAGCAACGCGCGGCAAGAATCGGGCGGATCGCCGCGGCGAAAACTCCTGACTCATTCTCTTGCGGATTAGCCGCGACAGGCTTTACTTGCGCCAGCGTCGTTTGCTGGGGAATGTCGAAGGCGTTCTGATCAATCCAGGCACGAATCAATTGGGTTTGATTTGCCGGAAGCGGATCGGCACCCATCGGCATGCGAGCCTCTTCCCCCACCCCCAGCAGTCGCTTTACCAAGGGGCTCTTTTCACTGTCGCCGGGAATGATGACTTTGCCGGATTCGCCCCCCTTCAGCGCGGCAGCCTCGCTATCAAGGCGCAGCGCCCCTTGCGGCTTCTCGCTGCCGTGGCAAGCGATGCAGTTCTTTTGAAAGATGGGGGCGATATCGTGCGCAAAGGTAACCTTGGTACGGGGTTTATGGGGAGTGACCTGGGGTTGTGCGGCGATTAGCCCCGCGCCTATGACCAGAGTCGCGAGAAGAAAGCAGCCGCCGGCCGCCAGCAGCGAAGGCTGGGGTCTGGTGCGCCCGGGTTGTAAAGGAAGATTCATTGACCTGGGACGTTTGCCCGAAGGCTGGTTCTCTTATCTGCGCACACCCGAAAATTTCGTGGAAGCGAAGCCCTACAAACGATATAGAAGTATAACTCCATATTGGGCAAGGATGCAACGAAATCCTTGGGAGCGCAACCGCAACCTTAACCACAGGGTGAAACCTGTTGTTCAGAGTCTTTCCATACCCCAGATATTGGGGTGCCCATGGCAAAAAAGCCAAAACATGCCTGCCCACTTCAATCTCCGTTGCGATTTCTGATAGGAGGAATTACACTGTGCGGATATGGCCGATGAAAGACGGCGAGTTCCCCGTTACTCACTTCACGCGAAGGCCAGCATCAAAATGCCGGTGGAGAACACTTCCCTCGGAGTGTTAGTTGAGGACTTATGTGTCCTCGGATGCTTGCTGGAATATGGCCCAACCCTGGAGATTCACCAGGAATGCGAATTTAACCTAACGTGGAAAGGCCGGGAATTCCGGACTCGTGCAATGGTTGCCTGGAGGGGTGCGCAGGGCCAAGTGGGATTGGAATTCCACAACACCGACCCGGTGGACCAACAGTTTCTGCGGGAAGTCTGCGCCGATTTACTTATGAAACCGCTTGTCCGGCTGTCCAAAGATCACGAATAGCTTGAATAAGGCGGCGCGACCCGTGCCTCGGCCGACTGGGGTAGATGAAGGCAGCGGGACCCGTTCCCGGTTCCTAAGGAGGGCAACCGTGCGATGTTCGTTCTTGTGGCTGCTCATCAGGGTGTCCCTCATTTCTGCGGTCGTATTGCTCGGGGCGGCCGGGAAAGGCAGCGCGCCCGCGGATGATTCCACGAATTACGCTCTTACCCAAGACGTGCTGAACAAAACGCTGGGCGCGCTCGGCGACCTGCGCGCCCAAAATCTTCCCATCAAAATTGGCGGCGGCAGCCTGGACGCGGAGATTGCAAATCTGCAAAAGCAGCCCAAAGCTGAGAGCCTCATTAAGAAGCGTGGGCTTTCGCTGCGGGAATTTGTGCTGACCTATAAGGCCACCGCACAGATCCGGGAAGCGGAGAAGGCTCGCGACAATTGGGAACGAATTTTGCAGGATCCCGGCGCGGCGCCCCAAGCCAAACTCGACGCCACGCAGAAACTCGCTGATTCGTTGAAGAATAATTTGTTCACGCCCGAACAAATCGAACTTGTTCGCCACCGGATGCCTGACCTGGAAACCCTGCTGACGCCACCCAAATGATATGCGCCGCGCGGCCCGCTAACGGTACGCGTCCTTGCGGCATCGTCAATGTGGCAGACCACTCGGTAGGCGCCGACCCGGTACCTCCACAACTTTGCCTTGTCACCCGTCAGGGATTTGCCCAGTTCCCGGGGATTCGCCGGGCCTTGAATACGCGTGGAGAGGAAGCGGGCGATACGCTCCTGTGCAGCGCGCTCGAGTTTGTGAAGTTCAGCGGCCGCCCCTAGGTCTAGCCTGACGGCGCGGGTTGAGATCGTCGAGGACTTTTTCAAGCGGGATAGAGGGAAGGTTCTCTTCCAGGCGTTGGGCCGCTATCAAGTAATCTTCCTTCTCGTCCAGATACTCTTTGACCGCGCGCCGGATGTAAAGGGATTTGGACCTGCCCGTCCGCTGGGCGAGCCGCTCCAACCGCATCTCCAGTTTAGTTCCTAGTGTGGTGTCCCGGATAAGATTTGACATTGGCATGTTGCAAGGACCCCCTCACCCCCGGGCCCCTCGGTCGCCACGGCCACCGAGGGGAGGATGGATTTTATTGCCCTCGCCCCTTTGGGGGAGAGGGTGGCGCGCATCCGGCGTAATCGC
>Ga0182030_10007708_pt1 | contig 22410 bp, 18 predicted proteins | sample 812S3MmetaG_FD_121299 | JGI IMG/M metagenome (GOLD analysis project Ga0182030, IMG submission 121299) | Permafrost microbial communities from Stordalen Mire, Sweden - 812S3M metaG (Illumina Assembly) | ecosystem: Environmental > Terrestrial > Soil > Wetlands > Permafrost | place: Sweden... | reverse complement strand
GCGATTGCCGACGCGGCGGCACAGATGTCCGCCGTGCTGCAGCTCGAGGGTCGAAGCCTTCGGGCGTTGACCACCCGTTTCGACACCTCCGCAGGGATTCTCATCGTGACGGCGGTGGACCTGGCCGGGGGTTCCGAGCCTGCGGCGCGCTACGGCTTGATGAGCACGCTGTTGTGGGACTTCGTGCAGCTCGACATCACGCTGGTGCTGGTGTGGTTCGGCATCCAGCTGGGCCTCAGGCCCATGAAGAAGCTGCGCGAGGAAATCGCACGACGTTCGGCCCTGGATCTGCGCCCCATCGACGAGAGCTCCGTTCCCCGCGAAATCGCGCCGGTGGTGGTGACGCTGAATCGTCTGTTCCAGATGCTGCGCACCTCGGTGCAGTCGCAGCAGCAATTCATCGCCAACACCGCTCACCAGTTGCGTACGCCGATCACCGGCATGCAGGCACAATTGGATATTCTCGCCGCGGAGCCCGCCGCCGCGCCGATCAAGAACCGTGTGGCGACGCTGCAGGAGGCGATCCGACAGCTCGCCCACTCGGCGAATCAACTGCTCACTCTGGCGCGCGCCGATCCGGCCATCAATGTCGTCAGCAAGAATCAGCGGGTGTCGCTCAAGACCATCGCCGAAGAGGTGATCGCGAAATTTTTCGACCGGGCTCTGCTGGCTCGGATCGATCTGGGCGCGGAGGTTCAGCCGGCCACCCTCGAGGCTGATCCCTCGCTCCTCGACGATATGTTGAGCAACCTGGTCGACAATGCGCTCAAGTACACGCCCGCGGGAGGCACGGTGACCGTCATCACCGGCGAGCGTGGCGCAAAGGCGTTCATCGCCGTGGAAGACAGCGGTCCGGGAATTCCGGAAAGCGAGCGCGAGCGGGTCAAGCAGCGCTTCTACCGGCTGCCGAATTCGCCCGGCCACGGCTCAGGCCTGGGTCTCGCGATCGTCGCCGAGATCGCGGGATTGTACGGAGCCTCGCTCGTGATCGAATCCGGCGCGGGCGGCGTCGGCACGCGCGTCTCGCTGCAATTTACCTGACGATTTAACCGGCGGATATTGAGAGCCGCGTCGCGCTTACGCGAGTGTCTGACACGCCCGTTTCACATTCTTCGCATGTCGGAATGCATCGACAGTTTGGTGCAAGCTTGCGTCCCTAGGATGCGGGCCATGAACTTCGAAGCATTTGCTGACGGGCGAGATGGCTCTCGGCGACAGGCCGCCGGATACCCGCGTTCTGTCCAACCGGACGCCGGCTTCACGTTGATCGAATTGTTGGTGACGCTGACCGTGGGGGGCATCCTCGCAGCGATGGCCGTGCCCGCATTCAACAGTTTCGTCCAGAACGACCGCCAGGTCGGCCAGGCGAACTCGCTCGTTATCAGCTTTAACTATGCGCGGGCGGAGGCGATCAAGCAGAACCTCGCGGTGGGAATCAGCGTCTGTCCGTCGGCCAACGGCACGAGCTGTTCGGGCAGCAACGATTGGCAAGGGGGATGGATCGTGACCACCGACCCCACCGGCGCGACGCCCGATGCCACCTTGCAAGCGGTCCCCGCCCTGTCGCCCAGCACCACGTTGTACCCACACGGAACTGGGCAAACCGGCGTCGTGTTTCACTCGACCGGGCTCGTGAGTGCGCCGGTGACCATCAATATTTGCGACTCGCGCGGCGCTGCCTACGCGCGTGATGTAGAGCTCAATGCAACGGGCAGAGCCGCCACGTCACAGACTCCCGGACAAACGGTCAGCGGCATCCCCATGAGCTGCTCATGAGCATCATCTTCGAACCACCAACCCGGTCGCCGGTAGCCGCGCGTGCCGAGGCGGGCTTCACCATGGTCGAAGTGCTGGTGGCGCTGGTCGTCATGAGCACGGGCCTCCTCGGCATCGCCAAGCTCGTGTTGTATTCGGCACATTCCAACGACAGCGCATACATGCGCAGCCAGGCGACCGAGCTCGCGTACGAGATCCTTGACACCATGCGCGCAAACAGGGCCCAGGCGCTTGCCGGCAGCTACAATACCGCGCTTGCCACAGGGCCGGCGCTTCCCGGAGCGCTCTGCCTCGGCACGGGTGCGAACTGCACGGCCGCGCAGCTCGCGGCCTACGATGTCTATCAGTGGAAAGAGCGGCTGGCGGCGCCGGCGGGTGCGCTGCCCTCGGGCGAGGGGAGCGTCTCCATCGTCGGGGCGAATCCCGCGACCGCGACCATCATCGTGAGCTGGGACGACAGTGCTGCACAGGCGGCCATCGCCCAAACGGGCTACGGCGTCGTCACCCCCATGACCATCACCCTGGAGACCGTGCTATGAAGCGCGCGCGCGACTGCACCCGCGGCTTTTCGCTGGTCGAGTTCATGATCGCCATCACGCTCGCGCTCATCGTGACAGTCGCCGTGCTGTCGGTTTTTCTGGGTTCGAGATCCTCTTTCATGTCCACGTCGGGGACCGGTGCCGTCGCGGACAACGGCCGCTTTGCCCTGTCGTTCCTGCAAGCTGCGGTGCGAAGCGCCGGCTACATGGCCTGCAACACCACTCAGCGCCAGCTGTCGATGCTGAATGGGGTGGGTACCCTGCCCTACGCGTTCACTCAACCGTTGGGTGGCTTCGAGGCGAACGCCACCGGCGGCGCGGGCGCCTTCAACCTGACGGCGCCGCCGGTCGCGCCCGATGCGTCGGCCGGCGACTGGGCCGGGGGCCTCGACCCGAATCTGGCCAATCTCGTGGTCAAGAACAGCGATGTGCTGGTGGTCTCCTCGACGCTACCGTACAGCCAAACCTCGTATGTCACCGCCATCTCGGATGGCGCATCGAACTTCACCGTCAACCAGCAAGGCAGCTTGCAAAACAACCAGATCGCCGTGATCTCGGATTGCGCGAAGTCCGTTGCTTTCCAAATCACGGGCGTCACACCGTCGGGAACGAATGCGGTCATCTCGCACACCATGGCTGGAGCGCCGGGCAATAACGCGTCCGCGTTGCCGGCAAGCTTCCCGATGGGGGCCGAAGTCGCCCCGATCGACACCACGGTGTATTTCATCGGCCAGGGCGCCGATGGGGACGCCGCGCTGTTCGAATACGATCTGTACGGCGGCTCTCTCACCACCACCGGCGGCTTCACCGCCACACCGAACGAGCTCGTCCCCGACATCGAAGCGATGCAGGTGCTCTATGGCCTGGACACGGGCGGCACGCAAGTTCCGAGCACCTACGTCACGGCCGACCAGGTCGCGAACTTCAATCTGGTCATGAGCGTCAAGATCGCGGTGCTCGCCGCGAGCGCCCCAGGCGCAGTGCCACAGGGACCCGCGCGCACATTCAATCTTCTCGGCAACATCGTCACCGCGCCGGCCGACACGCGCGCGCGTCAGGTTTTTGAGATCACCGTATCCCTGCGGGACATGGAAACATGAAGAGTCGGCGCATGCGCTCATCGGTCTATCCGCGCCGTCCGGAACGCCAACGCGGCGTGATCCTGTTCGTCGCGCTCATTCTGTTGGTCATACTGAGCTTGCTCGGCGTCACGGCCGCTCGTTTGCAGACCTCCGAAGAGCGCATGGCGCGCAACGAGGCCAATCATCAAATGGGAGCGCAGGCGGCGGAGGCGGCGCTGCGCAACGCGGAAGCCAACATCGCCGGCGGTGCGTTCACGGCCTTGACCTCCAATACAGCGGGTCAATACACGCTCGATTGGAACAACGGGCCCTGGGCGTCGCTCATCAATTGGAACGACCCCACGCAGACGCTCTCCTACAGCGCTCCGGTCACGGCGGGCGTCGCGGCCGGTCCGGCTTTGGGGGCGCTGCCGCCAACGGTGCCGTCGCCAACCTATATCGTCGAGCAGCTGCCGGCGGTCACCATCCCGGGCGATAACCTCGCCTGCACGGGATACGGATGTCCGACCGGAACCGTTTCGGTTTATCGAGTGACAGCGACCGGCACCGGCGCGGACCAGAGCACCACCACCACCCTGCAGAGTATCTATCGTTAGACGCTGACGATCCGAGGAAACTTTATGAAGATGCCCTCTAAAGCGCGACCTCTGTTTTGGCGATTCGCCGTGGCGGCGTACTCGTTCGGAATGACTTTGGCGCTGCCGGTGAACGCGGCGCCACCGCCGAACGTCCCGATCACGCAGGTACCCATGACCGTCGTGATTCCGGCGCATCCTCAGATTGTGCTCGCGCTCGGCAATTCGCAGTCGATGGACGGCGACCTGAGCGGCGCGATCTACACCGGGTCGGGCGGCCTGGGGACCTATCCGGAACTCGCGAGCTCCTCCTCGCCCGTTAACTACACCATCCCAGGCGGATTTACCCCGCCGGTGAATCCGGGCTCCGGCGGCACGGCGCCTTACACGGTGGTGTCGGCAGGAGGAGTGCAGACCGACAACTCGGCCAGCCGGCTGAATGTCGCCAAAGCCGGCATCACCTCGATCTTGAACAATTACATTGCCGATGCCGATTTTGCGCTGCTGGACTATCAGGTCGGCGGCTTGAACGAGTACACGACCTGGGTATACCAGATGAGCCAGCCGGGAGGGTTCACTTTCACGTCGATCCCCGGCGCCAATGAGTCCGTCGCGAATCCCTGCTACCAGGTGAATCCCTTCGTGGGCGACACGGTGGCATCGGATTGCGTGCAGCTTGCCTTCCATTACGGTTGGGGCGCCGGGGTTTTCACGCAGCCGTACATGATCGTCGGCGCGAGCAGCGATGACCCGCAGATCAATGACGTGCTATATGCCGGAAACTACTTCGATCCCGTGTGCGTGGTGTTCAACGGGCCGAACCCACCCACTCCGTTCCCACCGTATGACAACATCGTTTCCTATGAGAATGGGTGGGTGTACGAGCAGTACTACAACGAAGTGAACAGTTGCGCCACCATCACCGGTCCGACCAACGCAGGATACGTGCCGTATTCGCAGGAAGTCATGTACGAGGAGCGCGGCTTCGGCTTCTACACCTTCAGCGAATCATCCACCACCGGCAATGTGGTCGTGCCGATGACCTCGGCCGGCGGCACTCCCACTCCGACCACGGTGGCCACGGCGCTCGCGGCCTTCACGCCTTCGCTCGCGCCCGAGACCAATCAGAGCGGCAGCGCCGACATCAAGGCGTCCGCGACGCAGTCGCCGATCGCGGGGCTCCTGCAGGGAGCCGGTACGATTTTCAGCCATAATCCGCCGACCACCAATGGCTGCGTGGCGCAGCGCTACGTGGTGCTGGTAACCGACGGCCTTCCCACCATGGACCTGTCCGGCTACTCCTGGCCTCCGCTCGGCAGCTCCGCAGCCGCCGGCTACGGCGTGAGCGCCACCTTCGACCTGCCTCCGGCGCCCGCTCCGGCCCCGAACGGTACCGGCGCTCTTTTGTCCACCAACGATCAAGCGATGACGGACACGATCAAGGCCATCCAGGCGCTCAACAGCGGCCCGAATCCGATCAAAACCTACATCATCGGTCTGGGCGCCGGCGTCAACCAGGCCGTCAACCCCGTCGCCTGGCAGACGCTCACCGCCATGGCCTATGCCGGGGGTACCACCAACTTCTTTCCGGCGAACAGCCCGGGGCAGGTGACCGACGACCTGCAGATCATCATCACCCAGATTCTGGCGGCAACTCAGGCCACATCGTCCGCCGCGGTCAACTCGACCGGCCTCAATACGAGCTCGGTGGTGTACCAATCCCAGTTCACGACATCCGACCTGTACCAGGACTGGACCGGCAATCTGTTCGCGTATCCGATCAATCCCAACACCGGCGTGACCGGCGCCGCCCTGTGGAGCTCGCAGACACAGCTCGACGCTCAGCCCTGGGATACCGGCCGGCTCATCGCCACCTGGGACCCGGTCGCGGGCAATGCCATCCCGTTCCAGTGGAACACCGGCACGCCGGCTTCCGGAATCGCAACCTCCACCGTGCTCGGACAGGATCTCGAGACCTTCGCGGCGGACACCAACGGCCAGGACGTGCTGCAATTCTTGCGCGGCGCCAATGCCAAGGAGGTGCGCAATGGCGGACAGTTCCGAAACCGCACGCACAAGCTCGGCGACATCGTCAACAGCAACCCCGTCTACATCGGTACGCCGACCTCGAGCAATCAATCGACCTCGTACCTCGCCTTTGCTCAAACCAATGCGAATCGGCCGCCGGTTCTGTACGTCGGTGCGAACGACGGCATGCTGCACGCGTTCGATGCGACGACCGGCAATGAGCGGTTCGCGTACATGCCGACGGGCAGCTACGCCAATCTGGCGAAGCTCGCGAACCCCTACTACAACGCCGTGCATCAATTCTATGTGAACGGGTCGCCCCAGGCGTTCGACGTGCAGTTCACCGACTTAAGCTGGCACACGCTGCTCGTCAGCGCGGAGGCGCAGGGCGGCAACAGCGTGTTCGCCATGGACGTAAGCAATCCGGCCAACATCACCTCGGAAAGCGCGCTCGCCTCGGCGGTACTCTGGGATTTCACGGATCCTGACATGGGTCTGGGCTTTAGCACGCCCTCCATTGCGAGCACCGCCGACGGATGGCAGGTCTTCTTCGGCAATGGCTACAACAGCGCGCACGGCAAACCTTTCCTGTATGCGCTCGATCCACAGCATGGCACCATCACCGCGAAAATAGACCTGTGCGCCGCAGTTCCCACCGCGTGCAACCTGGCGGCGGCCAATGGGCTGTCCACCGCCATCGTGGTGAACTCAGGCGGCGTGCTCGCCGGCTTCGCGAATTTGGTGTACGCCGGAGACCTGCAGGGTAACCTGTGGCGCGTCGACATCTCCAATACCAATCCGACCCTCTGGACGGTGAGCGTGCTATTCCAGGCACGCGATTCGAGCGGCCACGTCCAGCCCATCGAAACTTCGCCGGTGGCGACGCTCAATCCCCGTTATCCGCAGGTGCTCGGCACCATGGTGTTTTTTGCGACCGGGCAATTTTTGGGGACGCCCGACTTGAGCAACACCCACACCCAAACCATCTACGGCGTCTACGACCCGCCCTCGGGGTATGCTTCGCCCATGCTGCGCGCGAACCTGCAGCAGCAGATTCTGTCTACGACCATGCTGGCGGGGAATACGGTGGCCGTGGTCACCTCGAACGCGGTTTCGATCCCGGCGATCAAGGGCTGGTACATCGACCTGACGCTGCTCAGCGGAGAGCGTGCGGTAACCGACCCCCGGCTCGAGAGCGGCGGAGCGTTGGTGCTCACGACCTATGCGCCGAACAGCAACGTCTGCGTGGGCGGCGGCTCGGCCTACTTGTACGTCTTGAACTATGCGACCGGAGGGGCGTTCCCAAGCCCGCAGTTCGACGCCAACCATGATGGGTCGGTGAACAGCGGCGACAGCACTCCCTTGGGCAATCCGGTCGGTGAGTTTTTGGGCAACATTTTCGCGACGGGGGCCACCATCCGGTCGAACCCCGCAGGCGCGATGAAATTGATCACGGAATCGAACGGCACGATACTACCCGTGCAAGAGGTCGGAAACAGCAAGAGCCGCACCGCATGGTGGGAGATTCGCAAATGAAATCCTTGAGACCGAGCTTATTGAGTTGTTTGTTGATCGCACCGGCGCTGATCGCCGGAATGTCGCCCGATCGAGCCTTCGGCTCGCACGCGCTCGCGCAGCCGATCGTGGGCCAAATCACCGCCTCGCCGACGAGCACCGAGATCGAGGTGAACCATCATCCCTACCACATCAAGGCGCACAGCCCGGCGGAGAAAACCTCACCCACCCTCAACGTCGGGCAGAAGGTGTCCTTGATACTCGATGGACCGTCGGGCGACGCGAAATCGAACGTCATCGGCATATCCAACGCGCCCAGCACATGAAGGCCGCGATGAGCAACAACCAAGGGTTTTCGCTGATCGAACTGATGATCACCGTGGCGATCGTCGCGATTCTGGCGGCCATCGCCATTCCCTCTTATAGCGCGTTCACTCAGCGCTCCAACCGGACCGACGCGACCCGTACGCTCACCTTCGATGCGCAGGCCCTCGAACGCTGTTACTCGCAGACCTTCAGCTACAGCCCCTGTGCCGGAGTCACGATCGGGACATCCGCCTCGCCGCAGGGATACTACAGCGTGGTGGTGGCGGTTCAGGCCAATCCGGCTGCGTTCACGATTACGGCGACCGCCGTAAATGCCCCGCAGACCTCGGACTCCGCCTGCCAGACGTTCACCGTCAACAGCTCGGGTACTCAAGGCGCATTGAACAGCGCGAGTGCTCCCAATACGCAGACGTGTTGGGGATCGACCTAGCTGACGCTCTACGCCTGCTTGACGGGCGGTGTACCCCTGATTCCACGCCGCCGGGCATGACATATGGCCCGGGAATGTGCGCACCGCGTGCCATTTTATTACGGCGCGTCAAGCGCCGGCGTCGATATTCGCGGTTCCTGAAGCCACTATTTATGTGATTTTCGTCTCACTTCGGCTGATAAAATCCCTCGCCGTCAGTTTCAAGCAAGTTTCCTTCTTTAGGATGGCGACATGGATCACAGGCTATCCAAGGCCAGCGCAGGTTTCACCTTGACCGAAATGGTCATCGCGATGTCGATCGTGGCGATCCTGATGACCATCGGTGTGCCCTCGTTCAAATACGTCACGACCTCGAATCGGATCTCGACCGAAGTGAACGGGCTCCTCGGGGACATGCAGTTCGCGCGCAGCGAAGCCATCAAGGAGGGCCTGCCGGTGACGGTATGCACCTCTACCGACGGACTGACCTGCGCCCCGAACAGTGACTGGCACGGCGGCTGGATCGTGTACCTGAATTGGAATTCGGCTAATGACCCCCAAAACGCCGCCGCCGTCATCCGCTGGCAGACGGCGTTTTCCTCCACTGACACGTTCGAACCATCCAGCGGCAACTTCCAGGCGATCACGTTCAACCGGGAAGGTTATGCGAGCACCCAGAACCCCCAGACAGTCACGCTCCTGCTGCACGACCTCACTTCCAACGTGGCTTGGACGCGCTGCCTTGCCATTACCACGGTCGGCATGCTGACCACCCAAAGGGCCGGTACGGGGAATTGCTCGTGAACCGGCGCAGCATGCGGACCTCGCGCGGGTTCAGCCTGGTCGAGGTGATGGTAGCGCTGGTGGTCTGCGCCATCGGGCTGCTTGGGCTCGCGAAGATGGAATCCCTGGCGGTGTCCAGTACCTCGGTCGCCGCCGCCCGCTCGATCGCCGCCATCCAAGCCTCGAGCCTCGCCGCCGCGATGCATGCCAACCGAGGTTATTGGGCCTCGGGCACCGCCCCGGCTTCGGCCACCGTGACCGTCGTCAACAACACGACGACTATTTCGGACCCCGTGCTGAACTCGCCGCCGCCGAACAGCTGTTCCGTGCCCGGGACGACTAGCTGCACAGCCGACCAGATGGCCGCCTTCGACGTGCAGAGTTGGGCGACCTCGTTGGGGGCGCTCCTGCCGGGCTCCTTCTCCACCATCACCTGTACCACGACCGCCTTCCCGGTCACGTGCACCATCCAGATTCAGTGGACGGAGAACGCGGTGGCGGCGAATGCGCAGCAGACCCAACTCAATTTGCTGCAGACCCCGACTTACGTGCTTTACGTGCAACCATGAGCGCAGCAGTCACACTGCGGCCGAATCCCGCGCATCACTCCGGTCAGCGCGGCTTCACCCTGATCGAGCTCATGATCTCGGTTTTGATCGCACTGTTTCTCACCGGCGGCCTCCTGACGCTCGTGCAGGCGATGAAGAAGACCACTAGCGTGCAGAGCGGCATGTCGCAGCTCCAGGACAGCGAACGCATGGCGATGACGCTGATGGCCGACGTGATCCAGAGCGCCGGCTACTTTCCCCAACCGACCGTCAGGACAGCGGCGGGCGAGTTTCCCATCACCGGCGCGTTCACGTTCGCCGGCCAATCGGTGGTCGGGTCCGGCGCGCTCGGGGATCCGGCGCAACCCGGCAACAGCATCACGGTGCGCTACGAGACCGGTGGCACCACGCCGCCGCCGCCGCCGCCGATCGTGGGGCCGGATAACACCATCGACTGCACCGGAAACACCAGCCCCGGTCTGGCCCTGTTGACCAATACCTTCCTCGTCCTTCCGGATCCAAATCCCAGCGTCCCGCCAACGTACGATCTGGCCTGCCAGCTTCAAAACAGCGCCGCGGGCACCAACAACACCGTTTACCTGGTGAGCGGCGTCACCCAGCTGCAGGTTCTTTACGGCGTTCAAACCAATCCTGCCGTCAACAACGGCTCGGCGGACACTTACTTGGATGCCGCGAGCGTTGGCATTTACTGGAGCAAGATCGTGTCGGTGAAAATCACCCTGACCTTCGTCAATCCGCTCTATGGGAGTCTGGCCGGCCAGAGCATGACTGTGCCGCCGACCATCCAGTTCACGCGCGTCATCGACGTCATGAACAAGACCGGGGTGACCTGATGCGCCGGGCATCCCAACACGACGTGCGGCACCGCGAAGCGCAACGCGGCATGGTGCTGATCACCGCGCTGCTACTGCTGATCGTCGTGACCATCCTGGCCGTGGGCATGTTCCGCAGCTTCGGCTTGGACGAGAAAATCGCCGGCAACGTGCGCGAGAAGCACCGTGCGGTGAACGCCGCGGAGACCGCGGAGGAATACGCGGAATGGTGGCTGGCCAACGGCAACGGCGGCGCCGGCAGCGGAGTCGTCTGTGCGCCTCCTTTGGTGTCCGCCACGACCGGCGAGGTGTGCTCAAACGTGCTGACCAACGCGTGGACGTTGCCCATGCCTTGGACCAACGGCGTGGCCTACGCCGTGCCGGCGTCCGCGCCGCCGTCGATGGTGATCACGCCGACCAACGGCCTCGGTCCGTCCGCGCAGAATTCGTTCTATTACGCGCCAACTTTTTATATTTCCTATCTGGGACAGACGCCGAACGGCCTCGGCACCTTGTATCAAATCGACGCCGCGGGATATGCAGGAAGCCCGGATACCACGGCCGTCGTCGAGAGTACTTATCTCGTGCAGCAAAGCGTCAGGGATTTGGGAGGCTTGTGATGAACATGAAACTGATCGCCGCCCTGTGCGTGCTGTCGATCACGGGCTCGATGCCCATGCTCGCGCGCGCGCAGACGGTATTCACGGAAAACTTTACCGGCACCACCACGCAGAACTCGTGGTATTTCGCGAACGGCGCCTGTCTGACCGCGGGCACTGCCGGTACCTCGACCGCCGCGAATCCAGCCTGTGTCGGCCTGTCCTATTACATCGCCAAGGGCGATACGCTGATCGGCGGCGACACCGGCTCCCTCCCCGATGTCACCTCGGGCGCGTTGCGCTTCACCAATTGGTTCGGCGAGAACGGCGCCATCCTGTCCAACTTCACCTTTCCACTGACGGGAACCGGAGCACAGGGACTGCAGGTGTCCTTCACCACGGTCACCTATGAAGGCGACTCGGGCGGCGGCGGCCATGACGGCGCCGACGGCATCAGCTTCTTCCTGCAAGACAGCTCCTATACGCCCGACGTGGGCGCATTCGGCGGCAGCTTGGGCTATACCTGCTCCAATACGAACAACGATGGCACGCTGCGCGCCTCGGGCATACCGCGAGGTTACGATGGATTGTCCGGAGGTTTCGTCGGCCTCGGCATCGACGAATTCGGCAATTTCTTGAATCAACCCGACAACACCGCGAGCGGCGATCTGAACCTGGCGGGAACGGGGGACTATCAACCGGGACGTATCGGCCTGCGCGGTCCCGGCAATACCAGCTGGACCTCGTTGAGCACCGGCAGCGCAACCTCGGCGTATTACCCGGCGACGCTGACCAACGCGCAGAAGGCTGCGGCCGTGCAACAAGCTTGCAGCACCGGATATGCCTGGGACTACACCCAATCGCCTGCGGTCGAAACGACGGTCCAATTGACCGACTACACCGCGATTCCGAGGGCCTTTTCGATTCTGCCGACGATCGACCCCATCGCGAACGAGTCGGCAACCATGCGCTCGCAGGCGGTGCCCATCACCTACAATCTCAAAGTGGTGCCCGGCTCCGGCGGTACCGCGCTGTTGAGCCTCTCCTATAGCTACAACGGGGGCGCGTTGCAGAACGTGATCTCGTCCCAGGACATCACCAAAGGGGGCACGATTCCGGTGCCCGCCAACGTGCGCTTCGGCTTCGCAGGCTCCACCGGCGGCAGCCGCAACATTCACGAGATCATGTGCTTCCAGGCGACCCCGTCGAACGCGGCGCAGAGTTCGGCTGGCCTCAACCAGAAGCAGACGGCGAAGGTTCAGACGGGTACGCAGGTGTATTTCGCCTATTACAACCCCGCGACCCTGGCCGGCTCACTCACCTCCCAGTACCTCGTGGGCGACACGACCAACGCAAATGACCTGTTCATCAGCTCGACGGTCAATTGGGACGGCTCCTGCGTGCTGACGGGTCCGTCCGGCGGCACCTGCACCTATCCGGGCGCGCCGACGGCGGCGGAGACGAACGTGCAACGGGTCGTGTTCACCTGGAACGGCAGCGGCGGCGTTCCGTTCGAGTATGCGAACCTGAGCACCAACTGGCCGCTGGCATCGCTCAACCAGCAGGCGCTGCTCGATGCCGGCGACGGCACCACGTGGGTGCCCGCCCCGCCGCAGGCGTACTCACGCCTGGACTATCTGCGCGGCGACCGCAGTAACGAGCAGACCCCCGCCGCGAGCTCGAGCACCACCTATCAGGGCGTGTTCCGTGACCGCACCAGCGTGCTCGGCGACATCATCGACTCGAGTCCCACCTGGGTGGGACCGCCGAATTCGCCTTATCCCGATGCCTGGGCGGACAAGTACCCGCCGGCTTCTGGCGGAGAGAGCTACCCGGAAAATGCCGGTCAGCCGTATGCCAATTTCGCTTCCTCGACCGGCATGGGTACCCGCACCAACGTGGTCTACGCGGGAGCGAACGACGGCATGCTGCATGGCTTCCGGTCGGGCTATTTCGACGCCACGAACACCTATCAGCCGGCGAGCAACGACGGCTACGAAGTGATGGCCTACGTCCCGGGATACGTCGTCAACCACATCCAGAACGCCACCATTGCCCCACTCAACTACTCCGACCCGCAGTATGGCCATCGGTTCGACGTCGACGCGCCTCCGGGCGCGGGCGACCTTTTCTACGGCGGCAGCTGGCATACGTGGCTGGTCGGCGGTCTCGGCCCCGGCGGCAAGGCGATTTATGCGCTCGACGTGACCAATCCGGGACTTGCCGGCGGAGACAATTTCGCGGAGAACGGCAGCCCCCCGCAAAGCACTCCGGCGAGCACCGTGGTTGGCGAGTGGAGCTCGCAGAAGTTCACCGTGGGCGCCACGACCACGGCGGTCAACTCGTTGAGCTGCACGAATACCTCGCAGCTGAACGCGTCCAACTGTTACAACAATCTCGGCGACACGTACGGGGTGCCGCAGATACGCCGTTTCCACAATGGTATGTGGGGAGCCGTGATCGGCAACGGCCAAGGGAGCGCCAGCGGCGATGCCGGCATTTACGTGATGCTGGTCGACCCCGCGTTGGGCCCCGGCAATATCACTTTCGTCTACCTCAGTACCGGCACGGGCTCGCTCGCCAGTCCGAATGGCATCGACTACACGACACCTGCGGATCTCGACGGCGACCACATCACCGACTTCGTGTACGCCGGCGACCTGCAAGGGCACGTCTGGCGCTTCGATCTCACCGGCAGCAACGCCGCGAACTGGGGCGTCACCAACGCATCCGGTGTGTCGATCAATGCCGCAACGGGCGGCGGCGGCAGCGTCACACCGCTGTTCACCACCCCGGGCGGGCAGCCCATCACCACGAAGCTCGTCATCGCCTCCGTCGCGGGCGCGATCAACCCGCGCGTGCTGGTCGAATTCGGAACCGGCATGCAGACGCCGATCACCAATTATTCCTCCGGAAGCTTCTCCACCGCCGCTCAAGCCTTGTACGGCATTTGGGACTGGAATCTCGGTGCGTGGAACGGGAATTCAGTGGTGCAATACACCAGCTTGCCCGGTAATGGGATACCCGCACCGGGCTCGTCGCTCTCCGGCACCTCGAATCTGGTTCAACAGACGATCGGCGGCCCCTACGCGGCGACGGTCGCGGGCACGGGAAGCGATTACCGTACACTCACGAGCTACCCCGTGTGCTACGCCGATTCGGCGGGTTGCAACGCCTATGGGTGGTACATTTCCCTGGTTTCCGGAAACGCCTACACGCCGGATCCGGCCACGCCGCAGAACGGCAACGCGCAATATGCCTCAGCGCCGCTGGTCTACGAGCAGGTGATATTCAACCCATCCCTGGAAGACGGCGCGTTCGTCGTGAACACCACGATCCCTCCGGCCTCTTCGGCCACCATGTGTTTTGCCGCGAGTGAATCGGGTTGGACGATGGCGGTCAACCCCGCGACCGGCGGCGCCTTCACCAACTCGTTCTTCGGTACGCCGGCGCATAACTTCCTCAATGTCACCACCACCGACGCGAACGGCAACTCCTCCACGTCGGTGGTGAGCGGCGTGGCCTTGGGCGGCACCGGCAGCACCTCCGTCGTGGTCCAGGGCACGCAGAGCTATCTGGTCACTCAGACCGTGTCGGGAACCGGTGCGCTGATGTCGATCAATCCGCCGGGCGGCTTGATCGGCAGCCGTCTCACCTGGATCGAGCGGCGCTAGCGGGCAGCCCTGAGGATAGCCATCATGACCAGATCCCATCGATCCAAGTGCAGACGAGACCTGGGTGTGCAGCATCACTCCGAGGGCTTCTCGCTGATAGAGCTCGTGGTCACGATGGGAATCGCGGCCATCCTGGCCTCGATCGCCATCCCGGCGTACAACAGCTACGTGCTGAAATCGCACCGTACGGAAGCGAAGACTGCGTTACTGGACCTCGCCAGCATGGAAGAGCGCTACTTCAGCACGAACAACGCGTACAGCCAGCTTCCCACCGATCTTGGTTATCCGGGCGCGGGGTTTCCTGTGATCGTGGGGAACCAGTACTATCGGGTCGACATCAACCCGTTGCTCTGGGCGGGAGCAACCGCACCGACGGCCGGCAACGCCGCGGGATCGCCCGCCACGTATGCATTCACGGCAACCCCGATCAACCAGCAGGTCAACGACGCGGCTTGCACGAGTTTTGGTATCAGCTCGAACGGAACGAAGACAGCCACCGGCCCCGGCGCAAATCCGAGCGTCGACTGCTGGAACTGAGCTTCGCCGCCGCTGGTAGCTAGTTGACGCTGTACCCCCGCCCCTGGATACAGGCCGCGAGCGCCCGCTGGTAGTCCGGGCCGTTGGTCCCGAGGCCCACCTGATCCGAGGCCCACTTCTCGCACGCGAGCTTATCGGTGCGCTGCAGCTCGTCGCTCTGGCCGTTTTTCGGGTACATGAACATCCGCGGCTGAGCTTGCGCGAGCGGCTGGCCTTGCAGAGGGGCACCCGCACCCGCTTGCGGAGGCGCAGGTGCGCTCGCAGCCGCGCCCGCGGCGTTGGGGTCTCCCTGGTACTGGCTGTCCGCCGGGTACTGGCTGTCGGGAGGGGGTGCCGCATTGGGGCCCGCGCCGCTCGAGTCCGCTACGGGCGGAGGATCCGTGGCCACATAGCCGCTGTAGTCGGGGCTCCAGGTGTAATACGCATCATTGGCGTAGTAGTAGGGAATCCCGCCGTACCAATACGTCGCATAAGCGAGCGGCAGGGCGGCGAGGAACCACGAATAGCCGAGACCATAATAGGCCCGCGGCCAGTACCCGCCGCGCCAGTAGCCGCCACGCCAGTAGGCACCCGTCGAATAGCCGTGATATCCGCCATAACCGCCGCGGTAGGACCCGCCCGCATATCCGCGGCCCGCGTACGATGCCCCGTGATAAGCCCCGCCGTAGCCATGAGCGCCCGCCGCGTAGCCGCGCGAGGCCCCGCCATAAGCTGCGGCCCCGCCGCCATAGCCACGCGCTCCGCCTGCGGCATAATGGGCCGCCGGCGCAAAATGCCCGCCTCCGCTGAAATGTTGCGCTGCGGCAGCGTGACCCCCGCCACTCGCATGACCTCCACCGCCTGCCGCGTGGCCGCCGCCCCCGCCGTGACCACCCCCGCCCCCGGGATGCGCCTCAGCAAGCACCGGGCCGGCCGTCAGCACCGCTGCGAGGATTCCGACCGCAAGACCCGAAACTATACTCATGGATGCTGTCTCCGCGGCCAGAGCGGGCGTTCTGCGCACTTCCCGGCCAAATTCGAAACCCCAGGCTCCCTAACGATAACAACGCGAGTCTGTCGATTGGGTGCACTCGCTGCGGGTGAAAGTTAGTTAATGGAGGTGGAGCTCAGTCCACACGCCATTTGGCACTGAACATGACGTAAGCCGTCCGGCCGGGCGCCGGCTCGAAATATCGAGAATTGCTCTCGTTGACGATCACAGAACCGATATAGGCCCGATCGGTGAGGTTATCAAGGCGAATGAACTCGCTCAGCTGCCAACGCCGGGTCTGCTGTTCGAAGCCCGTATGAAAGTTGGTTTCCCAATAAGACGGTGCGGATGCCGTGTTGCGATCGTCGGCATAGATCTTGGCCCGCGCCTGCTCCTCGAGCGTGGCCGAAAAACCGAGCGGTGCGTAGCGCCAGGTAAGTCCGGCGTACAGCGCGTTGCGGGCCACCGCCGGTAGATAACGGCCGGCTGCGACGGTCGCCGCAAGGCAGGGCGTCCCGACGCAGGTTTGGTACGCCTGGCCGACCACGGCACGAATGAAGGTGTAGGCCAGGCGGCTCGAGAAGCCGCCGGCCCAATCCGCATCCACCGAGGCCTCGGCGCCATGCCGCGATGTCTCGCCGATGTTCTGCTCGACGGCGCGGCCGTTGAAATTCTGCAGCACCGCGAGCTCATCGTGGGTGTCGATGTAGAACGCCGCAAGATCCGCCCGCAGCGCACCCTTGCCCGCCTTGACGCCCAGCTCGTAATTGTCGCTTCGAGCGGGCTGCAGCCCGACGTTGAGTCCCGGGAGGCTCCCGTTGGTGGAACGATAAGCGAGGTCGTTCAGCGTCGGCGTCTCGAATCCCTTGCCGTACGATGCATAAAGATTCACGTCCGGGGTTGCATGAAACACGGCTCCCGCCACCGGGCTCACCGCCGTATAGCGCACGCTCGAATGCGGATCCTCGGCAAGCGGGACGTGCTGGTTCGAGCCCACCTCGACCAGGTTGTTGCGAACTCCCGCCGTCAGGCGCCACCATGCATCGGGATCCCATTGCGCTTGCAGGTATTCGGCGAGATCGTAGACGTGGTTCGCCTCGTCGAGCCGCACCAGGCCCTCGACACCGCGTTCGTCGCCCACGTAATTCAACAGCCCGAGGCGCGACTCCTCGAGGTCGTCATATGCGAATCCCCCGACCAGCTGCAGCGCCGTGCCCGCAAGCGTGCGCTGGTCGGTGAGATGTGTGTCGATGCCGTAGAATTCGCGGTTCAAATCGATCACGCCGCCGGGATACAGCGGCTCCTTCTCTTCCGTTGCCTGAGGTATGGACTGGAATTGCGTGGTCGCGCGATGGCCCGTATAGATCGTGCTCGAGAGCGTGTCATCTGCACTCAACTCGTTCTCGTATATCGCGCCGATCTGCTCCTGATTGAGCGACTTGCGGGTGTTGTAGAGCAGCGCTGCAGGACTCGCCTGGCTCGGGTTCGCCCGCAGCTGCGCCGCGGTCAGCCCCATCGGATCCTGCACGAACGGCGTCTCGATCACGTTGGCCACCAGCGTGAGGCTCTGTGTCTCGCTGAAGGCGAACCGTGCCTTCGAGTTGAAATTATCGCGCTCCGCGTTGCTGTGGAAGCGGTAGCCGTCGGTCTGGAAATGCACGGCATCGATGACGTAGTTCAACGTCCCGTCGTCGCCCGTGGTCTCGAGCGCGTAGCGCTGAGTGTTGAACGTGCCGTACTGCACGGTGCCGTCCAGGTAGTAGCCCGGCGGTGCATCCTCGGTGAAGATGGAAATCACGCCGCCTGAGGAATTGCCGTAGAGCGCAGAGAACGGCCCCCGCAGAACCTCGATGCGGTCGGCGGAGCCCAAATCGAACTGGGAGAACTGGCCCTGGCCGTCGGGCATCGTGCCCGGAATGCCGTCCGAATACAGGCGCACGCCACGCACGCCGAAGCTCGAGCGAGCGCCGAAGCCGCGCACCGAGAGTTGCAGATCCTGGGCGTAATTCTGCCGGCTTTCGGCCGAGACGCCGGGGACGGTCATCAGCGACTCGGAGAGGTTCTCCTGGAGCTGCCCATTCTGGATCTCGGCCTGGCTCACGCGGTCGACGGACGCCGGAATGTCGAAGCTCGATTCCGCCACGCGCGTGGCGATCACCACGACGGGCGACAGATCGGTCTTGTCTTGCGCCACGGCCCGTTGATTCAATCCGCACAGCGCGATGATCGCTGCGGCGGCCGAAATCCCCTTCGTTCTTGTCATTGCGGTCTTCGTCCGGGCGTCTTGTGGTGATCGGAGCGTACGCGCCCCCGGCTTTTGTAAGTTATGTTATGTCAGCGATGCTCGACGCGCATCCCAGGAAACATTCCTGCCCGAATTTCGCGTTCCGCACCGGCTCAAGTCTGGATAGCGCAGGCCGTTATTCTGGAGCATGAGAATCCCGTGGCAACGAGCATCGCGAAGCCCTCTTCCTTTGCCCGCGCGGCCCAAGGCCGCTGCTGTGGTCATCTTGGGTGTTTCCGCCTCCATGGTCTCGGCCGGCACGTCCAACACCAACTTCAACGTCACCGCCACCGTGCTCGACCGATGTACGGTCAGCAGCAGTGGCCTCGCCTTCGGCGGCTACGATCCGACCAACGCCGCCTCACTGCGCGCCCAGGGGACCATCGCCGCCAAATGCACGAAAGGCGATGCCGTTTCGGTGGCGCTCAATCAAGGCGCCAATCCCGCGCCGGGATCGACTCCCGTGGCGCCCCTCCGTCGAATGACCGATGGCGCCTCTCACTACCTACCGTATCACATTTACATCGGTGCCCCGCCCAACCGCGCGGAGTGGGGCTCGGGAGCCGCGGGCAAAAATCAGCCGCCGGCACAGATAGCTGCGGGCGTAGGCGCGCCCGTCGTGTTCACCACTTATGGCGCGCTGTCGGCAGGTACGAACGCGCCGGCCGGCGAGTATACAGACATCGTCATCGCGATCGTCACGTTCTAATACGTGATCGTTGCGATGATCGTATCCGTGTACAGGCCCGCGCTCACATCCTGCTGCGCCGGCAGCAAGCCGTACATCGGCGCAACATACTGAGTCCCGCTCTGTCCGCTGCCACCCGCGCAACCGACCGTGCCGCCGGCATAGCACAGGTAATAATAGTAGGTGCCGTTGACCCCGTTCCCGGTCCCGCCCCCGAAGATCTCGGTATCCGCGGCATTGACGTAAATGTTGTAACTCAGAGTTTGAGTGCCGAAGTTGAGCGTTCGATTGGTATAGCTGCCGCTATTGCCCGTGCTGATCGAGAGCGTCGCCGTGAACCCGGTCCCCGTGTAGGTACACGTGAAGCCGATGCTGCCATTGGCGGTCAAGGCAGTCGCGGACGTGGGTGCGTAGTTGCCGAACGCGAGGCCGTTGGTCGACATCGTACAGGCCGGCGCGCCGGCATGCGCGGCCGTCGAGCCGATCGCCACGAGCAGCCAGGGCCATGCAAGTGGCCAGCGTTTCATCGGACGGCCGCGGGTTCGACGGTGCAGTCGATCGGCCCCATATCGACCACCGGGTTCGAGCTTCCGGGCACATTGATGGGACAGCGCAGGTGTCCATTCGCGGTGTCAGCGAGGAGGACGTACTTGCCGCCCGGCAGATCCGAGAAATAGAAGCTTCCGTCGAGTCCGATCAGCGTCTTGATCGGCTGTTCTTGCTTGAGGACGGTGGCGCTACCGTAGTGCACGGCCTTGCCGCCGACCCGCAGCACGCCCCGTACTGCGTGCAAAGCGTGCAGCCCGAAGCGCACGATCGTTCCGCCCAAGCGCGGCACGCTCACGGTTTGATCGGTGGCATCGATCTCGTATTCGAGTGGCACGCTCGCCTGGTTGATGCCAACCTTGTTGACCTGGTAGGGCAACAGATTGGTCACCAATAAATTGCCGCTCGCATCGGTCTTGCCGATCGGCAGATTCTGGCTGGTCACGTCGACGTTCGAGAGGCCGGGTGTCTCGATGAGCGCATAGCCGCTCTGCAGCGTGCGGCCGGCAAACACGTGCCCATCGAGCGCGGCGAGGCTTCCTGCAACCAGCACACTCTCGGCAGTGTCACCACTGAAGCGTTGTGCCGTGAGCTGCGCGAGGCCGTATTGGTTCTGATAGGAGACCTGACCCAGGCCGGTCGCGCCGGCGCTGCCATCTTGCACGTTCACGTTGTAGCCCCAGCCGGCGTTGCTCGGCACCGAGCGCTGCGCAAAGAATCCATAGTTGTTGCCGCTGTTCTGATCATGCGTGCCCTCCACACCGAAGCTGCCGCCGCCGAGCGGCATGACGAAGGTCAGCATGATCTGATTGTCATTGGGGCCGGGTTGGTTGAGCTGCCGGTTGAGGCTCAGCGTGATATGTGAGCCGCCGAACAGATTGATCTCGTTGTTCAGGCCGATGTTTCGCTGGCGCATTCCATCGTCATAGACGGTGTCGCCGGCACTCAGCTGCACGCTGACGTGTTCGTTGGGAAGCCAGGCGGCATTGGCGGACACCAGGCGCCGCGTTCGATCCGCAGGCGGCAAAAGGTCATCTCCGATCCGCATATAATCGCTCGAGTAAACTTGCGCACCGCCGCCGACACTGAAGTGGCGGGTATTGTACTGGTAAGCGGCCGAAGTACCGTAGCCGTCCGCGCCGGCCGCGCGACTGCCGGCGACCCCCATCGACAAAACGCCAGCCGGCAAGCGGATGCTCATGGAAGGGCCCGTATTCACGAGACCGTTTTCCGCCTCGAGCCGATAACCCGCGGTGATCTCATCGTTGAAGCCGTAGTTATCGCGCGCGAGCAACACGGCGCGGCCGGAGAGATAGCCGTTGGCGAGCGTCGAGGCGCGCTCGGCGCCGATCTCGAACGCGTAGTCGCTGAGACCTTTCGCCAGCATTTGACTGGCGCCGTAAAAATTCTGCTGCAGGACGGTCGTGCCCCCGAAGGGATCCTGAACGACGACGCGCACGTTGTTCGCTCCCGCCGACAGCCCGAGGCTCGCCAGGCTGAAAGGACCCGCCGGGACCTGACGCTGTCCGACGAGCACGCCGTTTTGGTAGATGTCGAGCGTGCCCGGCGCTTGCAGCACCCCGGTGAACACGGGCTGGGGATAGGTGATGAGATAGGGGTTCAGATCGAAGGCACGCGTGAGGCCGATGCCCCCCAGCAAGGCGGAGCCGCCCAGACCATCGCTCGAGGATGCGGTTTGATCGCCCACCGTCCAGCGCGCGAGGCTCCCCGGTTCGTCATACTCGAGCCGGGACAGCCCGCGCGAGAATCCAGTGGCCTCGCTCCAGTACGGGTTGTCGCGCAACAGCGCCCGGCCCATCGCAAATCCGCCGTCGAGGTACACCGAATCGCCGCCCGCCGCTGTGCCGGCATTCAGGCCATAGTTGACGTATGCGCTCGGAACCGCAGCCGAGGTCGACACGCTCGGCCCTGTATTGAGGTCGATGCGGCTCTTGCCGAAGGCGCTCGGCGGCAACGTCAGCACGAGCCGCCCTCCCTGAATATTCATATCGACCTTCACGCCGTCGGCGAGCAGGCTCACTTCGAAGAATTGTTTGGCATCGATGGTTTGTGCAGCGCTCGATCGCAGCATCACGTGAGCGCGCCCGAGCGATTCTGCATCCACCAGGACGTGCTCCTGCCTGACGAGCACGAACGCCGTGCCGTAGCAATTTCCATTGACGCACAGCTCGAGCAGCATCCGGTCCGGTTGAGCAACGAGGGGACCGGACACGAGCAGCGCCGCTGCAATCAGGGAGAGCCGGCGCCGTCGCATGCCTTAGTGTCTGTCGCGATGGCGTGGCTAAGCGAAGTATTCGCGAGATCCGGCCATGTCACCGACACCGTGGCGGCGCGTTCGCACGAGCCTGCCGGCAGCTTTGAGTTCAGGTACCAGGTGCGGCCCGACAACACATAGTTTGCTGTCATGTCGCGCTGGTCGAGGACATGTCCGCCGCCGTCGAGCAGCGCGATCTTGATGCGTTGCGGATCGAGGCGCTGAGTACCGCTATTGCCGAGACCCATCGCGAGCACGCCGTGTTCCACGGTTGCCGTGCCCAGTGATGGAATCCGCGTGCGCCGCGTGGGTTCGAGGAATACCGGCAGGCTGACCTGCGTCAGCACGCGGATCTCCGAGAGCGCGCCCGGCGCAGCGTCCTGGTTCGGCAGCTCATCGAGCAGCAGCCGGTAAGTGCCCTC
>Ga0182030_10007706_pt1 | contig 22415 bp, 18 predicted proteins | sample 812S3MmetaG_FD_121299 | JGI IMG/M metagenome (GOLD analysis project Ga0182030, IMG submission 121299) | Permafrost microbial communities from Stordalen Mire, Sweden - 812S3M metaG (Illumina Assembly) | ecosystem: Environmental > Terrestrial > Soil > Wetlands > Permafrost | place: Sweden... | reverse complement strand
GTCACGGTCTCCGAAGTCACGGGGGGCGAAGTTCGACTCGTGCTCGACGCCAGCGTCGACAGCGACGCGGTCTTGGAGTTGGCCCGCAGTGCCGGACATGTAATCAAGTTTGTCTTCGAACGCCGACGCCTCTCCGAGCTCTTCCGCGAGGCGGTGAAATGAAGTTCGTCGTCATTGCGCTCGCCGTGGTCGTGGTGGCGGCCCTGCGGGTCGCCAGGCGTCGACGGCATCGTCGCACCGGAGCGCGGGCCCGCTCGGTATCGAGCCCACTCAGCGGTGACGTCGGCTTGATCATGGCTCGAGAAGTGCGAGAGAGATTCCGTGGACGAGTCTTCAAGGTCACGTCGCTGTTCATCTTGATCGTCGTAGCCGCCGCGATCGTCATCCCCGTACTGCACAACGGCAAGGAAAAGCCCCAGGTGATCGGTATCGTCGGGACGCTCTCGTCTTCCCTTCGCGCAACCGTAGCCAGTACCGCCAAGAGCGCGGACGTCACCGTGCGCTTCGTGCCCGAATCCGGCGTCAGGAAGGCCAAGTCCGACCTCCATTCGGGTCGAATCAACGGCGCGATCGTGGACGGTCGTGAGTTGCTCGTGAAGAGCCCTCTTTCATCGGCCGACAACTCGTCAGGCGCCCAACTGGTTCGTTCGGTGGCCGAGAACCTTGGCGTCGCCGAGGCATTCCAGGCGGCTCAACTTTCACCCGCACAGGCCGAGACGTTAAAGGAAGCCAAGGCGCTGCCGATAGCGAGCGTCGAGGGAGGCAGCAGCAAGTCCGGCGGGAGAACTGCGAGCGAGGGCACCTCGCTAGTCGGGATAATCCTCATCTTCGTCATGCTCTCGCAGTACAACACGTGGATCCTGATCGGAGTCATGGAGGAGAAGTCCAGTCGGGTCATCGAGGTGCTGCTGTCCGCGGTGCGCCCGATCCAACTGTTGACCGGCAAGGTCATTGGCATTGGGCTCATCGCGTTGGCCCAGGCCTCGCTCATCGTGGCGTTCGCCCTCGTCTTATCCAAGGCGGTGGGCTCAAGTCTCTTGCACGGCTCCGCGCCGCTCGTCGTCGTGAGCACGTTGGTCTGGCTGGTGCTCGGCTACGCCTTCTACTGCTGGGTCTACGCCGCCGCTGGCTCGATGGTCGAGCGACAGGACCAGGTGCAGAGCCTGGTGCTCCCGTTGAGCCTCCCGATGCTCTTCGGCTACATCATGGCCCTTACAGGGGCCAGTTCGGGAAGCCCCAGCGCCCTGCTGAAGGTGCTCGCGTACCTTCCTCCCACGGCTCCTTTCGCCATGCCGGTGTTGGTAGGTTTCGGGGCCGTGACATGGTGGGAGTTTCTCGGTTCGGCGATTATCAGCGTGGTGTGCACCATAGCGATCGCTCGAGTTGCGGCGACTGTCTATCGACGGGCAATTCTCCGCACGGGCGCGCGAGTTCGTCTGCGAGAAGTATTCAGTCGAGCTGCCCGATGAACCACCATCCTCGTGTCAGCGGTAGTGCCCCTAGGGCATGAATTGAAACGTTGTAGAAGTGGAAGAGGTCGTGGTCGTCGTCGTAATCGGGGCAAGGCCGAGATCACGGCGCAGAACATCTTCGAGCTTCAGCGCGTCGTGGCCGTCTTGGGAGGACGTTACGGCGAAGCCCTTTATCGCCGAGCCGCTCTGGCCCGCAATCGCGAGCACGTCACTCACGTTGCGGTCATCGGCGGTCACCAACGCGCTCACGGACGCGCCGAGTGCTCCGTTCTCCTCACAACCCAGCAGGTCGTCGTCGAGCGCACCGAGGGTGTCAGCCAGGGACAGGTCGATCCGTGCCACGTCGCGCAAGCTCGATTTCGAGGAGAGCGCCTTCAACCCCGTCAGCCACAGCGCCGCCGCCGACGTCACCCTCTTCTCGTCAGCCAGGAAGCGCCGGCGCAGTTTCGACGAGTTCACCGGACTTGGCGCGCCCAGCAGGAACGTCCGCACGAGGAAGGTGAAGGACGCTCCCTCTTGGAACAAGAACGCGTGGCCCGCGTCAGGATAAAGCAGGAGGCGCGACCCGGGTATCTGGGCGGCCACCTCGTGGTCGTTGGCGGCGGCGTCGATGCGGTCGTCAGCGCCGTCGGCGATCAACGTCGGCGCGCCAATATCGGCCGCCTCGTGGCCCGTTGGGTCCCGGCCGTCGAACCACGCGAGGACGGCGCTCGCCTGGGCCGCAATCACCTTTTTCGTTGAAGGTGTCGAGGCCGGGTAGGCGGCCATGCTGCCGGTGAACGCAGCTGCGGCAATGGCCTGGCCAGCCGGAAACAGGTCCGCCCGCGCGGCCGCGGCATTGCTTCCCGTGAGCGCCGCGATGTCGTGCTGGGACGGCTGAACGGCGTTCCCGTTGCCCGGGTACGTGGCGCAGAGCACGAGGCGGCGCACCTGGCGCGGATGGTGGATGGCGAGCGCCTGGGCAATCATGCTTCCCATCGACCAGCCGAGAACGTCGGGTGTACCAAGGTGCAGCGCAGTAATAAGCGCGCTCGTCTGATCAGCCATGGCGTCAATGCTGAGCGGCGCGTGCAGCGCCGCCGTGTGCTCGATGCCGGCGTTGTCAAAGATCACGACTCGGAAGTGGCGGGCCAGTTCGTCCACGAAGTGAGGATCCCAGACCTCCATGTTCCCCGCGTAGCCCATGATGAGTACCAGCGGTAGTCCCTGTCCGTACGCGCGGTATTCGACCTTGCCGTCCGACGTCGCGACGACCTTGGCGGGCACGTCGACCACCGAAGCTGGAGCAGCGGGCTTACCCGCGCCCGCACCGTACGCACTCGATAACGGCGCCGTCATCGTGACCACCACGCCAATCACGAGAATCCTTCGGACCCAGTGCATCAGCTCCGACGCTACCGCGCGCCCGGTTCACCGCGTTCAACTCCGCGACGACTACCTCAACGAAGGACAAGCCGATATCGATGGCGTGGTGGGGATCAAGGGCTGAGCGCAAGAGTCGACAACGGATCCATTTTCAGAGCAGCGAGGAGGCACTGCGCTCAATCGTTCAACCGATTTCCACCATCCAAGTCGGAGTTATTCGTGAATTCCAGCGGTCGTGACCGCGACGATCCGGGAGGAATTTCAGAGATCGATAAGAATCTTGGCCGGCGCCAAACCAAGCCGATCCACTTTGTTCAATCCGGAGGGTCATCGTGAGCAGCCAATGTCGAGATCTCTCAGCGTTTTGGGCTACATTTCGATAGCGGCAACCGTCGCTCACCGTGACCGGAGTCATCGATGCCCCTAAGTAGCGTTGCCCCAACAACCAGCCAGGCCGATATTGTCAGACGGTTCATCGAAGATTTCCAATCCGGTCACGATGTCAACGTCGCCCTCGAATTGCTCGCTGAGGACTGTGTCAATCAAACGCCCGTGGCCCCGTTTCCCGCTGATCGAGACGGCGTCATCAGCATGTTCGTGGCCCTGTTCGAGGCATTCCCCGATCTGCACGTCGAGATTCACGATCTGCTTGAATCAGGCGACAAGGTCGTGACCCGCAAGACCTTTCACGGCAGGCACGACGGTGAGTTCCTGGGAATCGCCCCCACGGGTCGGACGGTCTCGTGGGACGTGATCGATATCGTTCGCTTTCGAGGTGGGCAAATGGTCGAACATTGGGCTGTGATTGATATTTTCGGCCTCTTCATGCAACTGGGGACCTTGCCAAGTCCTGACTGAGCACCACACATCGAATTGGCCCCGTTAGGGGATTCTCAAGCAGCAGGATCAAGGTGGCGATTCGCACGTGCTCCGCACCCGCAGTCCTTCCATTCATTCCTCGGGGAAAGCCTGTTCGGCGGCCCTACGAGGCAGGAGCCACACCAGACCCAAGCAGAGTAGGGCGATGCCGCCGACCACGGCGACACTCACCGTCATGGCGTGTCCCGCTCCATGACTCGCTCGCTGGGCGAAGTACACGGTCGTCACAACGGCGGAGCCGATGCCCGAGGCCAGCTGTTGCACCGCGCTCAGCGAACCGCTGGCGCTACCGGCTTCGAACGATGCGACGTTTCCAAGGGCGACGTCATAGATCGAACTGAAGCACGTGCCCATCCCGACGCCGAGTATCAGGATCGACGGAGCCATGGCCCACACGCTCACCCCGATCCCTTGCGAAAGAACGGTCAACCAGAGCGCGATGGCGCCAACAAGTGTGATGACGAGTCCCATGACAACAAGAGTGCGTCCGAGCCTCTCGATAAGTGGACGACCCACGACGGACGCGATGATGATCCCAGCCATGAGCGGGCTGAGGCCCAACGCCGCCTGCGACGGTCTCATACCGAGCGCCGTCTGGAAGAACAGTGAAATGACATAACCCAGACCGCTGACGGCGGCGAAGAAGGCCAGCCCGAGCAACAGCCCAGAGGTGAACCCCTTGTTCTTCAGGAGCGAAGGGCGAATAAGAGGATTCGTTTCGAGGCGCTGGCGAATGCAGAAGCCCCCGAAAAAGATCGCGCCAGTGATCATGCAAAGAATCGGCAGGTGCGTCCACCCGTCCGAGGAACCTTCGATCAGTCCGTACATCAACCCGAGCATGCTTGCGCCGAGAAGTCCGGCTCCCAACCCGTCAATGGGGATTGTGCTCGTCGCCACGTCGTGTGGCAGCACCTTCAGTGCAGCCACGAATCCAACACTGCCGAGCACGATGTTGATGAGAAACATGGGACGCCACGACAACCCGGCAATATTGGCCTCGATGACGAAGCCCGCGACGATCGGACCCAGCACAGCCGACGCGCCCATCACGGGTCCGAACATGCTGAACACTTTGGGGAACTGATCCCGCGAGAAGGTGGCGAGCAGAATGCCGATGCCTTGGGGAATCAGCAGCGCACCGAAGCCACCCTGGACGAGCCGGCTCACGATCAACATGACCGGATCTACGGAGAGGCCGCACGAGAGAGAGGCGACGACGAAACCCACGATACCGATGAGAAAGAGCCGCCTCTTGCCGTATCGGTCACCGAGCCGCCCGCCCACGACGAGAAGCGCTCCGAGGGCGAGGGCATAGCTGGCGCCAAGCCACTTGATCAGCGACTCGCCGCCACCAATGTCTCGCACGATGGTGGGAGCGGCGATGTTGGTAATCGTCGAGTCCATCAAGTCGAGCACGTCGGCAATAAGCACTACCGCGAGGACGGCTCGCTGCAGAGTCGAGAATTTTGTCGACTTCGCCTGGCCTTCTGCTCGAGACCACGGCTTTTCCGACGTGGCGGCATCGGTCGCAGTGGTCATCCTGAGGGCCGCTTCAACAAAGACAGGTACGATCGGGGCACTCTCGCGACCTTTTGGTCGGCGATCCCCGTGAGGATGACCTCCAAGCCCCACCGGAACCTCTCCTGCGCTTCTCCCGCGACCAGGGCGTCTCGGAGTTTAGAAAGGTGTGGATGGGTATCGGCAGAGACCGTGGCAATGGCACGGGACACATCCGAGTCGTCGTCAATCGTTCCCGGCTGTTCATTCCTCGTACTGTGCTCTGCCGCCGTCGATGTTGCGTACTGAATGAGCAGATCGACTCCCCACGCCGCCGCGCCGGACTCCACGCCACCTTCGTCAAGCAAGCTCAGGAGTTCTTCGAGTAATCGAAGACTGTTGGGGCCGCTCGGTCGGGTAAAGACACTGAGCCTCGCCACACTGGGGAACTCAAAGAGGACCATCACGTACGACGTCATCACCGTCGCCAAGCGGTCCCGCCACGGTTCTTCTGCGCCGAGCGACGGCAACGCAACCTCGCCGATCAACTCGTCCAGGAGAGCCGCGTACAACTGCTCGGTGCTGCGGAAATAGACGTAGAGCGACGCCGCCCCGGTATCCAATGCCGCCGCCAAGCGACGCATTGTAAGACGTTCAAGCCCCTCGCTTCGAAGCAGCGCGACTGCCGCGGAGACGATAACCTCCCTACTCAGAGGTGGTTTAGAGGGACGTTCCCGGCGGCTTACGGGAGTTAGAGATCGTGGGGGCATGCGCCAACTCTATCACGAACATGTTCGTGACGAACATGTTCGTATTCTCATCCCGACCGGAGTGTCTCCGACCAGGGGTGACTGAGGCCGAACCACCATATTTGGTCACGTCTGGATAGCAGCATCGAGAGCCCGATGAGCCTCACGAGGAACTCATTCTTCTGCGGCAACCCGGGACCAAGCCCACGGGCACCGTGGAGCCAACGAGAACTTCCTCACGATCCCGAGGCGCTGAAGTCGACACTCGGGCGGCCTACGAGGTCCGGGTCGAATGCCGAGAGGCGGCAAAAGCGCAGAGTTGTTCCACCCTGAATGGCACGTGAGGGTCGTTAGGAGCAACCCCCTTCATTCTCGCTGTTGGCGCGCCATCGACGGCGTCATTCGATCGCGAGATTACGCACCCAGGCAGGAACACTGCGCCGGCGTCACGGCGCAGTTGAAGCAGGGCCAAGAGGCCACTGTTCGGAATCCAAGATCACCGTCGGAACCACCTCGCCAACTTCGAAACCGTCACCATCGGCCACCATTACGATCGCGTTCCCGTTGGCAACCCCACTCAGCAAGTGCGATCCCTGGCGTACCGCACTCCTCACGTGCAGGCGACCATCTTCGTGGAAACGCGCCGTCACATATATCAGATGGAGTTTGCCGTCGCGTCGCCTCGGGAGCGGACAGTCAAGCACTGCATTGAGCGTGGGTCGTTCTAGGGTCTGATGCCCGGCGAGCAGGCGTAACGCCGGTCGTACCAACAGTTCGAAGCCAACGAGGTTCGAGACGGGATTGCCTGCGAGTCCGAAGACTGGCGTCTTACGCGGACCGGCGACGCCGAACGCGAATGGCTTGCCGGGCTTGATGGCAACTTGCATCGAGCGGGCCGCTTCGCCGCAGAGCTCGAGGAGCACCGTTTTGACGAAGTCGGCATCACCCACGCTCACGCCGCCGGTTGAAATCACCGCATCGCATTCTTGGACCCCCTGCTGCAGCTTCCCGGCAATCGCAGAGGCATCGTCCTTGACCGATCCCAGATCAACGGGAGTGAAGCCCGATCGACGCAACGTGGCGAGCAACATCGGTCGGTTGGTGTCACGAATCTTTCCACCCACGAGCGGATCGGAGAAGTCAACGAGTTCGCTGCCCGTCGACAGCACGCCAACCCGAGGTCGAGGATGCACGATCACCGAAGTGCATCCTTGGCTGGCGAGCAGCCCTATTTGGAGTGGCCCCAGCTCACATCCCGGCGTGAGAAGGACCTGGCCGACAGCGACGTCCTCGCCGGGGTGGCGAACATGTTCCCCACGGGAGATGGCCCTGTCGATCTGCACGACCCGACCACCGGGGTCGATGGTGACCTCTTCCATTTTGCAGACGCAATCAGCGCCATCGGGTAGGAGTCCTCCGGTCATGATGCGCACCGTCTGGCCGCGCTCGAGGTGCAAGCCGGAGACCTCGCCCGTGAGGATGGAGCCGACCACGTGAAGGCGGACCGTCGCCTGCTTAGTGTCGATTGAACGCAGCGCGTAACCGTCCATGGCGGAGTTCGAGAATCTCGGAACTGGCTCTTTCGCCACCAGTTCTTCGGAAACGACGCAGCCGAGGGCTTCGTCGAGTGCCAGTGCAATCGGTGAAAGGGCTGATAGACCCGCGCGCACGAATCGCTGCGCTTCGTCAAGGGGAATCACGAGGTGTCTCTGCGCCTCACTCTGAACTTTCGACTTCCATGGTGATCACCGGTCCTGGACCCTCGCACTGGCTTTGGCGTCTTCATCCCGGGCCCAGCCTCTCTGGCAGTTCGCGCTTCCATAAATGGGAACTCCCTCAGAGTAGCGTTGCGGACCAGCGCAGCTTCGAAAACATCTCGTTGGTGAAGGCGCCACATCATGAAGATGAAGGGCGTCCCCAAGCATTGCCTAACGCGTTCGGGGCCCTGCGGCGCACTCGTTGACGCCGGCGCCGGTCGACGCCGCGTCGGCCCCGCATCCCAACGCTTTCTTCTCGTCGAGGGGCTCGCTGCGTTGCGACACGCGGTGGCATGGGCCACGACGGATCTGCACTTGGAGCGGCTGGTCCGCGTCGTGAGGTTGGCCGAGATAGGGAGAGGAGACTGCAGACATCAGTAGTTGGTGTGGAGTCGATTCCTCTTCACCGATCATTGTTTGGGTTGGTCTTCGTGCGGCCGATCGTTCGGATCCACCAACTCGGCGAAGAGTTCGGCCAGTCCTAGTCGTTGAAGATCGGCGACGCTATCGACGTCTGAGAACTGTTCTTCTCTCGCCACTCCTTGCCAGGCCGATTCGTCAAGCAGGACTAACCCAGGTTGCGTCAGAAGATGACCGAGCGAACGAGCACCGCGACGCAAGAATTCGTCGGCGGATTCGAGATCTTGTCGTCCCCACCTCGCGCAGAGAGGCTGGGGCCTGCCTCGAACCACGGGCACGACGGAACCCGAGGAGTCCCATTCGACCAGCAAGCGCAGCAGTTGTTCCGTCAGCAGGGGTAGGTCGCAGGCGACGACCAGCGCGCCGCCGCTATGACCGCGATCGCGAAGGGCGCGGTGCCCTGCGCTAATCGCGGCCAGGGGACCTTCGCCCGCTGGCTCCTCCAACGTCGCCGGCAATCCGGACGTCCCCGGGCCGACCTCGATCACCACTTCAACAACGGCCTCGAGCAGCGCGGCGGTTCGAACGGCGAGCGTCGATCCGTCAACGATCAACTGTGATTTGTCCCGGCCCATGCGCCTGCTCGCTCCCCCGCAGAGCAGGATTGCCCCTACGGCAGAAGAGCGTTCGGACACGGCTTCATTGTACAAAGCGGGGTTTGCGGGCAATATCAGCCAGTGCCGCCTCATCACGTCATCGCGGACTCTTGTCCCCGCCTCCGCTTTCCACCCCTTATTACTATTAACGTGGTGCGTGCTTGCTCCCGAACATGGAGTTCAACGCGGACATCGGATGACGAAGAGGAGATGTGACATGTCAATTCCCAGCGACCTCGAGATCGCGCGTGCGGCTCGCCTTAAGCCAATTGCCGAAATCGCCGAAAGCATGGGAATTGAGCCACGACTGCTCGAGCTCTACGGCGAGGGGGTCGCGAAGATCAAGCTTGACGCCATCGCCGAGCTGGCCGATCGTCCCAAGGCGAAGTACGTGGTGGTCTCCGCAGTCACTCCGACGCCGCTCGGCGAAGGCAAGACCACGACGACGGTCGGTCTTGGCCAGGCCATGCACCACATCGGCAAGCGCGCCACGATCGCCATCCGTCAGCCCTCGATGGGTCCTACGTTCGGCATCAAGGGCGGTGCAGCCGGTGGCGGCTACAGCCAGGCAGTCCCGATGGAAGCGTTCAACCTCCATCTGACGGGCGATATGCACGCCGTGACGGCGGCGCACAACATGCTGTCGGCGATGCTCGACAACCATCTGCAGAAAGGCAACAAGTTGGGGCTCGACGAGCACAACATCACCTGGCGACGAGTGCTCGACATCAACGATCGGGCGCTTCGCAACATCGTGATCGGACTCGGGACCAAGGAGGACGGGGTGCCGCGCCAGACTGGTTTCGACATCACCGCTGCATCCGAGGTAATGGCCGTCCTGGCGCTGTCGACATCGTTGCACGACATGCGCGCCCGCTTGGGACGGATCGTCGTTGGCTACACCGACGACGGGGAGCCGGTGACCGCTGAGGACCTGAAGGCCGCCGGAGCGATGACGGTGATCATGCGAGAAGCCATCAAGCCGAACTTGCTCCAGACCATCGAGAACACGCCGGTGCTCGTGCACGCCGGGCCGTTTGGCAACATCGCCCACGGCAACTCGTCCATCGTCGCCGACCTGATTGGGATTCACTCGGGCGACTTCCTCATCACCGAAGCGGGCTTCGGTGCCGACATGGGAGCCGAGCGCTTCTTCAACATCAAGTGCCGCGTCTCGGGTCTGAGCCCCGACGCCGCCGTGCTCGTCACGACGGTTCGGGCGCTCAAGGTCCACTCCGGCGCGCACCGCGTGGTGGCGGGGCGTCCGTTGCCCCCGGGCATCCTCGAGGAGAATCCGGACGAGGTCTACGTCGGCGGCGCGAACCTGCGCAAGCAGATCGAGAACATCCAGATTCATGGCGTCAGTCCCGTCGTCGCCATCAACTCGTTCCCCGGAGACTTCACCTCCGAGCACGAGGCCATCCGCGAGATCGCGAAGTCAATGGGCGTGAGGGTGGCGCTGTGCAACAATTTCGCCGAGGGCGGCAAGGGGGCAACCGAGCTCGCTGAGGCGGTGGTCGAGGCGGCCAACGAGCCGAACCGCTTTCACGTGCTCTACCCGAGCGAAGCGACGCTGCGCGAGAAGATTGAGACAGTGGCCACGAAGGTCTACGGTGCCGATGGTGTTGACTACTTGCCGGCTGCCAGCCGCCAAATCGACTCCTACGAGAAGAACGGCTTCGGGAAGTTGCCGGTGATCATCGCCAAGACGCACCTGTCCATATCGTCGGACCCAGCGCTGCGCGGTGCGCCGACGGGATGGCGCATGCCAGTGCGCGAGGCGCGTGCCTCGGTCGGCGCGGGTTTCGTCTACCTCATTTGCGGCGACATGCGCACCATGCCCGGACTGTCGGCACACCCGGCTGCAGAATCAATCGACATTGATGAGAACGGCGAAATTGTCGGACTCAGTTAGCGAGCCGACCTTTCTCGAGTTATCTCTGGGAAGCTTCCTCGACCTCGTATCAAGTGACGAGCCGGCGCCCGCCGGTGGATCGGTGGCGGCCACGACGACGGCGTTGGCGGCCGGGCTTTGCGTGAAGGCGGCGCGACTCTCCACCAGTCATATGTCCGACGCACTCGACATCGTGGCCGCGGGCGAGTCGCTCCGCGACCGAGCGGCCACGCTCAGCCAGGCCGATGCCGACGCCTACGGCCTCGTCGCCAAGGAGATGCGCCGCTCTCGTGAACCTGACCCGCAAGGGCGCCGACGCGCGATCGCCGAGGCTCTCTCGCATGCGAGTGACGCTCCCGTGCAAATCGTGGAGATCGCCGCCGGCGTCGTCGCCCTCGCGGCCCGAATCGCCGAGGGCGGCAACCCGAACCTGCTCGGCGACGTTCTCACCGCTGCACTGCTGGGCGAGTCCGGAGCGCGCTCGGCGGCGGCGCTCGTGCGGATCAACCTCGAAGGAGTTCACGACGACGAACGCCCTTCAAAGGTGGCCGCGCTGCTCGAGAGAATCGCCGAGGACTCGGCTCGGACGAGGCGCGCGCAACGATTCGACTGACGGCGGAGTTGGCTCCGAGCCGTCTCTGGTGAACTAGGACAGCACCGTGTCGCCCAGCTGACGGACCGCTTCGACAACCAGTGGGTCGAGTGCGGCGAGATCCCTGTCGTCGAGCAGTTCCGCGCGCATGCTGAGCGGCCAAAACAGCTTGATGTGGTTCGCCACTTCGGCGGCGGCCTGGTCGGGCGGGTGATGGCGGAAGTTAGCAGCGATCTGGTTGGACATGCGCACGAGGTCGCCCCGAGTCACGGTCTCCTCGCCTCGGCGAGGCATCGGAACCTCGGCGTCGATCGAAAGGGCCGGCACGGTCAACTTTTCACCGGCGAGCGGTGCCGTCGAACGCGCCCGCACCTGCACGGCGGTGACCTTGTACTCGGGACAGTTGGTAGCCCAGTCCGAGTGCTCCGTGGTGACGACGTTGGCTCCGTCGAGCGGATAGTGGAAGGTCGTGTAGACGACCCCCGGAGGCACGCGATCGGTGATCTCCGCCCTGAGCGCCGTCTCGCCCACCCGACTCGTGAGTGTCGTCCATGCGCCCTCGACGATGCCCCGATCCTCTGCGTCGTGGGGACTGATCTCGAGGAGGTCCTCGGAATGCCAGGCGACATTCTCGGTCCTTCTCGTCTGGGCCCCGACGTTGTACTGGGAGAGAATCCGACCAGTGGTGAGCACGAGGGGGAAACGCCGGTTGGTGCGCTCGTCGGTGGCGACGAAGGGGGTCTCGACGAATCGGCCCTTGCCGCGCACGAACTCGTTCACGTGCATGATCGGTGTGCCGAGGGGAGCAGCGGCGTTACACGGCCACTGCAGGCTGCCGACCTCGTCGAGCAACTTGAACGAGACACCGGCGAAAGTCGGCGTGGTGCGGGCGATCTCGTCCATGATCTCGCTGGCGTCGTCGTAGTGCATGGGATAGCCCATCGCGTTCGCGAGTTCGCAGACCACCTGCCACTCCTGCTTGCCGCACTTGGAGGGCATCACAGGTCGGACCCGATTGATCCGACGTTCGGCGTTGGTGAAGGTCCCATTCTTTTCCAAGAAGGACGTCCCCGGCAAGAACACGTGGGCGAACGCAGCGGTTTCGTTGAGGAAGAGGTCCTGGACCACGCAAAGCTTTAGGGAAGCCAAGGCGCTCTTCACGTGCTTGGTATCCGGGTCCGACTGGGCGACGTCCTCTCCTTGGACGTACAGAGCCTTGAAGGTGCCATCAAGGGCTCCCTCGAACATGTTGGGAATGCGAAGTCCGGGCTCGGCGCTGAGCGCGAGGCCCCAGGCCTCTTCGAACTGGTGGCGCACGGTGTCGCCCGAGACGTGGCGGTAGCCGGGGAACTCATGGGGGAAGGAACCCATGTCGCAGGACCCTTGCACGTTGTTCTGGCCGCGCAGCGGGTTGACCCCAACGCCGTCGCGACCGATGTTCCCAGTCGCCATGGCCAGGTTCGCCATGCCCATCACCATGGTCGAGCCCTGGCTGTGCTCGGTGACCCCGAGTCCGTAGTAGATCGACGCGTTGGACGCCGAGGCGTACAGCCGCGCGGCCGCGCGAAGATCGTCAGCTGGCACGCCCGTCAACTCCTCGGTGGCCTCGGGGCTGTACTCGGGCGAAGAGATAAAGGCCGTCCATCGCTCGTAGGCCTCGCCATCGCAGCGTTCAGCGACGAAAGCACGGTTCACCAGGCCCTCGGTGACCACCACGTGACAGAGCGCATTGACGACCGCGACGTTCGTGCCCGGGCGCAACTGCAAGAAGTGAGCCGCTTCGAAATGTGGCGTGCGCACGAGGCTAATTCGCCGCGGGTCGATCACGATGAGCTGAGCCCCCTGCGCCAGGCGACGCTTCATCCGTGAGGCGAAGACCGGGTGGGCGTCCGTGGGGTTGGCCCCGATCAGCAGTATCACCTCGGAGTGCTCCACCGAGCGGAAGTCCTGGGTGCCGGCCGACGTGCCGAAGGTCTGACCAAGCCCGTAGCCGGTCGGCGAATGGCAGACGCGCGCGCACGTATCGACGTTGTTGTTGCGAAAACTCGCCCGGACCATCTTCTGGACGGCGAACACCTCTTCGTTGGTGCAGCGAGATGAGGATATCCCTCCGATGGACTCGGTCCCGTACTCGGCCTGGATCTCCTTGAGCCGCGACGCCGTGTAGCTGATCGCCTCGTCCCAGGACACCCTGCGCCACTCGTCGACGATGGACTCGCGCACCATCGGGTGCAGTTGGCGGTCCTTATGGGAGGTGTAGCCCCAGGCGAACCGCCCCTTCACGCACGAGTGACCCTCGTTGGCCTTGCCGTCCTTCAATGGCACCATTCGCACGACCTCGTCGCCTCGAAGCTCGGCTTTGAACGAGCAGCCGACGCCGCAGTAGGCGCAGGTGGTGAGCACCGTGCGCTCAGGCGGCCCAGCAGCGATGACCGTCTTTTCCTGCAGCGATGTCGTGGGGCAGGCCTGCACACAGGCGCCGCACGACACGCACTCCGAGGCCATGAACAGCTCGCCCGCCGACGCCACCACCTTCGAGTCGAATCCCCGGCCCGCAATGGTGAGCGCGAACGTGCCCTGGATCTCGGAGCAGGCGCGCACGCAGCGCGAGCAGGCAATGCACGCAGTGGGGTCGAACGTGAAGTAGGGGTTGCTCTCGTCCCTGCACGCCTCAAGATGATTCTCGCCTTCAAGGCCGTAGCGCACCTCACCGAGGCCCACTGTCGACGCGACAGCCCGCAGCTCGCACTCGGCATGGGCGTCACTCGTCCGACAGTCTTTGGGGTGATCGGACATGTAGAGCTCGGCCACCCCGCGGCGCAGCTTTTCCAGGCGGGGAGACTGGGTCGCGACCTTCATGTCCATCTCGCACGGGGTGGTGCACGAAGCGGGGGTTCCCTTGCGGCCCTCGACTTCGATCAGGCACAGACGGCACGAGCCGAAAGGCTCAAGCGAGTCTGTCGCACAGAGCTTGGGGATGTCGATCCCCGCCATCGTCGCCGCGCGCAGGACCGACGTCCCGGCGGGCACCTTCACCGCCACGCCGTCGATCGTCACCTCGACTTCTTGCTCGTTGTGGCGCGCGGGCGTACCGTAGTCAATTTCCTTGAGCAGCGTCATAATTGGGCACCTTTCGAACGGTCAAGGTCTTCGGAGAAGTACTGGAGCACACTGCGCACGGGCTGGGGGGTGAGCCCGCCCATCGCGCACAGAGAGCCGTCGGTCATCAGCTCGCAAAGGTCCTCAAGCAGCGCGATGTTGGCGGCAGTGTCCTCGCCGGCGATGATCCGGTCGATCACCTCTACGCCACGAACGGCACCGACGCGACATGGCGTGCACTTGCCGCACGACTCGACGGCGCAGAACTCCATGGCGAAGCGAGCCTGAGCCGCCATGTCGACAGTGTCGTCGAAGACGACGATCCCGCCGTGGCCCAGCATGGCCCCCGCCTGGGCGAAGGCCTCGTAATCGAGGGGCAGGCCGAATTGCGAGGGCGCCAGGTACGCTCCGAGGGGACCGCCCACTTGAACGGCGCGGATCGGCCTGCCCGAGGCGCTGCCCCCGGCGAATTTTTCGAGCATCTCCGCGAGAGTAATTCCAAAGGCGGTCTCGACGATGCCGCCGCGCGACACGTTGCCCGCCAACTGGAAGGCTTGGGTACCACGCGAACGCCCGACACCGAAGTCACGATAGAACTCGGCTCCACGAGCGAGTACTACGAGGACGCTGGCGAGCGAAAGCACGTTATTGATGGCCGTTGGCCTTGCGAACAGGCCCTCGATAGCGGGTAGGGGTGGCTTGGCACGGACCACGCCTCGTTTGCCCTCCAGGCTTTCGAGCATGGCGGTCTCCTCGCCACAGATGTAGGCGCCCGCGCCGACGCGAATCTCCAGGTCGAAGGTGACGTCACTTCCCAGGACTCGAGGGCCGAGCCAACCGGCCTGATACGCACTCGCGGTAGCGGCGCGCATCGCGTCGACGGCGTCGGGGTACTCCGAGCGGATGTAGACGAAGCCCTCGTGCGCACCCACGGCAATCCCGGCGATGATCATCGCTTCGATCAGCATGAAGGGGTCGCCCTCCATCAGCATGCGATCCGCGAACGTCCCACTGTCGCCCTCGTCGGCGTTGCAGACGACAAACTTCTCGGTGCCCGGCGCGTCCAGTACCGTGCGCCACTTCACCCCGGTCGGAAAGCCAGCACCGCCCCGTCCACGAAGACCCGACTCGGTCACCTCGTCGCAGATCTGTAACGGCGTCATCGTCAACGCTCTTTGCAACGCCACCAATCCGCCGTGGATCTTGTAGTCCTCCAAGGACATCGGATCGACGACTCCCACCCGGCTGAAGGTCAGACGATCCTGCTCCGCGAGCCACGGAATGACCTCGGTGAGGCCGTGTCCCAGTTCGTGCGTCGCCCCTTCGAGGAAGCCCGCTTCGAAGAGGCCGGCGACGTCGTCGGGCGTGACCGGACCGTAGGCGACTCGACCCTGCTCGGTCATCACTTCGACCAGCGGTTCGAGCCACATCAAGCCGCGCGAGCCGTTGCGGACTACTTCGAGCGCGTCGCCCCGACTGGCCGCCAGCTGTTCAATCGCGGCCGCGACTTCGTCGGCGCCCACGGAGCGTGCCGACGAGTCTCTTGGCACATAGACGATGTTCACGTGGCCCTCTCGCGTCGAGCGCCGTCACGAAGTAGCTGATCAAACTTGGCGGCATGGACTCGTCCGTGTAGACGGCCGTTGACGCGCACGGTGGGCCCGAGAGCGCAGTTACCAAGGCAGAAGACCTCGTCGAGGGTGACCGACCCGTCCCCCGCTGTCTCCGCGAAGCCGACACCGAGCGAGCTGACGGCGTGCTCGGCGAGGGTGTGGCCGCCGACCGACTGACAGGCCTCGCCCCGGCAGACCTGGACTCGCATTTCTCCCGGCGGGCTCGATCGCAGGTCCGCGTAGAAGGTGAGCACGCCGTGCACGTCGGCGCGTGACAAGTTGAGTTCATTGGCGACGAGGGCAACGGCGCTGGGGTGCACGTACCCGAATGTCTCCTGCAGCGCCTGGAGCATGGGCAACAGGGGCCCACGCTGGGCGGGCAACGCTCGAATCACTTCACGCGCGGCCTCCTCGGACCAGGTCACGTAGTTCGCGGACACGTCGCGCTCGGCCGGGAGCTCCACCGTCACGTCGTCTCCATCAACACTTGGGCGGCGCCGAGTCGCTCTTCACCGGCGTACACCACCATCGACGGATCACGCAAAAATCCGACGAGCGTCATTCCCGCCTCTTGGGCCAGGTCGACAGCAAGCGACGAGGGAGCCGACACCGCGCAGAGGAGGGGAATGCCAGCCATGATCGCCTTTTGCACGAGCTCGAACGACGCCCGGCCCGAGACCAGCAAGATGGTGCCCCGCAACGGTATCCGCGACTCGCGAAGCGCCCATCCGACCACTTTGTCCACCGCGTTGTGGCGTCCGACGTCCTCTCGCAGCACGAGTAGTTCGCCGGTCTCGCCATCGAACAGAGCCGCCGCGTGGAGGCCACCAGTTTTCTCGAATACCTTTTGGGCGCTACGCAGTCGGTCGGGCAGAGACGCCAACAGAGCCGGGGTGGCCCGCAGCGGATCGTCGCGGACCTGGAACGCCGAACGGGTCCGCACGGCGTCTATCGACGCCTTCCCGCATAGTCCGCACGAACTAGTCGTGAAGAACGCGCGAGCGACGCTGTTGTCGGGAGGCGCAACCCCTTCGGCCAGTGTGAGATCCAGCACGTTGTAACGATTGAGCCCATCGTCTGCCTTACCTGCGCAGTAGCGCATGGCAACGAGCTCCTCGGTGCGCGAGATGACTCCTTCGCTCACCAGGAAACCCGCCGCAAGGTCGAAGTCCGCGCCCGGAGTTCGCATGGTGACTGCCAACGACCGGCCGCCCACCCGCAACTCGAGGGGCTCTTCGCCCGCCAGGGTATCGGGGTGACGATTCGCTGACTGTCCCACGGTGATTCGCAGAACCAGCCGCTCGGATGTCACTCGACCCATGTCACCATCCTTCTCGGCCAATTCTTCCATCGATACGGAACTTTGTGGGATCTCCCCGCAATGATATTGATCATCCTAAGCACCTCAATTATCCCCGCCTACGCGCCCGTCCGCGCAGTCATAGACCGAACTCGGCGACGCTCGAGCGATGCGAGCGGTCGCGCGTGCGTACCTACGCAGTCTGGCTCAAACGGGCGGCTGACGCCACCGATTGCATCGGGGCTGTTGATTGCGCCTACACGACCCACGTCGGAACCCTGGCGGGGCAACTGCCTTGATGACGCATCGTTGGGGTTCACTCCCCTCCTTCCCTTGACAGCGTAGAGACGCACTCTCGACATCTGTCAATGACCGGACGGTCAACGTTTGAGTGAGCGTGGTTCGACCAAAGGGCACGGTGCTTTCATCAGTTGGCGCGCGACTCGAACTCGCCGTTCACTTAAGCAATGGTGTTGGTAAGCAACATCGCAAATGTGGTGGTTTGAGTGTCCGCATTCATAGTGGGAAGACATCGCAAAGGTATGATCGCAGACATGGTTATGTCCGTTGCCGAATGGCTCGCCGCTTACGCGGAACAACTTGGTCTCGACGCGCCGGGTGAAGTGGAGTGCGACGAAATCCTCGCCTTGGCGGCGATCGCCGCGCACGCCTCAGATCGAACCGCTGCGCCAGTCGCGTGCTGGCTCGCGGCGCGCGCGGGGCTAACCGCGAGCGAGGCCCGCGAGTTGGCCCTCGGCGTGACGGCCCCAGACTCGCACACGAACTGAGCTAACTCGGGCTCGAGACGTCGTATCGTTCCAAAGCGAAGAGGGCCGATCATGGGTCTCGCCAAGAAACCCGGCGGGCCGCGATCAATGCCCGGCGTCCCACGACGCCCAACGAGATGCTCGACAGGTGAGACATAGCGATCGGGTCTTCCAATTCTTCAGCCAGGGTTTGCTCGACGTGACGTCACCCTTAACAAGAAGTTCGCCGGAACGTGTATCGCGTAGAACGGTCGAGACGAACACCGAAGCACCAACGTATTTGTTGACCACCCTTGGCCCGCTTCTCACGGTCACGACCCTGTGCAACTCTTTCCGGGCACGCAATCACAAAAAACGTAACTGATACGTGCTCCGTACTGGTCACCTCATCGACGAGCGAGGGGCGTCCGGTGTGTCCAACAAAGCGTTGACCCGCTCGCCGAGCAGTTCATCCTCCTCGGGCACGTAACCGGGGGCCGCGCCGTTGTAGAACAGATGGGTTGCCGCGTCCAACTCGCCGGCAGAACACAGGTATGTGGCCTCCGCGAGTAGTCCAATCTGGTCGAGAACCTTTCGGAAGTGCCACGCAGCGAACTCGATGTCGACCTTGCACCGGCGTGCGCTCTCGAGCACTTTGCTCAGGCGACAATGGAGCGCCTCGACCACTTGGGACCTTGGGACATTTTCGAGACAGGACGTAAGACGCGACTCGACGACGTCCAGGATCGGCAAGCGTCGCAAATCGTTCAGGACCTGGGCGGCCAAGACGTTGTGGGTGCCCTCCCACGATTCATAAACGATCGCGTCGCGATAGAGGCGCGGCAGCACGCTGAAATCCTCGATGGTCCCGTTGCCGCCCAGGACTTCAATGCCCGAACGCACCACTGACGTCGCCTGGCGAGAGACCAGATACTTTGCGGCATTCACCAGGAAGCGGTGGTAGAGCACGTCGACTTCGTTCGCCGCATTGGCGTCGATGCGGTCTTCCAGTTCCGTGAGGACAAAGACCAGGTGAAGGGCTCCGACCGACGTGGCCGTCATGTCAGCGAGCGTAAGGCGCATCGACGGGAACCTTTCGACGGGGACGCCGAAGGCCTCGCGGAATCTTGCAAACGACCTCGCTTCCAGCACCGCGCGTCGCATAATGCCGGCACTTCCGAGCGCCGTCATCCACCGACTCGTGTTGAGCACGACCGAGACCGCGGTACGAAATCCCTCTTCGACGGGACCCACGGGCCACGCCAAGGCGCCCTCGAAGTCGATCTCACCGGACGCCAGGCCACGGGTACCCAGCTTGTCCTTCAGCCGTCGGAGATTGAAACCGTTGGGGCGACCATCGATCATCCTGGGCGCAACGAAGCTTCCCAGCCCCCTGGTGCCAGAGGGGCCGCCAGGAACTCGCGCGGTGATGAAGAACTGATCAGCATTCGCCACCGAACAAAACCACTTCTCCCCCGAGATCAGGTAGGTCTCCCCACCGTCGTTTGGAGTGGCGACGCATTCATTCGCACCAACGTCGCTTCCTCCCTGGACCTCAGTGAGAAACTGCGCACCCCGCTGCGCCGACCCGTACTCCGGATCGACCAAGGCGGCCAAGAATCGGTCGCGCACCTCGGGCGAGGCGTTGCGGCGCAGTGCCCGCGCGAGACCAATGGTGCACGTTGCCGGACAGGCGTGGCCGGCCTCGCCTTCGAGAGAAAGCAAGTGGAGGAGCGTGGCCTGCTCGTACGCGCGACCCGGTTCGTTCGAGAGCGCGACGACGCCGCTGGACCAGACGACAGTGCCTGCTTGATGGTATGCGGGATCGAAGGAGACGGTCTCCGTACGGTTTCCTAGTTCGTCATATCGGTTGAGCTCAGGCAGATGGAGGCGCTGTTCATACCGCTGCGCCGCCGGAGCGACGACCGTTACCAGTGCTCGGGCAAAATCGGACGCGAGGATGTCCAGTGCACGCTTCCGATCGGGATCCAGCGACCGCGCCAGGATCGAGCGCAACTGAGAATCGCTCTCATAAGGGTCGCACGGATAGTCCGCCTTCCACGCAGCCAGGGCGGCACGGGCTTCGTCGTAACTCACGGTTGCAGTATCGCGCGCCGCCAATCGTTATGCCAATTCTCGGTCAGCATTCACTCGTGATTCACCCTAAGGGCGGCGATGACTCTCCTTTGCCTAGAGCGGCACGGAAACGGGACCGGTCGAATCGCCCCAACTAGAGCTGCGATCGTTGAGAAGCCTCCTCTTCCGCACTGCGACGGACTGCCCGAACGAGTCCGGGAAAGATGAAGCGGTGGAAGGGCAAGAAGGCGTACCAATACAGGTATCCGGGGAGACCGCGCGGGTCGAAGAACGCAGTTTGCTCGATCCGCGAGCCGCCCTCGTCGGGAAGAACCTCAAATTGCAGCCACGCGGTTCCCGGAAGCTTCATCTCCGCCCGTAGGCGAAGCAGATGGGGACGATCAAGCGCCTCAACCCGCCAGAAGTCCAGTGGCTCGCCAACGCGCAGTTCGCGGGGGTGCCGGCGACCCCGACGCATGCCCACCCCACCGGACACCCGATCGATTAACCCGCGAATCTGCCAAAGTGCGTTGCCGGCGGGCCATCCGGCGTCGCCGCCGAGTGCGCACGCGGCGTCGAAGACAGCTTCGGGGGGGGCAGAACTCAGGATCCGATGGCTTTCGAACAGCATGCCTTCGTGTACCGCAAGTTGGCGTTCCGGAGCCTGATGACCGCCGAAACTAGCGAGGCTCGAGGCCCAGGTGGTCTCAATCTCATCGCTCGCCACCCGGGTTAGGGCCAACTGCAAAGCGGCGCGATACGTCATCGGCCGGACACTGAAATCGCGGAGGGCGCGGTCGTCATGAACGACCAAGTCGGTGTGCATACCGGCCACCAGAGGCTGCGCGATGGCGTACGGAATAGGAGTGATCAGGTCGATGAACCTGCTACTCCATTCGGGGTGGGGTACGGAAAGCACGAAGATCCGGCGATGGAACCCGCGAACACTGGCGTATTCCAGCATCATCTGTCGGTAACTCAGCACGTCCGGTCCGCCGATCTCGTAGATTCCTTCGGCGCCAGGAAGGTCGAGCGCTTCGAGGAGATACTCGAGGACGTTGCGCACACCAATCGGCTGGCAACGGAACTCCACCCAACGCGGTGCGACCATGATCGGCAGACGCTCGGTCAAGCAGCGGATCATCTCGAAGCTCACCGAGCCGGAACCGACGATGATCGCCGCTCGGAACTCCACTACGGGTATCCCGCTAGCGGCCAGGATTCGGCCCACTTCGTGACGCGACGTCAGGTGATCGCTCAACGTCTCGGCCGGGTCTCCGAGACCGCCGAGATAGATGATCTTCATGACGCCAGCTCGACGGGCCGCCTCCGAAAAGATCCTGGCAATCTGACGGTCGCGTTCGGGGAAGGTCTGGCCACTCGCCATCGAATGCACGAGGTAGTAGGCGACATCGATGCCATCCAGCGCCTGATGTGACGCGTACTCGTCGGCGAGGTCACCCTGGACAAGGTCGACGCCGGGCCAGCGATCGTCCAGGCGCCGGACATCGCGAGTCACGCAGCGAAGGCGCACACCTTGGCTGTGCAGTCTCGCCGCCAGCCGGCCACCTATGTACCCGGTCGCGCCCGTCACCAGAACGCGCGGCCCCCCAACGTTGGCATCGCCAGTGTCGTCCACTCGCCTCCTCACTTGCACTTAATTCATTAGCCCATAAATGAACTTGACGACAAAAAGGGCGTGAGGACCAGAGCCGGAGGTCCTCACCACACCCACAGTGGGACCTTCAGTAGGCAACCGCTGGCGTCAGCGGCGCTGTCATCGATTGTCGTGGTGGCGATCACGTCACGCCATGTGGGGGAACCTCACATACCCGACTTCGCACGATGAAGTGTCGGTCTCGACCGGCTGGAAGAGAGAAGCCCTCGGGCTCGCCCTCACCAACGTCCAAGGTGAGGCGCGTGCCTTTCCACACTTCATATTGGCGATGATCGATGTAGAACGGACAGTCGCCGACAACCCCGAGCAGCACGTCGTGATCGCCGATGACGAACTCGCCTTGGCGAAAGCACATGGGGAGGCTTCCGTCACAACACCCGCCGGATTGGAAGAACATGACGGGCCCGCCATCGCTCACCAAGCCAGCGATGGCTTCAGTTGCCGCGGCGGTTGCGTCAACACCCGGCGGCTCCAGTGGGCCGGTCATGCGACGACGTCTTTAGAAGAACCCGAGCGGCTTGGTGCTGTAGCTCACCAGCAGGTTCTTGGTCTGTGAGTAGTGCTCCAGCATCATCTGGTGGTTCTCCCGACCGATGCCCGAGATCTTGTACCCGCCAAAGGCTGCGCCTGCGGGGTAAAGGTGGTAACAGTTCGTCCACACTCGTCCCGCTTGGATGCCTCG
>Ga0182030_10007705_pt1 | contig 22418 bp, 22 predicted proteins | sample 812S3MmetaG_FD_121299 | JGI IMG/M metagenome (GOLD analysis project Ga0182030, IMG submission 121299) | Permafrost microbial communities from Stordalen Mire, Sweden - 812S3M metaG (Illumina Assembly) | ecosystem: Environmental > Terrestrial > Soil > Wetlands > Permafrost | place: Sweden... | reverse complement strand
GCGCCGGCGCGCCGAGCGTGACCCGGCAAAGATTCTCAAGGAGCTTTCCGATCTGCGCATCGGCGCACCGGTCGTGCATGAAACCTATGGTGTCGGGCGGTACGTCGGACTGCAGACCATGGACGTCGCCGGCTATACGGGCGAATTTCTGGTGCTCGAATATGCCGACGGAGACAAGTTGTACGTGCCCGTGCAGGCACTGCACCTGGTGCCGCGCTACACGGGCGCGCCGGCCGAGACGGCGCCGCTGCACAAGCTCGGCGGCGAACAGTGGCAGAAGGCGCGCCGCAAGGCGGCGCAGCGCATCCGCGATGTGGCGGCGGAACTCTTGGACCTGTATTCGCGCCGTGCCGCCCGGCAGGGCACTCAGATGGCGGCCGGAGAGGCCGAATACCGTGCATTCCAAGCCGGATTTCCATTCGAAGAGACCGCCGACCAGGCTGCGGCGATCGAACAGGTCGTCGCCGACCTCAAGTCCGGCAAGCCGATGGACCGCGTCATCTGCGGCGACGTTGGATTCGGCAAGACCGAGGTGGCGCTGCGCGCCGCGTTCGTCGCCGTGCAGGCCGGAAAGCAGGTCGCGGTTCCCGTGCCCACCACCTTGCTCGCCCAGCAGCACTACACGACGTTCGGCGACCGCTTCGCGGACTGGCCGGTGAGGATCGAGAGCCTGTCGCGCTTTCGCACCAACAAGGAAGCCGAAGGAGTGATCGCCGGCGTCGCCGCGGGGACGGTCGACATCGTCATCGCCACCCAGCGCCTGCTTCAGGGCAAGGTGAGATTCAAGGATCTGGGATTGGTGGTGATCGACGAGGAGCACCGCTTCGGCGTGCGCGACAAGGAAAAATTGAAGGCTCTGCGCACCGAAGTCGACGTTCTCACGCTCACGGCGACGCCGATCCCGCGCACGCTCAACATGGCCATGGGCGGCCTGCGCGACTTGTCGCTGATCACCACCCCGCCGGCGGAACGCCTGGCGGTAAAGACCTTCGTCCTGGAATGGAACGAGACCGTGGTGCGCGAGGCGAGCCTGCGTGAAATCCGGCGCGGCGGCCAGATCTATTTCGTCCACAACACCATCGAAACCATCGAGAAGACGGCGCAGGCGCTGCGCGAACTCGTGCCCGAAGCGACCGTCGCGGTGGGCCATGGCCAGATGCGCGAGCGCGATTTGGAGCAGCTGATGCTCGATTTCTATCATCGGCGCTTCAACGTCCTGGTCTGCACCACCATCATCGAAAGCGGCATCGACGTGCCGACGGCGAACACCATCATCATCGACCGGGCCGACCGCTTCGGCCTGGCGCAGATTCATCAGCTGCGGGGCCGGGTCGGACGCTCGCATCACCGCGCCTATGCGTACTTGATCACTCCGCCGCGCAAGGCGATGACCGCCGATGCGGTCAAGCGCCTCGAGGCGCTGGAATCGCTCGAGGAACTCGGCGCAGGCTTCACTTTGGCGACTCACGACCTCGAAATCCGCGGGGCCGGCGAACTGCTGGGCGACGAGCAAAGCGGCCAGATTCAAGAGATCGGCTACAACCTGTACATGGAGCTGCTCGAGCGCGCCGTTTCGGCGCTGAAGTCCGGCAAGCAAGCCGATCTCGAGCGCCCGCTCGATGCCGGACCCGAGGTCGAACTTCACGTGCCCGTCCTCATCCCGGAGGACTATGTTCCCGACGTGCACCTGCGCCTGGTGCTCTACAAGCGAATCGCCGGCACGCCGTCGCGCGAGGAACTCGACGAACTGAAAGCGGAAATGATCGACCGCTTCGGCCCCATGCCGGAGTACGCCCAGTCTCTGTTCCGGGCGACCCGGCTCAAGCTGCGCGCCGGCGAGCTCGGGATACGCAAGATCGATGCCGGCGCAGCGAGCGGCTACATCCTGTTCGAAGAGGCGAACAGGATCGATCCGAAGCGCGTGCTCAAATTAATTCAGGGTAAACCCAAGGAATACCGCCTCGACGGCCCGCTGAAGCTGCGCTTCGTGCACGATGCGCGTACCGAAGAGAAATTATTCACGCGCATCGAGCAGCTGGTCGAACAGCTGAGCTGAGGCAGCGCCCTATTGAAGCTTGCCCAGGTAATCCCCCTTGCCGATTTCCACACCGGCTTTGCGCAGCAGCGCATAAACCATGCTGACATGGAAATAAAAATTGGGCAGCACGAAATCCGCGAGGTACCCCGTGGCGGTGAACTTCCAAGATCCGCTGGGAAACTTGAGTTCGATACTCCGTCCTTCGGCGTCCTTCAACTGCGCAGCGGTGATCGATTTGACGAAGTCCGTGGTCTTGGCAACGCGGGCCTTGAGTTCGGCCAAGGTCGTCTCCGTATCTTCGTGCTTCGGCACCTCGACGCCGGCAAGTCGGGCGGCGGCTCCCTTGGCCGTATCGCACGCGATCTGAACCTGGCGCGCCAGCGCATGCATGTCGGGAAACAGCCGCGCCTGCGCGAGAACCACCGGGTCGAATTTCTTTGCCGCCGCATACGCTTCGGCCTTGTCGAGAATGCCGGACAGATTCGTCAAACCGCGGGTCAATACCGGAATCGAAAAATCGTACATTGAAATCGCCATCGGAAATCTCCTTCGTCGAGCCCAGGGGGCGACACTGTAACCAAAGACGCGGCCCCTGAGTAGAAATGGGCCCGGCGGGATTTCTATAGTAAAGTACCCATCCGTATGCTCCCCTTCTCAGCAGCGTGTGAGCGCAACAAGTATCCCATCCTCGACGTGCTGCGCGCCCGTTTTGCAGCAAGCGTGGATGTCCTGGAGATCGGCAGCGGCACGGGCCAGCATGCCGTTCATTTTGCCCGCGCCTTGCCGCACGTGACCTGGCACCCGACGGAACAATTGGCCTACCTCGAGGATTTGGCCGAGCGGGTGAAGATCGAAGGGACACCGAACGTGCGTACACCCACCGTGCTCGACGTCCGCCAGGCCGTGTGGCCCTTGCGCGCGGTCGATGCCATCTTTACCGCCAATACCCTGCATATCATGTCCTGGCCCGAAGTGGCCGCGGCGTTCCGCGGAATCGGCGGCGCGCTCGTTCCGGGCGGCGTACTGTGCATATACGGCCCCTTTCGGTATGACGGCGGCTATACATCGCAGAGCAATCGGGAGTTCGATCGAATGCTGCAGGAACGCGATCCGCAATCCGGATTGCGCGACATCCGCGCCGTCACCGAACTCGCCGGGCAATACGGTCTGCGACTGGACGCGGATCATGATTTGCCTGCCAACAACCGCCTGCTGGTCTTCGCCAAAGAGCCCGGATAGCGCCTCACGAGGAAAACATGAGCGAATTTCCCTATCGCAGCGCGCTGATCGTCGGCGCGGGACCCGGAATCAGCGCATCGGTCGCGCGGCTCCTCGCGCAGCATGGAGTCAAAGTTGCTCTGGCCGCGCGCGGCATCCAGAAACTCGATTCGTTGATGCGTGAGACCGGCGCGCAGGCGTTCGCCGCCGATGCCGCGGATCCGCAATCCGTCGCCAAGCTCTTCGAGGACGTGGCGGACCGCATGGGAGCGCCCGAAGTCGTCGTCTACAACGCCGGAGCCCGCGTCCACGGACCTTTGGCCGATCTCGATCCGAGTGCCGTGCTTCGTGCCATTTCAACCACGGCTTACGGCGGCTTTCTCGTCACCCAGCAGGCGGCGAAATGCATGCTGCCTCTCGGGCGCGGCGCGATCCTGCTCACCGGCGCGACCGCGAGCGTCAAAGGCTTCGCGCAGTCCGCGGCTTTCGCCATGGGTAAATTCGCCCTGCGAGGGCTGGCGCAAAGCGCCGCGCGCGAGCTCGGGCCGCATGGGATACACGTGGCGCACTTCGTCATCGACGGCTCGGTCCGCGCCGCGCAGCGTCCGGACCCTGCGGACAGGCCCGACAGCACGCTCGACCCTGACGCGATTGCACAGAGCTATGTCGACGTACTGCGCCAGGCGCGCAGCGCCTGGTCGCTCGAAGTCGAACTTCGCCCGTGGGGCGAGCGGTTTTGAGTTTCCCTAGCCGATCAGTGTTTTCAGCCGCTCGGTGCGGCTGCCGCTCGTGGAATCGGCCGCACGGCGCAGAAGCTTGTGCGCGTCGTCCACCGGCAAGGCACGGCTGAACAGGAATCCCTGCGCCTCGTGGCAATCGTGCTCCTGCAGGAACAGAAGCTGCGGAAAGCTCTCGACGCCCTCCGCGGTCACATTGATCCGCAGCGAGCGCGACATGGCGATGATGGCGGCCGCGATCGCGCGGTCGTCGCTGCAGTCGATCAGGCTGGTCATGAATGACCGGTCGATCTTCAATCGGTCCACGGCGAAATGCCGCAGCCGCCCGAAGCTCGAGTACCCCGTTCCAAAGTCGTCGATGGCGAGCATGACGCCGAGTTCCTTGAGCTGCGCCAGTGCCTGCTCCGCCCATGCCTCGTCCTTCATGACCACCGATTCGGTGATTTCCAGCTCCAGCATCGAGGGTTCGATGCCGGTCTCGCGGATGATGGAGGCCACCAATTGCGGAAATTCCCGGAGCACGAACTGCTGTCCGGAAACGTTGACGGCCATGCGCACCACGGGCAGGCCTTCGTCGACCCAGGCCTTGGCCTGCCGGCAGGCGGTGCGCAGCACCCACTCGCCTATGCTCAGGATCAAGCCTGTCTCCTCGGCGACGGGAATGAATTCCGCCGGCGGCACCGAGCCCAGCTCGTCATTGGTCCAGCGCAGCAGCGCCTCCATCCCGGAGACGCCGCCCGAGCGCACGTCGAATTGCGGCTGATACTGCAGGGTGAATTCGCCGCGCTCGAGGGCGCCGCGCAGCTTCGCTTCGAGGGTGAAGCGATGCAGCGCCGCATCGTTCATGGCGTTATCGAAGAAGGCCGACATCCCCGGGCCCTTGCGCTTGGCGAAGTACATGGCCAGGTCTGCGTTCCGCAGCAGCGTATCGACCTCGATGCCGTCGGCCGGGTACAGGGCGACGCCGATGCTCGGCGTGACCACCAAGGTGTGCATGGCGAGGCGCATCGGTACCTGCAGCTCGGCGATGAGCCGGGCGGCGATCGCCGCCGCGTCTTCCGCACTGCGTATGTTCGGCAGCACGACGATGAACTCATCGCCCCCGAGGCGGGCGATGTGGCTCGAACGCGACGCGGACAAATCATGCACCGTGTCGTCGATCCGCAGGGAGTTCCGCAGCCGCGCGGCGACCTGGCACAGCAGCTCATCGCCGACGGCATGGCCCAGCGTGTCGTTCACTCTCTTGAAATTATCGAGATCCAGGTACAGCACCGCCAGCATCCGCTGCTGCTGCTTGGCGGCCTCGAGCGAGCTGTTCAAGCGGTTTCGCAGCTGCTCCCGGTTCGGCAGGCCGGTCAGCGCGTCGAAGTACGCGAGCTTGACGATCCGATGTTCCGAGCGCCACTTGCTCGCCAGCGAAATGGTCATCTGCCGGATCTCGTGCGGATGAAACGGCTTCTGCAGATAGGAAAGCTTCTCTTCAGGCGGCACCAATCCGCCGATGTCGCGCGGATCGACATCGGAATAGGCGGTGCACATGACGATTTCGACGGCGGGATCGAGTTCGCGGATTCTCGCCGCGGCCCATACGCCGTCGGGGCCGGGCGGCATCCGCATGTCCAGGAAGACCACCGCGAAGGGATCGTCGACGCCGAGCGCATCGCGGACCGCCGCGACCGCCGCCTCGGCGCCGTCGCAGAATACGGGCGCGAATTCGGTCTCGCTCTGCGGAATGCTCCTGGCCGATTGATCGGTGCCGCTCTTCTTGAAGAGCCGATCCCGCAGATCATGCAGTACCGCAGCCTCGCCGCTCTGTCCGGCCGAGGCCAGTATCTGGCGATAGGCGTCCCGCACTTCGGCCTCGTCATCGGCGACGAGAACGCGGATCGGCAATCTCTTTTTCTCGGACACGGGCAACCTCGCGGACATGAAGTTAGGTTCGGCTCTCTCGAATCGGCAATGGCAGCAGCAGATGCATCGATGCACCCAAACCCGGACCCTCGCTCGCTGCCCAGATCTTCCCGCCCAGCGCGCCGATGGCGTTGGCGCACCAATGCAGGCCGATGCCATAGTTGGTCTCGCGGGATTTCGTGGAGAAGCCCTTGTCGAAAACCCGCTGCAGATTGTCGGCGGTGATGCCGACGCCGTCGTCCTTGCAGTGCAGGTGCAGCTGTTCGCCCCCGCCCTCTGCGACGATCTCAGCGGCGAAATGCAGCACGCCCTTGTCGCGGCCGGCATCGCGTACGGAATCGGCGGCATTGATGATCAAGTTCTGCAGAATCAGGCGCAGCACCGTGCGGGCCACCTGCACCGCTCCCACCTTGCGCAGCGACTCATCGGACTTCACGGTGAGCCGTTGCCGGCAGGTATCGGGGACGATTTCCAATGTCTGTGCGACGAGATCGGGCAGCCGTACGGATTCGACCACATGCGCGTTTCGGGTGGAGCGCATGAGCTCGCCGAGCGCCGTTTGGACGATGGTGGCTTGCCGCTGCACCACGGCGACGTCGCTCTGCGCCTCCATCACCGACGCGGCCAATTCCCGGCAGGCCAGGCGCAAAAATTGTTCGAGGTCGGCGCGCCGGACCGATCCCTCGGCTTCCTTGGCCAGTTCCGCGAATGCGAGTTCGACGTCGCCCGCGGGCGCGTCGCGCAGGCGCTCGCCGAGCCTGGTGAGCCGCACGCCCAGAGGGGTCATGGCATTGCCGAGATTGTGCAGCACCCCCTTGGCGAGTTCGGCAAATCCGGCCTGGAAGGATTGATCGACGACCTGCCGGCGCGATTCGGCCACGCGTTCCACCATCCGGTCGAATTCCCTGGCCAGGCTCGCGATCTCATCCTCGCCGGGCAGATTCAAGCGGGCGGTCAGGTCCGTGCCGTCGCCGACCGACACGGCATGCCGCGTGACGCGCGCGAGCGGCCGCAGCACGATCCTATTGAGCACCACCACCAGCAGCACCAGAACCGCGACCGCCGCGCCGATCAGGTACAGCGAGGCATAGGTCACGGCGCCGTGGCCGCGCGCGGTGATCCTGCGCGGCACATCGACTTGAAAGGTCATCACGGGCCGGCCGTAGATGTCCATGAAGGGTTTGGAAACTTGGGTGGTCGAATCCGTCTCGACGATCTGCTCAGCGCCGCCCCCGGGATGGTCGCGCGACATCGCCAGGGCCGCCTGCGCCTGCGCGCCGATCATGTGCACCTGCATCGGCGTGAGCAACCGGCCCATGATCACCATGCCCAGCGCATTCCCGGTGCCGCTGCCGTCGAGCACCGGCGCGGCGGCGATCATCATCACGCCCTTGTTGGTATTCAAAAGCCCCTTGGCGGGCTTGCCGTCGGAGAGATTCTTGCGCCAGGGAAAATCCTCGGGCAGGGCCTTGCGCGATGCCAGGTCGATATTCAGCAGTTCGCCGGTCTGCAGCGCCCGCGCGCTCGACAGCACGTAATTGCCGTTCAGATCGACGATGAGCATGGCATTCACCTTGAGCTGCTTCATCGCCACCGGCGTGATGTTGGTGCTCACGAATGCCTGGCTCGGCGACTGCACGAATTGATACACGTCGGCCCAATTGCCCCAGTCCGACGCCGTCACTTCCAAGCTCTCGAGAGTGCGGTCCAGCGCATAGCCGATGCGCTTCATCGACGTCTCCGCGTCTTCCCGCTCCAGTTCCGCGAAGCTTGGCATCAGCACCTGTTTTTGCACCGCGATCTCGAGGACGATGAGAACCGCAAACAGCAGCGCCAGGAGCGAAATCATTTTGGTACGGATATTCACCACCCTTTCGTATCAGAATTCGCGGGCGGGAGGCGTGCCCCTGTCTTATTTCGGACCGATCGGAGGCGCGCGGCGCGCCATTGGGCGCAGGAATGAGACGGAGATCACGATTGCCGGCGCCCTGGCGCCGAACAACCCGGCCGCTAGAAGCGCAGCGACAGGCAGCTCAAGCCGCCATCCATCTTCCTGAATTCCGAGACGTCCAGAGCCAGGACTCGGCGCTTGCGGGACTCGAGCGCCGCGCTCATCAGCGGGTAGCCGGCCGCCACGAATATCGCATCGTTGATCCGTACGCAATTGGCCGCATAGGCTTCGGCGGGCGGCGCCAAAATGAGATCGCGGATATCGATCCCGGCCTGCGACTGAAGATCCTTTCGGCTGCCCTCGTCCGCCACCCAGCAGCCCTCGCCGAGATACGCGATCCCGCTCTTCAAATGCAGCAGCGCCGGGTTGGCCCTGATGTCCATGATGCTCGAGGAGTATCCGAACCCCGCCAGAAGCCCTGCCAGCTGTTCGGCGCCGTGCTGGTTGGTACGGGCCGAAACTCCGATGAGGAAATGTCCGTCGGCTTCGCAGATGTCGCCGCCGTCGACCGTGCCCGGCGCCTCGATGCGGCCGAACTGCCCATAGAATTGCCGCAGACACGGCGCCATGCCGCGAATCTCGCCCTGCCGGCTGGGGGCGCCCGGGAGCGTGAGCACCGCGCCGCGCCCGGTCACGATCGCGGTGTCCTCCACGAAGGTGCCGTCGGGATACGCCGGGTCGGGGGCAAGCTGCGTGACGGCGAGGCCGCAATCGCGCAGCGCGGCGACGTACGCCGCGTGCTGCTCCAGCGCCCGGCCGAGATCGGGCGCACCTTCGGCGGAGCTGGTCAGGCCCGCGGCAAATGACTCCGACGGAGGACGAACGATGGCGCGGGTGAAGTTCATTCGAGCTCCCAACGTCAAGCGGCTTGGTTGCGTCCGCATTTCTTGGCGATTTGCAGCTGCTGCTGCGACAGCTCCAGCAGGACGGAAGGACTGTCGGCCGGTTCGGGAATCGCCGCGCTGACCCCCACGCTGACGCTGACATAGCGCAGTACGGCCGACTTGGGGTGATGTATCCGCAGATCCCTGACCCTCTCCGCCATCAGCTGGCCGATCCTGAGCGCCTGCTCGCTCGTGAGGCCGGGTGCGAACGCGATCAAACTGCCGCCGTCGATGCGCGCAGTGACGTCGCTCGAGCGCCGCAGGCAGCCGGACACGACGTGCGCGACGCGCCGTATGGTCGAATCCCCCGCCGCGCGGCCAAAGGTCGCGTTGTACAGATCCAAGGCGTCGATATCGATCGCGAACACCGCGATGCTGCGTTTTTCCCGCTGCGCCACCGCCCAGTCGCGCTTCAGCAATTCCTCGAGATACGACAGGGTGAAAAGTCCCGTCAGGCGATCGTCGCGAATGGCCACCGCGGTCGGTTGGTGGGCTCCGCTCAAGGAATCCCGCGCGAGCTTCGGATCGATGCGCAGCCGCTCGCCGGCATCGCGGTGATGGCCCGCGAAGTGGGTGATCCGCCCCTCCCCGTCGAACAGGGGCAGCACGGACATTTCGTTCCAAAATACCGTGCCGTCCTTGCGGTAATTCCGCAGCAGCACGCGGCATGACTCGCCGCGCGCCATGGCTTCGCGCAGGCGCTGGCGGCCATCCTGTTCGCGGTCTTCTGCCTGCAGGAAGCGCAAATTGCGGCCGAGCAACTCCGCGGCGGGGTAGCCGGTCAGCGCCTCGAAGCCGGCGTTGGCGTAGATCACCGGACGCTCGGGATTCTGCGCATCGACGAGCACCACGCCGTCGGGCGAGCTATCGACCAACCGGCGATACAAGCTCACATCGAGGCTGGTCATGATTGTCCCTCTGTCAACACCAGCGGCGGCGGAGTGGAAAACAGATCCGCGATACGGGCGGTGGTCTCCTGCCAGCGCCGGCTCGACCGCAAATCGGCCTTCGGCTCGCCGCGCGCTCGCATCCGCACCAGCCGCGCCTGCGAGGCTGCGGAAGTGGCGCCCGCCCCGAGGGCGTCCAACGCCAATTCCACGGAGTGTCTGTCGTTGCAGATGGGAAGGACATCGCAGCCCGCGGCGAGCGCGAGTTCGCACCGCGCGATCACATTGCCGAACGCGGCCGCTCCCGCCATGCTCAGGTCATCCGCGAACACGCAGCCGTGAAACCCCATCTCCTCCCGCAAAATCGCGCTGATCCAGCGGTGCGAGAGGCTCGCCGGCAGCGAATCGACCGCGGGGAACACCACATGGGCCGCCATGACCCCGGCGAGATTATTGTCGATGAGCGGGCGATACGGGCGCATGTCGGGCTCCAAGTCCGCGAAGTCGCGCCGGTCCACCGGCAATGCAACGTGCGAATCGGCGACCACAGCCCCGTGGCCCGGAAAGTGCTTGGCGATCGCGGCCATTCCCGCCTCGCGCATGCCGAGCACGGTCGCGGCCGCCAATGCGGACACGCAGTCCGGATCGCTGTGGAAAGCGCGGTCGCCGATGATCTCGCTCACTCCGTAGTCCAGATCGATGCAGGGGGCAAAACTGAAGTCGACCCCGACCGCGCGCAGTTCGGCGGCCATCAGCCAGCCGACGGATTGGGCCAATTCCAGCCCTTCGCGCCGGTCCTCATCGTAGCGCCTGCCCAGGAGGCGCACGGCCGGCAGCCGCGTGAATCCCTCGCGAAACCGCTGGACACGTCCGCCTTCCTGGTCCACACCGATCAAGAGGTGCGGCGTGCGCAAGGCCCGGATCTGCGCCGTGAGCGCCGCGACCTGGCGCGGGTCCTCATAGTTGCGCGAGAACAGGATCACGCTTCCGACGAGCGGATGCGAAAGCACAGCGGCATCGTCGGCGCGGAGCGCCGTTCCGGCGATGTCCACCATGAGCGGCCCCAAGGTCATTGGTTGCCCTCGAACACCGCCACCGATTCGACGTGCGTCGTATGCGGAAACATATCCATCACCCCTGCGCAGGTCAGCTTGTACCCCAAGGCATGCACCAAGGTTTCGGCATCCCGCGCTAAACTCCCCGGATGGCAGGAAATATACACGACTCTGCGCGGGCGCCACTCGGACATCCGCGCAAGCAGGGCCGCGGCGCCGGCCCGCGGCGGATCGAGCAGTACCAGGTCATAGTGCCTGTTCGCCCACGGCCCGAACTTCGCGGGCTCGAATAGGTTCTCCGTAAAGAATTCCGCGTTGCCGATGCCGTTGCGGACGGCATTGGCCTTTGCCTTCGCAATGAGTCCCGCGTCGCCCTCGATGCCCGCGACGCGTCCCGCCCGCCGGGCCAACGGCAGAGTGAAATTGCCCAATCCGCAGAACAGATCGAGTACGGCGTCGTGCGGCGTCGGCAGCAGCAGCTGCAAGGCCGCGTCCACCATCGACCGGTTGATTTCCCGGTTGATCTGAATGAAATCCACCGGTCCGAATTCGAGCACGGTCCGGCCCCCATCCACGGCGTAGCTCAAGGGCGGATAGTCCGGCAGCAAGGGACTGACCGTCCCGGGGCCGCCGGTCTGCAGAAAGATCTGGGCGTTCCGAGCGGAGCCAAAGGCCGCCAATTTGCCGATGTCGCCGGGACCGGGGGCCCCAAGGACGCGGAACACCAGCGCACTCTGCGCATCCCCCGCCGCCACTTCCACCTGGGGGATCTTCTCGCGGAGGTCCAGGGTCTCGACCAGCGCGGCGAGATCCTGCGGCAGCGTCGCGAGAGGCTCCTCGAGGATCTCGCAGCGGCGGATGTCCGCAAGATAGGGCTTCTCGCGTTCGCGAAAGCCCGCAAGCACCCGTCCCTTCTTGTAGACGTATTTGACCCCCAGCCGGGCCCGGCGACGATAGGCCCACTCGGGGCCGCGCAGCGGTGCCAGCACGCGCTCGGGGCGCACCCGCCCGATCCTCTCCAGATTGTCGAGGAGCTGCCGCTCTTTCGATGCCAATTGCGCGGGGGCCGACAGGTGCTGCAAGGAACAGCCGCCGCACACTCCGAAATGCGCGCAGCGCGGCACCACGCGCTCCGGCGAGGCCGCGATGACCTCGACCAGTCCCGCTTCATCCAATTGGCGGCGGCGCTTGAAAACCCGGAAGCGGACGCGCTCGCCCGGAAGAGCGCCGTCGATGAATACAGCCTTGCCGTCGACGCGCGCGACTCCCCGGCCGTCGTGGGCGAGGTCCACGATGTCGGCTTCCTGTATGCCGGTGGGATTCAACTCGCGGGCCACGCCGCCGCAAATTCCTTGAGGTGCGCGGCCGCGGAATCCTCCAGTAATTTGCGCACGCGGGAGACTTCGTGGGCGTGCTCGGCCGCGTTCAAGCGGCCGCGCAGCAGTTCGAACCGCAGATAAATCAAATACGTGTTCAGCACGTCGGTCTCGCAGTAGTTCCGTATCCGGGAGAGGCCGCCCTGCAGATACGCCGGCCACACATCCGCGCCGTGCATCCCCACCTTCCCCGGAAGCCCCAGCAGAGCCGCGATGTCGTGCAGACTCGCACGCCCCCGCCCCTGAAATCCCGACAAAATATCCATGAGATCCATGTGCCGCCAGTGGAAGCGGCTCAGGTAATTGCTGAACCGGAAGCTCTGGTCGGAGTCGCCCGTTTCCCAATAGCGCGCCGCGGAGATGCCGTGCATGAGGCTGCGGTAGTGCAATACCGGCAGGTCGAAGCCCGCGCCGTTCCAGGAGACCAGGTCCGGCGTGAACTTGTCCAAGCCGTCGAAGAACCGCTCGATCAGGTCCTTCTCCGGAGAAGATTCCTCGCCGAGGCTCCAGACCTTCAGAGAGTCCCGCGAACGCATCACCACGGAAATCGCGACGACGCGCTGCTGCTCATGCGACAGGAATTCGCTGCCGGTTTCCTGGCGGCGCTTGGTGAACATGATGTGCGCGACCTGTTCGTCGGACAGATCGTGCAATCCGTGCAGGCGGCGGCCCAGGTCGGTATCCGGTACCGTTTCTATGTCGAAGACCAACGTGTTCATCCGGCAGCGCTTCTCATGAGGACGGCCACCGCCACCACCAGGCCCGCCTCATCGGTCAAGGTCACGTGGCCTTCTCCGATGCCGAGCGCCTCGCGAAGCTTTGCGCCGCGCGCGGAATAGACGACCTCCGGCTTGCCCCAGGAATTTTGCACCACACCCACGTCCCTTATCCAGATGCCATGGGCAAAGCCCGTGCCCATCCCCTTGACGATGGCCTCCTTGGCGGCAAAACGCATGGCGATGAAGCGGACCGGACGCGCGGTGAGTTCGAACTGCGCGCGCTCTTCGGGCATCAGCAGGTGCGTCAGGAAACGCTCGCCGTGCTTCCCGTATACACGCTCGATACGGTCGACTTTGAGCACATCGATGCCGATCCCGTAAATCATTGAACCCGCGCCGCCCTCAACCGCGCGCCGCGCGCATCAGCTCTTTCATGTCGCGCACGGCTTTGGCCAGACCGTCGGCAATCGCGCGCGCGACGATCGCATGGCCGATGTTCAGTTCGACGATCTCGGCGATGGCGGCAATCGGCTCGACATTGTGGTAGTTGAGCCCGTGTCCCGCGTTGACGATCAATCCGAGGCGGTCGGCAAAGCGCGCGGCGGTCTGCAGCCGCTCGAATTCCCGCGCGCGCGCGGCGCCGGTCGAATCGGCATAGGTGCCCGTGTGCAGCTCGATCACCGGCGCTCCCGCGCGCTGCGCCGCCTCGATCTGCGCCGGATCCGGATCGATGAACAGCGACACCCGGATTCCCGATGCGCCCAGCGCCTTCACCGCGTCGCCGATCCGCGCGGGCTGATCCGCAACGTTCAAGCCCCCCTCGGTGGTCACTTCCTGGCGCGATTCGGGGACCAGGCAGCAGTCCTGCGGGAGGATTTTCTGCGCGATCCCGATCATCTCGTCGGTGACCGCCATTTCCAGGTTCATGCGCGTCTGCAGCGCCGCCCGCATGGCCGCGACGTCACGGTCCTGGATATGGCGCCGATCTTCGCGCAGATGCAGGGTGATGCTGTCGGCGCCGGCCTCCTCCGCCATGAGCGCTGCGTACACCGGGTCCGGGTAGCGGCCGCGCCGCGCCTGGCGCAGCGTCGCCACGTGATCGATGTTGACGCCGAGGGCGATGTTGCCGCGTGGGACCGCGCCGCTCATGGGCTTTCCGGTTCGCGATGGCGCAAAGCCCGCGCCACTTCGCGGGATTTGAGCGTCCGGCCGTCGAGGCAGGCATCGATGGCCGCGCGCAGGACCCGCTTGGCATCGCGCAGCGAGCGCGCGTCGCCGAAACTCTCGGCCTGCAGATCGGCGAGGGACTGGCCGTAAACCGCGCCGGCCGCTTCGGCGACGCAGGGCTGGGGCCCGCGCTCCGCGGTAAATCGGTAATAGCAGCTCGGCTCCACGGGCACTCCCTCACCGGTCCTTGCGAGTTCCAAACCATAACCCAAATCGTTCAACAGGCGCTTCTCGAAGCGGCGCAGCGTGGCCTCCTCGACGTCTCCATGGCACAGCGCCTCGATGCACGAAGCATAGGAGAAGAAGATCTCGGGGTGCGGATCGCAGCGCTCCGTCAGCTTCATCAGCAGTTCGTTCAAATAGAATCCGCTCATCAGTCGGCCGGGGGCAAGATTGGTCATCAGGCCGTCGATTTCCGCCGTCATCAGCTGGCAGGCCTCGCCCCTGCCGGACCAGGACACCAGCATTCTTTGAAACGGCCGCAGCACGCCTCTCAACGTGGACTTGGGTGCATTGGCGCCGCGCGCGAACAGCGTCAGCCGGCCGTATTCGCTGGTGAACACCTCGACGATGCGGCTGGTGTCGCGATAGGCGTATTGGTGCAGAACGTATGCCGGTGCCAGCAACACGCGCCGCGCGGACAGCCGCCCCATGCTCTTCACAATGTATCGTATCCAAATTGGCGCAGCGCCATTTCGCTGTCGGCCCAATTTTCCTTGACCTTGACCCAAAGCTCCAGATGCACCGAGCGCTGCCACAGGTCGTTGAGTTCGATGCGCGCCAGCCGCCCGATCTCCTTCAGCCGTTCGCCGCCCTGGCCGATCACGATGGCCTTCTGCCCGGCACGTTCGACCCAGATGACCGCGTTGATCATGATGCGGTTGTTTTCGTCCGCAAACCGCTCGATTTGCACGTTGATGCCGTAGGGCAACTCCTCGCGCAGCCGCAGCGTGAGCTTCTCGCGCACGATTTCGGCCGCATGGAACGGCTCGTCGCGGTCGGTCACGACATCGGAGGCGAACAGCGGCGGGGAAATCGGCAGCCGCGAGCCGACCAGATCGACCAGCCGATCGAGGTTGTCGGCTTCCTGCGCCGATATCGGGATGATTCCCGAGGCGGGGATGCGCTGCGTCATCTCTTCGAGGAAAGGCAGCAGCTGCTCCTTCGGGAACACGCGGTCGACCTTGTTGATCACCAGGAACAAGGGCTGCTTGAGGCCCCGGACGCGTTCCCAGACCCACAAATCTTCGTCGGTGAAGCGCATGGCTTCGATCACGAACAGGATCACGTCCGCATCCTGGGAAGATGAAATCGCGACTCGATTCATGTACTGATTCATGACCCGCCGGGTCGATTCGTGCAGACCGGGCGTGTCGACCAATACCAACTGAGCCTCCGGGCGGTTGACGACGCCCAGAATGCGATGGCGCGTGGTTTGGGGCTTGGCGGTGACGATCGACACCTTGCGGCCCACCAGGGCGTTCACCAAGGTCGATTTTCCGACATTGGGGCGTCCCACGATGGCTACATGACCGGCGCGAAACTTCGGCTCGCTCATACGAGCTTCCGCATTTCGGGCGGCAGCAATTCGAGCAGCTTCGCGGCCGCAAGCTGCTCCGCGCGGCGCCGGCTCGCGCCCTCGCCCACCGCGGACACGCCGAGAACGGGAACCTCGCAGCTCACCGTGAAGGATTGCGCGTGCGGATCGCCCGCCACCGCGGTCAGGGTATAGAGAGGCAAAGCGAGTCCCCGGGCCTGCAGCGCTTCCTGCAGCCGCGTTTTGGGGTCCTTGAGAGATCCCGCCTCCGGCAGGTCCTTGAGCCGCGGACCCATGATGCGGGCGACCGCGGCAGCCGCCGCATCGAAACCGGAATCCAGAAAAATCGCACCCAACATGGCCTCCAAGGCATCCGCCAATATCGACGCGCGGCGAAAGCCGCCGGTCTTCAACTCTCCGCCGCCCAGACGCAGGTGGTCGCCGAGATTCAGCTCCGCGGCGATTTGAGCGAGGGTGTCGCCGCTGACCAGCGTCGCCCGCAGCCTCGACAGGGCCCCTTCGTCCGCATGGCGGTGCGCATCGTACAGCATGCGCGCCACGCTGCAATTGAGCAGCGAGTCGCCGAGGAATTCCAGCCGCTCATTGTGGTCGGCGCCGGCGCTGCGGTGGGTCAGCGCGGCGTGGCACAAGGAGGGCTGCACGAAAACGTAACCGAACGACTGCTCGACCCAGGCCGACAGATCGTCCGATTGACGCTGCGGAATCACTGCACCCGTACGGTCTTGTCGAAGTGCACCGTCAGCGACACATTGCCGACGTAGGGGACCGAATCGTCGTACGCGACGTGAATCAGCACGCCGTCCTCGTCCTTCGTGACCTCGATGTCCTTGGCCGCAATCGCGGTCGGGTCCTCGATCTGCCAATGCCGGTCGAGAATTCGGCGGATGGCGCCCGGGTCGGGATTTTCGCCCTTGACCTCGCCGGCCGTCATGTCCATCGTTTTCGCGATCTTCATATAGTTGAGGTACACGGGGATCAGCCGGATTCCGGCATATCCGATGACGCCGCACAAGGCGAGAATGCAGAGCAACCCGATGAATGTCATGCCCCGCTGCCGTTGCCGAATCGTTCGTTTCATTTCCTGGCCTCCCTAAAATGGCCTCTATTGAATCGCATTCCCTATCCGCCGCCAGAGAGGTCCGTCACGAGTATCGAGATTGAGCCAAATCCGCACCGCCTTACCCACCAGATTCTGCGCCGGCACGAAGCCCGGCGCATCGATATCGTCCAGCCACCTGCTGTCCTTGCTGTTGTTGCGGTTGTCGCCCATGAAGAAGTAATGCCCCTCGGGCACCGTCCACTCGCCCGTCTTGACGCTGCCGTTGGCGAACATGAGGAGGTGGCGTTTGGGCCCCAGCTGCTCGAACGCGGTCGGCGCACCGGCATAATTCCATAGATCCTGCTTGGGGCCGGTATAGGTCGGTCCGCGCTCCTGCGGCATGGGTTTGCCGTTCACGTAGAGCTGATTGTTCTCATCGACGCGGATGACGTCCCCCGGCAGCCCCACCAGCCGCTTGATGTAATTGATTTTCGGATTCGGCGGCAGGCGGAACACGATGACGTCGCCGCGCTGGGGCGTTCCGGTGGCAACCAGCAAGGTGTTGCTGATCGGCAGCCGCAGGCCGTAGGAGAACTTGCTGACGAAAATGAAATCCCCGTCGAACAAGGTCGGCATCATGGAATCCGAGGGTATTCGGAACGGCTCGAACAGGAACGAGCGGATCACCAGCACCAGCACGATGACGGGAAAGAACGAGCGCGCATATTCGACCGCGATGGGCTCGCGCATGCGCTCGGGCGGCGTGCCCGCCGCGGCGGCGGCCAGCTTGCGGCGGCGCGCGAACAAAGCCTGGTCCAACAGCCATATCAGGCCTGAAACGGCCCCCACCACCACCAGCATCAGACTGAAGTCGACCGCCTCGTAGCGGAACAGGCGCCACAGCATCGCCAGCGACAGGACGATGAGCGCATAGCCCGCCAGTCTCGGCAACAAGGGCTCGTCGGCGCTGGTGGCGCCGGGATCGCGTTGCGGCCTGAAAAACCAACCGTCCGCCAGAATCACCAGTACGCAGACGACGCCTGCGCACAGTAGGCCCATGAAAAGGCTATCGCCGTCATTCACGAAATACCCCCAAAGTATGCAAACTCAAACCGCCGCGGGACCTGCGACCCGCTGCGCGCCGCCGCGGCGCTCAACTGGTCTTCTTCCCGACCTGCAAGACGGCCAGGAAGGCCTCCTGCGGAATTTCGACCTGGCCCACCTGCTTCATGCGTTTCTTGCCGGCCTTTTGCTTCTCCAGCAGCTTGCGCTTGCGGGTGATGTCGCCGCCATAGCATTTGGCCAGCACGTTTTTGCGCATCGCCTTGACGCTGGCGCGCGCAATGATATGGCTGCCGATCGCCGCCTGCACGGCGATGTCGAACATCTGCCGCGGAATCAGTTCCTGCATTTTATCGACCAATTCGCGTCCGCGGTTGTACGAATTGTCGCGGTGGACGATGAGCGACAGCGCATCGACCGCATCGCCGTTGATCAGCACGTCGAGCTTCACCAGCGGGGCCGCCTGAAAGCGGCTGAACTCGTAGTCGAAGGACGCATAGCCTCGGCTTGCCGACTTGAGACGGTCGAAGAAATCGAGCACGACCTCCGCCAGCGGCAGCTCATATTGCAGGGAAACCTGGCTGCCGAGGAACAGCATCTTTTTCTGCACGCCGCGCTTCTCGCTGCAGAGGGTCAATACGGCTCCCACGTGATCCGGGGGCACCAGGATATTGGCGGTGATGATGGGCTCGCGCAGTTCCGATATGCGGTCCTGCGGCGGCAGCTTGGAGGGATTGTCGACATTGACCACCGATCCGTCGGTCAGCAGCACCTCGTAGATGACGGTGGGCGCACTGGTGATGAGGTCGAGGTCATACTCGCGCTCCAGGCGTTCCTGCACGATGTCCATGTGCAGCAGGCCAAGGAACCCGCAGCGAAATCCAAAGCCCAGCGCGGTGGACACTTCGGGTTCGAAATGCAGTGCCGAATCATTGAGCTTCAGTTTCTTGAGCGCTTCGCGGAATTGCTCGTAATCGTCCGAACTCACCGGAAACAATCCGGCGAACACCCGCGGCTGAACCTGCTTGAAGCCCTCCAGCGGGGCCTTGGCGGGATTGTTGTCCAAGGTGATGGTGTCGCCCACGGGGGCGCCGTCGATTTCCTTGATGCCGGCGATGACGAATCCGACTTCGCCCGTGTTCAGGGAGTCCCTGGTCACCGGTTTCGGCGCGAAACGGCCGAGCTTGTCGATCTGATGGCTGCGTCCGGTGGACATGACGCGGATCTTGGCGCCGGTGTGCAGCGCACCATTCATGACCCGCACCAGGGAGACGACCCCGACATAGTTGTCGAACCATGAGTCGATGATGAGCGCCTGCAGCGGGCCGTCCGGATCGCCCTTGGGTGCCGGTATGCGCTTGACCAGCTGTTCCAGCAATTCCGGGACGCCCAGGCCCGTCTTGGCGCTGACCAAGGCCGCGTCTTCCGCGGGAATGCCGATGATCTCTTCGATTTCGTGGATGACCTTGGCGGGGTCGGCCGAGGGCAGATCGATCTTGTTGATCACCGGCAGTACTTCGAGCCCCTGCTCCAACGCCGTGTAGCAGTTGGCAACGCTCTGTGCCTCGACGCCTTGGGCAGCGTCCACGACCAACAGTGCGCCCTCGCAGGCCGCGAGCGAACGCGAAACTTCATAGGAGAAATCGACGTGGCCCGGCGTATCGATGAAGTTGAGCTGGTACACCTCGCCCGTGACGGATTTGAACGCCAGGGTGACGCTCTGCGCCTTGATGGTGATGCCCCGTTCCCGTTCCAGGTCCATCGAATCGAGCACCTGCGCCTGCATTTCCCGTGCGTCGAGCCCGCCGCATTCTTGAATGAACCGATCGGCCAAAGTCGATTTGCCGTGGTCAACATGAGCAATGATTGAGAAATTGCGGATATTCTTCATCGACGCCTGGCTTGACCAAACCCGCGATTATACCGGTCGGCGGTGGTGAGCGAGGGCCTTATGCACTTCTTCGGGGTCCAATCGTCCATGGCACACCAATTCCCCGGCGAACAGCAGCACGGGAATCTTGTGGCCGTAGCGCACTTTCGAGGCGGGTTCCGCATCGACGTCGAGAACCTCGACGCCGATACCGCTCGCGTCCGGCAGGGCGGCGAGTTCAATCAGCATCTCCTCGCAAAGGGCGCAGCCGGGACGCGAATACAGCAGAAAACGCTGCGGCGCGCCTTGCATCGCTTCAGGGGCGGGGAAGTTCGGCGCTGCCGGAGGACTTGACCGAGTGGGCGATGAACTCCACGGTCTGGGCGGGCACCTCGCCGACCGCCGTCACTTGGTGGCCCTGCACGATGGTGGAGAAAGCGAATCCGGAACCGACCCGGGCGAGTCCCTGCATCGGCGGCTCAGACTCGGCACTGGGGCCGGTGTCGGCGCCCGCGGCGCTCGGCCGCGGTGCTTCGACGAAAACCGACACGGTGGCCAAACCATCCGAATACACCAGATGGCTCGCGGGGACGGTCGCGCCGCCGATGGTCTGGGCGCCGGCAACCGTCAGATGAAACCCCGGCGGCAACTCGCTGGCGCGATAGGCCGAGAGTGCCGGCGACGCGCTGTCGCGCGACGGCCCCTGGCGAACCCACCGCATGCCCTCGGTGCGCACCGAAGGCGCCAGGTCGCTGTCGGGAATCGTCTCCGGCATGTCGAGGCGTGCGAAAAATATCTGCTCGATGACCTGCCCGCGCGAGTCGCATAGCTGGGTCTTGAGCGGCATCGCCGTCTTTTCATCCAGCCAGAGCCGGTAGCCGAAGCGGAATTGATCCTTGGGATTGACGGCGATGACGCGCGCCGGGCGGCCGAGCACGCGGGTCGAGGGAAGCGAGTCGATCCGATAGAACTGGTCGACGTCCGCCCCGAACTGCGGCAGCGACCCCAAAAACGGGCCGTGCTCCGGCCGCGGCTCGACCAGCACGGTGTGCTGATCGGGCAGGTAGCAGGTCAGCTCCTCGTTGTTGCGCACGAATTCCCGGCCCGACCCGTCCAAGGACTGCAATCGCTCGGTGGTCCGTCCGCCTCTCACGCGGTGCACGATGCGCATGGTTTCCACGCGCCCTTCGCTCAGATGAAAGAACGTGCCGTCATAGTTGCGCGTCGCGAGGGCCTGGTTCATTTTCTGCAGCCATTCGCGCGGATCGTCTGCGCCCCGCGAGCGCTGCGGGAGCACGATCAGCAATGCGCCGGCGACGGCGCAGGGAATCAGCCAATGGCTTCGCTTGCGCACCGGTAGGGTCATGGGGCAACGTGCGCCGCCGCTTCACTGGCCGCCGGCTGCTGCTCCTCGGCTTCGATGAGCAGGTCCGCCATCACTCCGCGCTGATCGAGCCCGGAGGAATATCTGCTGTGCGCGAAAACGTAATTGGTCAGCCGCGCCGGCGGAATGGCCGAGGGCCCGGCCGGGGACGCGGCAGGTACGGTGTAGGAAATCGCTTCGCGCGCCGGCTGAGCCGCGCCCAAGGCCGGCACGGGGACCGCCGCAGTCTGCGCCGTGACCGCCAGCACCGGACGCAGTCCGGGTGCCACCGCCCGTTGCTGCAGGGCGAAGACCGCGACCGCCGCCACGCCGGCGGCCACCGCGACGCCCGCGACCGGCCGCCACCACCGGGGCGCACCGCCCAGGGACGCGCGGACATTGGCCGCCGCAAGCGGCTCTCCGTCGATGGCAAGGTTCACCCGATCGGCGAACCCCTTGGTCAGAAGGCCGGGGCTCGCGCCGCGGATCGCCTCGCCGATCAGCGCGTAGCGTCCGAAGCTCTCGCGCAACCCGCCGCCGCGGGTGAGCCGCTTCAGCAACAGTTCGGTTTCCGAGTTGGGCAGTTCCCCGTCGAGAAACGCCGAGACCTGTTCAAGAATTTGTTCGCTCATGTGTCCTCAGGCCGACCAAGGCCGCCATCGAATATGGGTCGTAATTTCTTGTCAATCGCCTCTCGCGCGCGAAAGATCCGCGAACGAACCGTACCCACCGGGCAATCCATCGTTTGCGCGATGTCTTCGTAACTCAGGCCCTCCAATTCGCGCAGCACTATCGCGGTGCGCAGATCTTCGGGAAGATTCTCGATGGCCCGGTTCACGGTGTCGCGGATCTCGTCCGTGAGCAGCAAGCCTTCGGGGGTCTCGGACTCGGCCAGCCTCGCATGCAGATCGTATTGCTCCGGATCCTGAAGATCGAGATCGTAATCCATCGGCCGGCGCTTCGTGGCGACCAGTGCGTTCTTCGCCGTGTTGATGGCGATCCTGTACAGCCAGGTGTAAAAGGCGCTGTCGCCGAGAAAGGAATGCAGCGCCCGGTAAGCTTTGACGAAAGCCTCCTGTGCGATGTCTTCAGCTTCGGTTGCATCGTGCACGTAACGCATGATCAGCTTCAGCACCTTGTGCTGGTATCGCAGGACCAACAAATCGAACGCCGCGCGCTCGCCGCGCTGGACCCTCTCGACCAGTTTGAGATCGCTGTCATCGACGCTCATTCGCGATCCCGAACCGCCGAACTCACAGCCCAGCCTGTCGCGATAGACCTACGGCTGACGGAAAAGTTCGACAATTCCCGGAACGAACCGGATTTAAGCGTGACGTTGCGCACAGAGGTGGGATTCTAACAGCGGCGCGTCGCCGCACCGTCGGCAGCCGGGGGAGCTGCCGTAATCTGCCCGATCAGGGCGGCGAATTTCGCCGGCGGCGCCAGGGACCCCAGGCAGTAGGCGTACAGGTCGGTGTCCTGCGCCTCCAGCAGCTGTCTGAATGCGTCCTGCTCGCAGGGAG
>Ga0182030_10007704_pt1 | contig 22420 bp, 17 predicted proteins | sample 812S3MmetaG_FD_121299 | JGI IMG/M metagenome (GOLD analysis project Ga0182030, IMG submission 121299) | Permafrost microbial communities from Stordalen Mire, Sweden - 812S3M metaG (Illumina Assembly) | ecosystem: Environmental > Terrestrial > Soil > Wetlands > Permafrost | place: Sweden... | reverse complement strand
GGCCTGGGCTTCTTCTCCGACTTCAATGCCGGCAACGGCTTTGCTGCAGTGGCCAACACGTTGTACGAGGGCAATCACCTGCACAACAATGGCATCTCCGGATCGGACACCGAGCACCAGATGTATATCCAGGGCTGGAATGAGCTGGTGCAGTTCAATATCATCGACGAGTACCAGAGCGGAGCCTCCGGTTCGAATTTCAAGAGCCGCGGCTTTCCCGACATCATCCGCTACAACCATTTTGGCGACGGCGCCGCCCGGGAACTGGACCTGGTCGACAACCAGGACGCGCATCCTTACACCACGTTCGAGGGTTACCTGGGCGTGAACAGGCCTTCATTCCGAAGCTATTATCCGCAAGACGCGTACACGGCCGATCTGCTGGCCGCGGCCGTCGAGGCGCACCACGCGGACTTCGTCTACGGCAACACCTTTGTGAACACCACCGCGGGGGTCCCGATCCACTACGCCAGCGACTCGGGGAGCCTGGAGGACGACCGTATCGGCACCCTGTGGTTCTACAACAACAGCTTCTACGAGCCGGTGTGCAACGGCTGCAAAGTCTGGAGATGGTCTCTGTTCGACACCTCCGGCGGCGGCGGCGACAACTTCCCGGAGATCGAGTGGCCGCAGATCCAGGTGGCCAACAACGCAATCTGGATGGACGCTCCCAAGGAACCCTACTTCAGCTGGAACAACCTCGCCACCCAATTCACCACATTCGGCGTCAACGCGACCAACGCCGACTGGGGCACGGGCTCGACGGCTGGCGGAGACGGGTCTGGATGGGACGCGCAACTCTCCGCGCATGCATTTCAGGGAGCGGGGATCGTCCCCGACACGACGGGCGTATCCAACCTGCTGGGAGTGAGCGCGGAGCCGTTCAACGTGACTACGTTTGTTCCCAATGAGGCGCTGATCAACGCCGGAGCCAGCCTGCCGGCAGGCGTAGCCAAGCTGCCGGTGCGCTTCCAGTACGGGCCGTCGGCGATCCAGACAGTGCGGACACAGCCGCTGACACTTGGCGCCATGGAATAATAGGCAGCGGAGCAGGCCGGAGTGCAGTGCCCACGCCGCACCGGGCGGAACAAACGAGCAAACAAAAGAGGGCCCGCAGTGGGCCCCCTTTTTGTTTGCCGGTAAAGACCGGGAACGTGCAGAACTAAGCCTGCAGGACCAAACGGCCAGACGATTTGCTCTTCCGGAACAGGACGACTGCCAGTCCGAGGAGGCCGGTGCCAAGAAGGAACAGAGAGCTGGGCTCCGGCGCCGGGGACGCAACAAGCGGTTCACTGAGGTTGTTCGAGTTCGGGTAGGTCACGCTGTCAAGCCATTGGTACCCACCATTATTGCTGAAGATGTTGATGTCAACACCGCCTGCATCGATGAGCACGCCGTAGAAATCGAGGATAAACGGACCGCTCGGCGACAGCACATCGTCGAATTGGGCATCGCCTATGATAGCGGGCAGCGGGAAATTCGGGTTGGGCACGAGGCTGATCGGGGTCGGAGACGTGATGTCCACGCCCGCCGAATAGACTTCTCCGGTGACGGCGGTGATCTGGCCGGTCCCGGCGATGTAGGTGAAGTCAACTTTGGCGTCCAGCCCGCTGCCGACGAACGTGTAGCTGAGGGTGTCCGCTTTGGCAGCCGGTACGATCGCAAGGGCCGCTGCCAGTGCGAGTAACGCAATTGAGAACTTCTTCATCATCTGCCTCCAGTAGTTGCCTTTGACGGCGTCTACCGATATGCCCCCGTTTGGGGTTGTGGGAGTTAAACTGCGGATACAGGAAATCGCTTTCACTGTTAGGTATGCACGGTCACTGCCAAAGCTAGCATCCTAGAATCAGTAACTTGCGCCATGAGAAAGGTGAACATGTGCAAACTGTTGCGTATGTTTGCCTTGAGATTTCTCTTTCCGTGGATGAGCGGGCGGCTCGTCTCAGGCGCGTGAGTCGAGACCGATGCGCGATGTGGACTTCGATTTCCGGAAGAGCAGCAGAGCCATACCCAGCATTCCCGTCCCGAGCAGCAGCAGCGTGCCCGGCTCAGGAGTGATCTCCACTCCCGAGATGAAGGTGGTGCTGTCGCTATCCGATCCGTTGGCGCTGGCCAGGAAGGTGAGCAGTTCGCTGGTGCTGCTGGCGGTGAAGTACTCGTTGTAGGTCGTCCAGCCGTTTGAGGAAGGTGTCACGTCCAGCAGCAGTGTGGTCCCGCCGATGGTGACGGTGGTGATGGCGCCGCCGAAGCTACGTCCTTCCAGGCTGAACTGGAGGTCGTACTGGTCGCCGGAGATGAAACCGGAGACCGTCTGCGAGATCGAGGCAGAGCCCGAGACTGCCTGGATAAACGCGACCTGTTGCGCACCGGAAGGAGGTGTCGATGGACCGAATGCGGAGCCCAGATTGGCAATGCCGGAGCCGCTGACGCCCGGCGTCAGGCTCGAGAACGCCCAGCCGTTAATGTTGGTGGGAGCGTATCCGTACTGGCCGGGTCCCCAGGTCACAGTGCCGGGGCCGCCAACATCGCCTCCGCCCGCAGCCTGAGTACCCCACTGCACAGGGGACGAAGAGGGGGTGCCGAAGTTGCCGTTCACAACGATTGGGGAGGCGACGGCTGCGGCGGAGCTTGCAAACGCGAGCAGGGCCGGAAACAGAAAGCGCTGGAACTGCGGGGTCTTCATGAGAATCTCCAGTAAAGCTGATCGATGAATCAATTCAGTTTGGAGGTAAATTTCTGGCACGGTATGTTGCCGCGCATCGGGCAGTAATCTCAATCTCTGCGAGAAAGAGATAGCTGGCACAGAGAGCTATGCATGTGGCATTCCAAATATTTGTATTTTAAATTCATATACTTACCGTGGATAACGGAGTCCAGAGTGCAAACTCTTGCGCAGGTACATGGCACACAAAGTTCCACTTGCGGGCAAGTGTCCTGCTTGCCACACCGGACGAAGGCGATGGCCGGGATGTGTGGCGCCGCAGATCGGCCGCTCGTCCAGTTGGGCGGAGCTGTGTTGCGAACCCAGCTGCCGTATATGGAATGAATACGTCCTGACGTATCGACGGGCAAATCCGCCGCGGCGATTCGCTATGCTTGGAGGAGGCATCGCCAGTGCAACACGGGCGCCGACGGTGCGGCGATTCCACGGCCGGCAGTTCAGGCGTATTCCGGGAAGGGAAATGGTAGCGCCATGAGCGGCAACGCGGACTTTGGAAAAAACAACCTGGACTGCCTGCGCGTGATTCTGGCGTCAATCGTGGTCTTTTACCATCTCTCCGCGCTGAGTGGCCTTGCGGCTTTCTCGTTGCTCGGCAAGTACTGCTCCCCGCACGTTGCGGTCCGGTCGTTCTTTGTCATCAGCGGCCTGTTGATTTATCGCAGCTACACCCGGTCGTCTTCCCTCGCTTCCTACTTTGAAAAGCGGGCCCGGCGCATCTATCCGGCCTACTTTACGATCGTGGTGTCTGCCGCAATCGGGCTATGCCTATTGAGCGATCTCCCCTTCCGGCAGTATTTCGGAATAGGATTCTGGAAGTATCTGGGCGCCAATCTGGTGTTTCTCAACTTTCTGGCTCCGTCGCTGCCCGGGGTATTCACGGCGAATCTGGTCCCCATGATCAACGGGGCGCTTTGGACGCTCAAGATTGAAGTTGCCTTCTATTTATTTGTCCCGGTCCTGCATTGGCTTTGCCGCCGGTTCGGAACCCGGACCACTGCGGTCACCGTCTTTGCGCTGTCATGCCTGTGGAGGTACGGCTTTGCCTGGCTCGCCTACATCCATCGTCCGGTTGGCATTCATTCGGGGGACGCGCCGCGCACCATCTATGAGCAACTCGAGGTGCAGTTTCCAGCCCAACTCGGCTATTTCATCGCCGGCGTGCTGCTGCTGATTTACTTCGACAAGCTGAAACGTTATTTTGCCGCAATCGCCGGTCTGACGGTCTGCCTCTTTGTTCTCGACCACTGGCTGACCGGAGAGTATCTCGACGTGCTGTGGATATCGGGCGTGGTGATTGTGTTCGGGTTTTGGCGCTACCTGGGAAACTTCGCGCGGTACGGCGATTTCTCCTATGGTCTATATATCGTGCATTGGCCGATATTACAGATCCTGATCGCGCTTGGTCTGGCCCGATTGAACCCGGCTCTGTTCCTGCTCTCTGCTTTATCGATCATCCTTGCCGCCGCATTTCTGATGTGGCACCTGGTCGAGAGCCGCTTCCTGGCCAGCAGTTCGCACTATCGCCAGAGTGTGGTGGCGCCGTCGGAGTCAAGTTGATCTCGACGGTGCTGAGGGTCGCATGCCTGCGTGTAGATTCGGCTCACTCCAATGCTCTATGCTGACAATGGCCGTCACCACAGAGCCGAAAGTTGACAATGGGCTTCGCTCTCAGTGTGCTTTATCTCTTCTTGTATTACCTCACGCCGACCACGCTGCTGGGGCCGCTGGCCGCCCTGCATGTTGAGTTGATTCTTGCTGTTCTGGTGGTGCTGGTTTCCGTACCCAGCCTGACTCGGGCCTTCATTCACAAAACTGCGCAGTCCTATGCCCTGATCGGCATGGTGCTGGCTGTGTTTCTCTCCATTCTCATCGGGGTGCGCTGGCCGGGTGGAGCATTCAATGCGGTTTTGGGCTTCATTCCGAATATCTTCGCTTACTTCCTGATCTGCCTGCACTGCGATTCCAAAAAAAAGCTGCAGGTCCTGGTTGTGATGCTGATCTTTGTGTGCGTGTTTGTCATCGCGCACGGGTACGCCGATCTGCTCCACGTGGAGGCGCTGAACCTCAGCCCGCAGACGGGAACTGCGCTGCCTGGAGGCGCTCCGCAAGGTCTCAGCGCGACGCAGTTGTGGGATATGGAGCACCCCTATCTGCTCGCCATGTATGGCGGTACGGAGGAGCAGATTTTCCGTCTGAGAGGGCTGGGGGATATCAATGACCCGAATGATTTTGGCCAGGTGATTGTCTGCCTCATTCCGCTGGTTTTCATCTTCTGGCGGCCGAAGAGGGGATTGCTCAATACCGCTTGCGTGCTGCTTCCGGCCGGGATCCTGCTTTTTGGCGTCTTTCTCACGCACTCGCGCGGCGCGCTGCTGGCGATGCTGGCGACGGCGATTATGGCGGCGCGGCGGCGTATCGGGACCATTGCCTCGCTGCTGCTTGCCGGAGTGATGTTTGCCGCCGCACAGGCGCTGCACTTTACGGGCGGGCGGGACATTTCAGCAGGCTCGGGCTCAGACCGCACCGGGCTTTGGGGAATCGGCCTGGAGTTGCTGAAGTCGCATCCGCTGTTTGGCGTGGGGTTCAGCAACTTTAGAGACAGCTGTAGCTGCGGCCATACCGCACACAACTCCATTGTGGTCTGCGCAGCGGAGCTGGGCCTGTTCGGCTTGTTCTTCTGGGCACTGTTCCTGTTCTCCACGGTTCGGGATGCGCTGGGAATTGCTTCAGCGACGCAGGTGAGCGAAGGGGATCCTATGCCGGTCGAAGAGACGCCCTTCGGTCCACCGATCGCGCAGGCAGTCGCGATCGACAAGGCGGAGATCAATCGCCTGGGCCGGCTGATGGTCCTTTCGCTCACCGGCTTCCTGGTTGCGGCGCTGTTTCTATCCCGCGCCTACGTGTTGACCCTGTTCTTGCTGGGCGGCATGACCGAGGCGATCTTCGAGATGGCTTTGCGCCGGGGTATGATTGCGCCGCGGCTAACCGTGGGCCGCACGCTGCCGTATGCGGGCATGTTGACTCTAGCCCTGGTGCTGTTTATGTATGTCATGGTTCGCGTTTTGAATATTGCGCGCTGATTGGATTGAAACTTGCTTCGGGCCTCTGCGGAGGGAAGCACACACATGCCTGGAGGGCCCGGGCGAGAGCCGGCAACCGTATGAAGATTGCACACGTGGTGGACAGCATGGAGGTGGGCGGCGCCGAAACGGTGGTGTCGCAGATGTGCCGTTTGCAGCGGGCGCAGGGCCACGACCCGTGCGTGTATGCAATCGCCACGCTTGGCCCGCTGGGCGAGCAACTGCGCAGGGAAGGGTTTGCCGTCGAGCCGCATGTGGGGCGCCATCTTTCGGATTCGATGCGAAACTTTTACCGCATCTTCAAGACAGCGCGGCCCGATGTTGTGCATCTGCACAACCCCACGCCAACCGTGTATGCGGGGCCGGCGGCCAGAGTGGCCGGTGTGCCAAGCATCGTGTCCACGCGTCACAGCCTGGTGGCTCCCCCGCGCAAGGTGGTGGTGGAGTTGAAGTACGCCGTGACGGCCCGTTTCTGCGACTGGATCGTCGGCATCTGCGATGCGACCACCGCGAACCTGAAGAGCATGCACAGCATCCCGGCCAGAAAAATCGCGCGCGTCTACAACGGCGCGATCGCGCTCGAGCGTGCCGCGCAGGACCGGCTGCCCGCGAAGACCGGCTTCACGCTGGTTTATGTGGGCCGGCTGGAGCCGGTCAAGAACCATGCGCTGCTGCTGCGCGCCTTTCGCGCCGCGCTCGACTCCATGCTCGATTCAAGGCCCGGCTTGCGGCTTTGGATGGTGGGCGACGGCAGCCAACGCGCGATGCTGGAGCGGCTGGCCGCGGAGTTGGGCATTGCAGAGCAGGTCACGTTCTGGGGACAGCAGCTGGATGTGGCGCCCTATTTTTCAGCGGCCGACGCGTTCATCATGTCGTCGCAGTCGGAGGGACTGCCCATCTCGCTGCTGCAGGCATTTTCGCTTGGACTGCCGGCGATTGTGACCGACGTGGGCGGAATGGCCGAAGTGGTGCGCCTGGCAAACGCCGGAGTCGTAACGCCTGCGGGCGATTCTGCGGCGATGGCTGCGGCGATCCTGCAATTGGCGCGGAGCGAAGACCTGCGCGCGCAGTGGCCCCGGAACGCGCGGGAAGCCTTTGCCGCGCGGTTCAGCCTTGAGACCATGGTGGACGGATACATGAATCTTTATCGAAGCCGTTCGCAGGCCTGACCTGCAAATGAATTCATGCGGCGAATATCTATTGGGCCGCGTCTGCAACGGGCTGACTGTCGATGGCTGCAGGTCTCCGTTTCAACTTCAGGAATGGCGTCTCGAAGAAGCGATTCGAGAGCACGGCCGTCAGGACTGTGAGACCGAGGCCGGTATTTGGCCCATCAAAAGGCCTTGTAAACAAGGTCGGGGGCCGGCAGGCTCAGTAGTTCCATCACAACTACCAGCAACAATGCCAAAACTGTATCCCAAACTGTCCTGACATAGCGGGAACGGACGAGGCGAACTCCGCGCCAGTGCACATTGAGAGCGCCATTCCGCACAAGCTCCCACGCCGCCAGGAGAATGGTCGAAACAATCCAGATCATGAGCCACATCAGGAGTTGCGCCCGCAGGCCGAGGGCTCTATTCATCGAGCCAATATCCTTCCAATTCGACCAGAACCAAAGGAGGTAGAAACAAAAGAATACAAAATTCAGTCCCCGGGAAAAACTCTGATAGATCCAATTGTTGGCAAGGGCCCGGTAGCGCCTCCTGCCCAGAACCCTGGCCATTGCGAGCTGATAGAGCTTGTTTACGCTGACTCCGACTGCAAGCAAGACGCCGTAGAAGATGAACTCCGAGGTACGGCCGTGCCAATATCCGATGAGAAAGAAAGTGACAAAAAATGCGATCACGCCAAGAAAGGGCTCGACTGCGCGAGAAGGGTATTTGCGCATGAGCGTCATCAGCAGCGGGTTATAGACGTATGTCTTGAGCCAACTCGATAAGGTCATATGCCAGCGACCCCAGAACTCGAGAAAGTTCAGCGATGAGAATGGCCTGTCGAAGTTCTCCGGGAGCACTATACGCAGAAATCTCGCAATCCCGATCACCATATCCGTATAGCCTGAGAAATTGCAGTAGAGATAAAAGGGATACGATGCGGCCACCAACGCTGCGGTCAGAATGCGCGATCCCAAAGGCTGGCTTGCCGATAACTCGCCGATGGCATGATTCTGAATGAGAGAAAGTACAAGGCTCAGGACGCTGACCTTGAAGAATCCGACGACGATTCGCTCCAGGCTGTTTCCGGTATCAATGATGGTAAGCGGCGGTCTCTCGAGAGCAAGATGCTGGTCAATGAATTCAGGGTAGCGCTGGATCGGCCCGGAGACCAGTGTTGTGAAACTTAGCGTGTAGTTCAGGTAGGACAGGAAGCCGACATTGCGGTCGAGGTCGCGGTTATGCGAATCGATGATCAGGTGCATGACGCGGAAGAAGATATACGACAAGCCCAGCGTTGTGTACGCAAAGCGCAAGAACGTGAATTCGGGCAGAATTGTATATTTCTTCAGCCAGAAGAATGCCAGCAGCATTCCAGCCAGGGTCCAGACAAATTCGCTCTGGCGGTGTGAGCGCTGCATCGCGCGCACCGCCAGGAAGCCAAATAAGAGAAAGCATGCGAGTGGGATAAACGAGACGGGGTTGTGGGAGAAGGTGGAGAGAAAGCAGAGATTTGCAATCAACAGCACCCATTTTCTCCACGCCACGCCAGGATGCAAATTGTATGCAAGAACGACAACCAGTGAGAATGCGAGGAAGGCGTACGATGCAATGGTCATATTAGAAGGTCCCGCCTGTAGAGTTTGGCCGTGGCTCAATGCGGCCCGATAGTACAGGCTTCTGCTCCTTTGTAAGTTGCTCGACCACAGCTCTGCCGATCATGGCGTGCCCTGCTGCGTTGAGATGGCCATCCTCTACGGTAAAGAACCTGCTGGGCGCGGATATGCCTTGAAAACCATCCAGGCCGCTGATGAATTGAATCCCGTGGCGAGAACAGATCTCGCTCAGTCTCCGGTTGATCGCATACGGATCAATCCCAGCGGGGAGGTTTTGCGTCGATGCAAGAGACGCTTGCGCCATGGTGGGAATCTCAATCAGAACGAAGGGGACGTTTGCGGCGCGAGATTCCTCGGAGATCTCGGAGAGCAGGACTTCAAATGCATTCAAGCGGCTCTCCCAGGCGGGAGAAAACGGCGGGCGAAGATAATCCGCGGGATCGCCGTGGTGAAGGTAAATGCGAAGGTAGGTCGGGGTGTCCTGGAACAGAAGATGCTCGAATACGATCCTTGTTGTACTCTCTTTACCTAACTTCACCAATCGTTCAAGCGGGCCAACCGTCTTATTTGCCGAGGAGGAAGTGTGGGTTACGGGCATCGGCTTGTAGCGATTTGGAAGTTCAGACGGATCAAGATGCTCTATATCGAATGGGCTTACTCCGAGCAAGAGGAGATCCGGCTTTAGCGCGAGAGCTTCATGAAGACGGTGAAATTCGCAGATCGGGTAGCACTCTTGAACACTCAGGTTCTGGACTTCAACGGGGCGTCCAAATTCTTGTGTCAAGTCCGCGGCGACGCGCGTGGCATACGCCTGATCGTATGCAACGAAGAATCCTTCGCTTGTCGAGGAGCCGAGCAGAGCAATTCTCACGGTCCCGGCAGGTTTCGGTCCGCACGACTCTTTCGAGCGAAAGCCGCACTCGTTGAACTGGTTGGTTACCAACGGCCCCGCCAGGGATTTCACATGAGATATACACGCCGCGCGGTAAACGAATCCGATGTTTGCATCTTGGATCCGGCAGGAATCCGCATCAATTTCGAAAAAGAAATGCCGGGCGGCCGTCTCGGTGCCAACTGTGAGAGTCAATGCTGTGAGGATACCGAGGAGCGGCAAGATCAAGAAGTCGCGGCGGGGCAACCGCGCTTTAGGTGCCCCGGGAGCAGGGATGTCCAATCGACTTGAGGCTGGGTCAATGTCCATATTACCTAATCATTCTGTGGAATCTGGTGGAGTCAGACGGATGCATTAGCGATTAGAGTAGCCAGAAATTCTGCGAGAGTGTCGCCTTGTTTCTCAGCAGTATACAGGTTGCGCGCTTTCCAGGCGGACTCATGCATTTCGCGGATGCATTGCCGGTCAGAGAGCTGGCGCTTTAAATCGGGCACGGAATCGAAGACGAGAACGGCGGGATAGTCGGCGAGGTACTGCTTGGCGCCGGTGTAGCCCTCAGCGGGGATGGCGACCGGGACGCCGGCGGCCACGCTGGTGAGCAGGCGGTCGGGCACGGTGAGCTCCAGCCGTTCGGTTCGCTGGCAGGCGGCGGCGTTGTAGGCGATGAGGCTGGCGTCGTGGGCGGCCATGGTGGCGATGAGACCGGCCTGATCGAGCGGCGCAAAGGGCCGGCGATAGGGATGGCCATCGGTCGTCTCCGGCGAGCGGACATGGTGCAGCTCGATCTGGTTGTCGAGAATCTCCGCCATCAGCGGGCGCAGATCGTCGGCGGCGTGCACGGTGCGGTGGGACAGATCGGTGCGTCCAACGTAGATCAGGTTGGGCTGATTGGAGGCGGGCTCGCGGCGTTCCGTTTTTGCCTGGTAGCTGAGCGGCCAGCAGGGGCGCAGAATCAGGCTCTTGAGGTGCGCGCCGCCTCGGCCAAATACCTGGCGCTCGAAGTACTCCTGCATGTACGCGTTGGAGTACAACATGCCATCGATGGAGGATGCTGCGCGGCGCATGAACCAGTGCTGGCGCTTGAGCCCGGGCGTATCGAGGGCCAGCGGAAAGCAGAGGACCATCAGCACGATTTTGATGTGCGGGCGCAGTTGCTTGATGGCTTTGAGGTCGGCAAGCGGCCTGGTGCCCCAGTAGGCGATCACGATCTCCGTGCCCTGCTCGTCCAGATGACGGCAGGTCCGGTCGAGGAACTCGCGGTCGCGGGTGTGCGTGAGCTGGTCGACGAGCCGGCGCAGGCGACCGGCACGGCTGCGTGGCCTGCCTTCAAGGGCGCTGATCGAGTCGGGCAGCCAGGAGAGCTTGACCTGCTGAATCGCCAGCATCGCTTCGAGGCTGTTTTTGTGGTCGATTTGCGGGCCGAGGAGCGTGACGGACCGTCGATGAAGAGGATTCATGCAGTTTCTCCAACCCAGACAAGATGGGCAAGCGGACGGGGATGGTGTGGGCATTCTTCTACCGACCTATAAACAGGTCGACGTATTTGCGAGCCATCTCCTCAATCCGATGTTTTTTCTGGGCCAGACCGTAACCTGCCTCGCCCATTCTCCGGCGAAGATCGGCATCGCTCAGCAGCCGCTCCAGCGCTTCACGGATACCCTCGCTGCTTCCCACTGGTACCAAAATGCCCGATTGGCCATCCGCAATGAGTTCGGGTATCCCGCCGGTGTTGCTCGCAACCACGGGTAGCTTCGCGGACATGGCCTCAAGGACAGCAAGGGGACAAGCCTCCTGCCACATCGAGGGCTGGCAGTAGATGTCGCTCGCGTCGAATACGCCTGCCGCACCGGGGTTGCTGAGCAGGCCTGTAAATGTCACAGAGCCTGCGATACGAAGCTCGGCAGCGAGTTCCCGATACCTAGGCAGTTCAAGCCCATCGCCAACAAACAGGAAACGAAGCCTTGAGTGTCTGGCCAAAAGCATCTCAGCGGCGCGAAGCATAATATCAACGCCCTTTACTTCTACCATCCAGCAGACCTGGGTTATCACAATATCTTCGTCAGAAATCCCATACCGATCCCGGAATCTAGCACGGCGCGCTGGGTCTGTCCCATCGACTTCGACTCCGTTTGTCAAAACAATATTGTCGGCCGATGTCAGGCCCAAGGCACTGCCCGTTCTGCGGGTGAAATCTGAAACGCTGACGATGGCTGTCAACGGCGCGGTGAGCGTCCGTCCGATGACCCTCTTGACGAGACCCAATGGCGCCGCCACTTGGCCCTTCGGCCTGGACGAGTGATCGTTGAAGAAGATGCGCTTGCATCCGGCCGTCTTCGCCAGCCAGGGAAAACAACGCATGACCCCGTGGAAGGCGTATACAAGGACCTGCGGCTTATGTTTCTGGAGCAGTTGCCAAAGATCCGCCGAGCAAGAAAACCCCAATTGACCCTGATTGTTGAGTGACTCGATCGTCACACAAGGGCTGGAGACGTATGCTCGAAATTCGTTCGAAATTGGCCCGTCGAAACAAAGAATGCAGTCCCATCCCGCAACATCGAGCGCGGTCGTCAAATACCGGAGAAACTTCTCAATTCCGCCAATTTTTTGGGGTGCCAGCCCTAAGACATACATCAGCCGCGGTCTGCTTCCGCGGCTCGCGTGGGACGGTTTGTTCGGATCAGCAGACATGAATCAGACCCCCATTTGGTGAAGACCCCGTCCTCTCACGGATTCCAGTGCCTAACTCCAAGGCTTCGACGCCATGGACCTCGCTCCCGATCCTACGCACAACGAGCCAACTCATACCGATTCCGATTCCCAGCAGGAGGAGCAACAACGCCTTCGTCGAAGTTGCGACGGAGCCGTCGTCTGCTCGTTGCGAAGTGTCCTTGCGAGTTGTCTTGCCGGCTCCAACTTGGGCTGCGGGACCTGGCTGATGCTTCCTGCTGATTACGACGACTACGGATTCCGGTGTGGGCTCGGCGGGGTTGGTGTTCCAGATCTTCCACAAGGGGCCGCGGGTGGAGAGGAATTTGTAGAGTCCCATGACCGCCGCGGCGTTGAGCACCAGCAGGGCGCTGAAGGGGGCCGCAACCCGATGCAGCAAGGGGATGCGGGTGCGCAGGCCGATGAGAGCAACGGCGATGGCGAGCAGTTGAACGGCGGCGAGGGCTGCGAAGACGGGCGACGCCGGAGCGAGCATCAGGGTGGAGACCAGCAGGCTGACCATCAGGTAGGGAACGAGCAGACGCATGAGCTTGTGGGAGACGAGCTGAAACAGGGTTCGATTCTCAAGGGTCAGCGTCCACGGCGCCAACTGAATGAGCTGGAAGTTTCCCGCCAGGGTGCGCACCTTGCGATGAAACTCGTCGGCGACGTTCTCCGGCCAGGTGTCAAAGACGCACGCATGGGTGTCGACGACCGAGCGGTAGCCCTGGCGGATGATGGAGAGGGGCTGAAACATGTCGTCGAGGATCATGCCGGCCGGCTGGGCGACGGCGAGCGCGCGGCGCACGGCATAAAAGCCGCCGTAGACGCCGACCGGTGAATCGAAGGTGGACTCGCACTTCCTGATCCACTGCTCGTAGCGCCAGTAGAAGCCGCCGACGGCGGTCGAGGCAGCATCGTGGCCGGCCTGGCGCAGCAACAGCTGGCCGGCAACGCAGCCCACTTTGGGGTCGGCAAAGTTTTCCATCATGCGCTGGATGGAGCCGGGGCCGATCTCGGGGCGAATGTCCACAAACAGGACCACGTCGGCTGTGGCCTGGGCCAGGCCCGCGTTGACGGCGACGGCCTTGCCCGCGTGCTCCGGCAGCAGGATCGGCTTGAGGAGCGGATGATGGGTGCGGCCGAGCAGCTCGGCGGTGCCGTCTGTCGAGCCGTCGGAGACGACAAGAATCTCTTTGAGATTGGGATAGTCAAGGCCCAGCAGGTGTTCGAGCTTGGCCGCCAGCAGCGCAGCGCCGTTGTGAACGGCCAGCACGATGCTCACGCTGGGGGTGAGCGGAGCGACTTTCCAGCGCTGCGGCCGCAAGCGCGCCAGAGCCCAGATGGCCAGGGGATAGCCCGCGTAGGCATAGACAATCCCGATGAGGGAGAGCCAGAAGAGGAGTCTCACTGTGCGCCCCTTCTGAGGAGGATGGTCTTGATGGTCTCAAACATGATGAGCAGGTCAAGGCCGACCGAGAGATGCTTGACGTAGTAGAGATCGTACTCGAGCTTTTGCTTGGTCTCCTCAAGGCTGGCGCCATATTGATAGCGCACCTGGGCCCATCCGGTGATGCCGGGGCGGATCATGTGGCGCAGTTCGTAGAAGGGAATCTCGCTGGTGAGCCACTGCACAAACTCCGGGCGTTCGGGGCGCGGGCCCACGAATCCCATCTCTCCGCGCAGAACGTTCCACAGCTGGGGAATCTCGTCGATGCGGGTCTTGCGCATGAACCGGCCCAGGGGCGTGACGCGGGGATCGTTCTTGGTGGCCCACACGGCTCCGCCGGCCTCCGCGTCCTGGCGCATGGTGCGGAACTTGATGACGGAAAAATGGCGGCCGCGCAGGCCGACGCGGGTCTGGCGGAAGAAGATGGGGCCCGGCGAAGAGAGGCGTACGGCCAGGATGATGAAGGGAATGAACGGCAGGCAAATGGCCACGCCGATGAAGGAGACGGTCATCGACACCAGTCGGCGAACGATCTGCTGCGAGGCCTTCACGTTGAAGCCGTGGGTGAAGATCAGAGTGCTGGGGTTGAGCCCGTCGAGAGGCAGTTTGCCCAGCAGCCGCTCCATCAGGTAGGTGGCGTCTTCCACTACAACGCCGTTCAGGCGCAGGTCAAGCAGTTCGCGAACCGGCATGGAGCCGCGGCGGTTCTCCATGGCCACAATCACGCGGTCGACGCGCCTTTTGGGGTCGCGGAAGAGGCGCAGATCGGCGGAGAAGCGCTCCAGCTCTCCTGGGTAGTTGCCGGTGCGATCGCCTTCCACGACTTCAATGCCGGTGTCGCGGCGGCTACGCAGGATTTCAATCACGGCATGTGCCCGCGGTCCGTTGCCCAGCACATAGACGCGCTCGCGGAACGCCGGCAATCCGATCACCCACTCGTACCACCGGCGCCACAGCATAAGCGAGACGGCAAGCACGGAGATGCCGACGGTGAACACGTGCTCACCGATGTAGATATCCGGGAAGACATACACAAGGCCTGCCAGCAGAAAGGAGAGCACGCTGAGCACGAGCAGCAGGCGGAAGTAGATCTCCCAGCGCTCGGCCATGCGCTGCGGCTCGTAGAGATCGAAGTAGTAGGAGAGCAACAGGGTGAGGACCGTGATGGCGGCGATCTTCAGCAGGCCGTATTCATAGATCAAAGCGATATAAGCGTCGGGGCCCGGCCCGATCAGATAGATGGCGGCCACAAGAAACGAGCCGCCCACCAGCAGCGCTTCGCAGAGAAGCAGCACCAGTGCCCTGGTCGGATAGTACACATTGAAAAGCCTGATCATCCCGGTTGGCCTCTGGGCTACTTGGTGCGGCTGCCGGTGTCCGGCGCGCGGTAGTAGTCGTAGTAGTTGTAACCCCGGCGCGGCATCTCCTTGAGGTCATTGAGCACGAATCCGAGGATGCGTGACTTGCTGAAGGTGGCTTGCGCGCGCTGGGCAACAGCGAATGGGGTGCGCGCCCCGCGGGCGATGAGCAGGACTCCATCGGCAACGCGGGAGAGCTCGACGGCGTCGGTCACGGCCAATACCGGCGGAGAGTCGATCAGGATCCAATCGAAATGCGGCGACAGGGCGGCGATCAGCTCCTCCAAGCGACGATGAGCGACAAGCTCAGACGAGTTGTCGCCGCATTTGCCGGCGGAGATGAAGGTGAGATTGGAAACGCTGGCTGGACCCGCGGTCTCGCCCGGCCTGGGACTTTGTTCGCACTGCAGAATGTCGCCGAGTTCGGCCGTGCCGGACAGATATTCGGTGAGTCCGGGCTCGTTGGGGGCGCCCAGCAGGGTATGCAGTGTGGGCCGTCGCAGGTCGCCGTCGATGAGCAGAATGTTGGTCACGCTATTGCGCGCCAGGCTCATGGCCAGGTTGGCCGCGACAAAGCTCTTGCCCTCCGAGGGCATGCCGCTGGAGATCAGGACGGTCTTGAGGTTCCCTTCAAGGCGGGCCTGGTAGATGCGCGAGCGCAGGCTGCGAAACTGCTCGACGCTCGAGCCGCTGTCGGCCAGCGTGGGAAAGGACGCGATGGCCGGCTTCCAGGCGTGCCGGTTTGCTGCGGGCAGCAGGTCTGAGCCGTCCGGCGGAGCTACCGGTTCAGCGGCGATTGCAGCCGGCTCGGCGAACAAGTCGTCCTCAGTTCCCGGAGCAGCCTTTCTCTCCAGATCTGCTCGTTGCAGCGCTTCGAAAATGCGGCTCATAGTTCAATATCCCTCGTGGAACCGTTGGAATCGGCGAGGCTGTTGACCGCGCTCGGCATGGGTGTGGGCACTGCGTCCTGGGGCGTTCCGGCAAGATTGCCGTTGGCAATCAGGAAGGGCTGTTGGTCCAGGTCAAGCTCCAGGCTGACCGCCTCGACGATGCGCGCCGGGACGGGCTTGATCTGCTCGACGAATGCGCTGATCAGGGCGTGCTCGCAGATCAGGTTGATCAGCCGGGGAATGCCGTTCGAGTAGCGATGAACGAGCTGGATCGCCTCCGGAGACAGGACCGGATGAGTGGCGCCGGCGATGCGCAGCCGCTCGGTGATGTAGGCCTGGGTCTGGTCCCAGCTCAGAGGCTGGGTCCGGCACCAGACGGAAATGCGCTGGCGCAGCTGGCGCACGCTGGGATCGCGGAGCTTGTCGGCAAGCTCGGGCTGGCCGGAGAGCACGATCTGCAGCAGCTTCTCTGATGAGGACTCCAGATTGGTCAGCAGCCGGATCTCCTCAAGCAGATCCCAGCTTAGATTCTGCGCTTCATCCACCACAATGACGCACAGGCCGCGCTCCCGGAACCGCTCGATGAGCCATTGATTGAGCTGCAGGAGCATGCCGGACTTGGTGCGGGCCCGGGGGGGAATGCCAAAGTCGGTGAGAACGAACTCAAGGAAGTCCAGCACATCCAGGCGCGGATTGAAGACGAAGGCCGACGAGACGCGGTCCTTCGCAAAGGTGCTCAAGACTGTCTTGAGCACGGTCGTCTTTCCGGTGCCCACCTCGCCCGTCATGACCACAAAGCCCTTGCGGGTGGCGATGCCGTATTGCAGGCAGGCAAGCGCCTCGCGAATATGCGGCGTCATGCACAGAAAGCGCGGGTCGGGGCTGGGCCCGAAGGGCGGAACGCGAAGGCCAAAGAAGGATCTGTACATGGTTAATCGCCCGCGCTTTCCATCGGCTTGTCTGCCCGTGAAAAGGGCCGCCAACGTTTGTGATGCCCTTTGGCGGCCTCGGGAATGCCGGCGACGTGGGAGATGCTCCCCAGGGTGGGGAGCTTGGTGAATGCCCAGATGTCGCGCTCATTGCGCAGCGAGGTGTCGCGGAATTCAAGAGCCGCCGCGATCAGAATGCCGAGGAACAGGCCGCCGGCCAGGCCGCCGCCGGCGAAGATGAGACGGTTGGGAAAACTCGGCGCGTCGGGAAGATTGGCCGCGTCCATCAAATGGAACTGCTCGCCCAGCGTGCGGTGCACGAGCGCGGTGGCCATGGAGGACTCGTTCATCTTGGAAAGCAGGCTGTTGTAAAACTGCAGTGCCGTGTCGTGGTCGCGCGTGACCTGCTTGTACTCCTCTTCAACTTTGGGGCTGGCTTCGATTCTCGACTCGTAGCCGCGAATCTGCTGTTCAACCTGTGCCTGTTGCTGCTTGGTGCCGGCGATGGACTGCTGCACTGCCTGCAACTGCGCCTTGAGCTGCAGCAGTTGCGGCGGGTCGGGCCGGGCGACATGGGCCGCGTCGGTTGCCGGGGCCGGCTCGGCCGGCGTATGCGCAATCTCGGCCTGGAGTTCGGCGATCCTGCGTTTGAGCGCAACCACATCCGGATGGTCCGGCGTGTAGAGGGCGTCCAGAGCGGCCTTCTGATCCATCAGGGATTTGAGCTCCTTGCGGCGCTCGTCAGCCGCGGCAACGGTGACCGGTTCGGTGCCCTGGGTCTGCCGTTCCTCCTGGGAAATCATCGCCTGAATGAAGGTCTCGTTCTGCTGCATCCGGTTCAAGGCCTGGGTGGCTGCGTCGAGTTGAGTAGTCAACGTCTGAAGGGTTTGGGCGTTGGAGGTTTCCTCGCCTGGAAGCCTGCCCAGATACTTCTCCTGAAACGCCGCCAGCTTGGCATCCTGTTCATCGAGCTTCCGCTTCGCGTCGTCCAGCTGCTGCTTCAGGAAGTCGGAGGTGCCCTCGGCCGATTGCTCGCGGGCGTTGATATCTTCAGTCATGAACAGGTCAGTAATATCGGCGCACACCTGCTGGGCAATGCGCGGGTCCTGCGCCTCAAAGGCGACAAAGAAGCCCGGCATCCCGCCCGTACCATGCGCTTGTTCAGAGTGGAGCTGGGTGATCTTGATGGCCTTCCGCGTCATGTCCACGCGATCGTCCAGATTGTTGCTGTTGTTGGCAAACAGGCTGTACTTGTTGATGATCGGCTCCAGGCGCGATCGGCTCAGCATTTGTTCCTTCATGGAGGCAAGCCGCGCCCCGAGGTCCTCATCGATCACCGGTTTGACGTAGTCCTCCGGAACCCTTTGCTGCTCAATCAGGACCAACGTTTGCGAACTGTACCTGGGCGGCAGGACGAAGCTCAGTCCGATCCCGACCCCCAGGCAGAGGACCGTGCAAGCGAGGATCAACCAGAAGCGCCGCTTGAAGATCCCGGCGTAGTCTTCCATTGCGAGTTCACGATGCCCGAGCATACAACTCCTTCAAGAATTAGTGCGTGATGAGACGTGTTCCACGCGGGGAATAACTGATGCCGAAGCTGACCATCTGGTTGAGCCCTACTAGCGCCGTGCTGTACAGGTTCGAACTGGTGTGCTGATCGATCGCGGTGTAGCCCGCAAACGCGGAAAGGTGCTGGTCGAAGCGCCAACTGGCTTGTGCCCCGGCAACCTTGGAGTTGGTGACGCCTTGATTTGCGAGCCCGGTGGTCCGGTTATAGGACGCCTCGACTCCGATATTCAGGTCCCTTATAAATTGGCGCGAAAAATTGAAACGGGCGGAGTCGTAGGACGCGCCAAGAAGATACCCTGCCCCGCCATTGGTGCCGTGACTGTAGGAAAGTCCCGCGTTTCCGAAGCGGAGCTGGTAATCGATCAAAGCATTGGCGGAGATCCGCGTCGAGGCAGGAACGAGCGTACTGTCATTGCTCCCAATCCACTCCGGCCCGATCATCACGCTGGAGCTGAGGGGGTGGGTCCATTGGCGGCGGAATCCGGCAGTCACGGTGTTGGATTCAAACGATGTCGCGGAGCCCGGGTAGGTGTATTGAGCGAACCCGTAAGCGCCGGTAAGCCGGTTTCGCGAGTTGAGGTTCTCCGAGAGACTGCCATTTGCGGTGAGCGAGTCCGTGTCCAGACCGTTGCCGTCGGGAAAGCGCAGAATCATCGACCCTCCGCTTCCGGTAAATGACATGGCGCGGCCGAAGCTGTGCCAAAGTTGCCCGGTCGCCTGGTTGTTTATGACATGGGTCTCCATCGACAGAATGGACTGATCGGTCGGCGGATTCGGATTCGGCTCGCCGATTGGCTCCCCGGTGCCGGGAATCCCCGAGAACCCCGTCGACGGCGTTTCGGGCAGGTAGGACACGTTATCACTCACGTTGATGCCCCAATGCCGCCAGTTCATGCCCTGGGAGAGAGTCATGCGCTGAAACAGGCCGGTGGCGTACCCCGGCCCGGAGATTCCCCAAGTGTACCCGCCGGTATATTTCACGGAGAATGGATGCCGCTCCTCGCCGTTGAGATAGCTGATCGACCCCGACGGGGTGATCATTTGATATTCCCCGTAATGACCATAGAAGTCGGCGCTCTCGGAGTAGCGAAAGACATACTGCAGATGCGCCGGGCCCGCGGTTGCCGAGGGTTCAACCTGGGCGTGGGCCGCGGCGCCAACAGCAATCAGCAGCGCCAGAATTGTCAATTTCGTCTTCATCTGTACGCCTTAGGGAGCAACGATCGTATCTCCGGGTTTGAGCGGCAGATCGAGCGTGCTGTCGCCTTTCAGAGCCTGCTTGTAGTGAACGGGAATCTTCTCGTGTCTTCCGGCTTCGTTGCGCAGAATGTACATCTTCTTGGTGTTGGCGTAGTCGGTCAATCCGCCGGCGCTGGAGATTGCCTGCAGAAGCGTCATGCCTGGGGTCATGTCGACGGGGCCCCGCTTGGCAATCTCGCCCAGCAGATAGATCACTTTGCTGTGGATCTGGCTGATCAGGACCGAGACGTTCGGGTCCTGGACAAATTTCTTGAGCTTCGTCGCGACTTGATCGGCCAGCTGTTCCGGCGTCAGTCCGGAGGCCTGCACATCGCCCAGCAGAGGGACCGAGACCATGCCGTCGGGCCGGACCAGCAGGCTGCCGGAAAGAGTGGGTTCCTTCCAGACCGTGACCGTGAGCACGTCGGAGGCGCCGATGACGTAGCTTCCGGACGACACGGCGGGGGCCGGCGCCTGATCCGCCGCCGCGGCGGCCGGAGTCTGTACAGCAGCGGGCAGCGTTGTCGCCGGAACGCCCGGGGCCTGGTCGATAGCCGGAGCAGAAGCAGGAGCGGGAGCGGGAGGTGGCGCGGTCTGCTCGGCTGCGGGTGCGGCAGGTGGCGCGGTCTGCTCGGCGGGCTTGCCGGCAGGGTCGCTGCTTTGACCCACGCACATAAGGCCTGGGAGGAAAAAGGCAAACACGGCAAGGTTTCCAAGTTTCATAATCCAACTCCGTTTCGGGTGGCGGCTGGCTGGTCTCCGGCTCCGGCCTGCTTGAGCTTGTAGAGCAGGGCCTTGTAGCTGATGCCCAGTTCGCCCGCGGCCCGCTTGCGATTACCTCCGGTTGCGGCCAGAACCTCGGAGATCAACTGGCGCTCGATCTGGATCGAAGCGGCGCGCGTCGCCGCCTTCAGGGAGTGGGATTTGTGATACCCGTTCGATTTCAGCGAAGGGGCTGCCGCCTTGAGCGCGGCAAGCGAGATCGACTGATCGCCGATGGCCACGAAGGTCTTGATCGCGGTATCCAGCTCGGACAGGTTTTCGGGCCAGGTATGCTCCATGAGAAAGCCGATGATCTCCTCGCGGAGAATTGGTTTGGGCCGGTCGAACAACCTGGCGTATTGCGTCAAAAGCTCCTCGGCGATGGAGAGAATCTCCGATTTGCGGCAGCGCAGCGGCGAAAGCCGGAGCGAGACGGCCGAAACCCGATAATAGAAATCTTCTCGCATTCGCCAGGTTTTGACTTCCTCCAAAAGTTCGCGGCTCGTACCACAAAGGAGGCGGCACGTCGGGGCCTGCGCGGAGTGAAAATAGACATCGAGGAGCAGTTCCTGCAGGCCGAGGCTCAGATCCCCGATCTCGGCCAGGTAAACCGTTCCCCGGGTGGAGAGCGCGGCGAGAATCGCCTCGGCGCTGGCTTCTGCGCTCGCAATCTCAACCAACACTCCGCGCGCATGGGCGGACTGGGAGTGCATCTGGGCGGCAATCGAGCGCTTGCCGACGCCCGGCTCGCCCACGATCAGGACCGGGCAGTCGCTCTCGGCAATACGCCCGATGGCGCGCTGGGTGTGAGGCTCGACCTGGACAAACGGCCGGGCCGGGGAAGACGCCTTGCCGTGCCGCTTCCCGTATTGGATAGTCGCAGTCGTTGCCATGAGGGATCCTGGGTCCACTCTTCCCCTAGCAATGCTGGTTCCAAACCAGGGATGGGGGCGGGGATGGGGTTTCCACTTGAGTTTTGTGTTTTCGGGGCATGGATGTGCAAGAATCATTGCCGGCAAGTGGGAAAACTATTTCCCACCCCCTGGTGATCATTGTAGAAATGATTTCCACGGCAAATGGAAGAATGTTTCCACAATCTCGGGAATTTTAGTTCCTGAGGGCGGAGATTGTGCCGGGAATCGGCTTGATTGGCCGATTCCGCTTTTTCGGCATCCGGATTGCTAAGGATTCCATGGCTGGAGCCTTTCCGATTCACACGTTGGCACGACCGGGGACGTGGGAGGCGGCTTTTTCTTGAGGCAATAGCCACTTGGCATCCAGCTTTCTGAAAAGAGCTGAATCGAAAATGCTGTAATTGAACGACACCAGCTCAGTGAACGGAGAATATGGCCCAGGACCTACAGCCGGCCGCGCTTTCCACGCCTGCCGCTTCCTCGCAAAGCTACCACTTTGCATGGGGTTACCTCGTTATCGGTGTGCTGCTTGCGGCGGTCTACTACCGCGTGCTGGCGAAGCTGGTGATCGACTGGTGGCAGATCCCGGACTTTTCCCAAGGTTTTCTGGTGCCCATCTTCGCGGGCTACCTGGTCTGGGCCAACCGGCGGACCCTGTTTGCCATCCGGATTGCCCCGGCCTGGAGCGGGATCGCGGTCGTCGCCTTCGGTCTGATGGTATTGCTTTTGGGGGTTTACGGCGCCGAACTTTTCCTGTCCCGGGTTTCGCTGGTGATCGTGCTGGCCGGACTGGTGCTCTGTTTTGGCGGCTATGAGCTATTGCGTGCGCTGCTCTTTCCGGTCCTGGTCCTGCTCCTGGCCATCCCCATTCCTGCTATTGTTTTCAACCAGATCACACTCCCGCTGCAGATGCTCGCCTCCAAGCTCGCCAGTGCCCTGCTGCCTCTTTTCGGCGTCCCGGTGCTGCGTGAGGGCAACGTGATCGAGTTGCCGGCCATGAAGCTCGAGGTCGCCGAGGCATGCAGCGGCATCCGCTCGCTGATGAGCCTGTTCACGCTCTCGGTCTTTTATGGATACTTTCTGGAGACCCGCCTGGTGCGGCGGACGGTTCTGGCGCTGGCCAGCATTCCCATTACGAT
>Ga0182030_10007703_pt1 | contig 22421 bp, 24 predicted proteins | sample 812S3MmetaG_FD_121299 | JGI IMG/M metagenome (GOLD analysis project Ga0182030, IMG submission 121299) | Permafrost microbial communities from Stordalen Mire, Sweden - 812S3M metaG (Illumina Assembly) | ecosystem: Environmental > Terrestrial > Soil > Wetlands > Permafrost | place: Sweden... | reverse complement strand
GTTTTACTGCTTAGGTTTTGCTTCATGGCTGGTGGTTGTTCTTTCTTCTTTTTTCCAGCCTGCCTTGGGGCAGGCCGGGCAACCATCCGCCATCCTATTTTAACGATCTAAAATTCGCCGCCCTTTTACGAAGCGCCAGGGAAGCTACTTAAGCGATTGTGGGGCGACGATGGCAATGAAGGTCGCAAGATTGACCGGTTTCGGCAGATAGGCCGTAACACCCAAGCGGCTGCATTCGGTGACATCGGTTGGATTGATCGATCCACTGATGATGATGACAGGAACGGCCTCAAGCCTCGGTTCGTGCCGGATTATTCTAAGCAATTCTATGCCGCTGAGACATGGTAGAAGCAAATCGAGAAAAACAACCCGGGGCGCAGTTGGTGCCGATGATAGAAATTCGAGTGCTTCCTTTCCACTTCGCACGAGGGTGACGCAATCATCCAAATGAGCCGTCCTGAGCTGCTCGGTAAGAAAAAAACCATCGGCGAGATCGTCCTCAACGACCAGAATCGGCGTTCTCAGGTTTAAGCTCATGGGAAATAGTTGTTAGCAGCTACTTACGTTCAAGCCTTGATTCAATAATACACTACTCACGCCGTAAATCATGTCGATTTCTTGCACTGCGACCGACCAGCACTCCAATTGCGTATTTTCAGGAATGAGGACGAAATCAGATTGAGTTAATTCCTCGCGAATAATCTCAACCGTTTGCCTGCGTTTCGTGACGATAATAACGCAGTCCGGATAGGGGTCCAAGGCAAGCGCGGTTCCACCCTCACGCAGTCGGGGGAGCGGGCTCGTAATTGGAAAAGTCGATGAAATCGTCCAAGGCGGGAATGACATTGGCACAGTTGGGCAGCTTCTTCAGAAAGCGAAAGATTCCCAGATGCGCCAGTTCGCGTCTCTGCGCCGGATCGTTGGTGGCCGTCAGGATGATAGCCGGCAAGTCGCGAAAAGCTGATGCCTCACGCAAGAGGCGCAGAGTGTGGACCCCGTCGACTACTGGCATGTTGAGATCAAGAAAAACAATCTGAGGCCCAAGTGAATCTGTTGCTTTAATGGATTTGAAATATTCCAAGGCGATTTGCCCGTTCTCGAATTCGGTGAGAGGGTGTGTAAAACCCGCCCCAATGAGCGCGCCCCGTAGCAATTCGCGATCGTTCTCGTCGTCGTCGATCAGCACAATTCGCAGGTTTTCCCGGGTTAATTTCATGACAGGAATCGAGGTGTTACCAGCTAACGAACGCTAGACCCATCATCGGCTCTTGGCAAACAAGTGGTGGTGTCAGACGGGTTCGATCCAGCCAACCGTCAAAGCCCGTCCTAAAGATTCAGGGAGAGTTGTCCGCTTGCTTTCGGGCTGCATCCAGGGTGGTAAAGGCTTTCCGCTTAAATGCGGGTCGCCCGTCCACTTGGAAATAATCGACTCCCTTTGCAGTGACAACCCGGATACGCGGCCATTCTTCCCGCAACAGCCCTGCTTCCTTGTTTGATTTACTTGCCATAGGTTGCCAAAAGAATGCAAGAGAAACTTTAAGGGCTTTTTGACGGAGCCACCCTCCATTTTGCCTCTTAAAACAATCTTATGAGAGGTGATTTTAAGGGGAGCCGGTTATCAGATTTGAACTGATGACCAACGGTTTACAAAACCGCTGCTCTACCACTGAGCTAAACCGGCGTCATGAACTTGCCAATCAACAGGAGACGGCATCATGTTACGCTTGGCGCAAAGTAGGCGGCAAGCAAATCAAGCTCAGTCGGCAGACAGCCGCCCTGCATCCTAACGCGTAAGAATGGTATAGAGGCTGTCCCTGGGGAGGATGATGGTGGTGTTGCCGCCCGTGATTTGCGGTTGCAGATCACCGCGAGCATAGCCTTGTTCGTCGAGGCTCGTGGCTTTCATCTGTGCCCCGTTGGTGAAGGTGACTTTGGCGTCGATGTTGCGAACGGTGATAGGCGCGCGACCGATGTCCTGAATAATGCCATTGGCCGACTTGAAGCCGTACATCTTTTCCTCCGTGAAAGCCTGGATGAGAATCTTTTTGGAATTGGTGATAGGTTGGCCGTCGAGACTGATGACGTGGACCGTTCCATACTCTCTGTGAGATTCGATCGTGACGTCGCCTAGTTTGACCGGCCCGGCCTTATAGAGGAAACCGGTCACGGCCTGGCTCTTGGGCGAGTTGACGGTAAGCAGACCCTGGCCGTAATCCCACACGATCTCGCCCGTGCTGCTGGTGATGATCTTTTTGTCACGGTCGATGTACTTGCTTAGGTCGATGGCAACGGGTTCGGCCTTGGAATCGAAGGTGCGCTCCACGCGTCCCACGAAGAAAGAGAGAGGATCAAAACTGGCGATTTGATCCGCTTGGGCGGATTTGGGCGCTTCGGTAATCCGAAAATCGGCGTTGTGGCCTTCCAGCAAAGCCGAGCTCTTCAAGTTGAGAATATCGTCGATAGTGGTGACCTGACGAATGACGGTATCGCCGGGTTTAAGATCGCCGCGACGATATTGCAACGCCTCGGCGGGAGACTGCCCGATTTCTCCCGGCATCATATAAGTCCAGTTTCCGCCGCCATTGTCCAACCAATCACCGCTACCGGCGGCAAAAAGATAGATGCCGTCGACACCCTGCAGTGAAGAATAGGCGCTGATCAGGGGCTCACCTTCCGCAATGTAGCGATTCGGCTTGTTCCAGGCGATTTCGGTTTGGATATGGGGATGTCCGGGCAGGCGCACAACCTGAAAGGGAACCGATTCGGGATCGAGCATCGCCGTTTTGTCCTCGTAAGTGTGGCCGTTGCGCACCGACCACCCGGAGCCGTTGCCCTCGTGTTTGCCGCCGAAATAGCCGTGCTTGTCGATGACCTCGACACCGGAATAAGTGTAGCGCTCGATAAAGCCGAGACCTGGCGCCGTGATCCAATTGCTGGCGGAAACCGGCCACTTCGCGCCCAGTTCGTCGCGGACGAACTTGCGCATGTCGACATAGAAATCGTGCTGAACCTGCGCAAGAAAGTGAACCTGATCGAGAAGACGCTTCTGCCGGTCCGGCGATTGTTTGGGAAAGCCCGCGCTGCTCATTTCGTAGGCGCCATAGAGTCCGACGCAGGCATCGACGGCGCGGTCATCCGGGTGCTTGTCGCCCGGCCACGCGGCGAACGCCTTGTCGAGGGATCCATATTTGTCTGCAAGCCACACGCCGAATTTTTTCTCCAGTAGTTCCCGCGGCCCTTTGCCCAGCGACGAAGGCTTGAAAGTCCAGAAGAAGAGGCTGTCCTCGTTCTGAATCTCGAAGACGCCCACCGACGTTTCCTCCGCCAGAGTCTTGCCGGAATAAGGACTCTTGGTGGTGAGGATTTGCCTGATCCACGACTTATAGATTTCCTGCATGCGCGGCTCGAAAATGAGGAGCCCAAAAGGGATTTTGCCGATGAGGTCGTCCGTGCCGGGAATGCCGTCGCTCGGCTTCACGGTCAACCAAAGCGGGAAATAATTGGAGAGATGGACGTAGATGCCCTGCTTCTTCAGCGCGTTGATCAGGTAAAAATAATTGTCGAGCCGGGCGGCATCAATTTTGGTCGGATCGTCACCCCCACGATCAAACAAGCCGCCATGAATGCGGACCATATTGATCCCGAGCTTGGCGAAACGCGCCGCCATGAAATCCATCTGCTCCTTGCTCAAGTCTCCGGAAGGAGCACTGGTGTTGACCGCCCAGAAGCGAACCGGCTGGCCGTTGCCGAGCTTAAAGGAGTCGCCATCGGCCCGCACAAACCCGGATTGGCCCGCTTCATTTTCATTGAGCGAGCGGAGATCAAGCAGGGCGTCTTTGCCGAAGGTTTCGGGTCCCGGCTCGAACGCCCACCAGCCCGGCTCGTCCGTACCAAGCTTTTGCCCGGGTTTGAGCTTGCCGTTCGGGACAAAGGGAGCCTGCGTGAAGACGAAACAATCGAGACTGCCGTGGTTGTTATTCGCACTGTGAAATTTGAACGCGATGGTGTTCTGACCGGCTCGGAGGTTCACCGATCCGACCTTGATCCAGGCGATGAAGCGAAGGTCCGGCCTGTTGTCCCTGGCGATATTGACCAGGTCAACGAAGCCCTTGAAGTCAACCGGCGTCCACTCACCACCGTCGAGTTGATAATCAAGCTTGGGATCGCCAACCGGATTGGCGCGAATCCAGAACGTGTAGCTTCCCGCCCGGGCGGCATTAAACTGGTAATCGGCATGGCCTTCCTGTAGGCCAAAATTGGAGATGAAATCGCCGCCGGAAAGCTCCGCCTTGTTGACCCCGCCTGCGTACCACGGATGTGGTTTCGTATCGGTGCTGGTGACATTTTCGCCTTCGATCCAAATAAAATTATCGCCGGCGAAAACAGGCACAGCGGCATGCGTGATGAAGAGAAAACTGAGGCAAAGAAAGAAGCGCCCGGTTATTGGAATTATCATATGGTCATCCCTTCACGGTCTCGACGGAGACTCCTTGAGCAGGCAAGCCGGAAAGGATGTCAGTTTGGATATCCTGCTCGATCTTTGCAAGACTGGTGAGGTAAGTTGAAATCGCCTGGGACAAACCCCGGCCCGTTCCCCTGTCTTTTCATCGAGGCTCTCTGATTTTTTCATTTTTTAGACCATGAATGAAATGCCCTCTCCTCTCCGGCAAGAATGTCCACTCTGGAAGCCAGGCCCCGAGAGCATCGCCGGAACCAACCTGACCCGTTACCTGAAATGGCTCTCTGAAAAGCGGCGTTTGGAATTCCCGGATTACCCGGCGCTTTGGACGTGGTCCACGAATGAACCCGGCGCCTTCTGGAGTTCGATTGCCGATTTTTTTGAGGTCAGTTTTCACCAACCCGCCGCGTCTGTTCTCTCCTCGACGGAAATGCCCGGCGCACGGTGGTTTAACGGCGCAACCCTCAACTATGCCGAACACGCCCTGCGCCCCCGAGATGGCGATGGAGAGACTGTGATCCTCTTTGAAGCCGAAACGAAAGGCGGGCGAACCCCGCAGGAGAAAATGTCTCAAGCTGAGCTTCGGAAACAGGTCGCACTTGTTGCAGCCGAATTACGCGCGATGGGAGTGAAGCGGGGGGATCGCGTCGCGGGCTATCTCTCGAATACCCCGGAGACGGTGGTCGCCTTTCTGGCCTCTGCCAGCATCGGGGCAATCTGGTCCAATTGTCCGGTGGAAATGACCAGTCGCGGTGTGCTGGATCGATTGACCCAGATCGCGCCCAAAGTGCTTTTTGCCTCATGTGGCTATTGGTATGGAGGCAAAAAACATGACCGCGGCCAGGTGGTGGAGGAAATCGCCGCCGGGTTGCCCGACTTGCAACATCTTGTCCTGATTTCAAGTGGACCCGATCCTGGTAAATCGCCCTCATTGCGGCCGGAAACGATCTGTCATCGTTGGGAAGCCCTGCTGGCCTCCACGGAAATTCCCAAGCTTCTTTTCGAGCCTGTGCCGTTTGAACATCCGCTCTGGATCCTTTACTCCTCAGGAACGACGGGCAAACCCAAGGCGATTGTCCACGGTCACGGCGGCATTCTTCTTGAGCACCTGAAAGTCTTGTCCCTTCACTTGGATTTGCGGAAGGGAGATCGCTTTTTCTGGTACACCACTTCCGGCTGGATGATGTGGAATCTTCTGGTCTCCGGCCTGCTCCTGCCTGGCGTCACCATCCTTCTCTACGACGGCAGCCCCAAGCATCCTGGCTTCGAAGTACTCTGGGAACTGGTCGAACGCCACGGCGTGAGTTACTTCGGCGCCAGCGCGCCTTATTTCATGGCCTGCCGGAAGGAAGGTATCGAACCCGGCCGGCTCTTTGCCTTGAAACGGCTGCGGGGAATCGGCTCGACCGCCGCGCCGTTGCCTGCGGAAGGCTTTACCTGGATCTATGAGCAGGTGAAACGAGAGGTTATTCTCGGTTCCATCAGCGGCGGCACTGATGTTTGCAGCGCCTTTGTTTTATCGAACCCGCATCTCCCCGTCTTCGCAGGCAAACTCCAGTGCCTCGGCTTGGGCGCGAAAATTGAGGCTTGGGACGAAAAAGGCCAATCGATATTTGGTCAGGTGGGCGAGTTGGTTCTGACCGCGCCTTTCCCCTCCATGCCGGTTTGCCTTTGGAATGATCCCGATGGCAGCCGCCTGCGCTCCAGCTATTTTGAGAAATTTCCCGGTGTCTGGAGTCACGGCGATTGGATCGAGATCGAAGCCTCCGCCGGTCCCTGCGTGATTCATGGCCGTTCGGATGCGACCCTGAATCGTGGCGGTGTGCGGATGGGCACGGTCGAGTTCTACTCGATCGTGGAGGCGATGCCGGAAATCGCCGAAGCGCTGGTAATCGATACGGGTGGCCTTGGTCGCGAAGATTTGCTTCTTCTTTTTGTGACCTTGCAACCGGGCCTGGAATTCGACGATTCGTTGCGGGCCCGAATCATCCAGAAGCTTCGCTCCGAAGTCTCCCCCCGGCATGTACCCGACGCCATCCATCACATTCCCGAAATTCCGCGCACGCTTAACGGCAAGAAACTTGAAGTGCCGGTCAAACGGATTCTTGCCGGCATGCCGGTTGATCAAGCCGTCCATCGCGGCACCGTGGCCAACCCGGAATCGTTGGAGATATTCATTCGCCTTTCCGCGACATTTTCCACGGCCAAACCCAAATAACTTATGAGCGAAATCTTGATCCTTTCCGCGGCGCGCACGCCGATTGGGCAACTGGGAGGCGCTTTAAGCACCCTCCCCGCCCATCGACTCGGCCAGGTCGCCATCACTGAAGCCTTGCGTCGCGCCCAAGTGGAGCCCGCGGAAGTTTCCGAGGTAATACTTGGACAGGTCCTCACCGCGGGCGCAGGACAAAATCCTGCGCGCCAAGCCGCGATCGCCGCGGGCATTCCATTCGAGGCGACCGCCCTCGGGATCAATCAAGTCTGCGGCTCGGGTCTTCGCGCGGTTGCCCTGGGTTATCAATCGCTGATGCTCGGTGAGGCTGAGATCTTGGTGGCCGGCGGTCAGGAAAGCATGAGCCGGGCGCCTCACTGCGTCTCGATGCGCACGGGAACAAAATTGGGCGATACAACCCTGGTCGACACCCTGATTCGCGATGGTCTATGGGACGCCTTTAACGGCTATCACATGGGCCAGACGGCGGAAAACATCGCCCAACGCTGGAAAATCAGCCGGGCCGAGCAGGATGAGTTTGCCTTTCACTCGCAACGCAAAGCGGCGGCGGCCCGGGCTGCCGGACGTTTTGCCGAAGAGATTGTCCCGGTCCGCGTTCCCGGCCGCAAGGGAGACGTAACCGTCGAACACGACGAAGATATCAGGCCTGATACGACTCCGGAAGGGCTGTCCAAACTTCGCCCGGCTTTCCTGAAAGAGAACGGCACGGTCACGGCCGGAAATGCCAGCGGGATCAACGACGGCGCGGCTGCTCTCGTCTTGATGCGAGCCGACCGGGTTGGTACGCGAAAGATCGAACCTCTGGCGCGGATCGTCTCGTGGGCGTCAGCAGGGGTTGACCCGGCGGTAATGGGGATCGGCCCGGTTGCGGCGACGCGACTCGCCCTGGCCAAGGCGGGCTGGAAACTGGAGGACGTTGATCTCATCGAGGCGAATGAGGCTTTTGCCGCGCAGAGTTGCGCCGTGAGCCGCGAATTGGGATGGAACAACGAGCGGGTCAATGTCAACGGCGGCGCGATTGCGCTGGGCCATCCCATCGGCGCGTCCGGCGCGCGCATTCTCGTGACGCTCCTGCACGAACTCCGCCGTCGTCACGCAAAGCGCGGATTGGCCACGCTATGCATCGGCGGCGGAATGGGTATCGCGCTTTGCGTGGAACGTCCCTAATTTACAGAAGCCTTTATGGAAAGACCTCTCCTCGGGAAAACAGCCCTCGTCACCGGTTCCACCAGCGGACTCGGCAGGGAGATTGCGGAAAGCCTCGCGGCGGCGGGTTGTCACGTTGCGCTCAATGGTTTTGGCGTGGCCGTCGAAATCGAAGCTCTCCAGGCCAGGCTGAAATCGACTCACGGTGTTGAGGTTTTCCACCACGGCGCGAATCTGACCGTTCCCGTCGAAATCGTGGAACTCGTGGCGCAAGTAACGAAGCGGCTGGGTCCGATCGATATTTTGGTCAATAACGCAGGCATGCAATTTGTCTCACCGCTGGAAACTTTTCCCGATGAAAAATGGGACACGCTGATCGCCCTCAATCTATCGGCCGCGTTTCACACCACGAAAGCCGTGCTGCCGGGAATGCGCGCACGCAAGTGGGGCCGCATCGTCAATATTTCCTCCGCGCACGGATTGGTCGCTTCACCTTTCAAGGCGGCGTACGTCGCCTCCAAGCACGGGCTGATCGGGCTGACCAAAGTGACCGCGCTGGAAACGGCGCGGGACGGCATTACCTGCAATGCCCTCTGCCCCGGATTTATTCATACCGCCATCGTGGAAGGGCAGATCGAGGAGCAGTCCCGCGCCGCCGGCATTCCTCGCGAAAAGGTCGTGGAGGAAATTATTTTGGCCAAACACGCCACCAGGGAATTTGTCCGGGCGGACCAAGTCGCAGCCTTTGTCCTTTTGCTTTGTTCCGGGGCCGGGGCCTCGACCACCGGAGCGGCCATCCCGATTGACGGCGGATGGACCACGGCATAAAACCACTGGCGATTCGAAAGGCATGATGAAAAAAATCAACCAAACCATTCAATCTCTCCTGGATCAATTCATCGCGGAAGATTCCGAGCGCGGAGTCCAGGCGGCGGTTTATCTCAAGGGCGAGTTGGTGGTTGATGCCTTCGCCGGAATCGCCGATCCCGCCACGGGCCGTAAGGTCAATGAAGAGACCCCCTTCCCTGTCTTTTCCACGACCAAGGGGATGGCGGCCACGCTGGTCCATCTCCTCGTCGAACGCGGCAATATCTCTTACGACACGCGCATCGCCGACGTCTGGCCCGAGTTTGCCGCGCACGGCAAGAGCGGGATTACAGTGCGGCACGTCTTGAATCATACGGCGGGCGTTCCGAATATGCCCATGGGCATCGGTTACGCGGAGCTTGGCAACTGGGAGACAATGTGCGCCGCGATTGCCGACCTGAAGCCGCTGACACCGCCGGAAATGGAGTACGCCTACCACGCGATCACCTATAGCTGGCTCACCGGCGAAGTTGCGCGGCGGGTGGACGGACGTACCTTTCCGCAACTGCTCCATGATGAAATTTGCGCGCCTCTGAATCTCGTCAATGAGCTGTTTGTGGGCATCCCGGATGAAGTGGAACCTCGGGTGGCGATTCTTGATACGAACGCCGGCGAATCGGCTAATCAACCCTTGCCGCACGATGCCACCCCGCAAGCCATTCCCGCTTTGGTGCAACCGCTCGAAGTCTGGATGAATCGTCCCGATGCGCGCCGCGCCTGCATCCCGGCCTCCAATGGAATCATGACCGCCCGCGCCATTGCCAAACACTACGCCGCGCTTCTGCCCGGCGGCGTGAACGGTGTCGAACTGCTCCCTCCGGAACGGATTCGTCTGGCGACCGAAACGCAATGGCCGGGCAATCACAAACCGGGAGAGCCTCCCCCGGCCCATCGCCTTGGCTACATGGTTGGAACCCCTTTCTCCGCGACTTCATTTGGACATGGCGGCTATGGCGGATCAATCGGATTCGCGGACCTCGAACATGGCCTGGCGCTTGGCTTTACCCGAAACCGCTTTGTCAGCGACGCTTCCCTGTCCCTAATCATCGAGAATTTGCGCGAAAAAGCTCCGTCATCCTGAGCGAAGGCGAACGGGGAGCTTTTCTTCCAATTAGGTGCTCGCCGAACCTGAGTCGAAGGACCTGGTTTCTATCCCAGATGATAGCCAAAGGAGAATGGGGATACATCGCGAGCAGTCATTCCCGCTGCCTTTGCATCGGCGTGATGAGCGATCTGTGTGGCCGCATCTCCTCTGTTACTCTCAGCCCCTGCTTCGGAAGGAGCCTCACCAATTCACTTCCACGTCCTGACAGGTCCTCTGCGTACTCTTGTCCGTGTATTCATGGAACTCCATGTCCAGTCCATTCGGGTCCTTCATCCAAAACTGATAGCTGTTGTCCGCGCCCAGACGAATTTCATTGGGAGAATAGCCCCGTTCGACCAGCGACTTTCTCAGGGCTTCGACGGAGTCCGTCTCCAGGCAGAAATGACTGAGGACCTGCTTATCAAGCTTTTCGACTTCATCGACGAGAAACGCCTCAATAAAGGTCTCGTTGGCCGTTTTCATGTAAAAGCCGATGATCTTTCCCTTCCGGGTAAAGTTAAAAACCTTCTTCATGCCCAGCGCGCCGCAATAAAAGTCGGAAGTGGCGTCCAGGTTGGTTGTTTTGAGACAGACATGCGCGACTGATTTAATGCTCATAATGGATTTTCCTTAAGCTGGCTGGTTGATGGATGATGTGGTGGGTGTTGATTATCGCTGCACGACGGTTAGCGGCCGCGCGGCGGGCCCGACGGCGTAAAATCTTTGCAGACTGTCCGCAAATAGCTGGCCGGAACGATAATTCCCTTGTCCTTTAAGGTCAATTCCATCGCATCCTCGATCTGGTACACCGTCGCGCGATTATTGGGATTAATCGCATTCCTCTTGTTCAAGGCGTCCAGCGTCTGGAGATTCGAGGCGAACTGCTGCGTGCCGCCGAATTTACCGGTCTCTTTAAAGAAAGCGATGACCTTGTCCGCCTGGTCTGGCTGCCCCTTCGCCTTCAGCATCTTCGACGATTCTTCAACCAGAAGAGTGACGTAAGTGGCCTCATCGTCATTGTTCATCTTCCCAAAATCGTGAATCGTCATCGCCCTGGCCGAAGTTGAAAACCCCAGCGCGACGAAGAACAAACCAGCGACAAACTTTCCTTTTGAATCCATCACGCCGATTCTATGGCGCAAAAGGCAACACGCAAGCTTACGGCGTCGTTGGGCCGTTAGCCCTGACGTCCACATGCTCCAAGGCGCATCCATGACGAAAGAAATAATGCGCTTCTTCCTCCGTATGACCGCGGTCTCTGGAGCTTAGATTCAGGAGCGCCACCGGTTCGTGAATCGACTCGAACGGGCCCCAGCGGTCATCATCGTGGATCACCGCAAAATATTGAATCATAGCGACGGTTCCATTCCAAAAGCCTAGTCACTTCATCTGCTCGGGCTATGGGGTGATCACCCCACACGCCCTCATCGCTAAGGATGCCACATGGCCCTCAATTCGCTTCATTCGCCTATTTTTCTCGTTCAACCTTGCCCAAATAAAAAGCCGTGGCCAATCTGTCCGGCCAATGTCGGATCATAAAGTTCATCACGGGGGCGTGACCCTCAATCCCAGTCAGCAGGAAGTCGCTTTTTCCACGGAGAAACACGTCGTCGTTCTGGCCGGGGCTGGCACGGGCAAGACCGCCGCCATTGTACACAAGGTGGCGCATCTCATCCGGGGCGGAGTTCCCCGCCGAGAGGTGATGATGATCACCTTCACCCGCCGCGCTGCCAGCGAAATGCAGAAGCGGATCGGCGCGCTGATCAAGGACATCCCCAAGCACGGCAAGGACGACTCCATGCTCGTCGGCACCTATCACGCGATTGCCAGCCTCCTCCTCCGCCGCGACGCCGCCGGCTTCGGCCTGCCCGGCGCTAATTTCACCACGCTTGACGAGGATGACGCCAACAGCCTGATGAAGTCAGCCTTCCGCGAATGCGACATCAAGCCAGGTGATTATGTCACCCCCGCCAAAGTCCGCTCGGCACTCTCCTTCGCCCTGAACAAGCGCATCGCCCTCGAAGTCCATTTCCAGCACGAATTCCGCGAAAACGCCGACCGCGCTCTCACGCTCGTGAAATGGTACCACAAGCTCAAACAGACCGCGAACGGCCTCGACTACGACGACCTGCTCGTTCTCTGGGGACGCCGCCTCGCCGACGATCCGGCTTACTCGGCGCGCCTGCGCTCCACCTATCAGCACGTCATCTGCGACGAATTCCAGGACAACAACGCCCTCAACTACGACATCCTCTCCAAACTCGATCCGGAACGCCTCACCGTCGTCGGCGATGTGAACCAGTCGATCTTCGGTTTTCGCGGGGCCTCGTGCGGCCTGGTCGATCTCTTCCTCAAGGAACATCCCGACGCGCGGGTCATCCGCCTCGAAAAGAATTACCGTTCCGGCCAGAAGATCCTCGACCTCGCCAACGGCGTGGTGGAGAGCTGCCCCCGCGCGCTCGTTTTGACCAGCGCCAAGGGCAACGAGAGCAAGACCGAGCAGGTTCCGCTGCCCACGGCGGTGAGCGAATCGGCCTTCATCCTGGACTGGATTCGCAAGCGCATCGAGCGCGGCACCAAGCCCTCTGAGATCGCCGTGCTTTCCCGCTCGTCACGTTCCATCGAAACAGTGGAACTGGCCCTCAAATTCCAAAAGATCCCTTACCGCAAATACGGCGGGCTGGCCCTGGGCGACTCGGCGGAGGTGAAGGATTTCATCGCCTTCCTGCGCCTCGCTTTCAACGCCAGCGACCGCGTCGCGCTAGTGCGCTGCCTGACCCTCTTCCCTGGCGTGGGCGAAACGTCGGCGGAGAAATATGCCTCGACCGAGGAAGCTCCCGACACGCTATTCGCCGTCGAACGGTCCCTTCCCCGCAGCGCGGGAGGCCTGACTGAGTGGCTGGCCAGGATGCGCGGCCTGCGGGATGTCGGTTCGCGCGGCGATTATTTGCTCCACGTCATCTACCCGTTGATCGAGCGCAATTACCCGCAAAATCACGCCGAGCGAATGGCAACGCTCCAGGCGCTCGTCGATTCGATGAAGGCCACGTCGCTCACCATGGCCGAGTTTCTCGACGCCTTTTCACTCGAAAAATCGACCGAGAAGGACCATCTCGAATCGGAACTCACCGTGGCGACTATCCACGCCAGCAAGGGCCTCGAATACGATTGCGTGGTGGTGTGCGGCGCGGGCAGCGCACAGATGCCGCATCCCAAATCAATCGACCCGGAAAGCTTTGAGGAGGAGCGGCGGCTCATGTACGTCGCCGTCACCCGCGCCCGCAACCGGCTCTTGATCACCTACCCTGTCAACGGCGTGCCTGGCTCGCCGCAACGCGCGAGTCCGTTCCTTCCGCCGAACTATCCGTGGGATGAGATCTGCCATTAGTGGTACCAGAAGCAAAAATAGTAGACGTAGCTGGCTATCAGCAGTCCCGCGCTGGGCAAAGTTTGGGCCAGGGTCAGGGATTGAGTGTCCTTGTCGAAAATTTCATCGTCCAGCCTCCGCTCCTGGATCACCTCGGTCTCCTGATCATTCATCAATCGGACGAAACCGAGTCCCTGTAAGTAACCCAGATTTAAGATTACCAGCCTCTTTTCCAAATCAAGCCAGGCGGACAACTCCCGGGGTTGTGCTCCACCAGCTAAAAATTTCCGGGCCCGGTGGTAAAACAATTCCAGGTCTGGATCGATCCAGACTCTTGGTGTCGGAGTTTCGATCACGTAGAAAGGTTCCGTTGCGGTGAGCACATTCATGGCAGTTCAGTTCTGGTGGCCGTTCGTAAACCGGTGAAGGTAGGCCTTCGTGGAGGCGGAGGCCCCCTTCCCGATGCTGAACTTATTGAACAGCGTGATGAGCGCGTGCCTTCGATCTCCCACTCGTCTCCCCCATGTCTCCATCCAGGCTTTGATGTGAGCCGGTAATTCGGTGTCGCCGTCGGGCGACACGATGATAAAATCGGCATCTTCCGCTGCTTCCTCCGCCGTGATTCGCGCGATGTTGGGAAACTCACGGAGCGATTGGAAGCTCCACGCTTCTTTGCGACTGCAACCGTCCACGTGAAGTTTGCGCTTAAGTTTCTCGCAGAAGGCCTCGGCGCGCTCCACGGCAAGGAAGTCCTCATAAATAATAACAAACCAACAGACAGGCTTCTTCTGCAGAGGCTCCCGAGTGGGAGAAAGCGGTGCATCCAGCGTTCTCATGGGGGAAACCTAATACAATGCCAAACCGGCCTCCCCGCAATTGGGGATGCTCCCAAATCGCGCTAGGAATAGCGCCTAGCCAAGTCGTTGACTATTTGATCGAAACTTGCGCGCAACGGTAGTACCAGGCCAGCGCGAACTGGGAGCCGCCGGCGACAATGGCTATACTCAAATAGAAGACTCGCGCCAGGTTCTTCAGCGTGCCGGGATCGATCAGGTTGTTCTCTTCAACGAGGGTCATGTCTTGAACCGGGATCTGGACTGGGGAAAACGCGTGGTACAAACAGTAGATCAAAATGGCCGCAGCAAAGGCCGATTGATTGCGAAAGCCGAGGCCGGGTGCCCGGGGATTGTTTTCACGAAAGTAGCGGTGCACCCGGAATTCAAAGAATGTGACCGTCACCAGTCCCACCACGATGATCCCATTTTCAAGATAATCGCCCAAAAAAGGAAACAGCACGACGCCGAGAACCGCCACCACGAGGAGACAGTACTTGTTGATGGTCGCCGCCTTAGCCCTGCCGGGATATTTCTTATAAGTGCTCAGTTCCGGCAGCGAGGCCAGGTATTGCTCGGGAGTGAGGGGCGACCCCGATGCCCGCAGAAGCTCGGCGAGCGCCTCACGGGGTACTGAGATAAGGGGATTCATGATGGAACAATGTAGCGACGATCAGGGACCGTGGCGTTATTTCTGCATTTATTTAGCGAAGGTCCTGCACCGCCGCTACCTTAAATAATCCCGGCCTTCTCGAGTTCATCCAAACGCCGCTGGTTCTTCTCGTCGATCACCTCGGCAATCCCGGGCAGTTCCAGCAGCACTTCGAGGCAGAAGGAAATCTCTGCATCTTGAAAGCCGGTCGTCTCCATCGCCCTCTTTTCGAGCGACACGTAGACCCACGCAAACTGCTCCCCATTGATAACGCGGAACTGCATGTTCGGCTCCCACATGATCTCGCCCGGTTCCTTCACCTCCAGGGTTCCCTCCATTTTGGGGATCACCTGCTCGACTTTCTCGAAGCGTCCCAGCCATGACACGACGCATTCCGAAATGTCGGGCTTATCAAGCTCCTCTTCGAAAACTGCGATAAAGCCTTTCTTATCCATGGGGCATTTTACCCAGCTTGGGTAAGGCTTCAAGTCTGCGGTAGCCGTCGACCTCCGGGCGACGGTTTTTTACTGCCGTGTGCAGCACCGGCGCAAGGCCTGCGCCGGCTACCCTCAAAAATCTCACAATTCCCCTTGCTGGTCTCCCATCGCCGTCTATTCTTACGCGATATGGTTCACGGTCGCGATCTCTCCTATAACTCCAAGGTCGAAGGCAATGTTGTCCTCACGACACTCGACGCCTCCATTAACTGGATGCGAAAGAATTCGCTCTGGCCCATGCCCATGGGCCTCGCCTGCTGCGCGATTGAGCTCATGGCCGCCTCCTGCGCACGGTTCGACATCGCCCGGTTCGGCGCGGAAGTGATGCGTTTTTCCCCGCGCCAAAGCGACCTGCTCATTGTCGCCGGCACGGTCACCTACAAGATGGCGCTCTCGGCCAAGCGCATCTACGACCAGATGCCCGACCCGAAGTGGGTCATCGCCATGGGCGCCTGCGCCTCCACCGGCGGCATGTATCGCAGCTACGCGGTGCTCCAGGGTATCGACCGCCTTCTGCCCGTCGACGTTTATATCTCCGGTTGCCCCCCTCGCCCTGAAGCGCTGCTCGAAGGCCTCATGCGCCTCCAGAACAAAATCATGCTCGAACGTTCAACGTTGGACCTGAAGAAACTGCCGCCCGCCAACGAACGCGTCGCGGCGTAAGAGAAGCTTGAACATGAAAGCGCTCGATCATGTCATGCTGTGGGTGGCAAAGGTATTTACAGCGGCCATGTTACTATTGTTTGTTTTGCCAGTTTTCATGCTGGGGCTGATCCTCATCTTGGAACTCGGCATCTATTTCTTCTTCCCCCACGCCGGAATAAATACATTTTCCGGATCGACCGCCTTGATCAGCCAATTGGGTGAAAGACCCCACTCGCTTTTGACCCTTGCCTTGGCTTTTTTGTGGTTTGTCAGCGTTCGCCTTCTATGGAGCATACCAGCGCGCTTATGCCTTGGCGTGACGTCGGGATTTTTCGTTCCGGGTTTACTCTTGATGGTAGTAGGACTTATAGGTGGCGGCTTTCACCACGCGGCATCGGGTTTCTTGTTATTCTTCATCACTTTCGGTTTGTTTGGAATCGTAGGATCTACCGCAATGCTTTGGGTTTCCGTCCATCCGCCCCATGATCCTCATTCTCTGTTAAGCGATCATCGCCTTCCAAAGCCTGTTAATCACGTCTAAAAAATTCCGTTAATTCCGTCAAAACTCCCCCTGCCTTTTCCCAATCCTGTTAATCTTGTTAATCCTGTCAAAAAATTCCGTTAATTCCGTCAAAATTCTTCCCATGTCCGCCACTGACGCCATCGCCTCACTCCAAAAACAATTTCCTGGCAAAGTCGGGCAGCCCAGGGAATTTCGCGGCGAGCACACCGCCGAGATCGACCGCGAGATCGTCCGCGCCGTTGCCGCTTACCTCAAAAACGACCTCGGCTTCAACTACCTAGTCGACATCTCAAGCGTCGATCATTTCGGCGACGAGCCGCGCTACGAAATCATCTACGAATTCTGCGCGCTCGGCGGCCCGCATGACAAAGCGCACCTGCGAATCAAGTTCAAGGTCAGCGAGGACGACCTCTCCGTCAATTCCATTATCTCAGTCTATCAGGGCGCGGATTGGCACGAGCGCGAGATTTTTGACATGATGGGAATCAAGTTCGCCGGCCACCCCGATCTGCGCCGCATCCTTATGTGGGACGGCTATCCCTTCCATCCGTTGCGCAAGGATTTTCCGCTGGAAGGCCTGCCCAGCGACCTGCCCGGCGAGGGCGGATTTTCGCGCCGCGCTCCCATGGAAGGCGGTCCCTACGTCGCCGTTCCCGCCAACAAGCCGCCCAAAATCGGCGAGGCGGGCACGACCACCCGTGAGCCCCGCGCCAACCCCGCCGAGCACTGAGTTTTTGACAGGATTAACAAGATTCACACGATTATGACTACTGCCTCGGCCCAGCCCGATCCGCTAACCAAGAAAATTATTGGTGAAGCGATGTATGTCCATCGTGTCATCGGACCAGGGTTCTTGGAGTCGATTTATCATACGGCTCTGGTTCTTCGCCTAAAAAAACTGGGGCTTAAGGTAGAAAGCCAAAAACCATTGCCCGTCTATTTTGACGGTGAAATGATCGGAGATTTTCTTGCGGATATTATCGTGGAGAATTCTTTGATTTTGGAGCTTAAGGCCGTTTCCGCGCTTAATTCCGCACACGAAGTTCAGCTGGTCAATTATCTTACCGCGACAAAAATCGAAACAGGACTCTTGCTCAACTTTGGAGCAAAGAGTTTGGAATTCAAGAGAAAGAGCCGAACGCTTGCACCCACAGTTTTCACCGAAATACACGAATTCGCCACCCCCTAATCCTGTTAATCCCGTCAAAAATTTCCCTGCCTTCCTTCTCTTTCTCTTCAACCCTCTGCACGAAAGCTTCCCCTGCCTTTTCCCAATCCTGTTAATCTTGTTAATCCTGTCCAAAATTTTCCCTTCCGTTAATTCCGTCAAAAATTCCCCAGCATATGCCTGAAACCATCCTAGAAACACCCGACAGCGTGGCGCGCGCGGCCCAGCAGTTCGATCAGGCTCAGGCCGAGGGCGGACCTTTGGGCGAAAAGCTCATCCTCAACATGGGGCCTTCGCATCCGAGCACGCACGGGGTGCTGCGCATCCTGCTCGAACTCGACGGCGAGATCGTGACCAAGGCCATGCCCGACGTCGGCTATCTCCATCGCGGCGACGAAAAAATCGCCGAGAACATGACTTACAACCAGTTCGTCCCCTACACGGACCGGCTCGATTACCTCGCTCCGCTGGCTAACAACGTCGCCTACGCCCTCGCCGTCGAAAAGCTCATGGGCTGGACGGTCCCGCCACGCGGCCAGGTCATCCGCGTCATCTGTTGCGAACTGGCCCGCATCTCCGCGCATTTGCTCGGCATGGGCGCGCTCGCCATGGACACCGGCGCAATGACCGTCTTTCTCTACACCTTCACCGAGCGCGAAAAAATCTACAACCTCGTCGAGCTCCTCACCGGCGCGCGCTTCACCACCAGCTACACGCGCATCGGCGGCCAGATCCGCGATCTGCCGCCCGGCTTCGTCGACCAGACCAGGGCTTTCGTCGAGCAGTTCAAGGGCAAGATTGACGAACTCGACAAGCTCCTGACCCGCAACAAGATCTTCGTCGATCGCAACAAGGGCATCGGCATTATCTCGAAGGAAGACGCCCTCGACTTCGGCCTCACCGGCCCCAACCTGCGCGGCAGCGGTGTTAATTACGATGTCCGCAAGGAACGCCCCTACCTGACCTACTCTGAGTATGGTTTCTCGATTCCGACCGGCTCGGTCGGCGACTGCTACGACCGCTATCTCTGCCGCCTTGAGGAATTGCGCCAGAGCGTGCACATCATCGAACAGGCCCTCAACACCCTGCCTGACGGCCCCATCAATGTCGGCGACGGCAAGGGTTTTCTCCCGCGCAAGGACAAGGTCCTCACCAAAATGGAGGAACTCATCCACCAATTCATTCTCGTCACGGAGGGCATCCAGGCGCCCGTGGGCGAAGTCTACTTCGGCGCGGAAAATCCGAAGGGCGAACTCGGCTTCTACATCCAGAGCAAGGGCGGCGGCGTCCCTTATCGGCTGAAAATCCGCGCCCCATCCTTCCTCAACCTGAGCATCCTGGGCAAGCTCCTGCCCGGCCACATGGTCAGCGACGTCATTGCGATTCTCGGCAGCCTCGATTTCGTCATGGGAGAATGCGATCGATGAAAGCAAATCGACAATTCTTTTTGCTCTTGCTGGCATTGCTGGTCGTAAATGGGTTTGTTCTCTTCGGTTTTTATAGCATGGACGACCGCATTCATTTCGCCCTGCAATTTCGGAATATTCATCCCGGCATGAGCGAATCACAGGTAGAATCGCTTCTCGGTCACGCCGGTGGCATCGGCGGCGGCGGCAAGGATGCCGCGTGGTTTGCGGCCGAGTACCGATTTGGACTTGTCTTGTTTGTAAATCATGTCGTTTCTAAGACCCAGTTGCATTTTTGGCATGATTCTTGGGGCAATCCCACTGGCCCCTATGCTACATGGCTATTCCTTCTGGCATTTGGATCACTTCTCATGATCGTGATTTACTTGAAAAATAACTGGCTAAAACTACGAGACATTAACATGAACGCATTCCATCTTCGTCTGTTCCTTCCTATGGTCGCCATTCTGATGCTCACCGCCTGCTCAAGGCTCACCGAGGAAAACCTCCAAAAAGTTCACAATGGCATGACCCCGGCCGAAGTGAAGGCCATCCTCGGCGAGCCGACAAGTACGGCTTCCAGCAGCGCGCTTGGCATCATTACCGGCACCACCTTCACCTACCACTCGGGCTCCTCCGACGTGAAAATTACCTTCCTCAATGACAAAGTCATCGCCACGGAGGGCGACTTCAAATGATTTCACGAGTAGCCGTTGCGCGCCGCGTAACGGGTCACGAAAGCGACTCTCATAAAAGCTTGTCATCCCGAGCTTGTCGAGGGACCTCTAACTATTCCGCTCAGAACTGCTTGTTATGGACAAATAGTGCGAAATCCTTCAACACTGCCTGCGCGATAGCGCAAAAGACATTATTCCCCATTTTAGCAGAACGCCGCGGGCGCAACCTCAGAATGACACTGCTATTGGGAATCGCTTTCGCCCTCACGGCCTGCTCCTCCGCCGTCACCCCCGATAAAATGGCGCTGATCAAGCCCGCGATGAAGGCCGATCAGGTCGAAGCCATCCTCGGCCGGCCTGCCAGCATCGAGCAATCCGAAACCGCCGATCAAACGATAAACGGCGAAGTCGATCACTATCCCGCGCCAAACGGCGAAGGCCGTGTCATCTTCGTCAACCATTCCGTCTTCAAAGCCGAATTTGTTCCCGGAGCAAAATCATGAACAGCCGCGTTGCCTACTCCTTGGCCGTGATTATTCTCGTCAGCCCGCTTGTTGTCATGCCGAGCCTCTATTTCTATAACCTGCACAGGCAGCATCAACTGGAGGAAACCGTCAAAGCCCATATGGAGGCTTTGAGAGCAAAAATGGAGGCCGCGCGTCTCGCCCGTCAAAATCATTAATTTTATGGATACAACCTTCCATTTTATCGTTCACCCCAGAGCCGTCAAAAATTTCCCGTGCCTGCCTTCTCTTCAACCCTCTTCAGTCCTCCGCGCGAAACCTTCCCCTGCCTTTCCCCAATCCTGTTAATCTTGTTAATCCTGTCTAAAACTTTTCCCAAATCATGACCGCCAAGAGCCTCAGCCCCGTTGTCGATCCCGCGACGCAAACCGTCCCTCCGGAGAAAGTCTATCCCGGCGCGGTCGATCCTCATCATCCCGCGCCTCCCTTGCCCACCGGCTTCGAAGCACAGGCCGACGAACTGATTACCCATTATCCGGTCTCGAAACGGAGCGCCTCGCTGCCGCTTCTCCATCTCTGGCAGGAGACCTTCGGCCACGTCTCGCCCGAAGGCATCGAATGGATCGCCGCCAAGCTCGAACTGCAACCGATCAACATCCTCGAGCTCGTCACCTTCTACCCGATGTTTCGTCAGCATCCGGCGGGCAAAATCCAGATCAAGGTCTGCCGCACACTCTCGTGCGCCCTGGGCGGCGGCTACGCGCTCAACGATTATTTCCGCGAAAAGTGCAAAGTCGGCGAACCGGATGCGCACGGCCTGGCCATCAGCGAAGACGGCAGATACTCGGTCGAATTCGTCGAATGCCTCGCCGCCTGCGGCACCGCGCCCGTCATCATGATCAACGACGACTTCTACGAAAACGTCACCCGCCCCTGCGCCGACGAGCTTCTCCTCAAATACACCTGATTTTTGACAGGATTAACAAGATTAACAGGATTTCAAAGACAAACCGATTTTAGACAGGAGGAACATGAAGGACGTGAGCAAAACTGAACTGATTGAATTGGTAGCTGCGGTATCCTTGCGTCTTTCGGGATTTATTTATGCGATTGGCGCTTTTCGTTACCTTTATCAACTCTCAGAATACATAGGTCGTCACAGCGAATCGATTCGACACTTCCCCGACGATAACGTCATCAAGAGCTACATCATGGACATCGCCTATGATGCGCTTATTGCTATGATTATGTTCCTGTTGACTGTCCCTCTTGCCCGACTCCTTTGCCGTGGGGTTTTGCCAAGATTGGAATTGAAACCCTCAGATTAAGCCCTCCCCTTCATGTTCCTCCTGTCTAATTCCCTTGTCTCCCAATCCTGTAAATCTTGTTAATCCTGTCCAAAAAATTGTATGCCCATCGCTGAAAACAGACTGATCTTCAAAAACATCGACCAGCCCGGGTACACCATCGACATCGATTGCTACCTGCGCCATGACGGCTACAAAGAGCTGAAAAAAGCCCTCACCATGCGCGGGCCGGACATCGTCAACGAAGTCAAGGCCTCCGGATTGCGCGGACGCGGCGGCGCGGGATTCCCCTGCGGAACGAAATGGGGTTTCATCGATCCCGCCAGGAACACCAAGCCGGTCTACCTCATCTGCAACGCCGACGAATCGGAGCCCGGCACCTTCAAGGACAAGCAGATCATCTATAAAGACCCGCACCAGATGCTTGAAGGCATGATCATTGCCTGCTACGCCAATAACGTCCATCTCGCCTACATCTACATCCGCGGCGAATTCACCCTCGGCGCGAAGATCCTCGAAAAGGCGATTGCCGAGGCAAAGGCCAAAAACTTCCTCGGCAAAAACATCGGCGGCAAGGGCTACGACCTCGAAATTTATATCCATCGCGGCGCGGGCGCCTACATCTGCGGCGAGGAAACCGGCCTCATCGAATCGCTCGAGGGCAAGCGCGCTTACCCGCGCATCAAGCCGCCTTATTTTCCCGCCGTGCTCGGTCTCTACATGTGCCCGACCATCGTCAACAACGTCGAGACCCTCTGCAACATCAAGCACATCGTCGCCATGGGCGGCGCGGCCTACGCCAGGCTCGGCAAGCCCAACAACACCGGCACGCGGCTCCTCTGCGTCAGCGGCGACGTTGAAAAACCGGGCTACTACGAATTCGAGGTCGGCGCGCTCACCATCGGCCAGCTCCTCAAAGACGTCTGCGGCGGCATCAAGGGCGGCCGCAAACTCAAGGCGCTCATCCCCGGCGGCTCCTCGGCCAAGGTGCTCAAGGCGGGCGACCGGTACAAGATCAAGACGAAGAAAGCCGACGGCACGATGGAAGAAAAGGAGATCGGCCTGGAGGACATCCCGCTCGATTTCGACACCC
>Ga0182030_10007702_pt1 | contig 22424 bp, 22 predicted proteins | sample 812S3MmetaG_FD_121299 | JGI IMG/M metagenome (GOLD analysis project Ga0182030, IMG submission 121299) | Permafrost microbial communities from Stordalen Mire, Sweden - 812S3M metaG (Illumina Assembly) | ecosystem: Environmental > Terrestrial > Soil > Wetlands > Permafrost | place: Sweden... | reverse complement strand
CCCTCTCTAGATAGCTATCAAGTTCTTCAATATATTATATTCTACTATAGCTTATTCAACTATAGACCTATCGACTAAGGGGCTTCGGCTATATCACCTGACCAGCCCCCCTTTCCAACAACAGATTTGGCATTCAACTCATTTACCAGAGTGAGGGCTTATGGTATTCCTACTCAACTTCTATGTGTGACGAATTCCTGAATCAATAAAGGCGAATGGCCTCTTTGTTTGGCATTCCATCCATTTCATAGGGATTTAGGAGCCAGCATATTTTATAGTTAAGTACAACAGAATATTACCCTGCCGCTCGTATCCTTATTGGGGGGGGGAGGGGGAATTATTAACAAGCCTGTCTGAAACTTTATCCTAGGCTCAAGATTTCCTCCAATCAATTGCTGAAATCATCCTGAGATAAAATAATATTCTCCAAGGAGGTCGAGGTATTTCTTTGCATTTAGATGGCCTGATCTACAAGTTGCCATCAATTCTGATCTCCCCAAATTTTGTTCAATAAATCCTAGGCTTCTAATCACGTAGGTATTAGTCTTCATTTAAAGAAAACATAAGAAAATGAATCTCCTCAGAGGTTTCATTCCCTCCTTCCCAAGGCTGCCCGCTTCTTTTGGGATCTGGATAAATGCCAGGCGGGTCCATATTTGAATTTACTTGCGCACTCACGGGCTATATTGATACTCTGAGCACCCTTTCCTAATCGATATCCACGTTGAGAATAATAGGATGTTATTCAATGTGATCCCTATTCCTTAGTCACGTGATATGGAACTTTTTGTTCCCTTAGAAAAAAAGTTCCCATCCTAAAATATCATAAGCAGGGGGATAGGCCATCCCGCCTGGCCTTCAATAGATATTTCTATAAATATCTATAACTAGCACAATCCTCAGCTACTACACAGCCTTCGGCTCGCTCTAGTATATGAATATCTAGTTATATCCTACCAATAATAGTATTATATACAATGTTATATAACTTAAATCCAATAGAATTTCTTTATTATTTTCAGATCTATATTTGATTAACCAAATTTAATCAATTGGATCTTTCTATTTTAAAGTTTAAGCTATGTAATTAATTAAATTTAATCAATCAGATTGCTCCATTGAAAACGCCCGAAATTCTTCCTTGCTAGTTAGAAACCTTCTTATTCGTACCTTATATCGAAGGCAAAGTGTATATCATTACTTTAGAATAAAATTATTATGGGCTTGAGAAATCAATAAAAATCCTCAATTGTGGCATCAGCAGTGGTCAATGATAGGCGTTTCATCTCTGTGAAGTATAATCCCAGTGTAGTATCGAGCAGCACCAAATATTCATGGTCTGAGGTTCGAATAGATAGTTTTCAGATGTTTCATTTCGTTTTAACAGCTCTCTAGTGCCTAATCGTGATGTACTCGTAGCCATTTCTGTATGATGTTGACAGTATTGGGGCATCTGCAGCAGCTCCCATATTTGTGCTGTGACGGAGTGTGACCAAATAAAGGATATCTTTACATTTTTAGAGGTATTATATGTCTATTTCAAGCTCATATTATGTAGCAAACTTCAGCATTGCAAGTATTTTGTGAAATTCCAATGGAAATGTGGGCACTGGCAGACCAGCCTGTATTTTACCCTCCGAACTGATAAATCCTGATCTAATAAACAGTTTGATTACAAAGAGAACGTTTATATAGGTCAATTGCAAGTTAATTTGGGAGTAGCAAGTCTCAGTGTTGCAGAGATCTAGGCTGGTCCGTCAAACACGCATGAGCGGGTTGGCAAGCCTATATTTTTACTCCTGACAACTCTTGACAAAACCGTCGACTTTATTATGCACAAGAATACTAAATATGTATTTTCCGAGAATATCGAGTTCAGCAAGTCCCAGCATTGCAAAGTCAACAAGTCCGTTGGAGGTATAGTTGCTGGTTGACAAGCCGAATGCTTTTTTTCCTCAGATAAATTCCGACCAAATAAGCAGCATCATTAGACTTAAATGGTCTATTATGTCTAATCTTAGTTTATCCGCATTAGCAAATCTCAGCATTGCGGATATTTCAGAAATTTTAGTCAAAAGCAGAGACATTGGCTGACAAGCCAATTTTTTTTATTTTAAGCAAATTTCAACCAAATAACCGATATTATCGCCCTTCAGAGATAATATACAGCTATTATAAGAATATAATCTCTAGCAAGTCTCAGCAATGCAGTTGTTTTAGCAAGTCCGTCAGGAGTGTGAGCCCTGGCTCACAGACCCGAACTTAAACATACCAGATGAGGAGAGAGTAAATCATTGGTTTGAAAGTGTACAGAACAGTTTAAAATATATATTCTCAATTTATTAGAGCACGCAGGGGTTAGCATTATCAAAAGATTAGCCAGCGCATGCGATACTAAGTGGCTCCCCGAGTGTGATTTAGTACTTCCAAAGGGATAAGGACCAAAATTTGCAGTGTCATTCTTCAGATATAAGATTCTAGTTCATTCTTATGAATATTAGAGGAAGCATGAGCTAGCATTGTGGAAATAATGAAAACTACCTATTGATATTTTTCATACATGCGGTTCCTCGCGAAAAATTGCCTCTTCTCGACCTTTCAAAGTTAATACAGCTAGAGTTTTGATTTGAAAGAGTCCAAAATATCATATTCCAGAGTAATTAAAAGAAGCAGCCATTAAGATAAGTTCTTCCAAATCTCGCGAGCTGCTCTGATGTACCACACCTCCTTCCCACTTATAAAAGTAAATTCTATAGACACTATTCTGCTAATTCTGACCAAATTCTATAGTTCTATCAATAGTACAAGAAGAAATTCCAGGTCTCTTCTCAGCGTCAACCGGTTGCTAGTGAATGCTCAACATCTTTGCAATCCCGGTTAAGAAACTCCTTTTATCAATCATCCCATTATCAAACCCCAGACCTGACATGTATTCAAAAATGTGTTCTAGAGTATTTTTGATGTGTTAATTATGCATGCAGAATTTCCCAGGGCTCTAAACCCGTAGATTGATTATTTCACAACAAGTGTTGATCGGCATGTTCACTGCGGACAGAAACACGCACAGCATATGCAGTCAATGCAGAAGCTTAGTTATTGAGACAGCAGGTATTTTTATCAGGTTCACATGATCAGCATTTCTCCTGTAGCTTCTCCAGAATTCACCAGATCTCGTTCAACCGTTTCGAATACCTATATTATTGTGTATGATAGATATTCGACCAATTTCAGCTGCTCTGCAACTGAAATTTTGTGCGAGAAGCTGAGTTTAAATTCCAGCGTACACCTATTGCTTCTCCGCAATCCATAGAACTTCGTTCAATCACTTCGAATCGCTAGAACATTTCAGGATAAACTCCTCCTATTCTAGCCATCCGCGCTGCATTGGAATCCATTATTCGTTGACAAAATCGATCTCAGGGATAAAAATTAATGATCTATCCAAATTTCGGGGGTCTGCGCCAAACATTGCAGGATTGCAGACTGGAAAGGGATGTCAGTCAGGTGCTCTGCTGAAAATACTTTTGCTACGGAAGCGATCTGGAGAGTGCGGAAGGTTGGGGATACTTCAAATCACTCAGAATAATTCGGGCTAGAATATTTTACGGTGGTAACATTCTGTGCCTCACATTCCAGGATTGCGGAAGGTAAAAGGAGAAGAGCCAGTCACTTGCTCCACTAGAATTCTTTCATTGCGGAGGTATGCGGAACGCTGCGGATGCTCCAAAAGACCCACAATAACATTTTAATAATAGCTACCAAAATTTCCAGGTTTGAGCTCCAAAATATAAATATGCCGCGAAGCCCTGCTGTTGCCCATCTCCGTCAATCATTCGTAATTCGTGAGCATTGACCGCAGTGTTCCCCAAATTCAGTGACTGGAATAAAACTCAGAAGATGTCTAAATTACATTTCAGCTTCTGTGAGGCTATTTTTGATCTTATCATTTTAACCAAAGCCGATGTAATGCTTATGGAACTATTCTCAGTTTTCAAGCATTTGCCGCAGTCGTTGTGGTTGAGCCTTTTCTTCACCGAGTAGGACACGCTTGTCGCATTTGATGAACTTTCTGAATTCTCCCTTTGAATTCTGGAAAAATATCTTAAAGAATAAACCTATATGTCTCGGAGCTAGTTGGTTTATATTCCGTTATTCTGATCTGATATTCAACGCATCTCTTCACCCCCAAACCCGGGTTTGATAGAGACGCCACAACCTTTCGAGGTTGTCCACATATGATAAAAGCAAATCAAATTACATCCCAGAAAATTAAGCTCATATTTTAAGTCCTACTCTCTCCTCAAAGGATGAAGTGATCTTCAAATATAGCAGCAAAATGGAAATCTATCGATAAAATACTTTATACACTTGTTTAAAGTGCTCAAATGGTCTTTACATATTTTGCTACACCATAGAGACACTAAAGATGAGATAACTACCCCCTTTGTCATCCGCAGCACTTCGTGTATCGCAGCAATCCTCAAAGAGTGATTGTTACCAAGTCACGTGACTCTTCTCATTTCTCAATTTTCGAGTACGCAATGCTTTTAAGATATTAGAAATCATAAACAGTACATTTTATTTATTAAAACTGAGACACTCAACTGCACTCCGTTGACCTCAGTCACGAATAAGCTATCGCGTAGTGATCTGTTTGTCATATGACTAGGCGGCACCACCCACCGTGGCTTCGCGATTTTGCAAATCTTGACGCAGCATATTGCAAAGCCTGCAAAAAACCCATGAGCCCATCAGAACTCTTCTAGTATCATTTAATAGCTCCGCCAGGCCCTATCAATTTCCGCAGTCCCTCCTGTGTATATCATCTGAGCAGTAGACCACCAGGCCATTGGTTCTCAATCATGTGAACGTTGATTAATAAGGTAAAAGGCCTACATAGCATTTAATAGTTGTATTGAATCCTCTTCCTACCTCCGCTTTCCTCGTCATTCTCTCTTATATCCCCGCAGCCTCTAAAAAGTCAGCCGGATACCAGCGCAGATGCCATATATGTCGTTCGCAATAGTTTCGTGTTTGGCGCAGTATCTCCAAACATCATGCAGCTCCCCTAACTCTTCAAATCTCCTTTATATTGTATTTTGAACAACTATATAGACTTTGGGACGTAGTCACCACCAAGTCATCTGACTGGAAGATGCGACCTAGTCTGATCTTTTGTTTCTCTGGAAGATGCAGTGCCTCTAAAAGTTCCGAAATATTAGTTGGCAGCCTATCTCAGCCTTTATATATCTATTCTATGCTCCGCAAGTATGTTTCCATCTCCGCAGTCCTGAGACTATGCTAGGCACTTTTCCCATAAAACCTCCGGAATGCCGTAGAATTCGAGCCAATGTCTCAGAGCTTAGAATTCAAGTGTTTGATATCCCTACAGTCTGTTTGAAATATACTCAGCCATCTGCAACTGCATGTGACGTTTCTTAGCGCTAACTAGGTATGGCTCACGGGACTCAGTACAAAATCTTATATTCTCTTTTCCCAAGTTCACAAAGCTCAGAAGTTCTCTTTAATCATCTTTAGGTACACCAAAGGTACTGAGACATCCAAAATAGTTCATTGTCGCTTTCACCGGAATGAGAAAATACCGTGTGACCGCAGGCGATCCACATTATAGCCTCCCCTATACACTTGTATAAGGTGCTCATGCTCATCAAAAACGGTATAGGAGGCACTGGCCATGAAATATGGCTGTGTATTGTGCTGGCTCACTAGAACTATCTAATATCGGGCACATTGGTGTTGCGGGGCTACGCCACGGGGCATAGATCTCTGTACTTTCTTTACAAGGGTGCGCAGTAAGTAAGTACTTAAAGGCTTCGGTGCACACACTGCCCAATTTGCTTTGAGAGCTAACGCAGGTGACCGCACTCACCTTCTCTTCTCCGCAGAGGGCCCAATGTCTTGCGGTAGATGATATAAATATCCTCTACCCTTCGCGCTTCTGTGCATTGCGCTCCTTATGAATCTTTGATATTAGACCTCCATAGTGGTATGTTCATTGGAAATTTATTTGAGGATCAACGGAGCTCTCGAGAAATTGATGTAACTCCAAATTGCAAACGTAAGGCCACTGCATCCCAAAGGCTTCCTTCCACGTCTCACCAACAATCGATCACTGTTACCCAATAAACCATATCAGCCCTGAGACTTTAATTGTATGAATATTGATGATACAGTGAGAATATTTGCCTTAGGTCTGGGAAATTTCCAATTTCAGTTGTAGCTTAGGCTGGGTGAAAAATTGAGCGCAATGTTTGAAGAATTAGCCGCAGTTCTCAGAACATTGAATATCTCCTTAAAAATGTCTTTTAAAAAGTTCTAGGATCAACAGTAGCCTTTGCAATGGGTCTAAAGTCCACGAATGATAACCGAAAGACTCTTACAGTCGTGGTTTCTTGAACATAATCCTCGAAATTTATCCCGCAGCATCCAAAATACGGTGGAAATTATCCAAAGCATTTACTTGAAAGTATTAGAGTCTACTGCAGTTGCTCAATAAATGCCCCAGGCTATGGAGAAGCACCATCATGTCCGACTCTCATCTGCCATTATCAAAAAGTGGGTGCAATTTTAGGGGATGAGGATTATAGTACCAAAGATGATTTTTACTATCACTAGGTAAGTGTCAGAAGAGTGAAAAGATGATGAACCATTCAGCGAGTCTGGTATGAACAATGTTGATAATAGATCGTATCTTGCACCATTTAAAAGCTCCACTACTTCGTGAATTCTCTCTACAGAGCCAACGGCTGATCCAAATCAAAAGACAACCCCACCGAAAGCTGTGGCACCTGAGTATACTGCGACTGGCGCAAACTATACCTGGTATCTTGAAGTGCCTAAATCCATCAGTACATCCCACACCACAGGAACCTACTCACTTGTAAGTACGTTGGATTCGGGTTCTTCTTCATCGTCTCCAGAAAAGCCCAAGACATAGCCCCCTCAGACGTTCCCCCAATATTTGCATCCGCACTTGTCTGATCATCCCGACATCCTGAGAACATAGTAACCATCTTATGCTCCTGAGAGTAAGCAGCGTAATCTTGATCCTGACCAAGTCCTGGCTCTGATTCCCCTCTGTGCTTGAAGCTTCGAAAGAAAGATGTAGCACCAGCGTATAGATCCGCTGCTTCGTCCAATTTATTGAAGCTGAATCCTCGGAAAAGATCGTTGGCTTCTGCTAACAAATGGACACCTTGCTTCAAATTATCCATCAAATTGACGTTCCCATCGTCATCACTCCGATAGACGAATGGTAATTCGAGAGCGGAACCGGAGTGACAACAATCGAGAATCACAAACAAGGTGCTGTTTGGCGGCATTCGAGAAACCAGATGTTCATGTAGAGTATCGCTGTTCATTTGACCCATTGTCTCAAAGTCGACCGGGCAGATCGTGTCAAGAACTCCCGAAGGATGATTGCCGGTTGGATCTTGAACTTGACCCCCGTGTCCAGAGTAATGGAGAAAGTTGCAAGTACCAGGCTCGCTCACTAGCCAATCAATGGCGGCCTATCACGGTGAGAAAAGAAACGCTCTGGGAGGAAACCTACGAGGATGTTATGTCCAGTTGGATTGTAAGGACCTTCCAGATCATCACGGAGAATGACTTGAGATCTAGAGTCATCTGAGTAGCCGCGGTAGCTTAGGAATTCGGCAACATTCTCGACGTCTTGGTGGCTTTAAAATCTTAGCGCCGTGCACGGCTGTGGAAGTCACTCACCATCCCCGCAGCTCATGTTGGCTGCCAGTGTAATTGATGCCGATTAGAAGTGACTTCTTGCGGTCCATGTTTGCTATAGATCTGTTGAAGGTGATGATGCTTGAGTTTGTAGGTGTAAGTCGCGGCGCCGACGTTTCAGGTCGGCTCTGTCAAAATGGTGGGGCTAGTGGGGTGGCTGGGTATCCGATCTTAATGTTTATGTTGGTAAAATCTCTTGAATGCTAAAGTATCGTAGTCAAAAACGCTGAATACATTTCCGTGAATTAATTGATCAAAAAAAAAAAAAGAAATACTGAGCTGAACTCTGCTTAGGATCAGAGGAGTCGGTGAATCATTAAGATCGAAATGGTCACGTGAATGGCGGGGTTATTGCTCAGGAAATTCTAGAACATAGTTGAGGACTGAGGGGTACAACTTATATCCTTAGAATAGACGTTAGGTGCAAAAGTTACACATCAGAAGAAATAAAATTCGCAGATCAGAACTTCCTGAAACGGAGGCAGGAGAGAAGGCTCAATACATTATAATTTATATTATCTAAAGACTATGATTAGACACTTAAGACAAGATCACCAGCCCATCGTAGCGTGAAACTGATCATATCACACCCTCCTCAGTGGTGTAGTCCCCGTGAAATTTCCCGTCTCCGTAGTATAATCCCTGGTCTGGCTGAGGTTTTCGATCCTCCCCAACAAAAACTCCAATTGCCTGTACGACGCTCCAGGAACATACTGAGGAATCTCATGCCCAGCCAGAGACACAACAGCAAACGTCAATCCTCTCTCAGTATGCCAATATCCTTGATACCCCGCACCAGCAGTGTCATACTGTGGCGGTGTGCCCGGAATAGCTGCATTTGCGATTTGCTCAATATAACCAAGAGATTCATGGTAAGGAACGAAAAGGTTGTTCTTAGTGGGTGCAGTTTGGAATCCTTGCGCTCCATTCCAAGTCATATTCTGAATGGTGATCAAAGATCCGTTGGCGAAGAGAAGAAAGTCGAGAAGACCATGTCCAATTATCGTATTGTTCGTACGTTCGATGACTGATGGTAGAGGGCCAAGTGCTGATGGTACAGATTGGTCTCCCTCAGGGAACAGATTTGGTCCACCGGCGCAGATAAAGTAATTTGTTGGTGGGACATGAAGTTGAGCTTGAACATCCGAACGATTGAAGTAGTTGTTTGGCCCACCACCCAATGAAGGAAATCCTAACTCATCCCATAGGTATGGGCAGAAATCCGTCAAATGGTATATGTTGAAACAAGGATTAACATAGTAGATCGCGGTGATAATATCATCATAAAGATCGCAACCTGGAGCACCTGAATCTGGAGCTGGTGGAATTGGCCCGGGTGGCGGAAAAGAGAAGGCGTACTTATTGTAGAAATCGGTAAACCCACATGACTTGGCGCGAGCTGTGATATCCTCGATGAAGGTGTCATTCAGATTTATGACATTCTGGTATTCCAGCAGAGCAGGTACAACGGGAGCTAATATTGTCAGAGAATACTCAAAAATGGGCTCGGGACGTACCATAAATAACTGTATCGTCGTGGTTGATGGAAGGATCGTTGATCTGAACTCCCTTGACATTGAAGTACTTCTCATCCTTTTCATCCAACATACCCGAAGCTATGTAAGGAATATACTGGCCCGCGTAACTTTCACCGAGTATGTAAATCTTGTATCCCTCCAAAGAAAACGTATCAATGAAGTTTTTCCAAAATCCCTTGAACTGTGTAGCAACATCGTATTCGTTCGTGACATTTATCGTCCCTCGGCTGAATCCTGTGGTGACCGGCTGATCAATCCATACCATATTCGTCAGATTTGTCCAAGCATACGGGTTTGCGATTGGCTGATAAGTGCCGGACTGCCATATGAATGGACCTGAATGTGTTAGCTTAAATCTGAGTGGGGGAAAGCTAACTTACCATTTTCTTGGAAAAGACCATCTAGAGAACTACATCCAGGTCCGCCATTGAGCCAGATACCAATCTCCTTCTTCGCCAGCGGATTCTGCGAAGGGAAAAACCAGAACCATAATTGGTTTTCATCGCTTTGGTTGGACGATATCGGAAGGAGACCCGCATAGGATTCTCCAATGTTGAAGTCGACATCGGGTAGAGCAGTGCCATTCACAGCGAATTCTGAGGGAGTCAGACGAGGCTTCCAAAGAGCAAATGGAGCTTACTCTTCGTTTTTGAGGTCAGAAACTGCGTGGTATTCTGAGCCGCAGTATTACGAGTATATATGGGTGGGCTTGCAGAACGTTTTGTATACTTAGAAGCTCTTTCATGTGGATTTTGCATGGCGGCTGCCGAAGCAGCTAGGAGTGCTAGGAAATGAATGGATCGCATAGTCGGTGAGCTTCAATGGATACTTGCAATGAGCAAGAATGGCGCGGGGAGGGCATCTTATAGAATCGAAGCTCTGGAGCTTCCCTGTTAGGAAGCGTATTCGCTCGTACTCGCCCGTGAAAAATCGTCATTGTTATTCTGAGGATCACCACGGCTCTTCACCAACTTAGGGAGGTAATAAACATTTTTGCCCTAGGGCTTGATTTTAGGTGGGGTTGATTAGACTCGATAGGGAAGTTAGTTTCCGTGTTTACAGCGAGTTTGGACGCTAATTTTCGGAAGTGGGGGCTCAACCGTGGGGATTGAAGCTTATTATTTGGGCTTTGGCTAGGACCGCCGGCAGTGATAAGGCGAAATCAACATTAAGAAGGTATGAAAGGCATCATTATCCTCGCTCTGACTTCCTGAAGCAAATATTATCGCGTTATCTACCATCGGTTTTGGCCGAAGCTTCAGTGGGGGCAATAAATATGGTGTAAAATTAGCACTTCTTGCCTTCGGGGGATCGTCATGGGAGGTTTGGGTACTAGTAGTGTCCATTGAACGGATAAATAGATCATCCGCGGATGCTGAGGAACTTTATCCAAAGCGACTATGCTGAAAACCCCTGAGACGAAGTTTCTCCGAATTGAAGGCATCTTATTGCAATCTTCTTTCATACACTTGTTCAACTAAAATGAAGATGTTGCATGCTTATGAGACCGAAGTGAAACTTCGAGCTTAGTTGCTCAAGCTGAGCGAAGGACCAGTGCTGTTCCTGACTTCTTAGAAATCAAAGCTTTCCAATGCCAATATGTCTGTTGAGCCAAATGGAGATGTATAAGGTTCCAAATACTTCTCAATAAAAAATCAATCTCGGGCAAGTCCTTGCATTTCACAGCTTTTGGCCAGACTTGTCCCAAGGATATTCCTAGTCCTTGGCGGTGTGCTCTATAATGGCTTCATACACATTGGACAGGATTCTCGTCGAAAAATTCACAGTCGATTCAGTGCCATATATGATTGACAGATTTGGGCGTGAGTCAGGGTTGCAAATATTGTTTATAGCTGCAAAGGAATGGGTAGTGCTCGCGGAGAATTGGCGAGGAAAGCCAATCACATATAAAACTCGAGCGGTGGCTTTTGAACGCGCATTCTGAAGTACTGATGCTCTTTGAAATTATTGGCATGCTTCCCTTCGCCTTTTCGTGACGGCCTGAGAAGTCAACGCCTAGAACATGGGGACCGCAATGTCCCTCGGTGGGCAGTTTCCTACTCAAACCTGATTTTAGGCTCTATTATTCTGATAAAAGCCACTATCTCCACACAATTCCCTGCGGGATTTCACTTCTCGTGAGATTTTACTTCAGCGATTAAAATCAGAAGTCGAAATCGAAAAGCCACGCACCCCACCAAAATCGAAAAGCGGGGTTGAGATTAGGCTCGATTGAGGGGCAATTCGCGAATGAGTTTGCCCAGTTGTCCCGTCTTACTTTGAAGTTACACAAATCCAATTTGTTCTTATGGTACCTGCATGAAATTTGTGGCGCGGTTTAAAAGTCACCACATCGCTATCATGTTGCTGCAAAATCTTATTATAACTGGATGACAACCCTTGCCCCAAATGAGCTGAGCAACACCTGATTTGCATACCAAGAACACAATGATTATTTTCTCGTATCTGCATCCCATCCTCTGTTGAAAATGATGAGGGAATTTTATATAAGATGGCTCTCTCCGACGACTTCCTGTACGTCTTCGAAACCAGACACCAATGAATCGTCAAAAGATGTGGTTTCGCAAATTAATGATGTTGTTTTCAATTCTCTTTCCTCTTTTAAACCTGGCATCAGCAGACCAACAATGCAAAGCAGTTCCTGGAACCTCAAGTTGGCCAAGTTTGACAAAATGGAATGCCCTCAATCAGTCCATCGAAGGGAGGCTCTTGCGACCTTCTCCCCCAGGTGCAGTCTGTCACTCCAGTAGACCCGAGTACAATGCTGCTGCATGCACGATTGTAACCAATGGGTGGGCAGTCATTGATTTCCAACCGACTTTACCAAATGGCAACGCCTGGAACAACTGGAATAATGATTCTTGTCTTCCTGATCCCACTGCACCATGTTCCGGCGAAGGATATCCGGTATATGTCATCAATGCTAGATCCAGCCAGGACGTGAAGCATGGGATCGATTTCGCGAGAGACAACAATATCAGACTCGTTGTTAAAGGAACCGGAGTTGACTATGTTGGCCGGTAAGTCATCTTGCTGTTGTGTTCGGTCTAGCTCACAAGAGATCCAGATCAAATGCACCAAATTCCCTCTCAATTTGGACTCATAATATGAAGGGAATATCCTTCCATAACTCTCTTCAACCTCAGAAATGCTCCTTTACCATTAACTCCCCAGCTGTTACAGTCGGTGCAGGCTCACAGATGGGAGAAGTAAATCTAGCAGCAAGTCTAAAGAACCTCACTCTCTTGACGGCGGGTGAGATCTCAGTTGGTTATGGTGGTTATATCACTGGTGGGGGTCATGGAGCTCTTGCGAATCATTATGGAATGGCTGCCGATAATGTCCTGGAATTGGAGATTGTCACACCCGGAGGTGATATTTTGACTGTAAACGAGTGTCAGAATCAAGACTTGTTCTGGGCGTTCCGTGGCGTGAGTCTACCATAACTTGCCCTCTCTGTGGCTAACGGCTGTTTAGGGGGGAGGGTCTACATTCGGAGTCATTACCTCAGTCACTATGAAGGCATTCCCGTCAACACCGCTCCACGTACTTACATTCGAAATTGGCACAGTTCCGGACTCCGAGCCCTTGTGGGACGCTCTGGTCTACTTTTTCTCTCAATATCCCTCCCTAACTTCCCAAGGTATCACTGGCTATAGTAATTTTGCAGTCAACACCAGCGTCAATGGAACATATTTTGGAGGCATGAATGGAGTTCTGGTTCTTCCCGCTCTTTCGTCTACCAACACTTCAGATTCACTCATCGCAGCCTTTAACCAGATCCTCGACCACATTGTAACGACGTGGCCGAGCACTTTCGTCAACGATACCGCGAATGCAACAGTACCAAGTTTTTATGATTTTTGGATTCTTAGTAGTGGGCCGACGTGGGCTGGTATCAGCTTCGAGCTTGGCTCTAGACTTCTGGATGAAAGGGCCTTGACTGTAGATCTGCCTGCGTTGAAGGCTGCGTTGAAAGTCTTCACCCATGGGGCCGGTGCGCAGTCGATAATAGTAGGAGGTGGGAAGGTTAATGATATTGTTCCTCGAGGTGGCAGTGATGCTGTTAATTCCGCATGGAGAAAGACTATTGTCCATCTAAGTATATCTTCAGTCACTAAAGAAGGAACATTTGGCACTGACACAACTATTCAGCTAGTTCAGTATCCTGGCCGGATTTCGACCCAGCTGAGCAAGCTGAGCAAGAAAATCTCCAGACCAACACCTATGTGGCCGCTTTGCGACAGGTAGCTCCTGATATGGGTGCATATATCAATGAGGCCGATCCTAACGAGCCTAATTTTCAGCAGGCATTTTGGGGTGAGAACTATCCCAGGCTTCTGGAGATCAAGAGAAGGGTAGATCCTAATGATGTGCTGTGGTGCAAACCTTGTGTCGGAAATGAGCGATGGAAGGAAGTTGGGGATCTGCTTTGCAAGGTCTGAGGCATTGCGGAAGCTTTGTGATATCGAATTATATAAAACTTTATCTCAGTCTCTATTGTCTCAAAACTCCCCGGAGAATCAGAGTCTGTCCTTTTTTCTCGTCCCAATCTATCTCATAATCTTTAAAAATTAAATCCCACAGTTCTCAGTCGCTGATATACATTTCCGGCGCAACCATGTGGTCACACGTCCATACAATAGGCATCTGACTAGCTTCTCCACTTTTCAAATATCTCCTAATACACTCCCGTATCTCCAAGTCATCAAACTCATTCAGGTTCACCGTCCTTCAATCTAGCAAGTTCGGAGATGCTCATAGATTTGATGTCATATAAAGTCTGCACGGATGTAAAAATGCAATTGGGCGGCGATCAGGCTAGTAGTTGATCGTCATGATTGGGGAAATGGCCACTTCCATTGAGTACCTTGGGATGGATAACTGCTTTTCGTGACTTGGGACTTTTCTCAAAGCATTTGGGAGCAACTCGGTATGGGAGTTTATGGGAACTAGTAGAAATATCCTGATCTGAATGCGGGGTAGAGGAGATACTGGACTTGAAAGGGTAGAGAAGTGGCAGGAATAATTTGCTCAATTACTGTTCTGTGGATGGCACTAGGTTTCTACCCAAACAAATTGCTGAAAATTCTGGGCTTGGATCAATCCTTTCTGTGCTTTGTCCGGATACCATGGGCCGAAGATAGGCTGTCTCGTGCCACTCGAAAGACCTTTGTCTGTTAAGCTTGGAGGCAATCCTCCAAACCTAAATTTGAAACCATGCTTTTCCTTGAAAGACTCTTTATTGACGATTTCTAGGGCTAATTATGAAATGAAAAGATGCTTGATTGGCTGTGATGGAGTCTATAGCGAGAAGTCATGTTCGATCGGGATTTGGCCACCCGCAACAAGTTGTTTCATTGCCAGACCGATAGAACTTTCCATCCATTGCAATATATGACGATATTCCTGTTCCAGGGGAGATTGGGTTTCGCGGGTTTGTCCCTTGTCTAGATGTATGTGCTAGAACACACTGAGATCAAGCTCTCACACCATATGAATCAAAATCATCTCTTGACATGACGCTACAAGTACCCAACCGTCAGCTATTCATTTTGGTATTCTTCAGTGTCACACCACCTCTTTCAAATCATCCTAAGCTCACCAACCAAAAGTCAGCTCGCCTCATTCTTCTTAAACCATCTGGCATCCAACATCCATAACAGATCTTTCTGTCGCAATGTGCTCAATCTCACACCACACTCACACGTATTGCAGCCATGATCCGAAGCTTCATTATTCCACACAGCTCAGGTGTCGTGAAGCTGCTCATAACGGAAATTGGTGCGGCGGGACTCCAGAAACATTTCCTGATCAAAGGTCGTCAATGTGTGATGCTATGCCCCACCCGTAATCAGACAAACATCATTCTCAGGTATAATATCTAAGGCATTTGTAAGTCTCCTATTCCCATGTAATTGAAGATCACGACTGACATAGTTGCAGGAGCAAGTTTAAGCGCCTACACTCGACTTCAAACATCTGTTTGTCAATCATTTGGGCAGAAACTCATGGGCCGCAACTGTGGCCGAGATAGATGTGGCATTGCTGGAGAGGATATTTGTATAATAGCCTTGAATTTCATGACAGTTTTTACGGATGAAGGGACGAGGCAGTAGTAGGAAATGGTGGCACTCCATGACAAGAAAATAGACCGCTTGATAAAATTCCATCGGCTTTTTTTAAGAGGTGGATACGCTAATAAGAGATAGAAGTATCAACACACAGTTCTTCAAACAATACAACCCAGATAAACATTCCTAATTATATTCAGAGTCCCATAATATTATGTAAAACACATTGGATCCGTAACGCCGTGTCTGAATGGCAATGCATTATGACAACCTTGCCCCCACGCTACTCCCTCAGTACGAAACCCCCCACATTTCTATCGAACTTGATCTTCCCGAGATAGCTTACCGAGTACTCCAATTGTTGCTAGGAGGACGCTGGTTAGTTGCTGACATCAGGTCACCGGTCGCTTGTTGTTGCACGATTTGACTGGACATTTCTGAAACTTCTTTGCCGGGAAGCTCGTGAGGCGCCGCATGATATTGTGCCTTATGCTGTTCGTACCACCCAATATGCGGCGTGCTCTGCATTGGTGACACAGGTGTATCCTCCCCTTGCGGTAAGAACCCTTTGCTCGCTTCTTGTTCGTTATTGCGGCGCCTCAGAAGTATTATTAAAGCCACAATCCCCGCCACGACAACCACCACTCCTATTACTATCCCAGCAATCGCACCACCCGATATCGAATATTCCTTTCCTTTGTTCACATTGCTCGTAGATCCGACTAGCGTAGGTGAAGTCTCGGGTGTGGGCGTAACGGTATTCGATAATGAGGTCGAGGAAGAAGTACTCGCTGAAGTCGAGGACGGTGCGAGAGTTGTCGATGAAGTCGAGGAAGCAGTTTTGATGGACAAGGGTATAGCTGTCGCTGTGCCATTGATAGTTGAACATTCCGGAAATATGACATTGCTGACATTGGCATTTTGGCAAGTAGCTTGGGCTTCGGCAATCGACTCAACAATCTCGGATGTGGTACAATTTGTCTGTATGCAACAGGAGAGTGTATTTATGTAGTCTTGACTTTTGCAGAAACAATTGACATCGAACGATCCGCACCCGCTAACTGAAGCTGAACTCGACAGGCAATTGGACTTCGGGAATTTATTAATGATGGAAACCCAGGAAAGGATGGACTTACTGCACATGGTGGAACTGCCTGGCAGGAAGACAAGGATAGGAATGCCCCGCATACAAATAATATTTGGCCTCTCATCGTAAATTATGCCTTACCGCCGACGGCCTTTGGAACTCCTCGTGAGAGTCTTCAACTTTGAAAAGAACTCCATGGCGGGCGGAGTACTTAAGATGAAAGGGTGGTAATTCCTAGCTCTCCGCAAGCTTGCCCTATTTCATCCTATACATCAACTAAAGAACTTCTAATAATACCCGAATCTAATGAGAAGCCTTACGTGATCAAGGTTGAGTTAATGATGTTCAAGTGTAGTCCAATTCACGTAAACTCGGCCATTTAAGCTTCGTTAGCTCGATGCTGATCATGTCCGTTGGCCACGACTATAGCAACCTCGGAAAGTAGGCTTATCGGAGATTTGGTCCAATTGCTACTAAAGGAAAATAGGTGGGGAGCTATTCCTTCGTGAATGAAGCTTCTTGCTGCGGTGGCCCCAGCCTCGTCCTTCGTACGTTGATGTGAACACCCTGGCACGAAAGAGTCGAATGAGAGTATGGATCATTGACCCCATCCAGAATAGTACACAATACCACCCACCCAATCGCACCAACGCCGTACAACGCTCACTCCTCTACCAACCCTTTACAGCATATCTTTTTATGATTCTTCCAATCCTTCTTCTGATGATCTGTACTGCAATACCGTTGTATCCTACATTGACCGCATGCGTTCATATCCTTCTTATTCCCACACAATGTATATCCGCAAACCAGATGTTCCTTCTGGGAGGCCTTCACCATCCCAAGATCTAACGCTTCTGGGCTAGCAATCTGGTCGGCCAGACGGTCGGAAACCTTCGATATGAACTTCCCTCGGTATGTCCGATTCCATACCTTAAGCTTTGGGACTAATTCCTTGATACGTGGGTGGACGGGCTCCTGTGAATCGTGCCAAAGAAGTATCGTGGAAACAAATTGCAACATACTCCCCAAACCAGCGTCCCATGTTGTGCCACTAGTCCATGTACATGCCTTCATATCCGCTTCGATCGTGGGGCTGAGTAACCTCTCAATGATATCGTGTGCGAGTTGAGGGTGCTTAGCAACGCGCGTAGCAACGTCAGGATTACTAGTAAGCCAATTGATCAACAGGAAAGCGTCAGAACAGTAGTATTGTGAAGATTTCGGGTCGTGCAGGAGAGGATTGTCGCTATATTGATATTCGAGCAGGGATGGGAGGTATTGAGAGGCTATCTGTGACATTGAACGGATCTGTGAACTTAAAGGGGTTCGTTGCATCACTCCGAGTTGATTTCCAAAGGGTATTGGAAGTTCTGGTGGGAGCGCCGGGTACCTCAGCGCAGCGTAGCCGATAGTGTGCAGGCTCATGCCTTGTGGATACAAATTGGAGGCCATGGTGGTGTTTGAGTCGAACACGATTGCTATGAACGCGAGAGGATAACTTCAGGGGACCGCGGCAAAACACGCGACGCTATATATAGTCACGTGCCGTGAAGGCATGCAAGAGGGGATGGTGTTGCGAACGAGAAGCCACAAGATCATTCGAAGATCTATTAAGGGGATTCGCAAGAGACCTCGTTCTGTTTGAGGCTGTGGCGTTTCCAAATATTTGATCCATCAATCATTTCATCGCGGTAATCCGAAATAACCGACCCAACATCCACTTCACTCGCTTCGTCTCAAATCGAAGACATTTCGAGTTTCTAATTCCCTATGCTTCGTCCCGTCACCTAGGAGTTGGCATGTCTTGCCGCCCGTTTGAACTTTTCCCCCACCAAGATGAATCAAAGAGCGCGTTTAAACCTTCAGATGACTGAGCGTCGTCTGATGTTTTCATTTCAATCATACCCAGGGGTAGATGATCTGCGACGAAATGGAACGACGAGACAAAGTTCATTTCTTTCTCAGATGCGCTGGATAGGATAGCTGGAGTATATAATCCAAGTGTTACCTCAGTATCTTTTATCTTCACCCATCACATTCATTTCTGTTTGATGCCATTCGTTTCAGTTCCGTGAACTTTACATTCATTACACTCATTATAACCCATTTATCCATTCGGCCGGACCAAACAATTCAAGCATCCCTATTTTTAGAACAAGACATTATTCCCAACATGTTCACCAAGACTCTTTCTTTCGCATTGCTTGTGGCTGTCGCTGAGGCTCGGTCAGTCATATCAGTTCATTCCCATTACCACCTACTCATTCTTGAACAGTTTCGGCCAAGAACAAGGTAATGGAGCCATCGCGGCCATCGGTGCGCTTACAGACTTGGGAACTTCTGGGCAAGCCGCTACCCTTGCTGGGAACTCCATCCAATTCCTCCTCGCCGCAGCCAACCCTTGTGGCAGTGAGTGTTTCCCTGCTATACTCGAGTCTCCTTCATAACAGTCTCCAGAACTCACCCAAGCCGACCTCATCATCTCCGAGCTCGGATCAAGCGATGCAGCAGTGGCTGCTGCCAGAGGTCTCGTCGCTGCCGAACAAAACTTCAACCCTTTCGTTGTCGATATTCCCTCCATCTGCTCGGACCCTACCCTCCCCACTACTGCTGCCCTCCGTGGCGTTGTTCCTCTTATCGACCCCGCCGTCGTTGGAGAGGCCATCGAAAATGCCAACTCAAACAAATCTGTCGTCACCCCATTCGCGGCCGACGGATTGAGCGTGGCCCAAGTGATGGTTGCTCAAGGTTTCTCAAACTTCACTGCCGAAGCTGTTGATGGAACTAAGACCGCAGCTACGGATCTTGGAAGTTCGGCTAGCTCCAGCAATTCTTCTGCTGTTGATGCTGTGAGTGCTACTGTTGCCGCATCCAGCAGCAGTCCCATTGCTTGTGGAGGGGCAACCACACTAGTCACCGTTACAAAGGCCGTAAGTCATCTTCACCGTAGATTTAAGTAGTTCTAAGTTGTGTTAGGCCGCCACTTCAGTTGCTACATCCGTCTCTGTCGCATCTTCAGCCTCAGCCGCGTCTTCTACCGGAACAACTAGTTCAGCTGCCTCTGGAACTTGCACAGGAAGTGGAAGCACTCTCATTTGCAGTTCCCCCGCAGTTGGAGCCGGAGCCGTTACCAACGCCGTGACGGGGAACTTCGGCGGCTTCGTCGCATCTACCAATAGCAGCCTCGACTTTGGTCTCTGTGTCCCAACGATGAAGTTTGAGGCTGGTCTCGATGGTCGCTCAACCACCGAATCCACCTTCCAAGCCATCGATCCTCTGGTGAATAAGGGACAAGAGGAAGCTCTCAACCCCGCCATCATCACAAACCGAATTCATGATCAATTGACCAATGTCTGTGGCGCGAACCAAGCTGCGAAAGATGCTGCGGCAGCTGCTCAGGTTCAAATCGTTGCTTTGGGTACAAGAGATGCCTCCACTGCCGATGCGTGGAATACCGCATTAGGATTTGCTGGAACCAACACTAACCCCGACAATGCTCCCGTTACTGGATTGGTTGGACACACATAAAGTCTTTCAAATTGAACCTGGCAGGATGAAATTGCTAGGCTCCGACTTCCTTCTTGAAGTGCAGGGAATTTCTGTGACTTTATTGTATATATGTACCATCAGCGAAATGTCTCTCAACATATTGATATATTCGAAGATTGGAACCCTTGAACTTCCTATTTGTGAATCTTAATGAGCGCCGCTTTGATATGTATACGAATCTAGACCAACGAGACAACCCCCAACAATAAATGATCGACTGCTATGTTGCCTTTTCCGGGAGCTCTATTTGCGTTTGTCAAAATTCTCGGCTTGCTATCCCTCGTCAGCTCTACCAAGATATAAAACAATCTCATTAGATTTGCTATACGAGCTGATGGCCACCCTTACCTCGCTGACCGTTTACTCTTCGCAACGACCTCAAAAAAATCAATTGGCAAGATGAATTTTCTTGCTGGTCATGACAATGATCATTCGGTACAAAGTGGTAGTGACAAAGTGCTAGTGTGGAGTATCAAATGTCTGCCAATGTTCCTTCCAGAAAAAAGAGTGCAAGCGCTCCGTAGGTATGAAATTACACCTTGATGAATCCATACTGAATTCATGATAGAAAAGTAAAGTCAGGCTGCTTAACATGCAAGTGCGTGGGTCAATTCTTCATGGCTGGGGCAGCTAACAAATCTGGAAGGAAGCGGAGAGTCAAATGCGACGAGTACGTCTCACCCATTCTCCATCTATTATTTTCTTGCGCGTCCCTTCCTAATTCTTTTGGATCCCATAAAGGAAAGCCAAAGTGCAAACGATGCATTAATCGAACATGCGAAGGATATGAGATCAGAGATGTAAATGCCCTTCCATCTTCGTCTAAGCAAAAGTGATTGAGAACCATTTTCCCAAACCTACATCCTCTCTGTCGGACTCCAGCTGCTAGACTGTTCATGAGCGATCGCGAGTATCATTTCTTCCAACAGTATTATGCAGATAGTATCACTTTGCCGATCTACCAAGATACAGAGCGTTGGAACCGTTTGTTCCTGCAACTCGAGCCGTGTATCCGACACGCGGTAACAGCCACAGGAGGTCTGAGCTTGAAAGACGGGAGCGGGAAACGCAACGGCGTTGATCGGCTTCGCCGGGAGCTTGCCTTCAATCTCTACGGCACAATAGTGCCGGGAGCATGGATATGTAAGTTCAAAAGGTCGGCCGATGACTCTCTTCCCATCGAGAGGCATCAGCGAAAATTCGCATATCATCAGTGTGCTATAGCAATTCAGTCTCTTCGGAAAGCCATGGCCGATGATAAGAGCAACATTAGGACGAGGTTTTCGACCGGAGTGTTATTTGCTTCTTTTGCATAGTAAGCATGACGGTGCCGCGACCCAAGTCGTCACCTTAATCCAGATGTTACGGCTCGAGCGGAGCAAGAAATGGGTCAACGAGGTGACTACACAAATATTGGCGTATCTCGAGATCCAGGCACTAGCATGGAAGCACCAACATAATCCCAAGGCTCCTTACCCTCCATTTCGACTGTTTAGAGATATACTCAATAATATGCCTTTGAGATTTGACGAAGCCGCATCGGTCCTCTCTTTACTCTATCTTCGAGCGACACATTCACCATTAGATTTGCCCCGTGGCTCCACAATCTTCTCGATAATCAGCGGGTACTCTCCTCCGGTCACCAATACCACTTCTGATCCCGAATCTTCGTACTCTCAGCTCTGCGTTATTCTTGGCCAGTTTCAACAGTGGAATACCGCGTTCAAACCCTTGCTAAAAACAGCAAGACAGACAAACGCCGAAGAAAAACTTTTCAAAGGCGCTACACTTCTGAGACTCCACTATCTTGCAAGCTATATCTGATTCTCCTTGGCTGCTCCTGACTCACCATATTACGATGCTGAGGGCACGGAGACATCGACATAAATGATAGCGTTGGTAAAACTGCTTAGAAAAGGTGGGACATACTTGATAGAGGTTCTTATGCTACTTGTTACTATTTCATTGAACTATCGCCATCTCCGAATACGACAAGAAGCCATCCAAATCCTGTCCACACTTCCTACGACCCTAGCAGGTTGGAGTTCAAGAATACTGCAGGGGATTTTGAGTTGGATGTCGGAGATCGAAGAGTTGGGATTAGGGGAAGAGGAATATGTTCCAGAGGACAGCATTGCAAAAATTATCGAATGGGAATTTGACGACGAGAAGAAATCCGCATTTGTGGCATGCTTGCAGGGGCCACTGGAGAAGAAGGTATTGAGGGAAACAGTTATTCATTGGTAAGTTTTTGACAGCGGGGCATACAGCACAGTAGCAATAGATGCAGGTAGCTCCTGTGTCTGAATCATGATGTTTGGAAGCTTCGTCTCTTTATTAAGTCCTTAGCAAGTCAAGGTCTCCTAGCTTAGAATCGCAGAACAAGGAGGG